>Ga0081539_10005352_pt1 | contig 13150 bp, 5 predicted proteins | sample TabmetS4T2R2_FD_71023 | JGI IMG/M metagenome (GOLD analysis project Ga0081539, IMG submission 71023) | Tabebuia heterophylla rhizosphere microbial communities from the University of Puerto Rico - S4T2R2 | ecosystem: Host-associated > Plants > Roots > Rhizosphere ...
CGACGGGCTCGGTCCAGGCCGTCGCCCGCCGCGCGGCTCGAGCGGCGCGGGGAGCGCCGGCAGTGCGGACGAAGGCGCCCGCCGGAAAGTGCGGCGGCGCGCCGACGACGTGCTGCGCAAGAAACCGACCACGCTGCGCGTCGCCGCCAACGGACAGGAGCTTGGCGGGCAGGAAGTCTCGGGAGGCCGCGCATCGCTCCACCTGCTCGTGCACACGCTCGAGCGACTGGGCTTCGTCGAGATCCTCGACGAAGCCGGCGAGCGGCTGGTGCTGATGAACACCGAACCGCCGCCCGAAGGCGCCGCCGAGCAGTCCGCGCAGGTCGCGTTCTCCGGCGGACGGCAACTGGCCGTCCGCGTCAGCTTCGCCGGCGCGTGGCCGACCATCGCTGTGTTCTACGAAGAATCCGAAGCGCGCCATGAGCTGCCGGAGCACGAGAGCGAGAACGGTGCGGTTCACGAACCGCGTCACCCGCCCCTCGTGCGCGCGCGATGGTGGCTCGCTGGCCTGCTGCAGGCCGGACGCCGGCGTCGACGCCTGATCGCGGCCCTCGCAACCGTCTTTCTGCTCATCGCGTTGGCGAGGCGCGGCGAGGCCTGGTCCGCGGTCGTGCACGTCAAGCAGCTGATCGCCGAGTGGGTACAGCGCTTGATCACCGACGGCAGGCCGCGCGCCGGCCTGCATCCCGAGGAGCTGCGAGTCGAGCGCCGCAGCGACATCGAGCTGCCAGGCATCGTCAGCCCACGCAACACTCCAGTGCCCGCACCCCGGCCGCGCGGCCTGGCTCCAGCCGCGCTGCGAACCCTGTTCGTGGACGTCGTCGAGCGTCTGGATCGCGTCGACGCGCTCTATGGCGAAGCATTGACCGTTCAGGCAAGCGACGACGGATTCCTGCGGCTGCAAGGGCTCGTGGACGACGACACACGGCGACGCACGGTACTGGACGCGATGGGCGCGCTCACCAGCGTGCCCCAGTTCTCGATCGATCTCCGGATTCCGTCCGCCGAGCCGCGACCAGCGGGCGCGCAGGTGTTGAAGGCGATCGCGGTACCGCAGAACCGCTCTGCCGTCTACGACGCGCTCGGCGGCGCCAGTCAGGAAGCGGCGGCGCGCGAGCTCGCGATTCGCGTCGTGGACGCCTCCGAGCGAGCGCTGCGACACACGTGGGCGGTGTCGCGCCTGGTACGCCAGACGCCGGTCGGCGCCGGAGACACCGCCGACATCAATCGGCGATGGCGGGCGCTGCTCGCGAGGCACGTCGACGGTTTCATCGCCGAATCTGCCGATCTCGAGCGGGCGCTGGTTGCGAGCGGGCTGCTGCCGGCGGCCGACGCGCTCGATGCCAACGGCGGAGCCACCCTGGCGCTCGACGAAGCCGCCGCCAGGCTCGTGAGTCTTGCCACCGCTCAGGACCGGACGATCCGCGCGTTGTTCGTGGCCACACCGGCCAGCACCGACGTCGATGTGACGCAGTCGTTGTCCGCCCTGGCGTTGCAGCTTCGTTCCAGTGTCGCCTTCGCGCAGCAAATGCTCGAGCGCTGAATCTCGATTCGTATCAGAGAGGTCGTCGATGTTTCGATCCCGATTCCGCACCACACGTGTCCGTGCATGCTTCCTCGCCGCGATCGGCTTCAGCGCGGCGTGCGTCTTCGGCGTCGCCGATGCGACGGCCCAGTCCACCGCGACGCTGGCAACGCTGACCGGCTCGGTCGTCGACGAGAGCGGCGGCGCGGTCGTCGACGCCGCGGTCACCGCCATGAGCATGGCCACGATGCTCGACCGCCGGACCTCGACCGGCAGTGAAGGGCAGTTCGCCATCTCTCAGCTGCCGATCGGACAATACGTCGTGCGCGTGCAGCGCGCCGGGTTCGCGCCTGTGGAAGTTCCGGATGTCCAGGTGACGACCGACGCACCGATCGCGCTCCGCATCGAGCTCAAGGTCGATGCCTTGAACGAGGCGGTGGTCGTGACGGCACAGAAGCTGGAGGAGCGTCTCCGCGACGTGCCGGTGCCCGTCACCGCGCTCGATGCGCAGCGGCTGACGACAGATGGACATCTCGGCCTCCGCGAGTACTTCTCCGCCGTTCCCGGCCTCAGCATGTCGACCGATCATCAGGGGCGACAGGAGCTTGCGATTCGCGGCGTCACCACCGGTCGCGTATCCATCCCGACCGTCGGCTTGATGGTCGATGACGTGCCGTATGGGTTCTCCCTCGCCGGCTTCGGGTCGATGCCGGATGTCGATCCCGGTGACTTGACGAGGATCGAAGTGCTGCGCGGTCCTCAAGGCTCGCTCTACGGCACCAGCAGCATGGGCGGCCTCATCAAGTACGTGACCGCCGATCCGGTATTCGGCCGCTACAGCGGCCGTGTGGAAATCGGCACGAGCAACGTCTACAACGGCAGCCGCCTCGGATACAACTTCCGCGCCTCCGCCAACCTCGGGCTCAGCCAGGCGTTCGCCGTTCGGGTGAGCGGGTTCTCGCGAGAGGAGCCCGGCTACATCGACAACACCGCCGACGGCGCACAAGGCGCCAACCGGGTCGACGTCCGTGGCGGATCGGTGAAGGCGCTCTGGCGGCTGCCCGCCGGATCGATCACGTTCGGGGCGCTGTACCAAAAGACCCATGGGCGCGGCCTGCCAGAGGTCGACAGGCTGCCGGGCCTCAGCGAGCTGGAACAGCGCGTCCTGCCGGGAGTCGGCCCGTACGACCGGACGGTGGCCGCCTACAGCGCAACGGTGAGAGCGAAGATCGGGCGAGTCGATCTCACGTCGATCACGGGGTACAACGTCAATTCGTTCTCCGATTCCTGGGATGGCATCACGGCGTGGGGCGTGCTCGGTCAGAGCGTCTTTGGCGTCTCGGGCACGCCGACCCTCGACGACATCAGATACCGGAAGCTCGCGCAGGAGGCGCGGCTCTCCATTCCCCTCGGACGCCGAGTCGACGCGATGGTCGGCGGGTACTTCACTCACGAACGGTCGCTGCAGACGCAGTTCATCGGCGCGGCGAACTCCACCACGGGTGCGTTGGTCGGCACGCTCGCGACGATTCCAGGGGACATCGAAACCAAGTACGGAGAGGAATCGGCCTTCGCGAACCTGACCTATCGGGTGACCGATCGGTTCGACGTGCAGGTCGGCGGACGTGAAAGCCACTACAACGTCTTCAACGGCGCCTACACGGCGTTCGGGCCGCTCGAGGGGCCGAGCGGTGTGTTCGTGCAAGACCCGACCGAATCATCGGACAATGTCTTGACGTACCTGCTCACGCCCCGTTTCAAGGTGTCGCCCGATCTCATGCTTTATAGCCGCTTCGCGTCCGGCTATCGTCCGGGCGGGCCCAACAACGCGTTCGTCGCCGCCATTCAGCCGACCTTCAAGAGCGACACCACGCGCAACTACGAGGTCGGCGTCAAGGGCGAATTCGTCGATCACAGAGTGTCGGTGGATGCGTCGCTGTTCTATATCGACTGGCAGAACCTCCAGGTCCAGGTCAATGCGCCGATCGGCGGCTACAAGACCAACGGCAGCGGCGCGAAGAGCGAAGGCGTCGAGTTGTCGGCGGCGGTGCGACCCGTGAGGGGACTCTCGATCGACGGCTGGATCACCTACACCGATGCCGTGTTGACCGATCCGTTTCCCGTTGGCAGCCCCCTCATCGGCCGGCCGGGTGACCGCTTGCCATACAGCAGCAGGGTGGCGGGCAATCTCGCGGTGCAACAGAGCTTCCCGCTCGTGGAGCGGACGACCGGCTTCGTCGGCGCCTCGGCGAGCTACGTCGGCGATCGCCTGGCCAATTTCCGCGGGACGCCTCCGCCGGCGCGGCAGCAGTTCCCGGCGTACACGAGAGTGGACCTTCGAACCGGCGTCAATCACGACGCCTGGGCGGTGAACCTCTTCGTCAACAACGTCGCCGACGTCCGCGGGATCATCAACATCTCGCACTACATCCTCTATCGCTACACCTACATCCAGCCGCGCACGGTTGGCCTGTCGCTGACGAAGTCGTTCTGAGGTACATCGTGACCGTCATCGATCGCCGCCGGTTTCTCTCCATTGCCGCGTCCGTCGGCGCGTCCGCCGCGTGGGCGTGCCGCAATGCACGGACCTCGTCCCTCGCCGCGCGCGAGCGCCGCGATCTGTATCCGGAAGGCGTCGCTTCAGGCGATCCTGACTCGCAAAGCGTCCTGTTGTGGACTCGTCGGCCGTTCTCGACCGGCACACGGGCTCGCCTGCGCGTCCAGGTCTCGGAGGATTCGGCGTTCAGTCGAGTCGTCTCCACGTCCGACACATCGGTGTCCGCCGTGTCCGACTGGACGTGTCGCGTGCTCGTGGGGAACCTTCACCGGGCCACGGTGTATTGGTATCGCTTCGTCGACGACGACGGCAACGCGAGCCGCACCGGACGAACGATCACGGCGCCAGCCGACGACGACGATGGTCCGATCAAGTTCGGGTTCGTGTCGTGCCAGTGGATCTCCACTCGATATCTCAACGCGTATCGGCAGATGATTGCGGACGATGAACGCGTGACGAGCCGCGCCGCCGCGATGTCGTTCGTCCTTCACCTCGGAGATTTTGCCTACAAGCAGCTCATGTACCCGGAAGACAACCCGCGAGGTTATCTGGGCGAGCCCGTGCGCGAGGTCGGCCGGTTCCCCACGGGACAGCGGCTCAAGAGCTTCGAAGACTCGATCGTGCATGTACCCGCATCGCTCGAAGACTATCGGACGCTCTTTCGAATCAATCTGCACGATCCGGACCTGCAGGATGCACGCGCGCGGTGGCCGTTCGTCTGCGTCTGGGATAACGGAGAGTTCGCGTGGGAAGGCGGCTATCAGTCGATCCTGTATGCCGAAGGCAAGTTCTACCCCGCGCAGACCCGCAAGGTGATGGCCAACCAGGCGTGGTTCGAGTACATGCCGGGACGGTTCAAGCAGGCCGGCGGCTTCGATCGTTTCGAGGCGCCGCGCGTGACCGACGCGCCGATCGAGCGTTTCGATCAGGACGGTTTCGGCGACGAGCCGAACAATCGGGCCGCGGTCGACAGTCTCCGCGCGTATCGCGCACTGCGCTGGGGACGTCATCTGGAGCTGGTGCTCACCGATCAGTGGAGCTACCGCACGGCGCTCCTCAATCACGACCCGATGGCGGAGCAGTTGGACAACGCCGACTTCGGGTTCGTGCTGTGGCCCGAGAACGCGCTCGAGATTCTGGACGCCGGCCGCACCTACGCGGATGGCCACCCACCCTCGACGATCCGCGTCGGCGACAAGGACGTCCCGAACTTTCGGAAAAACAGCCCTCCCCAAACCCTGCTCGGCCCGGCGCAAAAGGCGTGGCTGCTCGAGCGGCTATCGAGCTCCACCGCGACGTGGAAGGTGTGGGGCAGCTCGTTGGCGAATCTCGACATCCGCTTCGATCTCCAGCGGTTGCCTCCCGGCGTCTTCCGCAAGTGGCCGAGCGACACCTATGCGCGGGTCTCCACGCGGGATTTTGCGGTCGCGTTCCGGGAGCGCCAGGAGATTTACGATCACGTCCGGGCCAACCAGATCGCGGGCTTTGCGACCGTGTCCGGAGACCGGCACAGTTTTTTTGCGGGCTACACCACGGCCACCCTCCCCCCGAAGCCGTTCCAACCTGTCGGCGTGGCGTTCGTCACCGGTTCCATCTCGAGCCACAACGCGGGAGGCCATTACGACGCCACGCTGCCGAAGGATGATCCGCTCCGCAAGCTCTATTTCGGTCGGAAGAAACCCGACGGCTCGTCCGAGATGACGTTGAACCTGCTGGCCCGTCATGGCGTGCGCGCCGCGCTCGAATATGCGGAATCAGGTGATCTCGAACGCGCCCGGGCCGCCTCGAACCCGGACGCCAGTCCCCACCTGGCGTTCGCCGACTTCGGCGGCCATGGCTATGCGGCGGTCACCGTCGCGAGCGAGGCCCTGGCGTGCGAATTCGTCTGCATTCCGCCGCCGATCAAGCCCGATCTCGCGCCGGTGGTCTACCGCGTCGTCCATCGCACGCCGCTGTGGAAAGCCGGAGAACGGCCGCGCCTCGAGCAGCGCGTCGTCGAAGGCAACCCTTTTCTGTCGCTCTAGCAGCACTTCCCTCAGAACGACCGCGTGAGCGTGAGTCCGACTGTGCGCGGTTGAATGTAGGTGGCGCGATAGGGAGGATAGAACCCGTAGCTGAGGACCCCTCGCGTGTCGGCGACGTTGCTGACGAAGAAATTGACCATCCAATCGTCGTGCTTCAGCCCGGCACCGACATCCGTTTTCGTATAGCCAGGAAAGCGCTGTCGCGGCGGAGAGGCGCCTCGAAAGTTGCCCAATCGATCGTCAACGTAACTCACCGCGCCACTCACCACACCGCGCCACTCGGCAAACAGCGGAAATTCCTGCTCTATCGATACGTTGCCGGAGTAGCGGCTGCTGAAGGGCAACCGATCGCCGGAGGCTCCGATCACGGAACTGCCCGCCGGGAACGGCTCCGTGAGAACCGCATCGTCGTAGTCCACCCAGGCGTCGACGGTGAGGCCCGTCAACGGCCGCGTGGTCACGGAGAGCTCCACGCCGTCGCTCCTCGCACTGCCAGCGTTCGTCTTGTAACCGAGCCTGGACGCGGGATCGATCACTTGGAGCTGAAGGTTCTTCCAGTCGATGTAGTAAAGGGACGCATCGAGGAACAGCCGGCGGTCGAGAAACTCGCCCTTGATGCCGACCTCATACGTCTTGATGCTGTCGCTGTCGAAGCTCGATGGAATGTTCGGAGCACTTCCCGAGGGCCCCGTAGCGTTGGGATTGAACAATCCCGGTCGGTAGCCCGACGCAAACCGGGCGTAGGTCATGAGCGTCGGGGACACCTTGAAGCGCGGCGTCACGAGGTACGTGCTCGCGTTGGTCGTCGACGCGAGGGCTGGAGCGATCGATTGCTGCCCGGCGGAGAGACCAAAGAGCGGTCCGGTCCGCACTCTCTCCGCTTGAGTGGCCCTGGCGTGGCTTTGGCGAGCGCCCAACTGAACGTCGAACCGATCCGTGAAACGATAGATCAGATTGGCGAACCCCGCATACTCAGAGTAGGTGTCGTACGGGTCGGTCGCGGTGACGCTCTGTGAATACAGTTCGCCGACCGTTGCTCCAGCCGGTGTCAGGGCCCGGTCCGATTGGTAGTCACCATATCGCTCGTGCGTGTAGAACGCGCCAACCAACACGTCGACATGTTGGGCAACCGGGGCCGACACGCGAAACTCCTGAACGACCTTGGAAGCGCGGAAGTCGATGTAGACCGCGTTGTCTGCCACGCCGAAGCTGCTTCGGCTCAGTGAGCCAAAGCGCCCTGTGTAATCGTAGGCATCGGAACCCTGATTGACGTTGTAGCCGGTGACGGACGTCAGATCGATGCGCCCCAGCCGAGCCTTGAGAACGGCGGAATACGCCTGAATCGTCCGATCGTACTGACCGATGTCGACGACGGAACTTTGCTGCAAATCGCCAAGACCGGGCAGCACGTCGACGTCAGGCGCTCCATCGCCATGCGCGTCGTGGTACAAGCCGCTCAGCCTCAGAGACACTGCCTCCGACGGCCGCCACGACGCCGCCAGGAGTCCGCCGCTGGTGCGCACCGTATTGACACCGTCTATCCCACGCGCCGGATTATCGACGTAGCCAGGATCCTGGCGCGCGAACCCGCTGACGCGAATGGCGAACGTGCTGCTCAGCGGCACATTGGCGGCGGCGCGCGTGCTGTAGCCCGGTCCGTCGCCGTTGTGGACGCTGTTGAAGCCGGCGCTGACGCGGCCGCTGTACGCTGCGCTCGACGGCTCCAGCGTCACGTACTTGATCAATCCGCCCATGCTGTTGGCGCCATAGAGAGTGCCCTGCGGTCCGCGCAAGACCTCGATCCGGGCCAGATTGGTGGGATCGATGTCCGGCAGTGCGCCTGCTTGGTACAGAGACAATCCGAACGGCACTTCGTCCACCAGGGCGCTGACCGTCGGAATTTCCGCCCGGCTCGACGACACGCCTCGAATGGCCACGACCTGAGAACCTGTGATCTCCGGTGACACGCTGAGCCCCGCAACGCTGGAGAAAAAGTCCCTGAGCCGCAGCTGGTCGTTGTCGGCGAGCTTTTGCCCGCCAACCGCGCTGACCGGTACCGGGACATCCACCAGCCGCTCGTCGCCGCGCTTCTGGGCGGTGACCACGACGGCGTCACTCAGACCGGCAACCTTCATCTGGATCTGCAGCGTCACCGGCGCGTCCGCCTTCACGACGATGCCCGAGATATCGTGCGCGGCGAAACCTTCTCGCTCGGCCCGCAATGTGTATTGCCCTGCGGGAAGTTGCGGCACCGTGAAAGTGCCGGCTTCGCCGGTCGTGACCTCGCGCCGCAGCGCCGTCGCGTCGTTGGTCACCGTGATGCGAACGTCGGCAATGGCCGCACCGGTCTCGTCCGTCGCGGTGCCGGTGATGGCGCCAGTCGGCGCCGGTACGTTCGACGCAATCTGTGCGGCCGCAGTGCCGCTACAGGTCAGACACAGCATGAACAGAGCGACAGATATCCTCTTGATGCTTCCGGACAGCATTTCCCTCTCCATCGGTTGTCGACGAACGTTCGGCTCAGGTGTTCAAGGAGTCGCCGCGACCGGCATGGCCGTGCGCAGCGCCAGCGCGAGATGTTCCGCTTCGAGCAGCGACCGTCGTACTGCCGCTGTGCTCACGTCCAGCGACTCGGTACCCTCGGCCACGACCGCAAACGCCTGGCGCACCGTGAGGTCGTGCGCCGACGCCAGCGCGAAGAGGCGCGCCGCGGCTGCCCAGGCATCGTCGTCGGATGCGTCGGTCAGGTCGGCAGCGGTTTCATCCGGCGTGGGCGGAAAGAGCTGCTCCAGCTCCGCGCGCAGGGCCGCCGTTTCCTGACGGAACAACTCCGCATGACGAAGCACCAGGTCGAGCCAGGCCTGACGAGCCGACGGCGACAGCTGCTTCACGTCAGCCGGCGAAACGCGGGCGACCAGGTCGCGCACCGTCCCGGCGTACACACGCGCCCGCAGCGAGCGCGCGAGGAGAGCACCTGCCGAACGGCGTACAGCAGTCTCGACGTCGGTTCCGCGCTCGATCAGATGTCGTCGAAGAGACTCGTACGCGGCTGGCTCCCGGCCGCGTGTAACCTCGGCGATCCGCAGCGGTTCGATCGCCGGCGCGGGCGCCGCGCTCTGCCGCCGCGCGGCTTCGTCGAAGGTCGCCAGATCGACGCGCACGCGGCCTGCCGGGAGGTCGCGCAGCGCCGCCATCAGCTCGTCTCTCCGCGATTCGCTGTCGACGAGGCCTTCCACGTGAAGCCGGCGATCCGATCGCGGCGTCACCTCGATCTGTTCGCGCGTCAGCGCCCCGGCATCGTCGAGCCGGCGGAGCGTCTCCAACGCGATCTCCGAGAGATCGAGATCCGTCAGCTCCGGCCTGACGACCGGCCCCCGTGGAACGATCGTCGCGATCGCCGCGGACGGCACGACGTACGGCGCCACGGCCGGCGCTCGAAGGATCGAGCGCGACGGCAGCACCGGCCGCGGCCGCGCCCTCTCCACCAGTCGCCCGATGGAATCGACGATCGCGTGCCGGACGTAGCCGGCGGCCGCGAGGGTCTGCCGCGGATTGCCCAGCAGCACCCCGAGGACGAGGCCGGCGAGCGCGAAGCGGACGGGCACCGGCCAGAAGGTCCAGCGTCTGACCCGGCGCGCGTCTTCAGATGGACGGACGCCTTCGATCGTCTGCGGCTCGACGGCCGCCGACGGATTCTCGTACACGACATGGAGCATTGGAGAGGCGTCGGCGAACGAGAGCGTCGCGGACAGGTGCCGGCCGTCGGTGAGCGTGACGCGCGCCGACTGTTCCGCGGCGCCGGAGGGCGGCGGCTCGACGTCGAGGTACAGCAGACACAGGTGGTGCTCGTCGAAGATCTCGACGAAGCCGACCGGTTCGCCGACGAGGATCTTCACGCGCTGTCCGTTGACCCGGCCGTTGACCTCCTGCGAGCCGACGAACAGCCCGTTGACGGCGATCTGCAGTTCTTTCGGGTGGTCCGCCCGGGCGTCGTCGAGGCGCGCGCGGAGCGTACTCGCGACATCGGTCTTCCCCGCGCCACTGCCGCCACCATCGGTTGGGCCGCCGCGGCCCAGCCTGTCCGACGGATTGCGATCGACGAGCAACGGGAGCCCCAGCCGGCGGCTGACGGCATCGAGGCACTCGCCGCAGCCGACCAGATGGGCGAGGGATGCGACATCCAATGGATCGGAGAGGCGGCTCGCATACAAACGATCGAGCGTCCGGCTGGACAGGCACGGGCCAGTGCACGCCGCGAAAATTGCGCGGCGCAGCGCCCGCACCGACTCCGCGTCGTCAGCGTCCACGTCGAGGTGAAACCGGATACGCTGGCCATCGAAGGATTGCAGACGAGCGGGATCGGCAAGAAAGCCGCGAGCCTCGGCTCGCGCGAGCCTCAGGCGTCCGGCCACCGCCACTTCCGTGGTGCGCAGGATGCGCGCGATCTCGCCCGGGTAGTACCCGTGAAAGAAACGCAGCAGGAGGACACTGGCCGCCTTCGACGTGGTTTTTCGCAGGCACGCATAACGGACGATGTGCCGCAAGGCAGCGAAGGCGTTCTGCCGCTCCTCCGCGTCCACGAGGCTGCGCAGGCCGGACACGAGCGACTCGTGATCGATGATCGACACCGTGGCCGCGGCCTGCGGGCGGTTGCGGCGAACCTGCGACAAGTACACGTTGCGCAGCGTCGTGAACAGATAGCCTTCGACGTTTGCGACCGCGCCGAGATCGAGCTCACGCAGCGCGAGGCGCACGTAGACGTCGTGTACGAGATCCTCGGCCGCGTGGCGGTCGCGTCCGACCAGCTGCCTTGCGCGCGCGACCAGGCCCGCGTAGTGGTCGAGGAAGATGTCGTCGAGCGTGCCGGACGAAGGCCACGGGCGCCGTTGAGCCATGGAGAGGAGTCTCAATTGAAGCGTCTATTGGCCAAGGACGCCAGCGCCGACGTGAACTTGTCGCGGGGTTACGAACTGTTTACAGGAATCGCGCTGAGGCTCAACGCGTCTCGCCGTCGCACGGGCGTTACGCGCCTGGGATATGGATCGCGCCGATGGCCGCGCTTCGCCGGATCCTGTTTGCGTCGGACTTTTCGCCAGCGTCGGGCAGGGCCTTCACCACCGCCGTCGCCATCGCCAAGGCCGCGCGCACGACGCTGACCATCGTGCACGTGATCGCGCCGTGGACGCCGTTCGTGCCCGAGCAGCTCCTCGTCAGCGAGCAGCAGGAACGGATCGAGGATGAGACACGGCGGCGAAGCCGCGCCCACCTCGATCGGTTGACGGACAAGGCGCGAAAGGCCGGCGTTCGCGCCGCCAGCCTGCTCCTCGAGGGCGAGCCCGCCGCTCAGATTCTGCGCGCCGCCCGAACGACGGGGGCCGGCCTGATCGTGGTTGGCACACACGGCCGGACGGGGCTGAACAAGTTCTTCGTCGGCAGCGTCGCCGCCCGCATCGTGGCGACGGCCGCATGTCCCGTCCTGACCGTCCGGGGCCGATAGCTCGCCTTGGCGAAATCCAATAACGCTGAGTGACGACGGGTGCTTTGGCGTCGCTGAACGCCGACGCGCGGATCTCAAATTGCTACGAATTGGTGCGAAGGATCGCCGAACCCGATGCGATATTTCGCAGTCGCCTGCGACTACGACGGAACGTTGGCGCGGCATGGCGCGGTCGACGAGGCGACGCTCGCCGCGCTGAGGCGGTTGAAAGACAGCGGCCGCAAGCTCGTCATGGTGACCGGCCGCGATCTCGACGATCTCGGTCGTGCGTGTCCGGAGCTCGAGCTGTTCGACCGCATCGTCGCGGAGAACGGCGGCGTGCTGTTCGATCCGTCGCGCCGGGACATTCAACCGCTGGCGGCGCCGCCCGAGACCGCCTTCGTCGCCGAGCTGCGCCGCCGCGGCGTCGCGCCACTGGCGGTCGGCCGCACCATCGTCGCGACGTGGGAACCGAACGACACGATTGTGCAGCAGGTCATCCGCGATCTGAGGCTGGAGCTGCAGATCACGTTCAACAAGGGCGCGGTGATGGTGCTGCCGTCCGGCGTCAACAAGGCGAGCGGACTGCGGCATGCGCTCGACGACCTCAACCTGTCCCCGCACAACACCGTCGGCATCGGCGACGCCGAGAACGACCATGCGTTCCTCGGCACGTGCGAATGCGCGGCCGCGGTCGCGAACGCGCTGGACACGGTCAAGGCGCGCGTCGACCTCGTGACGCGCGCCGATCACGGGGCAGGAGTCGTCGAACTGATCGATCGTCTGCTCGGCTCCGATCTCGCCGATCTCGACGCGATGCCGGCGAGACGCCGCCTCGTCATCGGCAGCACCGACGAGGGGGCGGAGGTGTCGCTCGCCCCGCACGACGGCGCGATCCTCATCGCGGGTCCGTCTGGAGCCGGCAAGTCGACCCTCGTGACTACGCTGCTCGAGCGCCTGTGCCACCTCTCCTATCAGTTCTGCGTCGTCGATCCGGAGGGCGATTACCACGAGTTCACCGACGCGATCGCGCTGCGCGGCGGCGACGGGCGCGCGCTCGCGAGCGACGTCCTGCGCGTCCTCGACCGGCCGACCGAGAACGTCGTCGCGACGCTGCTCGACCTGCGGCTCGACGATCGACCGGCGTTTCTCCAGCAGCTCCTGCCCCGGCTGCTGGAGCTGCGCGCCGCCACGGCGCGGCCGCACTGGATCATCATCGACGAAGCGCACCATCTGCTGCCGGCGTCCTGGCAGCCCTCGGACACGATCCTGCCCGGACACGTCGACAACGTCGTCATGGTGACGGTGCATCCAGATCACGTCGCCGCGGCGGCGCTCGATCTCGTGGACGCGCTGATCGTGGTCGGCCGCGACCCGCAGGCCACGCTCGACGCCTTCACGCGGGCGCGACGCGAAGCGCGGGTTCGCCTGCCGGACGGCGGCGGCGACGGCTCCGCGGGGGCCGGCCCGCGCGGGGCCGGGCCGGGGACCGTTTTCTCCCCCCCGCGCGCCCCCCGCCAGCGTTGGCCGCTAAACCAAAAGCCGGGGAGGGGGGGCGGAGGGAAGAA
>Ga0081539_10005353_pt1 | contig 13150 bp, 15 predicted proteins | sample TabmetS4T2R2_FD_71023 | JGI IMG/M metagenome (GOLD analysis project Ga0081539, IMG submission 71023) | Tabebuia heterophylla rhizosphere microbial communities from the University of Puerto Rico - S4T2R2 | ecosystem: Host-associated > Plants > Roots > Rhizosphere ...
GACGGGGGCGGGGGGGCGGCGGGCGGCGGAGCCCCCCGCGAGCCCCAGCGTCGCGGCGAGCCCCGCCTTCCACCGCTCCGACCGTCCCCACGATCCGATTGCGCTCGCGCGGGAGGCGCGCGGGAAGGTGCCGCACGGGCGCGGCGCGACGGCGAACGCGGTTGCGCTGCGCGGTCCGCCCATCCCGGCAAGCCATGCCGGCGCGATCGTCGCCAGCTCGTCCCACGACGACAGCGTGTCCAGCACGGCCGGCGCGACCAGGTAGAGCGACGCGCCGGTGATCGCGAGCCAGACGAGCGTGCGTATGAGCGATGGCGCGAGGGCCTGGCCGCCTCGCCTCGAGCGATCTCCCCGTCGACGTCCGCACGATGGTCGAGCGCGCGCTCGATGCGGTCGGCGACGTTGCCCGCGCTGCGGGCAGTCACGGCGCTCGGGCGGGCGCTCATCGCGCTTCTCGGGGCGCGTCGATGGCGATGGTGCCGGCCAGCAGGTCGTGGAGACCGCGACGGCGATCGTCGACGAGGATCCACAGGAACCCGGCGAAGAGCGGCAGCGCGGCGAGCGTCAGGCCGACGAAACGCACGAACGCGCGGCGCGGCCGGATCGTCTCGCCCGTCGCCGATGTGACGCGCAGGCGCATGAACCGGCTGCCCGGCGTCTGGCCCGTCGTGGACCAGAACACGACGAAGTACCCGACCGTCCAGACGAGATACAGCACGCCGCCGCATGCGATCGCGACGGTCCGGAGGGCATCGGGGATCTCGAGCACGGACAACGTCAGCGCGACGACCGCCGCTGCGACGATCGCGACGAGGTCGATGATGGCCGCGTCGAGGCCGAAGGCGAGGGCGCGGGTGACCAGGCCCACGTACCGCAACGGCTCGGCAGCCTGATCCGTTGCGGGGCTCGCGACCGTGCGCGTGCGCTCCCCCGGTCGCGCCGGTGCGGCGGCTCGGGGGGAGGCGAAGCTCACGGCACGTCGCCGTCCGTGACTGCGGGCGAGTCGTCGATGGGCCGAGCCCGGAGGTGCAGGATCCGGCGCGCGACGCGCTCCAGGCGCGCGTCGGCGCGGCGGGAGCGCTCGCCGACCTCCCCTGCGACCTGATCGACGAGGCCGGCGGACTGCTGCGTCACAGCCGCCGTGACCGCCGGGCTGCTCGCGATCTCCTCCACCACCACCCAGAGATCGTCGCTGGCGAGCAGGCGGTCCACGCTGGCGTCGACGAGCCGGCTGTCGACCACCTGATCGATGAGGCGGACCATGCCGTCGCTCTCCAGCACCCGATTGAAGAGCACGGAGACGCGGGGGCTCACGAGCGCGGCGTCGATCAGGTCGTCGAGCTCGGGACCGGCCATGAGCCGATCGGCGACGCGCTCCACGACGCGTCGCACGAGGAGCGCCTCGGCAACGCGCTCGACGACCCGGTGGCGGATCGCGGCGTCAACGGCGACGTCGACCAGCGGCCCGCGCAGGACCGCGCGCGTCGCGCGCTCCGGGAGGGGGCTCTGCAGGACGACGTCGACCGCCTTCGCGGCCTGCGGCGAGGCGACCGCCCGGCCGAGGGCGCCGACCGCCATCCATGCCGCCGCGTCGAGCGCGCGCTCTCCGGCCCGCGTCGCCCGCGGAGCCAGCCCGAGTGGATCGACGAGCGTGCTGACGCGCGCCATGCGTGCTCCTCAGACGGCGGCGACGGTCGCGTCGACCGCCTGCGGCCGGAAGGAGCGCCGCTCGATCTCGCCTCCTCGGCGGATGCTCGCGGCGGTCCCCTGCTCGATCTCCTCCCACACCCCGGGCAGGTCGGAGAACGGCTCGGAGACGACGACGCGGTCATCCACGCTGAGGCGAGCGAAGCGGGGGTTGTCCGGGTGCAGGCGCTTTATCGCATCGACGTCCGCCGACGCGAACAGGGAACGCGCCGGCCCGTCGGTCGCGTAGCGCACCGCCCACAGCGTGATGCCGTCGGTCACGCCGAAGCTGCCCTGCACGTGCGGCTTCACGCCGCGTCGCCGCGCCGTGGCCTCGACGAAACCGACGGCCCGCTCCAGTGCGCCAAGAGGGTCGTCCGCGAGCCCCATCGTCCACGCGAGGTTGAACAGCACCTCCGTGTCGGTCGAGCCGTGGACGTCCGCGAAGAGCGGCGGATCGATCGCCAGCATGAGGTCGCGCCGCAACTCGTGGAAGTCGGCGATGTAGCCGTTGTGGACGAAGAGCCACGTCCCGTTGCGGAACGGGTGGCAGTTGGTCTCCTGGACCGGCGAGCCGATCGCGGCCCGCACGTGCGCGAGGAACAGCGGCGACTCGATGTGAGCCGCGAGCTCGCGCAGGTTCACGTCCGACCAGGCCGGCGCCACGCTGCGGTAGACGCCCGGACCGTTTCCGGACCCGTACCAGCCCAGGCCGAAGCCATCGCCGTTGGTCGGCTCCGCCCCCATCCGCGCGTGCAGGGCCTGGTCGACGATCCCGTGCTGGGTCTTGAACAGCAGCTCCTCGATCAGAACCGGCTGGCCGAACCACGCCATCCATCGACACATGGCCGCGCCCTCACAGCTCGTCGCGCAGGCTGCGGACGACGAAGGCCCGCGTGAGGTCGCTGACGCCCTGCATCATCGCCCAGATCCCCGCGAACACCAGCAGCGTGTAGGCCTTCTCGATGAAGAACTGGCCGCTCGTCCAGAACGCGAGGATGATCATCAGCACGCCGCCGATGAGGCCCAGCCACCAGAGCGGGTTGATGACCTTCTCGACGAACGCCCGGATCGACCACCACACGCCGACCGTCAGGAACAGGAAGCCCAGGATGTCGGCGATCCCGGCGAACGTCTTCTCCGGATTGATGAAGCAGATGATCCCGGCGACGATGAAGAGCGCGCCGAAGCCCGCCCACAGCCAGCGCAGGGAGTCGACGGCCGTGGCGAGCACGATCTGCTGGACGCCGGCGAAGGTGAACATCGCGCCCACGATGATCCCGACGGTCGTGATGGAGGGTCCGTCGAACTGCAGGATCACGAGCGCCGCGACGAACCAGATCACCCCCGTGACGAGCCAGACCCACCAGAGGTTCAAGAGGGTGCGGGCGGCCTCGCGGCCTTCTCGCATGCCGATCGACGCACCGCCGACGTGGGGCGCGGCGCTGGGAGTTGTCATGACACGCCTCCTCGGACGCTTGCTTGTCACGGCCGGTCGGGATGAGCGTCCCCCGCCGGGAGTCGCGCGACAACAAGGCGCGCCAGCCTCCGAAGGGGAGGCGTGCATCACCGTCGCGTTCTCGGCAGCGCCGCCGCTCCGGCTTCCATCGAGGGGACCGCTCCCGGCCGATGGCCGGCGGACCACGACGCGTAGCGGCCGGCGAGCGGTGCGGCGCTGAGGCCGTGCAGCAGCACCGAGAGCCCGACCGTCACGTAGATGGCGGAGGTGATGAGCGTCTCGTGTGCCAGGCGCGACTCCTCGACGACGATGACGGCGAAGACGATCGACGCAAGGCCGCGCGGTCCGAACCAGCCGACGAACGCGACGGTCTCGGAGGACGAGCGCGACCTCCACATCGCGATCGCCACCGGCAGCATGCGTACGAGCGTGAGGCTGGCGATCCCGTAGAGCGCGAGCTCCCAGCTCAGCTCGCCGAGGACCGGCCCGAGCAGCACGGCGCCGAAGAGCACGAACGTCAGGCCGTTGAGGACCTCGGCCACCTCGTCGGTGAGCCGGCACAGCTCCTCGGGATCGTGCCCGAGCGCCCGGCGGAACACCATGCCCCCGCAGTACGCCGCGATGAACCCCGAGCCGTCGAGCGCGCTCGCGATCCCGTAGGAGAGGCCAGCGCCGGCGAGCGGAAGGACCTGCCGCCACGAGTCGGCGATGAGGCCGCGCCGACCCGCATGCGTGACGATGCCGGCGACCACGAGACCCCCGATCACTCCGCCGAGGGCGCCGTAGCCGATCTCCTCCAGCAGCAGCGTCGCCGCGCCGCGGCCCTCGGCGATCCCCGAGTGGACGTCGGCGAGCGCGACGGCGGCGAAGAGCAGCGGCACGCAGATCCCGTCGTTGAGGCCGCTCTCGACGTTGAGCCCATGGCGGATCCGCGCCGGGACGCGCGGGTCCGTCACGACCGCCACGCCGAGGGCGGCGTCGGTGGGCGCAAGCACCACGGCCAGGATGAGCGCCTCCTCGACGCTCAGCTCGCTGAGCGTGGCGACGCCGACGACCGTGCCGAGCGCGATCGTGAGCGGGAGGCCGACGCCGAGCAGGCGCGCCGGGAGCGAGACGCCGAGGTTGCGCAGGTCGATGCGCGAAGCGTCCGAGAAGAGGACCAGCGCAAGCGTCATCTCCGCCAGCACGCGCACGGTCGAGCTCGTGCTCTCGAGGTCGACGCCCCCCAGGACGAGCGGCCCGACGAGCAACCCCCAGCCGACGAACACCATCGCCGGCGTGACCGGCGTCCCGGCAAGCCGCCGCGAGACGGCCGCCACGACGATGAGCGCGGCCGCGAGCAGGGCAAGGGACCACGCCGACCCGCCCATGCTCAGCCGCTCGCGACGCGGTCGATCGCTGCCGGCTCGCTCATGTCGGCAGGCGAGCTTCGAGCGCCGTCGCGCTCGACGCAATGGTGTCGACAGGAGGGGCCCGGTGGTGCTGGCGCCCGGCGCGCTTCACCCCAACCGAGTGATGTCGCGGCAGCGCGTTGCGCGCAGGCTCGCGGCAACACCAGGAGGCACGCATGGAGCTCATCGAGGTCAAGGAGAAGGAGCAGCTCACCCGCGAGGAGGCCGCGGCCCGGCTGCGCGAACTGGCCGATCAGCTTGCCCGCCACAACGAGGTGACGTTCGAGCGGGGCGGTGTGCGCTTCCGCGCCCACGTTCCCGACGAGGTCCGCTTCAAGTTCGAGTTCGAGGTGGACGACGACTCCACGGAGATCGAGATCGAGCTGACCTGGTAGGCGGCGCGTGCGATGCCCGTGCGCAAGAGGCTCGCGGCGATCGCGGCGCTCGCGAGCGGTGGGGCGGCGGTCGCGGTCGCGGCGATCGAGGCGGTCAGGAACTTCCCGCGCGGCGCGATCGTGCTCGCGTGCGTCGCCGCCGCGCTGTGGATGGCGGTCTACGCGATCACCGGACGTGGCGCACGGCGGGCCGGCGGCCTCGCGCTTGCGACCGTGCTGCTCGGCGCCGCCATCGCGGTGCTCGTCGGCCGAGAGCCGCTGGCGGTGCTCTTCGTGGTCGCGGCGGCGGCGCTCTCGGTGGCCTGCGCCCGGGCCGCCTTCCGCGTGCGCGTCGAGCTGCCGCGAGCGCAGCGGCCGCGTCGCCCCGTCCTCTTCTACAACCCGCGCTCCGGCGGCGGGAAGGCCGCGCGGTTCGACCTCCCGGAGACGGCACGCGCTCGCGACATCAAGCCGGTCGAGCTGAAGCCGGGCGACGACCTGGAGGAGCTCGTGCGGGGCGAGGTGGCCGCCGGGGCCGACGCGCTGGCGATGGCGGGCGGTGATGGGTCCCAGGCCATCGTCGCGGCGATCGCGGCCGAGACCGGACTGCCGTACGCGTGCATCCCGGCGGGCACCCGCAACCACTTCGCGCTCGACCTCGGCGTGGATCGCAACGACGTCGTCGGTGCGCTGGATGCACTGGTCGACGGCGGCGAGCGCGTCGTCGACCTGGCCGAGGTCAACGGCCGTGTCTTCGTCAACAACGTGTCGCTCGGCCTCTACGCCACGGCCGTGCAGCGCAGCGGCTACCGCGAGGCGAAGATCCGCACGCTGCTCGACACCGTGCCTGACCTGGCCGCGCACGACGCCAACGGGGCGCACCTGAAGTGGCAGGGACCGGATGGCGCCAAGCACGGCTCGGGAGTCGTAATGCTCGTGTCGAACAACCGGTACCGGCTCGGCTCGGCGATCGGATCGGGCACCCGTCCGCGGCTCGACGCCGAGGAGCTCGGGATCGCGGTCTTCGACGGGCCGACGGCCGATGTGCGCCGCGGGTTGCAGGAGTGGACGGCGCCGTCGCTGCGGGTCGACGCCGGCGACGGCAACCCCGTGCCTGCCGGCATCGACGGCGAGGCCGTCCGCCTGGAGCCGCCGCTGCGCTTCGCCGTCCACCCCCACGCGCTCCGCGTGCGCATCGCGCGTGGGCATCCCGGCGCGTCGCCCTCCGCGCTGCGACCGCCGGACGCCGGGCCGGCCGTGGTCGCCCTGCTTCGCATCGCGTTCGGGCGCGGCTGAGGGTCAGCCCTCCTGCGCGGCGAGCCGGCCGTCCTGGACCGCCTGCGCCAGCGCATGGAAGTCGGCCTCGTTGCGCTCGGCGTAGCGGCTCGAGAACTCCGCCACCGCGCGATCGAACGCGTCGCCCGAGCCGAGGTACGCGGCGATCGCACGAAGATCGCCGGAGCGGGCGTGTGCGCGCGCGAGCGTCCAGCCGCAGACCTCCGCGTAGCGCGCGAGGAGCGGCGGCGACATCGTCTCGACCTCGAAGGAGCCCTTTCCATCCCAGAGCTGGCGCACGTAGAAGTCGCGAGCCACCCCGTCCAGGCCGTCGGCGCGCAGCCAGCCGAGCAGGATGTCGCTGGCCGCCTGCATGAGCCGCTGGCCCTGGACGACGCGCTCGCCGTGGTTGGCGTAGGCGCTCGGGGCGAGGTGCTTCTCGAGGACCGATTCCTCGGCCTCCTTGGCCTGGAGCACGAGCGGGTCCTGCTCGTCGCGGCCGATCAGCAGCACGATCCAGGCGCGCGTTCCGACACTGCCGACCCCGACGACCTTGCGCGCCATGTCGATGACGCGGTAGCCGGAGAGCAGGTGCCGTCGATCGTCGGGAAGACTCTCGGCGTACGTGTCGAGCAGCGCCCGCATCCTCTCGCTCAGCTCGCCGGCGTCGGACGCGGGCATGAGCTCCGAGACGCGGCGCACGAGCGGGGGATCGGAGAGGATCTGCAGGCGACCGTTCACGACGCCGGCAAGTCGCGACACGGCGCGAAGGCTGTCCTTGTGGCGCGCCTTCGCGGTGGCCCTGCGCGTCTCGCGCATGCCCCCGGCGACGCGGTCGGGGAAGACCGCGCGCGCCGTGGGCGTGTCGAGGCGGCTGTACCAGACGTCGAGGCGGCCCATCTGCGCGAAGTCCCGCATCGCCTCGCGGTAGCGCCGCACGCCGGCGAGCACCGCGGCGCGCCGCTGCTTCGGTGGGAAGCCGCGCGAGCGCCCTGCGATCTCGATGCTCGCGCCGAGGCGCTTGACGTCCCACTCCCACGGGCCGAAGTGCGTCTCGTCGAAGTCGTTGACGTCGAAGACGAGGCGGCGGTCCGGCGCGGCGAACAGCCCGAAGTTGAGGAGATGGGCGTCGCCGCAGAGCTGGGCGCGCAGGCCCGAGACCGGCGTGTGGGCGAGGTCCTCGGCCATGATGGCGGCGGCGCCACGGAAGAAGGCGAACGGCGACTGGAGCATGCGCCCGTACCGGATCGGCACCAGCTCCACAAGACGCGTCGCCGACTCCTCCTCGAGCACGGCCACAGGATCCGGACGGTCCGCCGGGGGTGCGAACTCGGCGTGGGCGCTGCGAGGCACCGCGCGGCGGGCGGCACGGCCGACTTCGCGCGCGTCATCGAGCGTGGTCCTGGTGATCGTCGACATCGACCGGATTGCAGTCCGCGGTGGGTGCGGCGGAATCATCCCATTCGGATGATTCGCCTGCCCGCGCGGCCCGGAGGCTTGGCCGGTGCGCCTACGATCGCCGCCATGTCCGCCAGGTCCCACCGTCCGGCATGGGCGCTGGAGCTCGAGCGCGTCGACGTCGCGCTCTACGCCGCGGTCGCAGCGACGCCCACGCCGGCGCTCGACGTCGCGATGCGCCGGCTGAGCTCGGCGGCCGACCACTCACGCCTGTGGCTGGCCACGGCGGCCGTGCTGGCGACGGTGGGCGGCGGCCGGGGCCGGCGTGCGGCCGTCGCCGGGCTGGCGTCGGTGGGCGCGACCTCCGCGGCGGTGAACCTGGTCATCAAGCCCCTTGCGCGCCGCCGGCGTCCCGACCGCGATCTCCACGGCGTTCCGCTCGCGCGTCACGTCGAGATGCCGGTCAGCCGCTCGTTCCCCTCCGGACACGCGGCGTCCGCGTTCGCGTTCGCGGGCGGCGTCGGGCGAATCCTGCCGCGCGAGGGCCTTCCGCTCCATGCGCTGGCCACGGCCGTGGCGTACTCGCGCGTGCACACCGGAGTCCACTTCCCCGCCGACACGGTGCTCGGCGCGGTCATCGGGACCGTGGGCGCGCAGGTCACGAGCCACGCGCTGGACCGGCGGCGCACATGACCACCGCGAGCGTGGCGTATGCACCACCACGCTGGGGGTGCGCGCCGTCTTGTCGGCACCCGTGGCGCCTCAGAGGATCGGTGTGCACATCGGCGGAAAGGAGCGACGCATCGTGATCGCGGCGGACTATCCGTTCATGGACGTCCTCTGGACGATGATCCTGTTCTTCTGCTGGATCGCCTGGATCCTGGTGCTGATCTACACGCTCAGCGACGTCTTCATCCGGCGCGACATCGGCGGTTGGGCGAAGGCGGCTTGGACGATCTTCATGGTCGTGTTGCCGTTCCTCGGCGTGCTGGTGTACATGATCTCCCAGCACGACAAGATGGCGGAGCGCCGTGCGGGCCGCGAGATCGGACCGCAGCCGCAGTTCGACGGTCAGCTGCGCTCGGTGCCCACGAAGGATCCCGCGACCGAGATCGAGAAGGCGGCGCGGCTGCGCGACGAGGGCGTCATCACCGGCACCGAGTTCGAGACGCTGAAGGCGAAGGCCCTCGCCACGTGACGGCGGGTCGCCGAGCCGGGGCGCCGGCGCGCGCGGCCCCCGCGCCGGCGCGGTCGCCTCGGTGGTGGCAGGCCCTGCTGGGGTTCGCCGCGAAGCACAACTTCGCAGGTGCGATCTACGGCCTGATCCTCGCGACGTCGGTCATAGCCGTCACACGCAAGTACAAGCCCGGCGACGCCGGCGTCACGGCCGTCACGGTGATCGTCACGGCGACGGTGTTCTGGCTCGCGCACGTCTACGCCGGTGTCCTCGCCGTCGGGCTTGCGGAGCATCACACGCCGACCCGTGCCGATCTGCGTCGCATCGTCGACGAGGAGTGGCCCTTGGTCCAGGCTGGAGTCCTGCCGACGGCGGTCCTCCTCCTCGGCCCGATCGGCGTGGTCGCCGACGCCGCCGCCCAGGACGCCGCCATGGTCGCGTGCCTCGCGGAGCTGACCGTGATCGGGCTCGCGGCCGCGCGCGCCTCGGGCGCACCGCTCCCGGTGGTCGCCCTCTCGGGCTTGGTCTCGGCGGGGCTCGGGGGCGTCGTCATCGGCCTCAAGGTCCTGGTCCACTGACCCGCGCCTCGCGCCCGTCACCCCATCAGGATGATGCAGGGTCGGGGCCGGCGGCCGAATCTCGCATCGGAGCCATGACCACACGATCCGGATCCGCCGCAAGCTCGGCCCCACGTGCGCGGGCCACCACGACGATGCCAATGGGCATCGTGCTGATCGCCAGAGCGCTGACCTACCTCGTGTACGCCTTCGTCGTCATCGCGTTGGTCATCCTGGCGTTCGGCTTCGTCCTGCTGCTCTTCGGCGCCAACCCCGACGCGCCCTTCGCCGAGTGGGTGTACCGGAGCATGGACCGCGTCATGGCTCCGTTCCGCGGGCTCTTCGAATCGGTGCCGTTGAACGGCAAGTCCGTGCTGGACACCTCCGTCCTGTTCGCGATGATCGTGTACGCGATCGTCGGGATGGCGCTCCATGCGCTCATCGATTGGCTCACGCGCCGGCTCTTGATGATGCGCGCACGAGGCGCGGCGGCGTAGGCATGCAGGTCCCCTCCACCCCGGCAGACTCGGCACGCAGGTTCCTGGCTCCGCTCGCGCTTGCTCAGTTCATCTGCAGCTTCGCGGGCTCGAACATGAACGTGATGATCAACGACATCACCGAGGACCTGGACACGACGGTGACGGGCGTCCAGGCCACGATCACGCTGTTCCTGCTGATCATGGCGGTCCTCATGATCCCCTGCAGCAAGCTGACCGATCGATGGGGCTCGAAGCGGTGCTTCATCGCCGGTCTCGTGCTGTACGGCATCGGCGCGCTCCTCAGCGCGCTTTCCCCCGGACTCGGCCTGCTGATCCTCGGCAACTCCGTGTTCGAGGGGGTCGGCACGGCGCTGCTGATCCCGCCCGTCTACATCCTGACGACCCTGCACTTCAGCGAGACCACCTCGCGCGCCCGCGCCTTCGGCCTCATCAGCGGGATGGGCGGCGTCGGTGCCGCGGCCGGACCACTGATCGGCGGCCTCATCACGACGGGGATCAGCTGGCGGGCCGCGTTCGTCTTCCAGGTTGCGATCGTCGCGACGATCGTCGTGCTCAGCCGGAGGGTGAGCGATCCCGTCGCTCCGGACCCGACGCGTCCCTTCGACGCGTTCGGCGCGGTCTTGTCGGCGGTCGGCATGCTCCTCGTGGTGCTGGGGATCCTCCAGGCCGACCGCGACGCCGTGCTGATGGCGGTGCTGCTGGCGATCGGGTCCGCCTTCCTGATCTGGTTCCTCGTCCACATCCGCGCTCGCGAGCGAGCGGGCAAGGAACCGCTGCTGTCCACGCGGTTGTTCAAGAACCGCACGTCGAACCTCGGTCTGGTAACGCAGAACATCCAGTGGCTTCTGCTGATGGGCACGTCGTTCGTCGTCGCCGTGTTCCTCCAGACCGTGCGCGGCTACAACGCCATCGAGACCGGCCTCATCTTCACGGCGGCGACGGCCGGCGTCCTGGTCTCCTCGCTCGCTGCGGGGCGGCTCGCCAAGCGGCGCGCCCAACGGACCCTGATCATCGCGGGGTTCGTGCTCACCGTGGCCGGCATCGGACTCCTGCTCGCCTTGGTCGGGGTGTCCTCGCGCGTCCTCGCCTTCGGGCCCGGGCTGCTCCTCATCGGCCTCGGCCTGGGGACCATGCTCACGCCCTCGGTCAACGTGGTGCAGTCGAGCTTCCCGGAGCGGTTGCAGGGTGAGATATCGGGGCTGTCGCGCAGCGTCTCCAATCTCGGCTCGTCGTTCGGCACCGCGATCGCGGGGACGATCCTGGTGTCGGACCTCGCCTCGGGCAACACGTCCTACGTCCTCGCGATGGTCTTCCTCGCCGTCCTCGCCTTCATCGGCCTCACCGCCGCCGTGCTGCTTCCGACCAAGCCCGGGCTGGGCCGTTCCACCGCCGACGTTCCCGCCCCGCGCTCGCTCGACACGGCGGCCGGGCGCGGGTAGCGACGCGGGCTACTTCAGCAGCCGGGAGAGCCTGCGGTCCTTCAGTACGCGGCCGCCGGTCTGCTCCCGCGGGCAGTAGCACATGACGTAGTCCTCGTAGTGCACGGCCTCGATCGTCGCGCCGCAGCGCGGGCACGGCTCCCCGTTGCGGCGATGGACCTTCAGCGGCATCGGCATCTTGTCGGGGATGGGCAGCTTCACCGTCTCCTCGTAGACGGCGAGCGCGTCGCCGAGGACCTGGATCGTCGCCGCGCGCAGGCGAGCAGCCTCCTCGTCGCCGAGGTCGTCGCCGCGCTTGAAGGGCGAGAGCTCCGCGGTCCACAGGATCTCGTCGACCCACGAGCGGCCGATGCCCGCGATGACCTTCTGGTCGCGCAGCACGCCGTGGAGCGGCCGGGCGCCGCCGGGTGCGAGAAGCGCCGCGAAGTCCTCCGGCGGGTCGGGCCATGCCTCCGGGCCGAGCGATGCCAGCGCCTCCTCGGCCTCCAGGTCGTCCGCGCGCAGCAGCTTCACCCAAGCCGCCTGCTTGGTGCCGAACTCGCGCAGGCGCAGCTCGCGGTCGTTCGGCAGTCGCAGCAGCAGGCGCGAGGACCGGTCGCGCACGGACGCGCGCTTGTCGAACAGCTGCAGGCGCCCCGCGCTCATGAGGTGCACGAGGATCACCAGTCCGCCCTCGACCGCGATCGTGAAGTGCTTGCCTCGCCTGGCGACCTCGGTGATCGCCGTGCCCTCGATCGCGTGCAGGGGCGGGTCGAACGTCTTGAGCACGTTGATCCCCGGCGCGCGGGCGGACTCGATCGTGTCCCCGCGCACCGCTTCGTCGATCCGCCGGGCGGTGATCTCGACCTCGGGCAGTTCCGGCATGGGCCTCAGAGGGTAGACCGTCGCCTCCATGCGCCTGGCGATCATCGGCGGCGACGCGGCCGGCATGAGCGCCGCCTCGGCCGCCAAGCGCCGCGACAAGCGGATCGACGTCGTCGCGTTCGAGCGCGGGCCGTACACGTCGTACTCGGCGTGCGGCATTCCGTACTTCGTCGGCGGGCTCTTCGACGACGCCGACCGCCTCATCAGCCGCTCGCCGGAGGAGCATCGCGCCGCGGGGATCGACGTGCGCGTGCGCAGCGAGGTGCGTGCCATCGACCTCGACGCCCGCGTGCTCACGGTGTACGACCGCTCCGAGCGGCGCGAGACCCGGGAAGGCTTCGACGAGCTCGTCGTCGCGACGGGCGCGGTCGCAAGCGCGCCGCCCATCCCGGGGGCCGAGGCGACCGAGACCGCGCGCACGGTCGATGCCGCGGAGCGCTTCCGGGCAGGCCTCGAGCGCGGCGGCGGGCGCGCGGTGGTCATCGGCGCGGGCTACATCGGCCTGGAGATGGCCGAGAACCTCGTCGACCGCGGCATGGCGGTGACCGTCGTCGAGCAGGGCGACCAGGTCATGGGCACGCTCGACCGCGACATGGCCGCCCACGTCCACGACGGCGCCGAGGCGCACGGCGTCCGCTTCCTGATGTCTACGGCGGTCGAGGAGATCCTGCTCGACGACGCCGGGCACCCGCGCGGCGTGCGCACGAGCGACGGCGAGCTGGCGGCGGACCACGTCACGGTCGGCACGGGCGCCAGGCCCGACGTGCGGCTGGGGAAGGACGCCGGCCTGGAGGTCGGCGACACAGGCGCGCTGCGCGTCGACGACCACCAGCGCTGTACCGGCGTCGACGGCGTGTACGCCGCGGGCGACTGCGTCGAGAGCCACCACCGCGTGCTGGACGCGCCGGTGAACGTCCAGCTCGGCACGCACGCCAACAAGCAGGGCAAGATCGCCGGCGTCAACGCCGCCGGCGGGGACGTCCGCTTCCCCGGGATCGTCGGGACCGCGGCGTCGAAGGTCTGCTAGTAC
>Ga0081539_10005354_pt1 | contig 13149 bp, 12 predicted proteins | sample TabmetS4T2R2_FD_71023 | JGI IMG/M metagenome (GOLD analysis project Ga0081539, IMG submission 71023) | Tabebuia heterophylla rhizosphere microbial communities from the University of Puerto Rico - S4T2R2 | ecosystem: Host-associated > Plants > Roots > Rhizosphere ...
AACAGCAGCACGAGCACGATCAGCGGGATCAAGATCACGACCGACGCCGCGCTCATCGTCCCCAGCGGGACCTCGAACTCGGTCGAGCCGGTGAAGAACGCGATCGCCGCCGGCACCGTCCGCGCCGCCTGCGACGAGGTCAGCGTCGTGGCGAGCAGGAACTCGTTCCACGCGGCGATGAAGGTGAGGATCCCCGCGGTGGCCAGGCCCGGCGCCGCTAGCGGCACGACGACCTTGCGGAAGGCCTGGAAGTGCGTGGCCCCGTCGACGAGCGCCGCCTCCTCGAGGTCCTTCGGGATCTCCTTGAAGAACGACGTGAGGATGTAGATCGCCAGCGGCAGCGCGAACGTCAGGTACGGGATGATCAGCCCGATCCGCGTGTTGTAGAGCCCGATGTCCGTCCACAGCTTGAACAGCGGGGCGGCGATCGCGATCTGCGGGAACGTCGTCACCGACAGGACGATGCCGAGGATGATGAACTTGCCCCGCAGCTTCAGCCGCGCCAGCGCGTAGGCGGCGAACGAGCCGAACGCCAGCGCCAGGATCGTCACCGAGAAGGCGACGATCGCCGAGTTCTTCAGGCCGTTGGTGAAGTCGTCGTTCTTGAAGATCGACGAGTAGTTCTTCAGCGACGGGTGGGGCGGGACGAGGCTCGAGCTCGAGAGGTCCGCGCCCGTCTTCAGCGAGACGTTGATCAGCCAGTAGAACGGGAAGAGGCAGAAGATGATGATCGCCACCACGGCGAGCCAGATCCACGGGCTCTGCCCTTGACGCGGGCGCTTGCGGGCACGCTCGCGCGCGCGTGGCTGGGGAACGCTGACTGCCTGCGTCGTGTCCGCGGTGCTCATGCGGCCCCCTCATCGGTCAGCGTCTTGATGTTGCCGCCCACGAACCGGATGTAGATGAACGACACGATCATCACCGTGATGAAGGTGAGGATCGCGATCGCCGCTCCCAACCCGATTATTCGATTCTGCTGGAAGGTCTGGTAGCTCTCGAGCGACAGCGTGTTGGTGCCGAACGCGCCCTTGGTGAGCACGAACGGCAGGTCGAAGATCCGCAGCGCGTCGAGCGTGCGGAAGATGAGGGCGACGAGGATCGCCGGCCGCAGCAGCGGAAGCGTGATCTTGGTGAAGCGCTGCCACGCCGTGGAGCCGTCGACCTTCGCCGCCTCGTAGATGTCGTCGGGGATGACCTGCAGCCCTGCGAGGATGAGCAGCGCCATGAACGGCGCCGTCTTCCACACGTCGGCGAAGATCATCACCATCAGCGCCTCGGGCTTGGAGCCCAGCCACACCGTGTGGCCGCCCGGCAGGTGCAGCGCCTTGAGCACCGTGTTGGCGAAGCCGAGGTCGGGCTCGAAGATCGAGCGCCAGGTGATCGCGGTGACCACGGTCAGGACCGCCCACGGCACGAGCACCACGGTGCGCAGCAGGCCGCGGCCCTTGAACGCGCTGTGCATGGCGATCGCCATCGCCAGGCCCAGCACGAGCTCCAGGAACACCGACGCGCCCGTGAAGATGAACGTCGTCTTGAACGCGTCCCAGAACTCGCTGCTCTGCAGGGCCGTCTGGTAGTTGCGCAGCCCGATCGGCCCCGCCCACCGGGACAGGCCCGGGATGCGCACCGAGTACTCGTGCAGGGACAGCCAGATCGCATAGCCGATGGGGTAGACCGCCACGGCGGCGATCAGCAGCATCGAGGGGGCGACCATGTACGTCGCCAGGCGGCGCTCTTGCCTGTCGGCAGAGCCCCGCGGCGAGCGCCGTCTCCTCGTTGGCTGCTGGACCTGCGTTGCCGTGGCGGCCTCCATCAGCGTTCTCCCTCTAGAACGTGGCCAGGGCCGAGTTGATCTGCGAGTCCGCCTTCTTCAGCGCATCCTGCGGGCTGGTCTGGCCCGACAGCGCCGCGTTGACGTTCTTGTAGATCGCCTGCGAGATCTGCGGATAGACCGGCGAGACCGGACGGGCGTGGGCCGCCTCGACGTTCTTCTTCAGAGCGTCGGCGAACGGCATCGCCTTCTGGACCTCGGGATCCGAGTACGTGGCCGACAGCGTCGGCGTGATCGAGAACTGCGCCGCGTTGACCTTCTCGGTCTCCGGCGACGTCAGGTAGTCGATCAGCGTCACGGCGCCCTTCGGGTTCTTCGAGAACGCCGAGACGACGAGGTTGTGGCCGCCGAGCACGGCCGCCGAGGTCCCGCCCTCGAAGGTCGGGAACGGCGCGACCTTGAACTTGTGGGCGACCTTGCTGCCCTTGGCGTTGCCCAGCGCGTACGCGTAGGACCAGTTGCGCATGAACGCGTACCTGCCCGTTTCGAAGGCGCGCCGCGACTCCTCCTCCATGTAGGTCGTCACCGCCTTCGGGGCGTCGCCGTTCTTGACGCCGTCGACCATGAACTGCAGCGCCTTGAGGTTCTGCGGCGAGTTGATCGCCGACTTCTTGCCGTCGTCGGAGAGCACCTTGCCGCCGGCCGCGAAGGCCAGCTCGAGGAAGTCGCAGGTCAGGCCCTCATAGGACGCGCCCTGGTAGACGATCCCGCCCTTGGATCCGGCCTCCTGGTAGAGCTGCTGCCAGGTCTGCGGCACGCCGCCCGAGACCTTGTCCGTGCGGTAGTACATGAGCGCCGCGTCGCTGGCCTGCGGGACGCCGAAGTACTTGTTGTCGAAGTGGATCGTCTCGAGCGTCGACGGGATGAACTCGCTCTTGCGCTCGTTGACGTAGTCGGTCATGTCGAGCAGCCACTTCTGCGCGGCGAACTCGGCCGTCCAGATCACGTCGGAGAAGAACACGTCGCACTCGGGCGACTTGGCCTCCTGGCGCTGGACGAACTGGTTGCGCTGCTCGTCGGCCGAGGTCGGGAACTCCAGCAGCTTGGCCGACAGGCCCTGCGCCTTGTACTTGGCGTTGAACTTCTTGACCGCAGCGGTCTGGTTTCCGGACGTGTCCTTGCCCAGGCAGAACGTGACGCTGCCCGTCGCGTCCTTCGAAGCCGCCAGCGTCGGCGCCTTCGCGACGCCCTTCGTGACGCCGGACTCCTGCGTCGAGGCAGCGCCTCCGCCGCCGCCTCCTCCGCCTCCACCGCCGTTGTCACTGCCACCGCAGGCAACGACGAACATCGCAACCGCCACGACCAACGCGGCCGCGAACCTCTTGCGTGAGACCATCGAGCGCACCCTCCTCGGTCCAGGGACCTGACCTGTATGTACCTCCGGGCCCCCTCCCAAGGGTGACCCGACTGCGAAAGTCGCAGCGTGAGTACCCCGGGGCTCGCCGAGCGAATCAATCCGCCGGCAACTCGCGGTTCACACGGCGTAGACGGCGACGGCGGCGAAGTGCACGGCCGCCGCCGCGATGACGAGCACGTGGAAGACCTCGTGGTAGCCGAAGACGCGCGGGATCGGGTCGGGGCGCCGGCGCGCGTAGATGACCGCGCCGACCGTGTAGAGCACACCGCCGGTGGCCAGGAGGGCCACCGCCATGGCGCCGGCGCGATCCCACAGCTGCGGCAGGCCGATGATCGCGACCCAGCCCAGCGCGACGTAGACCACCGCGCTGAGCCAGCGCGGCGCGTCGATCCAGACCAGGCTCAGGACGATCCCGGCCAGGGCGCCGCCCCAGACGACGCCGAGCAGCGTCCAGCCCAGCGCGGGCGCCAGGACGAGGACGGCGAACGGCGTGTACGTGCCGGCGACGAGCACGAAGATCATCGAGTGGTCCAGGCGCCGCAGCCACGCGCGCGGGCCGGGCGGCCAGTCGATGCGGTGATAGAGCGCGCTGGCGCCGAACATGGCGCACAGCGACAGCGCGTAGACGGCGACCGCGGCGCGCGCCTGGCCGCCGCGGGCGAGCACGACGAGCGCCGCACCGGCGGCGATCGCCACGAAGAAGGCGTACTGGTGGCTGACGCCGCGCAGACGGGGCTTCACGGCGGCCGAGGTTACGCGGTCGCGAGCGATCGCGCGCGGCCTCTTCGCCCGCTGGCCGCGCTCAGCCCGCGATCGCGCGCGGCCTGCCCGCCCGCTGGCCGCGCTCAGCCCGCGATCTCGCGCAGCAGGTAGGCCGACTGCAGCAGCTCGGGGTTCTCGCGCAGCTCGGCGGCGGTGCCGTGGTAGCGGATGCGGCCGGCCTCGAGGACGTAGGCGCTGTTGGCCAGCCCCAGCGCGACGTGGGCGAACTGCTCGATGAGCAGGACCCCGACGCCGGACTTGGCCACCTCGGCCAGCGTCGGCACGAGCCGCTTGACCACCACCGGCGCAAGGCCGAGCGAGAGCTCGTCGACCAGCAGCGTCGTCGGGCGCGACACGAGCGCCTGCGCGAGCACGACCATCTGCTGCTCGCCGCCCGACAGCGAGCGCGCCGGGACCTCCCAGCGCTTCTCGAGCTCCGGGAAGAGCTCCAGCGCGTACTTGATGCCGGCCGACGCGTCCTCGCGACCGAGCGAGAACGTCGCGACGCGCAGGTTGTCCTCGACGGTCAGCTCGGGGAGCAGCCGCCGGCCCTCGGCCACGATCGCCACGCCGGCCGAGCGGATGTGCTCGGGCCGCCGCCGGGTCAGATCGCGCTCGCGCGCGATCGCGACGTCGCCGTTCGTCGACGAGCTGTCCGTGAGGAGCACGCGCCCGCCCGTGGGCCGCAGCACGCCGCCGACGGCGAGCACGAGCGAGGACTTGCCCGCGCCGTTGGGACCGAGCAGCGCGGTGACCTCGCCGGGCGGGATGTCGATCGAGACGTCGCGCACGACCGTCCGCCCGCCGCGGGCGACGCTGATCGAGTCGAGCTTCAAGGTGGTGCTCATGAGAGTCGCGCCCCATCCTGGTCCTCGGTGCCCAGGTACGCGCGAATGACCTCGTCGTCGCGCAGCACCTCCGCGGTCGGCCCGGCGGCGATGAGCTTGCCGAAGTCGAGCACGGCGGTGAGCTCGCAGCACGCCGACACCAGGCTCATGTCGTGGTCGACGAGGATCACCAGCGCGCCGATCTGCTCGGGGATGGCGCGGATGACGCGGCTGAGGTGCTCGGTCTCCTCGTCGGGCAGGCCGGCCGCCGGCTCGTCGAGCAGCACGACCCGCGGCTGCCCGACGATCGCGCGCGCCACCTCGACCAGCCGGCGCTCGCGCGCGCCGAGCACGCCGACCTTCGCGTGCGGATCGATGTCGAGGCCCACGAACTCGATCGCCCCGAGCGTGTCGCGCGCGCGCGACTGGCGCCCGAGGCGCGAGTGCTCGTGGACCATCGCGACGTTGTCGTAGACCGACAGCTCCTCGATCGCCTGCTCGGTCTGGAAGGTGCGCCGCAGACCCCAGCGCGCGCGCCGGTAGTCGGCCATCGCGAGAAGGTCCTCGTCGTAGGCGCGCACGCTGCCCGCGACCGGGCGCACGAAGCCGCTGAGCACGTTGAAGAACGTCGTCTTGCCGGCGCCGTTGGGGCCGATGAGCCCGCAGGTCCCGCCGGGGAACTCGACGGTCATGCCGTCGATCGGCGTCACGCCGCCGAAGCGGACGGTCAGGCCGTCGACCGCGATCACTTGGCCGCCTCGCGCGCCGGCGCCGCACGTCTGACCAGGCGCGCAAGCCCTCCGCCGAGGCGCGCCATGTCCCTGGGGAACTGCTGGACGACGCCGCCCGGCGCGGTCAGGAGGACCTGCAGGATGCCGACGCCGAAAAGGATCGTCAGCAGGTCGGCGGGCAGGCCCCAGTTGTCCAGCAGCGCGGGAAGGAGCTTCATGAACGCGCCCGCGACGATCGCGCCCCAGAGGCTGTAGATGCCGCCCATGAGCACGACGGCCAGCAGCAGGATCGAGTCGATCGTGCGGAACTGGAAGGTGTAGAGATGGTTGACCTGCGAGGCCAGCAGCGCGCCGGCAACCCCGGCCATGAACGACGCCATCGCGAAGGCCCAGAGCTTGTACAGGGTGATGTTCACGCCGGCCGCGAGGGCCGCAGGCTCGCTCTGGCGGATCGCGGCCCACGCGCGGCCGGGCTTCGACCGCACGTGCCACAGCGCGACCAGGAACATCACGATCGCGACGATGACCACGTAGCGGAAGTACGGGGTGTCGGTCGTCGCGATGCTGGGACGGCGGACCGAGGTGCTGCCCTGAAGGGTGTCGGTGTAGCCCTTGAAGCCGCCGCCGCCGTTGGGGAAGTTCGTTGCGGTCAGCACCACCGTGATCGCGCCGGCCAGCATGAGCGTGATGAGCGCGAGGTACAGCCCGCTCAGGCGCAGGGCCGGCAGCCCGATGATCGTGCCCAGCACCATCGTGATCAGCCCGGTGAGCAGCAGCACGATCGGGAACGGCAACGAGGTGCCGAAGTCCAGGCGCGCGCCGATCCAGGCGCCGAGGGCGAGCACCGCGATCTGGCCCAGCGAGACCATGCCCACGCGCCCCATGAGCACGTTGAGGCCGAGGGCGACGACCGAGTAGATCGCCACCGAGGTGGCGACGTCGGTCCAGTACGCGCTCATCAGCGGCGGCAGCCCGAACAGGACGAAGGCGACCAGCCCGGCGATGATCGCCGCCCGCACGCGGTCGCCCGCGCCGATGCGCGGAAGCCCGCCGGCGCCTGCGCGCTCGCTGCGCGCCTCGGCGGTCGCCACTAGTTCGTCCTCCGGGCGAACGAGATCTCACGGTGGCGCGAGAGCCACAGCAGCGCCACCGTCGCGAGGACGAACGGCGCGATGTCGCGGTACTGCGAGATCGAGAAGATCGGCGTGATTAGCGCGTTGACCAGCCCGACGACGATCGCGGCCAGGAGCGTGACGACGATCGAGCGCAGTCGCGCGATGAGCGCCGCCGCCAACGACGAGATGAACAGGAAGGTCAGGGTGGCCGCGTCGAGGCCGATGAGGTTGGCCAGCAGCAGCCCCGACGCGCCGGACAGCAGCCCCGTGAACAGCCACGCGACCGCTTCGACGCGGCGCACCGGCACTCCGAGCGTCGCGGTGATCTCGCGGTCGGAGGCCATCGCGCGCATGGCCGTACCGAGGTTCGTGTAGCGCAGGAACGCGCCGGTGCCGATGGTGACGGCCACGCCGAGGGCGAAGGCGATCACCTGCGTCCAGTTGACGAGAACGCCACTGACCTCGAAGTTCTTCGAGGTGGTCGGGAGGTTCAGCGAGCGCGCCTTGTCGCTCCAGATCCACGACATCGCGCCGAGCAGGATCAGGGCAAGGCCGAGCGACGCCGTCGCCTTGACCAGGGGATCGCGCCCCGCCAGCGGCGGACCGAAGAGCAGGCCGTAGACGAGCGTCACCAGCCCACCGAACAGCACGCAGATGGCGAAGGCGACCCCATCGGGGACCGTCCCCTTGTCGATGAGGCTCCACGCGATGAACGCGCCCATGGCGCCCACCGCCCCGAACGCCAGGTTCAGGACGCCGGTCGCCCGGTACAGGACGACGGTCCCGACCCCGGACAGGGCATACACCCCGCCCAGGGCCAGGCCCGTGACGATGAACGGCTTGAACTCCTCCCAGCTGGGCATCGGCTGTTAGGCGTGTTCTCCCCGGATCACGTGACGCCGTTCGCCTTCTCCCAATCGCGGACCTGCTTGATGCCCGGGTCCACGTCGGAGATGGGGAAGCAGTCCTCCTTCTGCACCATCTTCCCGTTTTGCGGCGTCGTCGTGCGGTCGACGTTGTTTGGCACGTGGGTCGGCCCATCGCCGTAGTACCACGGCTTGCAGAGGATGTCGGTCTTGAAGTCCTTGACGTCCTTGAACGCCTTGTTGACCGTCTCCGGCGTGAACTCGCCGCTGATGCCGAGCAGCGCCTTGGTGGCGATCGCCGCCTCGACGAAGCCCATCTGGCTGAAGCTGCCCAGCGGCACCTTCGGCGCGTACTTGCTCATCACGTCGCGGTAGAGGGCCGAGTCCGGTCCGTTGAAGTCGGTCAGGTTGAGCTCGGCGTTGACGCCCAGCTTGTCGTCCCAGGCCGAGCCGAGGGCCTTGGCCAGGAAGTCGGTGTTGCACGGCGTCGAGCACGCCCACTTGACGCGGTCCTGCAGGCCCTGACGCTGAGCGGCCTGGAGGATCTTCAGCGCCTCGGGAGGCGTGAAGTTCAGCAGCACGCCGCCGTTGGCGCCGGCGGCCTGGACCGCCTTGAGCGCGACGGAGTTGGCGTCCTGGATCGGCACGTTGTCGTGCAGGTCCTTGAAGTCGACGCCGGCGTCCTTGGCGATCGCCGCCGCGCCGGCCGCGACGTAGCCGGTCCCCGGGACGTTGGACTGGTCGAGGGCGATCTTCTTCACGCCCTGGCGGATGAGGTACTGCGCGGCGCCGTCGACGCTGTAGCGCGGCCCCATGTTCACGGCCGCGAAGTTCGAGGTGCCGTAGCACTCGGGCGCGATGCCCGATCCGATGACGTAGTAGTCCTTGGCCTCGTAGTACTTGTGGTTGACAGTGCACTCGATGATGCTCGTGTTACCGACGATCCCGGCGACCTTCTCGGTCTCGATGAGCTTCTTGGCCGCCGCCGCGGCCTGGCCAGGATCGGTCTGCTCGGTCTCGAGCACGTAGGTGACCGGGCGCCCGTTGATGCCGCCGTTGTCGTTGACGCAGTCGAAGTAGGCCTTCGCCGCGTTCGGGATGTCGGTGAAGTCGGTGCCGGGCTGCTTGGTGGCGATGCCACCGAGCTTGATCGGCGCGCCGCTTGCCTTCTTGCCGTTGCCCAGACCGCACTTCGACGCCGCGGCCGTCTGCTTGGCCGCCGTGCTCGTGGTGCTCGCCGCCGCCGCGCCGGTGTTGCTCGACGACTTGTTGTCGCTGCCGCACGCGACGGCCAGCATCGACAGGCTCGCCACGAGCGCGAGCAGCGCCACGGTAGGTCGGAGCCTCCAGCCGAACTTCGTCCTCACTTGACCCTCCTCCTCACGACGTCACAGCGCTGTGAGCGCCTTTGGTTCGCCAAGCGCACAGCTGTACGGAAACCGAACATACTCGCTATGCTCGCGCGGCGTCAAGCAAGGCAGGAGGAGAGCGCGAACCATGCAGCAGACGACGGCGGCACCGGCCTCGATCCCCGTCCCTGAGCCGGATCTGACGCCCCGGGAGATCGTCGCACGCGCGGCGGCGATGCGCGAGAAGCTCCTCGAGCGCCAAGCCGAGACCGAGGAGCGCACGTTCTACGCCGAGGACACCCACCGAGAGTTCACGGAGGCCGGCTTCTACCGCATCCTGCAGCCGCGGCGGTTCGGCGGCTACGAGTTCGACATGCCGACCTACTTCCGCGTGGTGATGGAGCTCGCCCGCGGCTGCCCCTCGACCGGCTGGTGCTTCTGCCTGGCCGGGGCGCACGTGCTGCAGGTCGCGTCGATGTTCTCCGAGCAGGCCCAGCGCGAGATCTTCGGGCCCGACGGGCACTTCGCCTGCGCGTCGTTCGGCGCCCCGGTCGGCGTGGCGCAGCCCAGGGACGGCGGCGGCTACGTCATCGACGGCACCTTCCCCTACGCGTCGGGCATCCCGTACTCGACGCACTTCATGGGCCAGACCCTGCTGAACCCCGAGGACCTGACCGATCCCGGGCTCATGTTCGTCATCTCGCGCGACAAGTTCGAGCGCCTGAACGACTGGGGCGACGTGCTCGGCCTGATCGGCAGCGGCTCGCACAGCATCCGGATCGACAACGCCTGGATCCCCGAGCACTGGGCGGTGCGCGAGATGATGATCGACCTCCTCGTCGAGGGCGGGACGCCAGGCTCGCGCCTGCACGGCAACCCGATGTACGCGGGGCGCACGCTGGGCTTCTTCCAGGGCGAGTTCGGCGCGATCACCGTGGGCGCCGCGAAGGCGGCGCTCGACGAGTACGAGCGGCTCGTCATGAGCAAGCCGTTCGCCTGGAACCCGACGATGAAGCGCTACGAGCTCGAGCACTACCAGCGCTACGTCGGCGAGGCACTCGCGGAGATCTCGTGCGCGGAAGCGGCGGTGATCCAGGGCGCCGAGCAGTGGATGGAGCTCGCGCGCCAGAACGTCGAGGAGGGCCGGCCGTTCACCGCCCAGGACGACGCGCGCCTGCAGGCCCTGCAGGACACCGCCTGCCGCATCGCCTGGCGCGCGGTCGAGGGCATCCTCTTCCGCACCGGCGGGTCGGGCAGCGCGCGCAACGGCGAGCGCATGCAGCGCTACTGGCGCGACCTGTCGACGTACTGGAGCCACAACACGCCGGCCCAGCGCGACCTGCTGCTGACCCGGCTGGGTCGCATGGAGCTCGGGCTGCCGCTCGACGCGCCGGGGATGGCGCCGGTGCGGGTCAAGGACGCCTAGGCCGCCAGCCGGTACAGCTCGGCCGCGTTGCCGTGCATCACGGCGGCGCGGCCGTCGTCGCCCAGTGCGTCGAGGAGCGGCTCGAGCCTGCCCTCGTCGCCGTGGACGTGGGGATGGTCGGAGGCGAAGACGAGCAGATCCGACGCGCCGAGCATCTCGACCAGCTGGGCGACCTGGCCGGCGTCGTCCGGAAGCTGCGCCGGGGCGGTCGTCGCGCGGAAGTGGCGGCGGAAGTACTCCGACGGGCGCTCCTTCAGCCACGGGACCTCGCGCCAGACCGCCTTCCAGTCCTTGTCGAAGCGCCACAGCATCGGCGGCAGCCACGAGAAGCCGCACTCGAGCAGCGCCACGCGCAGCGTGGGAACGCGATCGAAGACGCCCTCCGAGATCAGGCTCATGACCTGCGCCTGCGCGATGACCTGAGAGTTCGCCAGGTAGTCCTCGAAGTAGGAGTGCGTGAAGCCGGTCGGGGTCGGCGCCAGGCCGATGCGGCCCCAGGCGTGCAGGCCGAGCACGAGGTCGCGCTCGGCGATCGCCTCGTGCAGCTCGTGGAAGCGGCGCAGGCCCCAACGCGAGTCGGTGCGGATCGGCAGCAGGACCTGCACGAAGCCCGGCTCCCCGCCGACGCGCTCGACCTCCGCGACGGCCGCCTCGACGTCGAGCGTGGGGACGACCATGCTCGCCCGCAGGCGCTCGTCGCGGGCGAGCCACTCGGCGGCCAGCCAGTCGTTGATCGCCTTGCACAGCGCGGCCTCGAAGTACGCGTTGCGGCTCGTGTCGAACGTGCTCAGGCAGGTGAGGATCGCGTGGCCGACATCGCTTGGCTCGAGCAGCTGCTCGTCGAGCGCCTCGAGGTCGTGCGGCGGTGTCGGATCGGTCTCCGGGTAGCTGGCGCTCACGCTGGGCGAGAGCCGCAGCCCGGCGTTGGCCAGGTAGTCGCGCCAGTAGTCGTCCATGTACGGCGTCAGCGCGTCGAGCGACTGCGGGGCGACGTGGACGTCGCAGTCGATCACCGCGGCGCTCACGACCCGAACCCGTACAGGCGGCAGGCATTGCCGGCGAGGATCTTCGCGCGAAGCTCCTTCGGCACCGCGCGCGGCAGCGTCATCGCCGGCGAGTCGAAGTCCCAGTGCGGGTAGTCGGACGCGAACATGATCCGGTCGGTCATGCCGGTGAACTCGAGCGCCTGGACGAGCTGCTGCGGGTCGTCGGGCTCCTCGATCGGCTGGGTGGTGAACCAGTAGTGCTCGCGGAAGATCTCCGACGGCCTGCGATCGAGGTGGGCGACGTCCGCGCGGTGCGCCGACCACGCCGCATCCATCGACCACATCAGCGGCCCCGCCCACGAGATCCCGGCCTCGACGAGGATCACCTGCAGGTCGGGGAAGCGCTGGAAGACGCCTTCGGCGACGAGGCTCGTCGCCATGGCGATCATCTGGTTGGCGTAGAAGACGTGCGCCTCGAGGTAGTACGACGGCCAGCCGGCGCCGCGGTGCTGCTCGAAGCCGCCGGTGTGGGCGACGAGCGGCAGGCCGGCCGCGGCCGCCGCCTCGTAAACCGGCCAGTACTTGCGGTTGCCCAGCGGGTACTCGGGGCCGGTCGGCAGGAGCACCTGCACGAAGCGCGGGTCGCCGGCGTAGCGCTCGATCTCCTCGACCGCGATCGACGGCGTCTCGAGGGTGATGTTGATCGTGCTGCGCAGTCGCGGCTCGGGATCGAGCATCTCGTCGCGGACCCACTCGTTGACCGCGCGGCAGAGGGCGCTGGCGAACTCCGGCTGCTCGGCGCCGAAGGACTGGCCGTGCAGCGGGATGAGGATCCCGTAGTCGACGCCGTGCTCGTCGAGCAGCTGGCGCTGGATGAAGCCGAGGTCGCTGCCCGGGAAGCCGCCCTCGGGCCACGAGTCGACGCGGTAGCCGGTGTTGCGCACGCGCGGATACAGCTGCGGCGGGTTGGCGACGCGCACGCCGTAGCGCTCGTAGCGCTCGCGCGAGCGCGAGTCCAGGCGCGGGGCGAGGTCGCGGGGCAGCGGCGCGGGGTGGATGTCGGTGTCGACGAGCTTGGCGGCGCGCTCGCCGGCATCCGGCGCGGCCTCGCGCGGCCGCGCCTCAGGCATCGATGACAACGTAGTCCTCCTCGACGTGGACCGGGAACGTCTCGGCGACGTACGGGCCGGGCACGCGGTCGCCGCGCTCGACCGTCACGTCGTAGCTCTTGACCCCGGGCTCCCCCGGCCCGAGGAACGACTGGCCGGTGGCGAGGTCGTACTCCCAGCCGTGCCAGGGGCAGGCGAGCAGCGAGATCTCGTCCTCCATCCCGAAGTCGCCAGGGCCGCTGGACCGGGCCCACGGCGCCACGCGCCCGACGCACAGCGGCCCGCCCTGGTGGGGGCAGCGATTACGGATCCCGTAGAAGCGATCGCCGATCCGGAAGATGCCGATCGAGCGCCCGCCGATCGTGATGATCCGCCGGTCGCCGGGCTGGAACTCGGCGACGGGCGCGACGACCACCTTCACCTCTCCGCCCCCCGGAGATGTTCGCGCAGCGCACGCATGTACGGAATTTGCACAATCTAACGCACCGCGCCCGAACCCGCCGTTTGCGCTCCGCCCTGCCGGGAACGCCGTCGGTGAACAAGGGGGAAGACATGTCTCGACGTTGGGGGCTTGGGGCCGCCGCCGCCGTCTCGGTCCTGATGGGCGCGCTTCCGGCCAGCGCGCAGGAGCCGTTGCCTGGAACGCCGACGGTCACCGTGGCGCCGGTGACGGGGCCGTCCGTGACGCTGCCGGGCGGCACCCTGACGGCGCCGGCGCCGCCGCCCGCCGGGACGGCGTCCGTATCCAAGCCAACCGAAGCGGCGCAGTCGGGCACGGGGGGGGGGGGCG
>Ga0081539_10005355_pt1 | contig 13148 bp, 12 predicted proteins | sample TabmetS4T2R2_FD_71023 | JGI IMG/M metagenome (GOLD analysis project Ga0081539, IMG submission 71023) | Tabebuia heterophylla rhizosphere microbial communities from the University of Puerto Rico - S4T2R2 | ecosystem: Host-associated > Plants > Roots > Rhizosphere ...
CTGGATATTGAAGTTTTCAAATTTGGACCATATAAAAACTCACCTACTACTACTAAATTCTCTGTCGTACTTGACCAAGGTAATAGGACAACCAATCAGTTTGTTCTGCTAGTTCAAGATGATCAGTTCCATCTGTTTATTAGCCAGGATCATGAAGGTAGACTCTTTGATTTCTGTAAACAGCGCACGGAAGGTCCCTGCGCATTTTTGGGTTTCAAGATTCAGGAAATGGCACCTGCGAATTCGAGATTAGGTGGGATCGGGCCCTGGATTAAAAAGCAACATCAAGAGATAACAGAGGACGGAGGCGAGGCGTCTCCGTCCTTTTGTTTTGAGCAGGAACCTATCTATCAAGTTCAACGCCCCATTATTATCTTCAAAGGCTCTCCCGGAATTGCCGTGATCAACCACCAGATGTAGGGTGACATTAATGTCGCATTACCTAGATTTGCTGGGCTATCACGGCAAGTCCCAATGAACCTCTTCAAAACGATTAATAAATTCGTGGTAGAATCTTAGAAGATTCTTAGAACATTTTTTCTGTCTCTAGGCAAAAGGAGTTGATTATGGGTAAAAAGGTTATGGTTCTCGTTGGAACCCAAAAGGGTGGATTCATCTTTGAAAGCAATGCTAAGCGAAAAAAATGGCAGGTCAGTGATATTCAATTCAAGAGTTGGAATGTGATGCACATTCAAATAGACCCGCGTGACCAGCGGCTTCACACGGCGACAAGCCACTTTGTATATGGACCAACTACCCATTATTCCGATGACCTGGGAAAGACATGGACGCAGGCAAAACAAGTTCCCCTTCTGACGCGTCCGTCGAAATCGGGTCGCCCCGCTGGCACCGTGGACGAGGCGTTTCGATCGGAAGGCGGCCAAAGTGTGAAAGACATTCCTGAGAAAATGATCAAGGTTTGGAATATTCAACCAGGGCGTGAGAGTGAACCTGGCGTTCTCTATGCCGGCGCGCAACCCGCTTCCTTCTTTGTTTCACGTGACCGCGGCGAGACTTGGGAATTGAATGAAAGCTTATACGATCATCCCCAACGCGGCGAATGGAATCCTGGGGCTGGTGGTTTGACTTTGCATACCATCCTTCTTGATCCCACAAATTTGAATCGGATGTATATCGCGGTCTCCGCCGCAGGTTGTTACCGGACGGATGATGGCGGGTTGACCTGGGCCCCGTATAACAAGAATGTACGCGCTGACTTTTTGGGAACAAAATTCCCGGAGTTTGGCCAGTGCGTGCACAAAATGGCCATGCATCCTTCCAACCCGAATGTAATTTATCAGCAGAATCATTGCGGTGTGTATCGCAGCGACAATGATGCTGAAGATTGGATTGACATTGGAGAAGGCAGATTACCCTCGCGTTTTGGTTTTCCTATTGTGGTGCATCCCACCGATCCGCAAACGATCTATATCGCTCTTGAGGAAAGTGACGAGTATCGCATGAGTGTTGATGGAAAGTTTTCTGTCTGGCGCAGCCGTGACGCAGGCAACTCGTGGGAGCGCCTCACAAAGGGCTTGCCCGAGAAAGCTCACCTGGTAGTCCTGCGAGAAGCCATGGCAACCGACTCATTTGAGGATGCAGGGATATATGTTGGCTCGAATACTGGCCAATTGTTCTATAGCAGGGACTCTGGTGATTCGTGGGATTTGATGGCAGATTTCCTTCCTCCCATTCAGTCTGTCGAAGCGGCAGTTGTGGAGCAATAAACTCCGAAAGTCAAAGTTTCAAAGACGGTGGCCCTCTGGGCCTTCGTCTTTTGTTTTTAAGGGGAAGGTGAGCATAGGCAGATTGACTTGTAACCTTTTCCTCAGTTAGATGAGGGCCAAGCTAGATAGATACACGAAGTTCACGTGTAACTTTCCAACTTTCCTAATGTCTTGTACTAACAAATCTGCAAATCATTATTTTGAAAATTTTTTATACCGGATTTGCATCACCGACAATAAGGAGACCAAAATGAAGAAATTTTTTTCGATGGTAGCAGCAATCATGGTACTGGCCTCTGCCTTTTCCAGTGCAGGTAAGGCAAAAGCTGCTGGACTCATGATGTATCTAGATGGCCGATTCGTGTGGGGAAAAGGAGTTGTGTTTATCTTTGAACCAGATGGTCATAAATATAAAGACCTGAAAGGCGCGAGCATTTTTGCTGGCTCGAACAATCACAAATTATCCTGTTCGTTCAACGATGATGAAGAAACAGTCGTATGTGTGGCGAACGGCGGGCTCACGCAATATGCGGGTGAAACAGGCATAATCTATCTGGCAGGGCAAATTTTTTATGTCACCATTCCAGACAAGATACTAAAATCCACGAGTGAAACCTGTGAAGAGCCCGAAGACGAAGAAGCAGAGGATACCTGTACAGATCCTGGAAATCCGGAAGAACCTGGCGATCCCGGCGACCCTGGAAATCCGGGTGATCCAGGCAACCCTGGCGACCCAGGCAACCCAGGTGATCCTGGTGATCCAGGCAACCCTGGCGACCCAGGTGATCCTGGTGCATGTACACCTCCAGATGAGCTAGGAGCCAATGTCCAGTTTGTAGATGGTGAGGATGTTACTACCACACAGTTTGTTTCCGGTGCGACTCTGTCTGAAGTAAATTCCAACGCCACATCGATGTTGTTTGGTCCTCAAGGTTGGGAAACCTTCTCAATTGTAGGAGCCCTTGAGTGCGGATAATAAAAAGGACATATTTTGAAGAATGTCACTCACCCCAATCAAATAGATTGGGGTGAGTTTTTATTGATTAATAATTTTCACTTTCATCAAAATGGTTTGAATATCATCAACCACAACACAATCGCAGGGATAACATAACCGGCTATCACAAGACCTGTGATATTGGTTTTATTGAGCAGTGCTGCAACTTCCTCTGGGCTGGAGGGTGACTCGGCCGGTAATTGCTTATTTCCCCTCATATATGGCAACCCTACCAATCGCCGCACTTGTTTAAAGCTTGTTTCATTAAACATAGCCATATAGATAAAAACAAACAGCATAAGCACGATCGAGACCCATATATAGCCTCTATTCCAGATATGAATTAGGAAGGGAAGGATAAGACCTGTCAACCCCATAATTAAAAACGATACACCCATGATGATCATGGTCGACCACGATAGGTCTAACATGGCACGAATGCGGGCAAAATCCGTTTCCTTGCGCACCTTAAACGCCATGGCTGCTGAGGTTCCATGAGCCATGAAAAACGTGAGGGCGGCGAGAATATGTAAGAATATCAGCCATCGAATCAGCACAGCAGCCATAGGATCCTCCTTTGTCAGATAATATGCACAACACACATTGGCATGTCGCGTTCTGCGTGATTTGTTCTTTAATCCTGTTCGCAATGAGTGCAATCCCAACGAACCCCAGCAAAACGAACTGAAGTAGCGTAGCCATACGGCGATCTACAGGATCTTGGATCGGAAGATCACCCAGCCATGCGCGCAAACGAGCCAAGGGAGTCTTATTTGTCATCGGCCTTGCTCGGAATTTTACCTCGTGTTCGCCAGGCAAATAAATTATCCCCATTTGGAGACTCTTGCTAGTCAACTTGAGTTGCGTAAGGTTAAAGCTGTCCAAATCGCGCCAAACAGATCTACGCCGCCGATCAAAATGAGCAGTGGATTGGCCGGCAGGAACAGGACAATCCCCACGATTCCTAAAAAGAAGACGATCCGTTCCGGGATGGAAATTTGAAAGAATCCCGTTTGATTTGTTCGTCCACAATAAAAGTAGAGCATCCCTGCGGAAAATGAAAGTAAGCCAAGAATACGTATCCAGATGTCGTTCGTTGGTGGGAATCCGAAAATACTAAGGATAAGATTTGGGATAAACAATAGACACAATCCCATTGCCATCATGTAAAAGCTGTAATAGAAAATGCTTTTGGCAGTCGATGTCATGTTGGGAATCCTATCGAGTTGTTGATGTCAGACGAGGAGGGACCGTCTTTGCCGCTTCAATGATTCCCTGCGCGACAATGCCCGCCGCCACATACGGATCGATCTCTTTGGACGTTGTAGAGTGAAGTTGAAAAAGGAGGGAGCAAAGCACTATACCGGCGCGAGCAGCATCCAGATAATTAAAGCCATGTTTTTTCATCACTGTATTGTATTGATCTTGAAGTTCCTTCTGGATATAGGACATCTCTACTCGGGGCTTGTGCATAGCGCCGCCAGCTAAAGCAGCCAAAATCAAGCGCCCCACCGGGATATCTGCCTTTTGAAAATTGTATTGCTCGAAAAGATACATCAAACTTTCCCATTCTTTATTTACCTCATCTGATTTTATGGTAGTGCCGGGTGGCATATCATCTTTTGGATTGAATGCCCTGTATAGGCTGGTTCCGGTGAGCCACGCCGCTGCGGAAAGAATGGTCCCAGGGTGGACACTACCATCGCGAGAAGCAAGTTTATTCCGTAATAGTGGAATAAATTCTATTGCAGCATCTCGTCCTTTTTTTAGTTTTGCAAGAGGGTCAGAGGATGGCATGGTGATACTCCAGGATATATCTTAACATTCTCTCACAGAGAACTTCTGATGGAAATACCATCTTATGACCCACCCGTCAGCCATAATTTTCTAAGACCTGTGATGCAGCCATATTGCAGAACAACGCCTTCCTGTCTATGTTCCCCATTTTCGTAGAGGTTTCCCTGAAATTCTGGTTCCGCCGAATAGAACAGGCGAAGACCTTGACCTTTCGAAGCGTCCACGCTGAGAACCTTAAGAAGGTACTCTTTCCCGTTGGAGTGCCAATCTGGATTGAATCTCAATGGATACCACTCATCTGAGGTGATCTGGTCGTTTTGTACCAGTCTATCCATTAATTTTCGATTGCTCACTGCATCCTGAAGGATAAAGCGCGTCGTCCCTTGAGGTTGTGAAATGGATGGATATAATAGCACGCGCAATTCTGTGAAACCATCACACGTGACCTGTACTTCCTGTGCCATCGAAATTTCATTCGAGATCGTTGGCGAGGGATGGCTTTCGGCAGTGAAGTCCTTGTAAAGCGGCTGGTAGCATAGTTCTGTACTATAAAATGTGGTGCCGCACGGCACATAAAATGCAAGAAGTATTCCCAATAAATTAATGGATAAGGCAGCAATGAGAAAACCCATTCCCCAGTTTATAGATGGCCTACCCAGTTTTTTTAGGGCAGAAAGGCTGGAAAGCGCTAAAAAGAGCAGCATGGCTGACGGGATGAAATATCGCCCCTGCGGGCCCAGAATTTTATCAGAGCCAACTGGTGTAAACGTCAGGTACATCAAGACTATGGTGGCGAGGTAGCCAAGAACAAATACTGTGATAAAGAGAATATTGAATTTCTTGTCCACAGCGTCAGCAGTAGAGGCGACCAGCAGCACAGAACCCAGACTGAGAAGAAAAAAGATTGACGCAATGTGAGGAGGAGTCCAGTAATAATAGCCATACCCATTAATCCATGTTTGCACATAAGAAATTCCATTCATGAAAAGGTCTTTAATGACAATCCCGAGAAAATGAAGTGGATGTCCTAAAATATGTTGCAATTGCGCCGGGACGTTAGCATCATTCGCCATCAAAGAATCAGCGTTCCGGCTTGCAATCACATTCCAGCCTACTACCTCAACAATGAAGAGAATAATAGATATAACAACGATAAAAAGATAAATCCAGCGCTGTTCGTATCGTGATGGGGAAATGAGCACGAAAGGCAACAGGATAAGGAAGATCACATTGAGTTTTGCTAAAAAAAGAAGAAAGACGAGCAGCAGCAACGTGCCGATCTTCTTCCATTCCATTCCTTCCGATTTGGCTATTTCCAGGCTTCCTGCGATAAACAAAAACCCGATCCCATTGGAAATAGTATCTGAAGTAATTGTAGTAGCCTGAAAGAGGGCCATTGGCGAAACGGACAGGATGAGCAGCAACCATTTTCCGAAAGGGATGATGCGAATCGCAAGCCAGATCAGGGACAAATAACTTAGTAAACCCGCAAACCTGGCTAAATAGAATACAGAGAGGGCGGGCAAGTTTGCTACGCGGCCAAAATAACGCATAGTGATTGCCTGAGGCAGCAGGAGCGCAGGTGAATAAACAGACTTGGTATTAATCTCACGATGTACATAGCCATGTTCGTCCAACAGTGCGTTGGCATTCGTTTGCCAGAAGTCCGAGTCGATAATGCCCAGGCTTGCCTGCTGCCTGTAAGCCAGGTCGCGGAATATCCTTGGATATTGCATTTCCTTTGCAGGCAATTCTCCCGGTATAAAGGAGAGACCTGATATTTCCCAAACACGAACCAGATGGTCTTCTTCGTCGTAGCCTGCACCCGGTGGAATCAACAAAATCATCGGTATGCCAAAGGTCAACAAAATACAAATGAGGAAAATTTCGACCTTTGAAATACTGATTTGATGAATCATGGTAATTAATTATGTGCCTGCGATGAAGGCAGTATTGTCTCGATTTCTATAAGGGAGTAGAGAGAGGGTCTGTCGGTGTAGAGCGCAAGTCAATTTCGATAGCAGCAATCAAAAATTGAACGCCGAGTAAAACGGAGAGTGTTGGAAGCATCACGGTTCCTGTAGGAGCAGGAATGTTACGCGAGGCATAAGAAGTCCATTTTGTAATGCCGAAAATCAGACCAAAGAGCAGCAGCGGCACACCTGTAAGTATATAAATGGACTCCATGGAAAAGTCATAGATCAAATTCTTGAGTATAAGACGGCGGATAAATGTTTTCACCAATTTAAATGGAAATTCCAATAATATTTTGTGGATCGCCAGATTTGACACCTCCCCCTGATAACGCGCAGGGATAGGTATGTCTTTCACTACGGCTTTGATCAAATATAGATTTGCGAGCATGGACGTTTCAAAGAAAAAAGTACGGTCGATTTGGTCAAGTGGAAGCTGAGCAAGCACGTTGCTGCGAATGGCAACAAATCCATTTGCCGGGTCGAGGAGAGTCCAATAACCGGTGGCAGCTTTGGTCAGGAATCCCAGGCCCATATTCCCTATACGGCGAATGAGCGGCATCTCTCGAAGAGCCTGAAAATCTCGAAAACGGTTTCCTTTAGCATAATCGGCTCTGCCTTCGATCAGCGGGATGAGCAGGTCGGGCAGATATGCTGTATCCATTTGCCCATCTCCATCTACTTTGACAACGATTTGTGCGCCAATTTCAAGAGCTTTCTGAAAACCGGTAATTACGGCTCCTCCAACACCCTGATTTTTTTTGTGACAGATCAAGAGGATGCGACGATCTTTTTCGCCTAACTTTCTGACAACTTCAGAGGTTTTATCTGGAGACGCGTCGTCGACAACAATAATATGCTTAAGATAACGTGGAAGATTTGTGATGACCAGGCTAATTTCATTCGCGACGCGGTAGCAGGGAATCACCACCGCAATCGCGTACCTTCGTAAATCAATATTCGGCGATGTTTCCGACCTTGTGACTGCTTGATTTAACATCCGATTTATTTCTAAAAAGGATTATATCTCTTTTAGATATTCAGTGAACTTTGGCAAAGCTACTATCTTTTTGCTCCTCCATGGATAGTATAGGTAGAGAATTCTCCTGAAGGCAAGCAATTTCATTCTGAGGTGCCATATAGTTTACACACCGCGCATCTAAACTCTGTTCAAGATACGGATGAAATCCAAAAGTGCCGACATCCAGCCAGTGCAAATCGGTGATCTGCCAGGCGAATTCTACCCTGGCATTTTGTTCCAGGACGAGCAGAGCAATGTCACCTGGCAGCCGAGTGACCCAACCATGACCTTACGATGGGAGGATGGTGGAAGTACTTATACCCTGGTCTACTATTCCAAGACCATCCCATTGACGAAAGAAGACCTGATTGCCCTGGCAGAAAGTATGACCACTGAACCTGTTGTCAAGAAACCTCTGCCGCCAGGGTTTATTCGATAATCTATTCAGACTGAAAAGAGACAGTCACCTCTTGAGAGGTGACTGTCTCTTTTTGTAATTCTGTCATTGCAAGCCGGCTGTTCCGAGTGTCAAAGCTATATCATGAAATCCATGCCAAGACCTGTTCCTTGATAACCCATTGGCCACCCACCTTTTCCATCAGGTAATAATTCCCACTGCCCATCATCGGACCTGGTACGCTACCGACATAAACGATAGCCTGATCCAGTGTTTTATTAAATCCTACCCGTGAGAGCTGCGCGTATCCCGAACGTGAATACTTTTCATAAAAAGCATCCCAACTATTCGACTGGCTCATGATCGCGGAGAATTCATCTGCGCTCAATAAAATATATTCAACGCCAAGCTGCATATCCGGCGAAAGCTGACCAGGTTGGTCACGATTACGCTCAAAATAATTATTTAGAGTCTCTTTTGAGGCATTTGGCAGACCAGACGTGATGTAGTCCATTCTTTGTTGCAATTCATCTGATGATGAGGGAAGAAATCCAGTAGATGTTTCCTGTAGAATGACAATTGTTTCTGAGGAATTGGCGAAAAAAGATGAATATACTGCCTGTTCTTCTTTTTCAATATCATCTGGCGACATAGTTGGTGTGGATGTCTTCCCATCACAAGCTGTGACGAGGAGCAGCAGAACAGGGAATATCGAATTGAGCAAGAGTTTTTTCATTGTCGAAACGCATCCAAGCAGGAGACGTCCACAAACCAAAAATGTTCCCCTCAAACAATATATCGATGTGGAGTCAAATCCTTCTCGAACTTTTTCTGCATTATCTCGTCATCTCTTCAATGATATGTTCCACATCCTCGTTCACACCGAACAGAAGCGCGGATTTGCGTTTGCTCAACCAGTTTGTGCCGACAAAATACAGGTTAGGATATTGTGTTATGCCACCTTGCTGTATGGGAAAGCCATCTTCATCGGTAATGGGCAGTTTCACAAGGCTGTAGTCGAATTTGTATCCCATCCCCCAGATGATGGTATGGATGTTAGCGGCTTCGAGGTCAAGTTCTGTAATCACCTCTGCAAAATAGCCATCCTGTAAATCTGGCAGCTTTTCCTGTGGAGCATCGATACCGTTTGTTTCAATGTATTTGTCTATCATTGAGATGATGTCTTTTTCAGCTTTGTCTGCCCTGGCAAGGTTTTCCTTCAAATCTGGTGCGAATAATACCTTTCCATCTTGCGCGCCTGCAATGTGTCCGAAAAGTTTTACGCCGTCGCGAACGAATTGATGAAGGTTCAGCGAATGTCCGCCGTTTTTTCCGCTGACCTGTGGATTGCCTGCCAACCTTGCTTTTCGAGACGGAAGTTTATCCACCGTCTGATCGAAAAACCCGGTGTCTTTGAGCCAGGCAATAATGTCCCTGCTTCGGTAACGACGTGGAATGCGCGGTGCAGTACCGGTGCTTAAATAGACCACGCGCCCGCTTTGATATAGTTCCTCCGCGATCTGCAGGCCCGATTGACCTGAGCCGATGACCAGCACAGCGCCTTTAGGCAGTTGATTTGGGTTGCGATAATGACCGGAATGGAGCTGCAGTATCCCCGAGGGAATATCTGCCCCGAACGCAGGGATTTTCGGTTTCTGGAATGTGCCTGTTGCCATCACCACATTTTGGGCTTGAAATGTTTTGCTCTGGGTTTTGACCAGATAGCCTTTGCTATCCTCCAACAGAGCGACCTCCGAGACCGGCGTGTTGAAATGAACAGGCAGATCGAATTTTTCGACATACTGTTCGAAGTACGCAACGATTTCATCCCTGGGCAGGAATCCATCGGGGTCGTTTCCAGCATAATGTGCGCCGGGGAGTTGAATAGTCCAGTTGGGGGTTACGAGGGTGAAGGAGTCCCAGCGATCATTGCGCCAGGCATTACCCGCCTGTTCTGCCTGCTCAAAAATTACATGCTCACGCCCCAATTGCATCAGATGATAGCTTGTAGATAACCCAGCCTGCCCACCACCAATAATAATGGTTTCGATGGATTCCATACAGCACTCCTTTAGATTATGTCATTGCGAGCGAAGCAATCCCCTGTTTCGAGGAGATTGCTTCGTCGCCCTATGGGCTGGCTCCTCGCAACGACATGGATCCTATTTATCGTTTCAAGGTACGATATTTGACACGATGCGGCGTTAGATCCTTCCCAAACTTTTCCATCATCAGTTTAATATCCAGCTGTTTCCACTCTGTTCATAACCATGCGAACTGGCATTCTTTTTCATCCACAAGACCAATCGTACAGGGATAGGTGCTTTCTCGGATGGTTTTCCCTTCCACTTATTGAATAACGCGTCCACATCCATCTGGACGAAATCAAACCTCTCGACCTTTTCTTCCATTTGTTTGAGCACTGCCTGTTCATAGACGAGAAAAGGGTCGATGTTTTTTTCTTTAAGCATTTTCAGGACTCCGGGATTGATGTCGATGAACCCGCCACCGTTATCGAGGGCATCCTGGATGGCGGCATCCTGTTCTCCGAGCACGAAGCGGTTTTCCTTCTTTGACGGTTTCGAGCCCAATGGCGGAGGAGCGGTCTTCGCACCTTCGACGACGCCCATTGCAACAATACCGGCAGCCACGTAAGGATCGATATCTTTGGCAATTGTGTAATGATATTGAAAAATAACAGAGCAGACAACCATTCCAGCACGAGCACTGTTCAAGTGATCAAGACCGTGTTTTTTCATAATCTCGTTATATTGGTCCTGATATTCTTCCTGAACCTGCTCCACGCTCATGAGCGGTTTGTCCTTTTCAGGAAAATTCGTGACCATAGGCTTCGACATCACATCAATTCCATTTTGTTTGCAATAGAATGCAAACAAGTTCATCAGCTGAGGCCAGGCTGCATTCACCTCCTCTGAAAGAACTACGGTACCGGGAGCAGCATCGTTTTTGTAGTTCATCGATCTATACAAGCTGGTTCCTGCAATGCGGGCCGCAGCAGATAGCACGGTTCCGGCATGCGGCTTTCCGTTCACTAGTGGCATTCTCTCCTGGAAACTCTTTAAAAACTCCGTCGCAGCCTCATGACGTTTCTTCATCATTTCTGGTGAGAAAAGGGACTCGTCTTTGGGGGATCCGTTTTGGGATACCTTAGCTGATTCTTTTTTGGGTGATTTCTTGAATAAGTCTGAAAGTGGCATGATTACCTCCATTTGTATTGTAGAAGGCAATCATACTGGAATAGACTCAAATATGAATTTACACATTTGTTACTCTTCAAGAATGTAAGTATGGGCAGACAACTGGGCGAAGCTGCCTCTGCGAGTATCGAATATCGATTACCGTTTCAATGTCCTATACTTCACTCGATGCGGCGCTAGATCCTTCCCAAACTTTTCCATCATCATCGCCTCATAATCAGACCAGTTGCCAAGATACATCTTTGCAGTGGAGTCACCTTCGAAGACGATCAGGTGGGTGCAGATGCGGTCGAGGAACCAGCGGTCGTGACTGACGACCATCGCTGTCCCGGCGAATTCTTCAAGAGCACCTTCCAGCGCGCGGAGGGTATTGACATCCAAATCGTTGGTGGGTTCATCCAATAGTAAAACGTTCGCGCCTTCAGTCAGAGTCTTGGCAAGATGGACCCGATTGCGTTCACCGCCAGAGAGAATACCAACTTTCTTTTGCTGATCCGTGCCAAGGAAATTGAAGGAAGCGCAATACGCGCGAGCATTGATTTTTCTTTTTCCAAGTTCAAGTGTGTCTGCGCCTTGAGAGATCTCTTCGTATACTGTCTTATCGGGATCAAGCGTGCGTGATTGATCGGCGTAGGCTATCTTCACAGTTTCGCCGATTTTGATGGAACCACCATCAGGTTCTTCTTTGCCGACGATCATCTTGATCAACGTCGTTTTGCCTGCGCCGTTTGGGCCGACGATTCCCACAATAGAGCCTGGGGGAACAGTAGCAGAAAAGTCGTCCAGGATGAGGCGATCATCAAAAGACTTCGTTAGATCTTTGAATTCAAAGACAACATCTCCGAGCCGCGGACCAGGCGGGATGTAAATTTCCAAATCTTCTCGGCGCGCTTCGGCTTCCTGGTTCAATAATTTTTCATACGCGCTGACGCGGGCCTGTCCCTTCGATTGGCGCGCTTTCGGTGACATGCGAATCCATTCGAGCTCGCGTTCGAGGGTCTTCTGCCGCTTCGATTCGGATTTCTCCTCGACGCGAATGCGTTCCTGCTTTTGTTCAAGCCATGAAGAATAATTACCTTTCCACGGAATACCATAGCCGCGGTCGAGTTCGAGAATCCAGCCTGCGACGTTATCGAGGAAGTAACGATCGTGCGTGACGGCGATCACGGTCCCTTTATAATCACGCAGGTGATGCTCAAGCCAAGCCACAGACTCAGCGTCCAGGTGGTTGGTGGGCTCGTCGAGCAGGAGGATGTCTGGTTCGGTAAGCAGGAGTCGCGTGAGCGCGACGCGGCGACGTTCTCCACCGGATAAAATGTTGATCGGCATATCCGAAGGTGGACAGCGCAAGGCATCCATGGCGAGCTCGAGGCGGCTGTCGAGGTTCCAGGCATCGACCTTATCGAGCTGTTCCTGTAACTTCGCTTGTTCGGCGACGAGGGCATCGAAGTCCGCATCCAGCTCCGCAAACTTGGCATTGACCTCATCATAGCGCGCCAACAGTTCCACGATAGGTGTCACTGCCTCTTTTACAACTTCAATGACGGTTTTCGTTTCATCGAGCTTTGGTTCCTGCTCGAGCAGACCGACGGTGTAGCCCTTGCTCATGGAGATTTCGCCGATGTAATCTTTATCTACGCCCGCCATGATGCGCAGCAATGTGGACTTGCCCGCGCCATTGAGACCCAGCACGCCGATCTTTGCGCCATAGTAAAAGCCAAGGGAGATGTCGCGCAGGATTTGTTTGTTGGGCGGGACGATTTTGCCCACTTTGTTCATGGAGTAGATTACGAGGGATTCGTTTGACATAAGGTTAGATATTCGAGAGTAGATGTTAGATTTTAGAGAATAGTGGAGTATTGTATCAGAGAGTAGATAGTGGTGAGTGGAAAGTGGGTTATGCTATACTGACTCTCATGAAAGCTGAACCCATGCCTACCATTGACCAACTCAACGCGCGCGGACAGGGAACTCTGCCAAGCTTAATCGGCATTGAATTTATCAGCATCGAGCCGGGG
>Ga0081539_10005356_pt1 | contig 13147 bp, 7 predicted proteins | sample TabmetS4T2R2_FD_71023 | JGI IMG/M metagenome (GOLD analysis project Ga0081539, IMG submission 71023) | Tabebuia heterophylla rhizosphere microbial communities from the University of Puerto Rico - S4T2R2 | ecosystem: Host-associated > Plants > Roots > Rhizosphere ...
AGGAACGCCACGCAGGTGTAGAACAGCGTGAACCCCCCGGTGGATCGCGCGCGGAGCATCATCGTTACCACGTCATCGGCGGTTTGAGGGCGGACGTAAACGATTACATCCGCGCACCCAGCGCGCCGACACCGAAGATATCGGACTCGGGGACACGCTGGGCAAGCCGTAACGGCGGGCCCGGCCTGCCGACGTCCCGTCCACCCGATAACCCGTGCCAGACGGCGCATTCGTGGCGACCGAGTTCACTCGCTGTGCATCACGAACTGCCGGCAAGAGTGCGCGTACTTCCCGCCGGCGTCCACCATCTCCTTGTGCGTTCCGCGCTCGATGACCCGGCCCTTGTCGATCACGAAACGGGCGCCGTGCGAGAAAACTTTCGCGATCTCTGATTTTCGCATTTACACCACGAGTGAAGTGCGGACATAATCTGACTAACCGTTCGTCGGTGATCCAGCCCGAACGGGGGGTTACCCCGTCACACTGCCCGTTCGGGAGGGGAGGATGTTGTGACTTCGTCCAAGTTCGTCATTCCCCGCCGTGGTCGCTCATGTATGGTGCTGGCCGCTTGTCTCGTGCCATGCGTGCTGGCGGCGGCGGCGCGGGCGGGGATCACGGTGACGTCGTACCAAACCGTCGCGCTGACGAACGCGTTCGCGCCGCTCTCCCAGGACCAGTATTTCGCGCAGCAAACGCTGGCGAACGTTTCGCCCGCGCTGGCCGACGTCTCGAGCGATTGGACCGGCAGCAACGCCGGCGGCTCGACGGCGACCTGGCATTGGGTTGGGTCGGCTCAGGCAATGAGCACGACCGCGTTCGACGCGAATAGCCTGACGGTGACCGCAGCCGGATCGTTCGTTTACGAGTTTAACACGACAGCCGAGTTCAGCGACCCGAGGTCGAGCACCATCTACAGCCCTGCCGGTAGTGCGAACTACAGGGGGTTCTTCGAGACCGACGTTCCACTCGTGTACATGATTTCGGTACAGCTCAATCGTCGAGGCCGCGTGCGACTGGGCTCGCTTGAGGGAGGAGTTGTCTTCGATTACTTGAATCTGAACCCCGCACCATTCTTCCTGGAACTGAGCGGTACGATACCGCGAGGCCATTATGATTTTCTCGCCTCCACGAGCCTAGCCGCGCCGAACTTCCCGAATGGGGTCAACCATTTCGTGGAAAGTGGAAGTTACGAGAACCTAACTCTCACGGTACAGGTGCCCGAGCCGAAGACACTTGGTCTCCTGATCGTGGCCATGGCGATGTATTGCCGGCGCAGGCACTGCACCGGGCATTGGGGACGGGACAGATTATTGCCTTCAGAACGGGATGGGCACTAGTTCAGTAGCACACTCACTCTTGGGGAAGGAGCACATCATGAAACCCTCTCGCCGACGGGCGGCGCTGCAAAGCGCCGCGGGGTCTGTTGCGCGCAGTTACTTGCACTTCTGCGAGACGCTGGAGCGGCGCGTGCTGCTCGACGCCAACGACCCGGTGCTCATCCTGGTCGAGCCGATCCAGCACTACGCTGACATCCTGACGATTGACGCCGTCGCGCCCTACCTCTGGCACAGTCCCGTCGAGACGCTCTTCGACCCGCGCCTCTTCCAGCAGAACCCGCCGCCTTGGGACGGTGTCGATCGGGACGGCAACGGCTATCCCGATGACGCGTATGGCTGGAACTTCTCCCAGAACTCGCCGAATTTCGCTCTCGGCGCCGGGAGCGACGGTCACGGGACGATTGTCACGTACTCGGCGCTGAACGTTCTCAATGCGGCGGGTTCGCAGGCGTCACGCGTGAAGATCATGTACGTCATCGGGGGCGGTTTGACGTACGGGTCCAACGGGCTGAACTACATCCTCAACCAGAAGGCGGCGGGTGCGAACATCGTGGCCATCGGTACGCTGCCGGCCGTTGCTGACCGCGCGGGCGCGCAGGCATTGGCCGACGCCGGGATCATGCTCATCGGCGGGCAGTCCAACGGCGACACCGATTACGACACCTTCGCTGGGAGCACGTCGAACTCATTCTTCAGCGCGACACCGCGATCCGGCGTGCAGGGGCCGGCGCTCGACAACGTTATCCCGGTCACCACGGACCCGTCCACCGGACCGTTCTATGGGACCGCCTATGGAATCAACTCCTTCTACGGCGGGGTCGCTGGCTACGGACAACAGTCCTTCGCCGGACCTGCGGCGGCGGCGATGGCGGCGGTCGCAGTTCAGGCGTACCAGGATGCGCATAGCGGCCAGAGCCCGACCATCCAGCAGATCAAGCGCGCCATGATGAGCGGCGTGGACTACGTCTCGGGCCTGAACAGCAAGACTGTCACGCACGACTATGTGAACGGCGCGCGACAGGACGGCGGGTTCTTCAACACGAGCAAGATCATCGCCGCGATCAACCAGACGACGCCGGAGGTCACCGGTGTGTCAATGACGCAGGTGTCGGTGGACCCCCTCGGAACCGACGTGGGCTTCGTCCTCGATAGCCTCGGCGGAACCGTTTCGAACTGGACGATCAGTTGGGGAGACAACTCAGGTTCAGGCGGGTCCGCAGTCGAAGTTGTCCCAGGGAACGTAGATCAGGCCCAGCATAGATATCCCTTCGAGAACGTCCCGCACCACTACTTCCCCACGATCTACGCGATGAGTGGCACGAAGCAGGTCTACCTCCCCGCGCCTTCGGCGCAGGCCGAAGTGGTCAACACGCGCTGGGCGCCGACCAGCGGCCAGGACAACTACACGCTGGCGCGCAGCGGCGGGAACGTCACGCTCACGCTGCAAAACTCCAACGGCACGACCTCCGCCACCTTCGCGCCGGGCGGCGTGCCGACCTGCCTGATGACGCTCGGGCAGGGCGCTGACACGCTGACGATCGACTTCACCAACGGCAACCCGCTGGAGTCGATGGCGCTGACCGTGAACGGGCTCAGCGGCGCCGGCGACGCCGTGCGCGTGATCGGCTCGTCCGCCGCCGACACCATCAGCGTCAGCGGCTCGACCGTTACGGTCAACGGCAGTCAGTTGCTCACCGACGCGAACGTGGCCGTGTACGTGAACGGCGCCGCGGGCGACGACGTGTTGACGGTGACGGGCAACCCGCGCGTACACCTCGACGTTTCAGACACGTTCGCTCAGATCAGCGTCGGAAGCGGCGGCGTCGCCACCGTTGATCAGAGCGGGAGCCTGCTGGTCCAGGTTCAAACGCTCAGCCTCACGTCCGGCGGCCGCCTCGATCTGAACGACAACGACATGATCGTCAGGAGCGGCGCCGCCGGCGGCACGGCGATGTCGGCCATCGAGGGCTACGTCCGCGACGGCCGCAACAACGGGGCGTGGAACGGCAGCGGCATCATCTCGACCGCGGCCCTGAACCAGAGCAGCCACGCCACCGGGATCGGCGTGCTCAGCGGCTCCGAGTTCGCCGGCATCTTTGGTCACACCGACTACTTGTTCGACAGCGCGTCCTTCGCTGACACCGACACGCTGGTGAAGTACACCTGGAACGGCGACGCCAACTTCTCCGGCACCGTGACCTTCGACGACTACGTGCGGATCGACATCGGCTTCAATGCGCACTTGACCGGCTGGTCCAACGGCGACTTCAATTACGACGGCGTCGTGAACTTCGACGATTACGTGCTGATCGACATCGCGTTCAACCAGCAGAACGGCACACTTTGAGCGGCAACGAGTATCGTGATGCGCTGCTGGCGCTTCTCGAATAGGTTCGCGCCTGAGCGCGCTCACTCGCTGTGCAGCACGAACTGCCGGTAGAGGTGTGCGTATTTCCCACCGGTCTCCAGCAGCTCCTTGTGCGTGCCGCGCTCGATGATGCGGCCCTTGTCGATCACGAGGATGCAGTCGGCGCGCATGATCGTGCTCAGCCGGTGCGCGACCACGAACGTCGTGCGGCCGGCGAGCAGCTTCTCCAGCGAGTTCTGCACGAGCAGCTCGGTGGCCGTGTCCACAGCGCTGGTGGCCTCGTCGAGCATGAAGATCCGCGCGTCCGCCAAGTACGCGCGGGTGAAACAGATGAGCTGGCGCTGGCCGAGCGACATGTTCGCGCCGCGCTCGCCGACCTCGGTGTGCAGGCCGTCCTTCAGCGTCATGATCGCGTCGTAGCTGCCGATCTCCCTGGACGCGCGGATCACGTCCTCCTCGGTGGCGCCGGGCTTGGCGTAGCGGATGTTCTCCAGCACCGTCCCCGTGAACAAATAGTTCACTTGCAGGACCAGCCCCATCTGCTTGTGCAGCGATTCGCCGGTCACGTAGCGCAGGTCGTTGCCGTCGACGAGGACGCGGCCCTTCTGCGGTTGGTAGAAGCGCGCGATCAGCGAGATGATGCTGCTCTTGCCGCTGCCGGTCGCGCCGACCAGCGCGTACATCTCGCCCGGCCGCGCCTCGAAGTTGATGTCGTGCAGCACCGGCCGCTCGGGGTTGTAGCCGAAGGTCACGTCCTCGAAGGTCACGCGCCCGATCACGCGCGTGAGCGGCTTGGCGTCGTCCGCGTCGGCCACGTCGGGCTGCGTGTCCAGCAGGTTGAACACGCGTTCGGCGCCGGCCATCGCCATCAGCATCTGGTTGTGGAAGTTGCCGAGCACCTGCACCGGGTTCATGAACCAGTCCCAGTAGAGGTAGCTCTTGATGATGCCGCCGACCGTGACCTTGTTCGTCGCGACGAGATACCCGCCGTAGAGCAGGATGATGAAGCGGCCGACGTAGCCGATCACCTGGAGCGTGGGCTGGTAGACGCCGTTCATCCGCGCGACGCGGACGTTGTTCTCGGTGTTGTCCTCTTGAAGTCGGTTGAAGACCGACAGGTTCGGATCCTGCCGGTGGAAGCCGGTCACGACGCGCATGCCGGTGATGTTCTCGGCCAGGTTCGTGCTGACGCGCGTCCAGCCCTCGCGCGCCTGCTGGTGCATGCCGGCCGCGCGCTTCTGGAACAAGCGGTTCGCCAGGTACAGCACCGGCGCGAGCCACGCGACCGCCAGCAGCAGCCGCCAGTCGCTGAACACGATCATCGCGACGGCCGCCACGCACATGACCGTCGTCGAGTAGACGATCTGCCAGATGCCCCAGACGTTCACCTCGCGCAGCGCGCCGATGTCGCTGGTCATCCGGCTGATGATTCGGCCGAGCTTGGTCTTGTCGTAATAGCTCATCGAAAGCTCTTGCAGGTGGTTGAAGAGCTTTCGGCGGAGGTCGAACTGCACGCTCTCGCCGGCGCGGGTCATCGTGAGGATGCAGAACCGCTGGAAGATCACCGAGCCGATGAACGCGAGGGCCCAGATACCGACGAGCTTGCAGAGGTGACGGATCGCGTCGTCCTGCGAGACGCCTTGCATCGCGCCGCGCAGGAAGTTCGTCGTGTAATCGCTGATCCGCCCGATGAACTCCGGGCCGACCAGGTCGAGCAGCACGTGCGTGAGGCCGAGCGAGATGCCGATGATGTACTGCGCCTTGTAGGGCCGCAGCTCGCGCAGCAGTCGGCGGACGAGCGTCCAGTCGATCGGCTTGTAGCGCTCCTCCTGCTCCTCGATCACCGGCGGCGGCCGCACGCCCAGCACCGGCGCCGTCGCAGCCACGGCCGCCGCGCCCGCGCCGGTTCCACCGGTGCCGCCGAACATCATGCGGACGCGTGCGGCGAAGGAGGTGATGTACTTCAACATGCGGTCAGCTCCACGTCGCTTGGCCGATCAAATCCCAAATCTCAAACCGCAAATCACAAAGAAGCTCCAATTCCTAAACAAATGCGAAAGCTCCAAAAGGCCCTTTGAAGATTGTTGGTTCTGTTTTCATTGGAGCTTCTTTGTGATTTGTCTTTTGTGATTTGTGATTTGACATCCTCACTTCCCGAGCAAATCGTCCGCTTCGGCGTCGCTGCCGCCGCGCTCGGAGGCGGCTTCCTTCGCCGTCGCGACGACTTCCTTCGCCTGCACGCGCTTCATGTGCGACGGGTGTTCCGGGCGCGGCTTCACCGGCGGGGCGTCTTCCTCGTCGTCGCCGTAAAGCTGCGCGACCGCGATGTCGCGGTAGTGGCCTTCCTGTTCCATCAGCTCGTCGTGCGTGCCGAGTTGCGCGACCTGGCCGTGCTCGAGCACGACCACGAGGTCCGCGCGTTTCACCGTGCTGATCCGGTGCGCGATGATGAACGTCGTCCGGCCCTTCATCACGAAGCCCATCGCGCGGCGGATCAAGTCTTCCGTTTCCGGGTCGATCGCGGCGGTCGCGTCGTCGAGGATCAACACGCGCGGGTTGGTGACGATCGCCCGCGCGATCGCCAGCCGCTGCCGCTGCCCGCCCGACAGGTCGGCCCCGCGCTCGCGCAGCGGGGCTTCGTACGCGTTGGGCATCGCCTCGATGAACTCGTGCGCCTGCGCCAACCGCGCGGCCGATTCGACCTCGCCGAGCGTGACGTTCGGCCGGCCGTAGGCGATGTTCGCGGCGACCGTGTCGCTGAAGAGGTACGTCTCCTGGAAGACGCAGGTCACCTGCGTCCGCAGGCTCGAAAGCTTCGCGTCGCGCACGTCGATGCCGTCGATCAGGATGCGCCCTTGCTGCGGGTCGTAGAAGCGCGCGACGAGGTTCACCAGCGTCGTCTTCCCCGCGCCGGTCGGGCCGACGATTGCGACCACGCTGCCGCCTTTCACGCCGAAGCTGACGTCGTGCAGCACCGGCTTGGCCGCGTCGTAACCGAACGTCACGTTCTCGAAGACGACCTCGCCGGTGCCCTTGGGCAGCGGCTTGGCGTCCGGCTTCTCCGGCACGGTCGGCGGGGCCATCAGCACTTCGTACAGCCGCCGCGCGCTGACGATCGCGTTCTGGTACTGCTCGTTGATCGGCGCAACGTTCTGAAGTCGCGACAGGATCGCGCCCAGCGCCGCACCGAGGATCAGGAAGTCGCCCGGACCGTTCAGCTTCCCCTTGATCGCGAGGATCGCCGCCGCGAGGAACAATGACAGGTGGCTCGCCTGCGCGATCGATCGGATCACCGGCTGGAAGTTCGTGTACAACCGGATGCGCTTCAGCACGCGGTCCTTGAACGAGTCGCAGTTCGCGCCGTACTTGTCCATCTCCTGCTGCTCGGTCGCGAACGCCTTCACCACGTGCACGCCCGCGATGTTCTCGGTGATGATCGAGATGTTCTTGTCCTCGGCTTCCATGACCGACTTGGCGGCGGGCTGGACCTTGTTGCTGAACCGCAGGATGTACAACGTCCAGATCGGCAGCGGGATCAGGCTCAGCACCGCGATCCAGTGGTTGCGCGTGTAGATCAGCACGATGTTCGCGAGCACGACCAATACGATCTCGACGATGGTCAGGCTGCTCATGACGAACGTGCGCACGTTGTTCAGGTCGGTGAGCGCGCGGTTGATGAGCTGGCCGCTGCTCATCGCGTCGTGGAAGCCGAAGCCGACGCGCTGGAGCTTGTCGTAGATGGCCTCGCGGATGTAGTAGACCATGTTCATGCTCATCTTCGAGTTCGACACTTCGCGCAGGTAGCGCAACAGCGCGTAACTGAAGACGAACGCGACGAGGATGCGGATCTTGTGAACCAGTTCGGCGGCGTCCGGGTCGCCGCTGCGGACCCAGCTCCAGAATCCGTGCTCGCTGAGCTGGGCGTTGACCTGAAGCTTGCGGATGTGGTTGACCGTCTCGCCGGCCTGGCGGTTCATCAGCGTTTCCACTGCGACCCACAGCGCCAGCCAGAACATCGCGACGAGCGTCAGCCCCATCACCGGCCGCATGAATCGGAACATCCAGCGCAGGAGCCGCGCGTTGGAGATCCCTTCGCCGATCTTCGAAAGGATTGCGGTGGAGGCGAGCGTGGCGGCAGGATCACCGTTCCCCGACGGTCCGCCGGGGTTGGCAGGGGACGTCGCAGGCGCGCGCGAGGACTTGTCCTGAGTCGAGGCCGACTGCTGCTGTGTAGACACGGTAGAAAACTCGGACGGTGCGTTACGCTAGCGTTCTGGCCGACACCGTCAACCCTTGGAGCGTCGGCAAATGCGGCGGAAATCTCGCAAGCTGTTCTACGCAAACCGTTTCGGGTGATAACTTAAGCCAGGTGATGCGCCCGATCTCGTCGACTGCCATTGCCGTCGCGGCCTCCGCGGCGCTGCTCATCGCGTTCGCGTTGGCGGCGTACGTTGGCGTGCGCGACGCCTCCGCGACGTTCGACGAGCCCGTGCACGCGATCGCGTCCGCGGCGCTTTGGCAGGCGGGCGATTATCGTGTCAACCCCGAGCACCCGCCGCTGTGGCAATACTTCGCCGGGCTACTCGCCGGCGGCGCGCGGCCGGTGATCGATCCGACGTCTCCCGCATGGCGCGACCTGCCGCGCGAGCTGACGGGACACTGGCAGTACTCGATCGACCAGCTCTATCGCACGCCCGGATTCGACGCGGACCGTTACCTGTTGCGGCTGCGACTGACGATGCTCGCGCTGGGCGTGGCACTAGGCGCCGCGGGCGCGGTATGGGCGTGGCAGTTGCGGCGTGGCGCCGTCGCGCCGGTCGTCGCGTGCGCGGCGTTCGCGCTGGACCCGAACTTCCAGGCGCACGCAGCGCTCGTGACCAACGACGTGCCGTTGGCGCTGGCGATGTTCCTCGCCGCCCACGCCGCCTGGTGCGTCGGACGCCGCGTCACCGCCGGACGCGTGGCGTGGCTGGCGATCGCGTGCGGGCTGATGCCCTGCATGAAGTACACCGGCTTGCTCGGGCCTCCGCTGGTGCTCGTTCTGCTCTTGAGCCGCGCGGCGATGCCGGAGGGGTGGCGCGTGCTGCGGCTGGAGTTGACGACCCGGGCGCAGCGATTCGTCGCGGCGGGCGTGATCTGGCTTGCGGTCGCGCTGAGCTGTTACGCCATGTTCTGGGCGAGCTATCGCTTTCGCTACGACCCGACGCCGGACGGTTCCGCCGTGCGCCTCAACACGGCCGACGTCGTCACGCGGATCGCCGAGAAAGACTCCGACGGCCGGCGCGACGGGGGCCTGCTCGTGCGCGGCCTGCTCTTCGCGGACCGACATCGGCTGCTCCCGCAGGCGATGGTCGCCGGGCTGATCTACTCGAAGATGATTTCCCTGGGGAACTCGGCGTTCCTCCTCGGCGAGCACTCGCGCGGCGGGTGGTGGTCGTATTTCCCGTTGGCGATGCTCTTCAAGACGCCGCTGGCGACGCTGGTCGCGCTGGCGGCGGTGCCGGTGGGGCGGTTCGCGCTCGTCTGGCGCGACGCGCCGGCGGTCGCGGACCGGTGGTCGATCGCCTGCCTCATCGTGCCGGTCGCGGGGTACGGCCTGTTCGCGGTGAGCGCGCGGCTGAACATCGGCCTGCGGCACGTCCTGCCGTTGTACCCGTTCCTCTACGTCGCGCTCGGGCTGGCGGCCGATGCGCTCTGGCGCGGGCGGCGCCGCCTGGGGCTCGTCGCACTGCCGGCGTTGCTCATCGGTTTGGCGATCGAGTCGCTGGCGAGCGCGCCCCATCAACTGTCGTTCTTCAACGTCGCCTGCGGCGGTTGGCGCGGCGGGGTCCGGCTGCTGGGCGACAGCAACCTCGATTGGGGGCAGGACCTGAAGCGCCTGGCACGGTGGCAGCGCGCGCACGCGGACGTACCTTTGTTCCTCTGCTACTTCGGCACCGCCGACCCGCAATACTACGGCATCCGCTACGCGAACCTGCCCGGTGGCTACGCGTGGGGTCCGCGACAGCAGTGGCCGAACGGTCGCGGCGTCCTGGCGATCAGCGCGACGAACCGCCAGGGCATCTTCCTCCCGCCCGCGCTGAAGAGCGCCTACGGCGAGCTAGCGCGGGCCAAGCCGATCGGTGTCGTCGGGACGACGATCTACCTCTACGAGTTCCCGCTGCAACGGGCCGACTAGCGCGCCCGGCGCCCGCTGCGCGATCCGCGCCAGCCATGCGCCCGCGCGTGACACCGGCGCAGCGCTCGCGCTGCGCGGGCGCGGTCGCTTCAGCGAACGTCAGCGTGTTCGGCGCGATCGCCGTAGTAGAACTGAGGCGCTCGCGGCGACCGTGGCGATGAATGTGGAAGGTTCGGGTACCGCGCGTCCGCCGGGCCAGAAGTCGGAGACGTTGACCTTCAACCCATACTTGTCGTTGAACGCCGCGACGACGTAGTCGATGTAGCCGTCACGGAAGATGTGCGACATGCGTCCGATCTCCAAGTACCGGTCTTGGAGCCCCGAGCCCGCGGCCCGCTTCGCAACGCGCTGCCCTGTGTCGCGTAGGCGTAATCGATCAGCACGTAGTCGTCGAAGTTGACGGCGCCCGAGTAATTGAAGTCGCCGTTGAGCCAGCCCGTGTAGTGCTGGGAATAACCGATGTCGATCTTCACGTAGTCATCGAAATTGACGGTGCCGGAGAAGTTGGCGTCGCCGTTGTAGGTGTACTTCACGAGTGTGTCGCCGGAACTGTACGACTGGTCGCCGAACGTCCCGGCGCCGCCGACGCTGGTGTACTCGGCGCCGCTCAGCACGCCGAGCCCCGTGTTCGCCGGGCTCGCACTGGCAGCGGCGGACGACGTGATGCCGTTGCCGTTCCACGACCCGCCGTTTCTCGCGTAGGCGACCTGCGCTTCGATGGTAGATTTCGAGGTGCTGCTGCCGACGATCATGCTGCCGTTCGCGACGTCGAACATCGCCGTAGGCGTCGAGCCCCCGGCGAGCGTCAACGACGTGAGCTTGATCGGCTTGTCGCTCTGCGTGTTTTCCGTGAACTCGACCTTGCCACCGTCGATCACGATCCCGGTTCCGATCGCCCGCGTCGCGCGCAGCGTCCCGCTTCCCGTCTTGTAGAGCGTTCCACTGCCGGTGATCGGGCCTGCCACCATGCACAGGTAAGAGCCCGTGTTGACCTCGCCGTCGACGCCTGAGTTCACGATGATCTGGTTTGAGAGTACGGTCGAACCGACGAGTTGGACCACGGCTCTGGTGCTCGGATCATCCGGGTCAGCTCCGACGAACTCGACCTCTTCCAATTCGCTGTCGGTCGTCGTGTTTCTGGTCGTGCCGGGCGGTGGGTTGTACGTCGTTCCGGGCGATTGCCTGATCGAGATGTGTACCTTCGCGGTCGTGACCGCAAGAGTACCCCCGGCGCCGCTGAGTTTGAGAATCTGCCGCGCCGGGTCGGCTCCCGAGAGACGGTAATCCTCGAGCCGATCGATAACAAACTTGCTGCCCGAGGCGAAGGTGATACTAGCGTCGGTATCGTTCGAGCCACCGCCGTTGTCCCTTACTCTTAGCTTACCACCCCAAGTGACGGTGGAATTCTCGCTCGCCACTCGTAGGGCGCCCTTGCCCGAGCCGTTCCCCTGAATGCGGAGGATCTTGTCCTGGTCGGTTAGGGTTCCGGCACCCGAGCGGAGCGACAAGCACGCGCCTTGGCTGACCCGCACCTGCGTGCCGCCGGTTTCCCCCATTCCCAGCGCACTCGGGTGATTCACGACCAGCGTCCCTTCCGAAACGTCTGTTGTGCCGGAGTACGTGTTGCTGCCGGAGAGGGACAGCACGCCGGCCCCGGCCTTGACGATTGACGCGACGCCGGCGCCAGCTGCGCCGTTGGAGATCACTCCGCTAACGGTTGTCGAATTGTTTACTGTGAGTGTTCGGCCCAGCGATTGACCCGTCGGCGCCTCGAGCGACATGGGGCCTGCGAGCGTTAATTCACCGCCGCCGGTGACACCAAGCTGACTGTCACTGGTCAACCGCACGGTGTTCGAGAGGGTGATCGTCTCCGTTGAGGAAACGGTCCGCAGCGTGCCGCCGTTGAATTCCAGCACGGCTGATCCAAGCGGATTGAACGCGTTGCCACTGCTTCGCTCACCAATCTGCACTGTGCCGCTAGAAATCCGAAAGACGCCGCCGAAATCGTTCGAGTAAGAGGTGCTCGCCGCCGGAGCAAGGATCAGCGTACCCGCCCCGGTCTTCTCGATCGTCTGCCCGCTCGCGCCTGTGATCGGCCCGGCGAGCTTCATCGTCGCACCGCTGCCAACACGCAAGGCACCACTGCCTTCGATGTCTAGGGTCAACAGGCCATACGTGAGCGGCATGCCTCCGACAATGAAGTCTGCGTTTGGTGCCCCCGGCTCGAAAGCGAAAAGGAGGTTTCCCTGAAACGTGCCGCCCGTCAGCGCCAGCGTCCGCTGTCCCAAACCCGAACTGTTCGCTTCGAGGGCATAGAAGCTGCTGTCAGTCACGCGGACATAAGCAATGCTCGGCGAATAGTCCAAGCCGTGGCGCGTAGCGATTGATGCATCGATGAACGCGCCGTCGCTCCCGCTCGGACGCACACCGTCCTGCCAATTGGCGTCGTCAGCCCAACTGGTCGCCTGGGCCAACGTAGCGACCCATTCGCGGTCGATGGCTTCCACTTTGACGGAAATCGCGAGAGGAGTCAGCGAGATAATTGAAATCGTAAGCAGATGAGAACGAGCTTGCTGCGCTTGCATTGACTTCCCTCCGATGCGGTGCCCACTGCTGTTTTGGAACGTAACTGCCGATAATCTTGATTGTCAAATGCGGTTGGCTTGCGCATCATTTCGTCGTAGATATGCCGTCGCCCCATCACGGGAAGCGAAGAATCACGGAGGATAAGCACTTGTCACGTCGAATCTTGATTTCGGCTCTCTGGCTGGTTGCGAGTTCGGAGGTAGCCCATGCCGTTGCTTACTCGATTCAGCCGATCCCGCTCCCGGTGGGTCAATTCTCGTATCAGACAAGCCGCCTTTCAAACTCCGGAGCACTTGCGGTATGGGCGTTTTCGAGGACCGAAGATGGAGCCGCCGATGTTGAGTATTCGTATCTGTACGATGGTGCCACGCTCCGCCAAATCTCTAGTGGCCAGAATGGCGCTCCGGTGCGGTTGGTCGCGACCAACGCCGAGGGTGCCGCGGTAGGTGTCCGGGCCGATCCGGGCGGCGGTAGCGCCGTAGTTTGGAAGAATGGATCACTCACGACCCTGGACGTCCCCGTAGGGTACACTGCCAATGAAGCCTCTGCGATAAGCGACTCTGGCGTGATCGCTGGCGCGATATCCATGAATTCGAGCTTGACGACGCCCGTCGTTTGGAACTCCGGGCAAATCCACCTGCTGGAGATGCCGACAGGTGCTAGGGGGTATCCTAGCGA
>Ga0081539_10005357_pt1 | contig 13141 bp, 10 predicted proteins | sample TabmetS4T2R2_FD_71023 | JGI IMG/M metagenome (GOLD analysis project Ga0081539, IMG submission 71023) | Tabebuia heterophylla rhizosphere microbial communities from the University of Puerto Rico - S4T2R2 | ecosystem: Host-associated > Plants > Roots > Rhizosphere ...
CACGAGCGCAGTTGTGATCGTAAGTGGCAGTGCTACATCACGCAACATCTCCATGGTCTTCCGACGCGTGAACAAGGTAGCAATTAATGAAGTGATATACCAGGCTGTGCCTCCGTTGAAAGCCACTGTAAAACCATAGAACAATCTATTCAGAAGTCGTGTATGTGGTAGGTGATTGACGATAAGAAACAGATTGGCATCCAAAGCATCCAGCGGCTTGAGCCTTTTGAGAACTGCCTCGCGCAGATATTCCCGCTGCTCCGCATTGGCCACTGTTGGAGGCGCGCCCTGTTGTTCGGGATTGAGAACTTCCTGCACAGCTTCGGATACAACCTCACGTTGACGTTTATCTGGTGTGGTGAGTACACGAGCGGTAGTTTCCAGCACCTGTTCGGTTTTCTTAATTGTTGGGATGGTCTTCGCCGCCTTTTCTACCTGTCGCGTGGCCGATGCAGGCGTCTCCCCCTCAGGCTGAGTCTGTTGAACATCTTGCTCGGTCTTGCCTGCTGTAGCAGCCTCCAGATCTTCGATCACTTTGTCTGCTTTTTCGGGCGTATCGACCTTGGCTACCGCTTCTTTTAGCGCGCGGCGGACAGGCTTCGCCTGTTCCTTTTCTTCAGGCGTGGGCATATCCCAGGGAGCAACCGGCGTATCGCCCAGTTTCTGCTCTGGAAGTTTGGATTTTTCTGATTTCTTTTTCTTATCTTTGTTTGTGGAGGCAGGCATAAAGTCAATCTCTTTATCTAAGGATATTTATGAGTTTAACGAATAGGAGTGAATGATATTACTCACCTAAGAGGTGAGTAGAAGTACTGTATAATCCATTGATGAGACAAGTCCACTCATTTCTGGCTCAATTGAGAACGGCCTATCTCGAACAGGGACAGTGGGGCAGAATCCTTATACCCGGCTTATTTCTGCTTGTGGTCTGTTGTCTTTGCTCGATCACCCTCTCTTTATTGCGTCCGCGCTCTGCCTCCACTCCCCTGCCTAGCCCTATCTTGTTTCCAACGCAAGGGACACAGGGTACACCGACTGGTTTGTTTGACTTTCTCACCTTTACCCCATTGCCGACATCAACATCCTTCGTGCCCACGTCCTTTCCTACATTTACTGCTTTACCCACAGGGATCCCAACTGCTTCGGCGACCCCGTCACAAACGCAAACCATACCGTCTGCCACGCCTACACCGATTCCTACGAACACTGTAACGGCGACTCCAACACGCGTCATTCCCATACGGATCATCAATGTGGACAAGGTTGCGGAGTATGTAGAGATCCAGAACTTCACCCAGGCACCGATCGATCTGCGCGGCTGGAGACTTGTCTCAGAGGTAGGAAACGAATCTTGTGGATTACGCGGCACCCTGGACCCCAATCAGGTTCTACGGATTTGGGCACGCAGGGGAAACCCTGGCTTCGATTGTCGCCTGGGCCGCGAGATTTGGATCGACAACGCTCCTGACCCGGCTGTTTTGTATAACCCACAGGGGGAAGAAGTCAGTAGATATCCCTGAACTAAATCAAACGGATGTATTGTTTGTATAGATACGTAGCTGAAATTTGTCCTCATCTATTCATCACCATTTCTTCGACATCCTTCACGTATTCCTCCACGTTTTCAGGAGGAGGTAGTTTTCGAATGTTTTGAGCGTTGTCGCGATCCAATTGCCAGTTGAGGGGATTGTTGAGAATATACGATCGAATGTTGTTCAATTCACTGTCGTTGCGGATAATATGATCATAATAATTCCGTTGCCAAATTCCTGTCATCTTTAATTCGTTCTTCGCTCGCGATGTTACAGACGCCTTGAAACCTGCAATGAACGATCCCAACGAACGCGGCACCCTCCGTAGGGACGCACGGCGTGCGTCCGGTTCTTCAGGGTTGGAGAGCGTGGGGTTGGAGCGCATGGTATGCGCCCGTTCCCTGTTTAGTTGAATGCCATTATTTGGATTGATACCGTCCGCATCTGCCTCATTCGCGCGGACGCCGTCCACCCCTACCGCAATTTCCACGATCCAAATGATTCCATGACCATGATTGGGCATCACGATAAATTCATCCTCAAACAATCGTATCTCCTTGCGGATTTCGGAGGAGCGGAACCATTCTTCACGGGCAATTTCTCCCAACGCCGATAATCTCATTTCAGCATTGATGACCTCGCCGAATAATTCATCGCGTCGGTAGCTGCAAAAGGTAACAAAATATGCGCCGGGTTGGGTGTAGTCATAACCTTTCAGACGAATGGATCGTCGGTGGTGGATTGCGGGGTTGTATTTCATGGTATTTCCTGTGGGGCACATGGCGTGTGTCAATTCCTTTTCCATTATAAGGGCGGACACAATCCGCCACTACCTCAACCAAATGCTGCCCGCACGCGCTCGGGCGTAAACGGGATCTGTCGCAGGCGTATGCCGGTGGCATCGAAAATGGCATTGGCTACGGCTGCGGCCGTCGTTACTGTGGCAGGCTCGCCCGCGCCAATGGCAGGCTGGTCAGTACGATTAATTAACACGATCTCTATTTCTGGCACTTCAGAAAACGTCAGGATCGGATACGTCTGCCAATCGATGCTTGTGATGTGGAATTCATCGAACTGAACTTCTTCCTTCAATGCCCGGCTGAGGGCCTGAATGATGTTTCCTTCGATTTGGTTTTTGACGCCATCCGGGTTGATGATCAGCCCACAGTCATGCGCCACGACAATACGCTTCACTCGCACAATTCCACTCGTTTCCTCTACTTGTACCTCGGCAACACAAGCAACGATAGCTTGATCATTCTCATAGCGCGCAAAGGCAATCCCGCGTCCTTCTCCTGATGAGCCCGTATCTTTGCGCGGCGATGGATGTGAGTCCCAATTCGCTTTCTCTGCCGCGGCTTGCAAGACCTCTCGTTCGCGCGGTTCAGTTAGATAACGCAGGCGATACTCTAGCGGGTCAACGCCTGCAACGGCCGCTAATTCGTCCATAAACGATTCGTTGGCAAATGTGTTTTGCATGCCACCTAACGTTCGGAACGAAGAGACATGCAAGAAGGAATTGCTGACATAATGGACAGTCACGCCTTGTGCCGGAAACGCATAATTGGTGGGTGCATTGCGTTCGGCACCAAAAGTGAAGCGCGAGAGTGGTGCAGGTTGCCGGGTTAGTAGCTGAGCTGCTATGAGCTGGTTAGCAGCGCGCGGCCGGTTCGTGTGCGAAGGTGACCAGACGTGATAATCCCAGGCAACCACGTTCCCCAGCGCGTCCAACCCAGCATGGACCTCCATCACCATCGCCGGGGATTTTGGTTCCCAAACGAACTCATCTTTGCGAGTCCACTGTACTCGCACAGGCCTTCCCACAGCTTGGGCCAGGATGACAGCATCGGCTGCAGCATCATCAGAGCCATTCTGCCCATAGGCTCCCGCCCCTTCCACATGGATCACATGCACATTTTCGGCTGGCAAGTTGAGCAGCTGTGCCAACGCGCCACTCAATGGATACGGTCCAGGGGTGCTTGCCCAGACGATGACTTGATCATCGCTGACTTCAGCTATGGCGCATGAAGGTCCCATAGATGCATGAGCGTGATATGGATAAGTATATGTAGCATGTATCTGCTTTGCTGCACCGGCAAATGCGCGCTCGAAATCTCCCTGTTGGATCACGACGTTGTCCTGAGTTGTCTGGCTGCGTAATGTGTTATACAAATCCTGTAGTTTTGGATATGTCTCCACCTCCTGCCACTCGACCTTGAGTTGTTTCGCGGCTTGAATGGCCTGTTCTTCGCGTTCGGCGACAACGCCAATGAAGTTCCCGCGCTGAACGACCTGGATCAATCCAGGGATATCTTTCACCGAGTTTTCATCAACCGAAATCAGTTGGGCAGCCGGGCTGGGTGGGCGGACCAGACGTGCGTGTACCATTCCTGGAATTTGCAAGTCCTGGATGAAGCTTGGGCGGCCTGTTACCTTGGGAGGTAAATCCGCGCGCGGGGTGGATGTGCCAACAATCCGATAGGTATCCGGCGATTTTAGTGGAGCCTGATCCGTCACCTGAAGGTTGAAAAGCTTTCCACCCATCAGCTCTTCGTACGTCACCGAACGCTCAGGGTCACGCGCGACAATAATCAATCCATCACGGATGGACAATTCATTTACGTTCGCATCCAACCGTTCTGCCGCCATTTGAAGCATCGCATGCCGCGCTTCGGCAGATGCGCGACGCAGTGCTGTCCCACTTCCGCTGATTGTCATGCTTCCGGCCGTGTAGCCCTCATTTGGCGTGCGATCCGTATCCCCCATTACCATGTGCACTCGTTCAAAAGGCACATCCAATTCCTCCGCCACGATCTGCGCCAGCGCAGTGCGAACACCGGTTCCCAATTCGACTTTCCCACTAAAGGCGGTAACCGTCCCGTCCAGTTCGATCGCAATCCAGTCATCCAACCAATCAGACACTTCACCCCAGGCGGCCTCGCGTCGACCTGACCCGGCTCTTCCAGAATTTTGCTTGTTATCCGTCATCGGCCCTCCACTTCAGATAACAATCTTTCTGCGCGCTTCACCGCTCGTAGGATCCGTAAATGCGCGCCGCAGCGACAAAGATTTCCATCCAGTGCTTCTCGGATCTGTCTATCGCTGGGATGCGGCGTCTTCCATAATAATGCAGCTGTCGTGATGATCATTCCGTTGAGACAGTAACCGCATTGCGACGCCTGTTCTTCGAGAAATGCACGTTGAACCGGGTGAAGCTCATCCTCCGCCATCAATCCCTCCAGTGTGGTAATACGCGCCCGTCCAATTGCTGAGATGGTCAATTTGCAGGATGGCCTTGCCTGATTACCAACGAATACCATACAGGCACCGCATTGCTCCTCACCGCAACCGAAGTGTGGACCCATTAATCCCAACTCATTGCGAAGGATATAGAGAAGGGGTGTATCCGGTGCAGCCTGAACGGTGTGGCGTTTTTCGTTTACGACGAGCACAATTTCATTTGTTTCATCTGGCATACAGATCATCTCCGTTTGAACTTGCGCAGGTGATTCAAGGTTCTATTTATACATAATGCTCACAAGATAATCAACCATCTCATCGTCCCCAAACGTCTCGGAGCTATACCTTCGTTGAAGGCAGTTTTCCCTATAGAGAATTTGGCACTCCAGTCAACTGCTGCAGCTGCATCGTTCTGAAAACACCTTACTAGCCCAGTACACGATATGCAAATCGCAGCATGATTTCAAGATGCCGGATATCCTGCTCGACTCCTGCACCCCAGTGTCCGGCATCAAACCAATGCACTTCAACAGACTTACCCAAATCCTTTAGCTTTTGTTCATAGACTTCAATAGGGCGGGCCGGCGTGCGTGTGTCATTACGGCCTTGAATGATCAAAACGGGAGCTTTGACGTTTTCGGCGTACGTAATAGGAGAACTGATTCGGTATTGCTCCGGTTTCTCTTCCGGTGTTCCGCCGAAGAGTGCAACGTCATAGCCCCTGAGAGTTTCAGCGAGATCTTCATACTGCATAGCCCAATCAGAGATGGCAATCCCTGCCATGCCTCCTGCCCATAAGTCAGGCAATTTCCCTAGTCCCATCAGAGTGATGTATCCACCGTAGGATAACCCGGTGAGAAAAATCCCATCTGATTGAGATATGCCTTCATTGACTAACCACTTGTGTGCAGCAGCCAAGTCTTCCATCTCCCAATATCCTACATTGCCCCAAAGCTTCTCCTCAAAATCACGACCGAACGTAATCGAGCCGTGATAATTAATCGTCAGGAAGGCAAAACCATGATCGATCCAGGCCTGGCTCTCTGGCATCCATCTCTCAGTCATAACCGAGGTCGGCCCCCCGTGAGTGTGTAAGATCGTCGGAAAGGGGCCTTGGCCATCAGGCAGGCCCAGCCAGCCCTGAATCATTTGTCCATCTGAAGACGGGAAGGTAATGGATTTCCATGAATGACCTGGCGGCACATCGCCGGCCGTCAACACGATACGGGTTTGCTTGCCCGTCTGCGCATCAAGTCCAATAAGTTGCGAAGGGTGAGCAGCAGCTTGCCATTGAGCAAAGATTTCGCCTTCTGTCCCAAAATAAGTTCCTGCAACGGCAAAGAGTCCAAATGTACCGCTTGGGTGGTCTAACTTCGTAAGTGTCTGATCAGTTAATTCGCACACATAGAGTTGCTGGACAGCCTGGGTAAACTGGCAGAGAAGTAGGCGCTTCCCATTCGGTGACCAATCCAGCGGGACGACATCTCCTTGGAGATCTGGAAAATCGAGATCGATGCGTTCGTTGGTATGCGGATTCCAGATGAGAGGGCGTTTGACTCCACTGCGATTCGTCGTCCCGACTAACCGTAAGTCGCCTACTGCAGGCGAGAACAACAAAGGTTCCAGACTTGTACCTTCCCCATCCCACAGTTCGGCGATTTGCGCGCCCGTGGCTGTGTCAAACGCCAGCAGGTTGAAATGTTGCACATTGGTGTGTTCCGTGCTGGCAATCACAGCGATCTCACCGAAATAGGAATAGTAGGGACCAAAAGTTAGCTTCGTGCTTTGAAATAACTGATGGGGAGTGTCGATGTCACCATTGACTGGAGTCTTCAGGCTAGAGATGCGAAAACCCTCATCGTCGGCCGCCATGAAACCGAAATGACTCCCCGACCCACTGGATGAAAAATCCATTGACGAATAAGGAGGAAAATCGGGTGTGATGTCCTGGGCCTCTCCGCTCTCAAAAGGGACACGGACAAAATGGCCAATTTCATTGCCTTCTACATCGTCGAGATAGTACACATAGCGACCATCGCCAGACAACACGCCAAACATGATTCCGGCCTGCCGGTCGGTGAGTTGTCGCAATTCGCCGGTTGGCACATCCCAGGCATAGAGTTGGTTTTTGCCAGAGCGATTGGTGACAGCTATGCCACGTGCTCGGTTAGCAGGTGCAATTTGGGTCCATACGACAACAGGTGCGCGAAACCGCTGTTTCCAGGGAGCCTTATCATCAAGTTGAAGATCAGTTAGCATAACTCCTCCTTGTTTCTCCAATTATACAGCCAAGGGAAAAAAAAAGAATCTTAATATCTCCTCCTGATACTCCTCAAATAACCACCCGGCGATTGTACCTATGACCACTTCCCTTTATAATAGATCCAAGCTCAAAAGTATAGAAGTGAATTGCTTACGGTAATAGGGATCTGGTTTTTCCAGATTGATGGAGGTTTTATGAACCGCGTTTTACAGATCTATCGTGAATATCCGCGTACCTTTTGGATGATGATTGCCGTTAACTTTGTTGACCGACTGGGCGGGTCACTCCTATTCCCATTTTTTGCCTTATACATCACGAAAAAGTTCGATGTTGGTATGACTCAAGTGGGAGGCTTATTCGCTATCTTTTTCATCTCAAGTTTCATTGGTGCCTTTCCAGGCGGGGCCTTGACCGATCGCTTTGGGCGAAAGAGCATTATCATTTTCAGCCTGATCGCCACTTCGTTCAGCACCCTGTTAATGGGGTTTGTCAATGAATTCCAGTTCTTTCTGCTTGTAGCGTTTGTCTCAGGCATCTTTACCGACGTCGGTGGTCCTGCCTATGAGGCTGTGTTCATGGATGTGCTGCCTCCCGAGAAACGCACCAGTGGCTTTGGCATCCGGCGGGTAGCGTTCAACCTGGCGGTTGTGATTGGTCCGATCATCGGTGGTTTTATCGCGGCGCGTTCGTATCTGGCTCTTTTTGTTATCGACGCCATTGTCAGCGCAATTGTGGCGTTGATGGTTTTATTGATGATCCCCGAAACAAAACCAACTTCTCCTGAGGGAACAGAACAGGAATCCACAGCCCAAAGCTTCAAAGGCTATCTACAGGTATTGCGGGATGGAAAGTTCATGGCATTCACGTCTGTCTGCCTGCTGGTATGGTTCGTATACATGAACATGAATACCACCCTTGGAGTCTATTTGCGGGACCAGCACGGTTTACCCGAATCTGGTTATGGATGGATTATAAGCATTAACGCGATCATGGTTGTCCTTTTCCAATTCTCGATCACGCGACAGACTGAAAAGAATCCTCCGATGCTGATGATGGCGGTCGGCTCTTTGTTTGTTGCCGTTGGACTGTTTCTCTACGGGGTTGTGAGCACATTCTTATTATTTGTGGTTGCCATGGCGATCCTGACCGTGGGTGAAATGGTCACGATCCCAACTGCCCAGGCTGTCGTGGCAAGGTTCGCGCCGGAGGAAATGCGCGGCCGCTATAGTTTTGTGTATAGCAATTCCTGGGGGATTTCTTTTGCAGTAGGGCCCTATCTGGCAGGACTTGTGCTCGACAATTATGACCCAAATTGGCTTTGGTATGCGTGTGGCATTATTGGAATGATCGCTGTGCTGGGATTCTTGGCATTACACCGCTCTCTCCAAACCAAGCCAATTCTCCTGACACAGCCATAAAGCGCTATATTGCACCCAACTTATAATGATATCGTCTACATCGATGGTCCGGTGCAGCCTGGATGGCGTAGCGCCGTCGGGTTAGAGTGCATCAGCTCAAGCTATACTACCTTTCCACAATCTGAATTGAAAGCATAAAGTTCGTGATGAACTCAACCAGTGAAGTTCATTCATTTAATGTACAGAAAACGATAGGTGTTCTAGGAATCCTATTTCTGTTAGGGGGCTTTTGGTTGTATTTATCATTTATCTTAAAAGGGCCCGAATCCTACTACCGGGATTACGATCCACAAATGGCTTATTTCCTGAACTCCTTAGCGCCTTTTAAAGGAGCACCTTATTTTTATACAGATCACCCTGGCACTCCAGTTGAAATGATCGGAACGATGATAGTAGGCACTCTCTATGTGTTCTTCACGGACCACGCAGATTTTATAAGTTACTCTCTGAAAAATCCTGACTATTTCTTAAATGTGGCACACGGCCTGATTACTCTATTGAGTATTCTTTGTGCGATCTATTTTTTTCGAACTGTGTTTCGCACATTACAGAAGCCAAATGTGTACCTGGCTTTATCGCTGGCTCTGTTATTTTATGGTTTACATCCTTTTTCTTTTAAAACATTGATCGTCTGGTCGCATACTTCGTTTAATTTTCCACTGGGTGCTGGATATTTGCTTTTCCTGTTCACGGTTGCGGAGGATGCCCAAGGCCGGATCTCCAACCGACTCGCTGCCGGACTCGGACTCGCAGTAGGTGTCATGATCGCAATCATGATCAATTTCGTACCCTGGTTGGTGACCACTCTTATTTTCATTCTTCTTTCAGACTGGATACAAAGGATACCGTGGAAAAAAAGCCTGATTACCGGGAGCGTCCTCGTGCTTTGCTGTGCCGCAGGTTTTCTGGTATCCATCCTTCCATCGATTCAGAGAATGCCGTACTTCTTTGGGTTTATCTACAACATCCTTGGTCATCAATCGCGATATGGCACTGGACCAGAGGGAATACCATCTCTCCCGCTTATATGGAGTAACCTGCATGATATGGTTACAACGGCTCCATTGGTATTCCTCCTGATGCTGGTGAGCCCGTTGATCTCTTTGTTCAACTTTCGGCAGCGGGACGCTTCGCGCATTCCTGAAAATCATGCGCTTTGGGCATTGAATGTTTCGCTGCTGCTCCAGTGTGGCATGATCACGCTGGCCGTATTGAAACATCCAGGCGGGCATTACCTCCTGTCACTTGCAGCAACGCTTCCTGTATTGTACTTAGTGATCCTTAAACTTTCAGAGTTCAATTGGAGAGTCAACCGGCAATTCGGCAAAGCACTCGTTATTTTTTCCATCATAAGTATCGGTGTGTTTGCTCTTTTGACAATTAAGAATCGGCATGCAGAATTACAAGAAGCTCGAGCTGTTGGCGCAGAGATTAACCGAATCATCACAGAGCAGGAGATTCGATTAAATAAAAAACCGGGCGAACTGCTCATCATACGGACGAACGAGACGTATTCGTATTGTTCTGCCCTTTTACATGGAGATTTTTTCACCGGTGCTGTGTTTGCGACAGAAATCAATGTTTGGTGTCCGTCTCAGGTCTATTTCATTAATCGCTTTGACCGGGTTTATTATCATGGTATGCAAGTGCCAATTGATGAGCTTCCCTGGGATCTACTGGTGGCCCGTACCTGGGCGTTAGCAGACAATCCGTCCTGGAAAAAAGAAAAGATAGTTGAATATCCCCATCATATTTATCTTGTAATAAATGTAAAGTAACTATTACGCATATGTAATTACCGATGTTACATTATTTCAGAGAAAGGAGAAAGAGCTATGTCCAGTGACCAAAATAAAGAGGTCGTTATCCTGTGGCTCGAAGAGCGGGACAAAGGAAACTGGGACATCATTAATGAGTTATTTGCCCCAGATTATGTGTGCCATCTCGCCAGTGATCCTGAACCCGTCCGCGGGCGGGATAAAGTCAAACAAATGAATGCTCACTCCCGGTGGGCCTTCGATACCTACGCCACGCAAGAGCCTGATTTACTGATCGCGGAGGGCGACCTGGTGGTACACCGCGAGACCGTTCGAGTCAAACCGAAGGACCCGTTCGGGGTTCCCTCCAACGGAGAAGGAAACAACACCGCACCAATTTGTCTCAAAGACCCTCAAAGTTTTGAAGCGCACCCAATCAATAGACTAATCAGATGGCCCAGGGGTAGGGCCTACGTCTGCTGTCTCAGATTCAGAGAGCAAATGATCAAGCATCGGAAATGAAGACCCGGCCACCGGCAAATCGAGTTGAGGCTGCAGACCGGGCAAAACTCTGTTTTCATATTCCTGACTTAAGAATCGAAGGAACAGGAAGATCCCAAGTACAGTCAACATCCCCCAAGATATGCTGAATACTCCTGCAGAGTAGGGTCGGCCAAACGCCCATAGAGCAGGGAGTTCAAGCCATATGTGGTACCACCATGCCGGAAACAAATGCACATTTTCAACCCAGGGATAGAACAACAAGTTCGTATCATGGGATATTACATCAAACCCAACGTGCGAAAGAATCCCTACGAATAACGAGAAACTCCAGAGGTTGAATCTCTTTCGCCCTTGAAGAAGAGTATGTCTGGCATCCACTGAATCAGTGGCTGATGGCGCTTTGGCCAAAAATGCTTGAAGACGTTGTGGCAGGTACACAGGTTTCAATAAACGTCTGACGAAGACGGCAATGAACCAGGTAATGAATAAACCACCGACCATGTCAAGCGTGAAGATACCCAGCAAGGAATGCCCATACCATTGCTTGAAATATCCATTCAGCGGGAAGCCTAAGATCGAATCGGTGATATCTGGCATAGCCGCGCCAACGGATAAGGCCAGTGCATCAAAGAAATTGGGCCATCGCCGCACAACAGGCAGAATCAAGCCTTGGTGAGCAGGGAAAGTCATTGGCATAGGAGCTATTGTAATGCAGAAGTCAGACGTGCCAGGTTGTCGAAAAGTTTGGTGTGGAGTGGACGGGCTTGCCAGGTTTCCAAATCTAATGGGCGAGAGCAGCGCAGGTACTCTGCTTCCAGATTCCGCAAATCGGCAACTACCTGAGTGCCGTAGCAGACCAGCATGATCTCCAGGTTAAGTTCGAAAGAGCGAATATCCATATTGCTCGAGCCAATTACTGCAATATCGTCGTCGATGCTGATTGACTTCGAGTGCAGGATCACCGGGGCCTGGTAACGATAGATCTTCACTCCGGCTTTCAACAACTCTTCATAATAGGAACCCTGCGCATGGTACACCAGAAATTGATCTCCGATCTCCGAAACGATCAGAGTTACCTCCACCCCACGCTGGGCTGCAGACGTGAGCGCCAGTAAGAGAGTCTCCTCAGGTACGACGTAAGGATTGACAATTGTAATGCGCCGGCGCGCGGCATGTAACAGCGCCACAAATAACATCAGATTGTTGTTATGCTCGAAGCCCGGCCCGCTTGGCAAGACCTGGCACAACACGTCGCCGGTCACCGGGATGCGGCCCCGCATTTCGGGCGCGGTGCGTTCATCAAGCAGCTCTTCGGTCTCAGAGTACCAGTCGGTGATAAATGCTGCGTTGAACTCGCGGACGACCGGTCCGGTCACGCGCACGACCAGCTCGATATAGTGAATACCTTTCCTGATATTGCTGCGTTTGTGATAGGTGTCCTCGATCAAGTTATGGGAGCCGGTAAAGCCGACGTTACCATCCACGATAACAATTTTGCGGTGGTTACGCAAGTCAATACGATTCCACTGGTTGTCAAAGGGATTCAAGGGGAGTGTTCGGTGTACAGCGACTCCCGCGGCGCGCAGCTTCTTCAACACCGGACCCTGAAGCAGAAGGTTGCTGAGGTGATCGATCAGCACCCGGCAGACGACGCCGCGCTTCCGGGCCCGCACCAATGCCTCGATCACTCGCCCGCCGATCGTGTCGTCAGCGAACATGAAATACTCAAGGTGCACGAAGCGTTTGGCCGCATCGATATCCTGCACAATCCGATCGATGGTGCCAACATAATCGGGCAACAGTTCGACTGTATTGCCAGCCATCGCAGGCATCCCGGTCAGTTGGGCAATGAGATCGACGTGCGGCTCGAAACGAGAGGGCAACGGTGGATCGACAATCAGACTCAACTGCGGGTTTTGCTCAGCCTCCTCTGCAAACTCTTTGATCCGCTCGTTCATGGCGCGCTGCTGGTCGCGGCGCCACCTGGAAAGCTTCGGACTGCCCAGCAGAAAAAACAGAAACGCTCCCACAATTGGCGCCAGAAAGATCAATAAGAGCCAGGCGGTCGCTTCCCCAGGTTTGCGGTTGGCAGGGATGATGAACAACGCCAAGATACCAATGAGATACGTTAATATCCCGAGAATTGTGATCCAGTTCAACTCCATAGACGATTTCCTTCCAGAGCTATGATTGAGTTTAATCTACTGCCTGCATAAATAAATTCATAGGTAAAAATCGATTTCCAGTTTACCTACTTATGCGGCACACTATAATTATAGGTATTTTTCAAGATAATATGCGTCTGGTAGGGAAATTCCCCTCGATATCACGCACAGAAAGACCCGCCATATAGGGCGGGTTGCTTATTTCATGGTACAAGATTTTCTGTATTCACCAAAATTTCGCCTGACTCGCCAGAAGCCAGCG
>Ga0081539_10005358_pt1 | contig 13138 bp, 12 predicted proteins | sample TabmetS4T2R2_FD_71023 | JGI IMG/M metagenome (GOLD analysis project Ga0081539, IMG submission 71023) | Tabebuia heterophylla rhizosphere microbial communities from the University of Puerto Rico - S4T2R2 | ecosystem: Host-associated > Plants > Roots > Rhizosphere ...
CCTGAGGTCGAGGACCAGCCTTCGTACGCGGAGGAGGACGACGTCGAGGGACGGGTGGCGCTGCCGGACGAGGACGAAGCCCGGGAGCGTGACGAGACCGATCGGGATCAAGGGGGATAGGTGGGCGCGAAGCTCCGCATCGTCCGCCGCCGGATCCGCTCGGTGAACTCGACGAAGAAGATCACGCGCGCGATGGAGCTGATCGCCTCGTCGCGGATCGTGAAGGCGCAGCAGCGGGTCGAGGCGTCCCGGCCGTACGCGGTCCAGCTCACGAAGGCGATGGAGGACCTCGCTCGTCAGACCGGAGCCGTTCAGCACCCGCTCCTCGAAGCGCGCGAGCGCCCGTCGAAGGGCGGGGTCCTCGTCCTCACCTCGGACCGAGGCCTGGCCGGCGCGTACAACGCCAACGTCCTGAAGATCGCCGAGGGCCTGCTCCGCGACGTCCGCGAGCGCGGCCTCGAGCCGGTCCTGTACGTCGTCGGCAAGAAGGGGATCGGTTACTTCCGCTTCCGCCAGGTGCCGATGCGCGAGACCTGGCAGGGCTTCAGCGAGGTGCCGCCGTACGAAGAGGCCGAGCGGATCGGCCGACGTCTGATCCGGGACTTCGCCGAGGAGGAGATCGACGAGCTGCACGCCGCGTACACCGACTTCCGTTCGGCGTTCACGCTCCGCGCGACGTCACAGCGGTTCCTCCCGATCGCGCCCGAGGAGGTGACCGGGAAGGGCCTCGGCGTGGTGCACGCCGAGTACCTCTTCGAGCCGGAGCCGGCCGAGATCCTGGACCGGCTCCTCCCGCAGTACGTGATCGCGAAGGTGTACGCGGGTCTGCTCGAGTCGGCCGCCTCGGAGAACGCGGCTCGGCGACGCGCGATGAAGGCGGCTACGGACAACGCGGAGGAGCTGATCAAGGTGCTGACGCGCCAGGCCAACCGGGCGCGCCAGGACGAGATCACCACGGAGATCATGGAGATCGTCGGCGGGGCCGAGGCCCTGGCGGCGGCCTCGGGAGGATGACGATGGCAGGAGACGACCAGGCGCAGGACGGACGTCCGGACGGTCGGGTGGTCCGCGTGATCGGACCGGTCGTGGACGTGGAGTTCCCGCCGGCGGAGCTGCCGGAGATCAACACCGCGCTCCACGTCGACCTCACGCTGGACGACGAGACCACCACGATCACCTGCGAGGTGGCCCAGCACATCGGCGACTCCACCGTCCGGGCGATCGCGCTTCGCCCGACCGACGGGTTGGTCCGGGGCACGAAGGTCGAGAACACCGGCGCGCCGATCCGCGTGCCGGTCGGCGAGGGCGTGCTGGGTCACGTCTACAACGTGATCGGCGAGCCGCTCGACGCCGACCCCTCGGATATCCATGCCTCCGAGTGGTGGCCGATCCATCGCGAGCCGCCGGACTTCAGCGAGCTCGAGCCCAAGCAGCAGATGCTCGAGACCGGGATCAAGGTGATCGACCTCCTGGAGCCGTACGTCCAGGGCGGCAAGATCGGGATGTTCGGGGGCGCCGGCGTCGGCAAGACCGTGATCATCCAGGAGATGATCCGCCGCCAGGCGGAGCAGCACGGCGGCGTGTCGGTGTTCGCCGGCGTGGGGGAGCGGACCCGCGAGGGCAACGACCTGTTCCTCGAGATGACCGAGTCCGGCGTGATCGAGAAGACCGCGCTGGTGTTCGGCCAGATGGACGAGCCGCCCGGTGTCCGGCTCCGCGTGGCGCTGTCGGCCCTGACGATGGCGGAGTACTTCCGCGACGAGGAGCGGAAGGACGTGCTGCTGTTCGTCGACAACATCTTCCGGTTCACGCAGGCGGGCTCCGAGGTCTCGACGCTGCTCGGCCGGATGCCGTCGGCGGTCGGGTACCAGCCGACGCTCGCCGACGAGATGGGAGAGCTGCAGGAGCGGATCACGTCGGCGGGCGGCCGATCGATCACGTCGCTCCAGGCGATCTACGTCCCCGCGGACGACATCACGGACCCCGCGCCCCACACGGCGTTCGCCCACCTCGACGCGACCACGGTGCTCTCGCGCGACATCGCCGCGCTGGGTATCTACCCGGCGGTCGACCCGCTCGACTCGACGTCGCGGATCCTCGACGCGCGGTACGTGGGGGAGGACCATTACGCGGTCGCCCGCCGCGTCCAGGAGATCCTCCAGCGCTACAAGGACCTGCAGGACATCATCGCGATCCTCGGGATCGACGAGCTGTCCGAGGAGGACAAGGTGATCGTGTCGCGCGCGCGGAAGATCCAGCGGTTCCTCTCGCAGCCGTTCTTCGTCGCGGAGCAGTTCACGGGTCTCCCCGGCAAGTACACGCCGATCGACGAGACGATCGCCTCGTTCCGAGCGCTCTGCGAAGGCGAGTACGACCACCTGCCGGAGCAGGCCTTCTTCCTCGTCGGCGGGATCGAGGAGGCCGTCGAGCAGGCGAAGAAGCTCGAGGCCGAATAGTGCCGTTCGAGGTCCACGTCGTCACGCCCGACCGCGAGGTGTGGACGGGCTCGGCGAACGAGGTGATCGCCAAGGGCGTCGAGGGCGACGTGGGGATCCTCACCGGGCACGCCCCGCTGCTGATCCAGCTGGCGGTCGGGCCGCTGCAGGTGCAGCTCGAAGATGGTTCGTGGATCCGCGCGGTGGTGGACGGCGGTTTCCTGCACGTCTCGACCGAAGAGGGCGAGACGCGGGTCGACGTGCTGGCCTCGGGTTCGCAGCTCGAGGAGGAGATCGACCTCGAGCGCGTCCGCGGTCGCCTCGAGGAGCTGCGGGCCGGTGGCAACGAGGACGACGAGCAGGGCCGGGAGGAGATCGCGCGCGCGGAGGCGAGGATCGCGCTGCTGAACGGATCGGCGTAGCCCTCCCGCTACGATTCCTCCATGGATCGCCTGTTCGTGACGGGCGGCGCTCGCCTCACGGGATCCGTTCGGATCTCCGGCGCGAAGAACTCCGCGCTGAAGGTGATGGCCGCGTCGGTGCTCGCACCGGGGCGGTCGCTCCTTCGGAACGTCCCGCGGATCATCGACTGCTCGATCATGGGCGAGGTCCTGGAGCACCTCGGGGCGGACGTGCGATGGGGCGACGACGGGCTGTCGGTCGACGCGACGCAGCTGTCATCGGTCGAGGCGCCCTACGAGCTGGTCCGCCGGATGCGCGCCTCGATCGTCGTCCTCGGCCCGCTGTTGGCGCGGACGGGCGAGGCCCGCGTGGCGATGCCGGGCGGCGACAACATCGGCTCGCGTCCGATCGACCTCCACCTCGAGGGGCTCCGCCGGATGGGAGCGTCGATCGACTCCGAGCACGGCTTCCTCGTCGCCCGCGCCGACGGCCTCACCGGAGCCTCGATCACGCTCGACTACCCGAGCGTCGGCGCGACGGAGAACCTGATGATGGCGGCGGTGGCCGCCCGCGGGACGACGACGATCGACAACGCGGCGCGGGAGCCGGAGATCGCCGACCTCGCGAGGTTCTTGGTCGCGATGGGTGCGACGATCCGCGGCGCCGGCTCCGCCACGATCGAGATCGACGGACCGGCGGACGTGCACCCGGCCGACCACACCGTGATCCCGGACCGGATCGAGGCGGGCACGTGGGCGGCCGCCGCCGTGGCGACGCGCGGGGACGTGGTCCTGGACGGCGCGAGGCCGGATCACCTCGAGCTCTTCCTCGAGAAGATCGCCGATGCGGGCGCCACCGTGTCGGTGTCCGACGCCGGCCTCCGGATCGCGCAGGACGAGCGCGCCCGGGCCGTCGACTTCGTGACGCTCCCGTATCCGGGGCTGGCGACCGACTTCCAGCCGATCCTGTTGGCGATGCTGGCGACGGCCGCCGGGACGAGCATCGCGACGGAGAACGTCTTCGAAGGACGGTTCATGTACGTGGACGAGCTGCGCCGGATGGGCGCGGACATCCGGACCGAGGGTCATCACGCGGTGATCCGCGGCGTCGAGCAGCTCTCCGCCGCCCCGGTGCGGGCTCTCGACATCCGCGCCGGGGCGGCGATGGTGATCGCGGCGCTCACCGCCGACGGCGTGAGCGAGATCACCGACATCCAGCACGTCGATCGGGGCTACGAGGACTTCGAGGCGAAGGTGACGGCGCTCGGCGCCGAGGTCCGGCGAGAGTCCGAGCTCGTCCGCCTCCCGTGAAGCGAGCCCTCCTCGCGGGGGCGATGCTCGTCGCCCTCGCACCACCCGCCACAGGGCAGGAGCCTGATCGAAGCACCGTCGTCGTCGAGATGGCGCTGGCGTCGCTCGACGATCTGCTCTCGCTCCCGTCCTTCCGGACGCTCGCCGCTCACGGCGGCGGCGCGCTGATGAACGGCAGGGCAGACGTCGAAGCCGAGCTGAACGAGGTGCTCTTCGACGAGCACGGCCACGTGATCCGTCGACCGGGGCTGATCCCGATGCGCGTCAGCGACCTCGGCGTGGACCCCGGCGCGGTGGCATCGTTGGTCGAGGACGCGCTGGCGAACGTCCGCGGCCCGACCCTCGTGCTGGTCGTCTCGAGGGAGCCGTTCTCCAGAACGGCGCGGCAAGGCGATGAGCTCGGAGCGGTGATCGCCGCATGGCTCGACGACCCGGCCGATGTGCTCAACGCCGACGGCACGATCACCACGACCGACGCGGAACCCCGGGCGCTCACGTCCGACTCCACGCGGCGCGCCGGCGTCGTGGCCACCGTCGATCCGGCCGCGACCCTCGCCGAGTGGCTCGACCTCCCCTACGACGCCGGCGCGCCGATCCGGACCACGGACGAGCCGGCGCCGCTCGACCTGTACCGCCGCTACCTCGAGCAGCGACGGCTGGCCGTTCCCGTGCAAGCGATCAGCTGGTCGTTGATGGGCGTGGCCGGGATCGCCGGCCTGCTCGCCCTGCGTCGGCGTCGTCACGCGTCCGATCGAACGCTCGCCTGGGCCGGAGCCCTGGTGGCCACGCTCCCCTGGCTGGCGCTCGCGCTCCTCCTCGTCGGCCATCTGCCGTCGCTCACCGTCTGGACGGTCACGCCGTTCCTGGTGGGATCCACCGCCGCCGGGGTCGCCGCGAGCCGGTGGGTCGCCGAGCGACGCGGGATCCTCGCAGCGCTGGCGTTCACCGGCCTCGTGATCCTGGCGGCGCTCGCCCTCGAGGCGTCGACCGGCTGGCAGGCGGCGGTGACGCCGCTCGCGGGCGGTGGTCAGCTGGACGGCGGCCGGTTCTTCGGGATGGGGAACGCGGAGATCGGACTCGTCCTCGGCGCCGCGATGTTCGTTGTGCATCGGATCTCCACGCGCGCCGGGGTGGCGCTCCTGATCGGATGCGCGCTCGTGGTCGGGTCGCCGTGGACCGGCGCCAACTTCGGAGCGGCGATCACCCTGTTCGCGACGGCCGGGCTGTGGCTCGGGGTCCGCGACGATCGGCCGTGGTGGTGGACCCTGCTCTCCACGGGAGCCGTCACGGCGATCGGGATGGCCGTGATCGCGGTGATGCACCGGTACCTCACCGCGCACGCGACGCACGTCACGACGTTCCTCGAACGGAGCGGGGGGGTGACGGGCGGCGTCGACCGGTTCGTCGATCGCCTCGGCGTCGGCTTCGATCTGCTCGCCGACAGCCCGTTCTCGATCCTCCCGGTCCTGGGGACGATCGTGCTCCTCGTGATCGTCCTGCGGCCGCCGCCGGCGATCGCCGAGAGCTTCGAGGGTCGTGACGCGTGGCGAGATGCCGTCCTCGTCCTCGTCCTCGGATCGATCGTGGCCTACCTGGCGAACGACACCGGTGCCGCTGCGCTCGGCTTCGGCTTCGGCGCAGCGCTCTCGGGAATGCTCGACGTGTCGCTCGCGACGGGTCGGGAGAAGATGAGGCGATGAGCCTCCCCCTCCCGCCGCGTCCCGATCTGCAGGACGTCGAGGTCGTCGAGCCACCCCACACCGCGACGTGGCCCTGGTGGGAGGTCGTGGTGGTCACCCTGGCCGGGTTCGTGATCGGCGTGATCGCGGCCACCCCGCTGTACCTGGCGTTGCGACCCGACACGTCGGGCGCCGTCGATGGCCCGGGCCTCCTGATCTCCGCCGCGGTCGACCTCGTGATGGCCGGCGTGTTGGTGCTGTGGCTCCGCGCGCGGCACCCGGGGTGGCCTCGGGTCCTCGGCTGGCCACCGGCCGGCGAGCGGATCCGCGAGGTGGCGGTCGGGGTCGGCTTCGGCCTCCTGCTCGAGGTGATCGGGATCGCGGCGAGCATCGTCGTGGCGATCGTGCTGCGATCGGTGACGGGGCAGCAGGTCGAGGACACCGTCCAGGTCGCTCCCGGACTCCGAGGCTGGAGCGCCGCGATGCTCGTGGTGATGGCCGTGATCGTGGCGCCGGTCGTCGAGGAGTTCGTCTTCCGCGGACTGCTCTTCCGCTCGCTGGCGGACCGCTACGGCTTCTGGGTCGGCGCGATCGCCTCGGCGGTTCCGTTCGGGCTCACCCACGTCGGCGTCGGGGCGGCGATCGACCTCTGGGCGCTCAGGCTGACGCTCACGATCGTCGGCGTCGTCCTGGCGTGGGTGCACTGGCGGAGGCGGAACCTGCTGGCGAACATCGCCGCCCACGCGACGTTCAACGTGATCGGCGTGATCGTGATCTTCGCGATCGTCGGGACCTGACGTGCCCGAGTTCCCGAGCGAGGACTGGTTCCAGCGGTTCATCGAGGCGATCAACGACTCGCAGGAGTACGCCGCGCACGCCTCGGACTGGGAGGGCGACGTCGTGATCGCGATCGGAGCCGAGCCGGACAAAGGGGTGCCGGCGGACGTGTACTGCCTCCTCGACCTGTGGCACGGCCGGTGCCGCGGCGGCGGCACGGTCGATGAGGATCGTCGCGATCGAGCGGAGTTCGTCGTGAGCGCTCCCTTCTCGAGGTGGCGCGAAGTGATCGAGGGAAACCTCGAGCCCGTGAAGGCCCTGATGCAGGGCAAGCTCAAGGTCCGCGGAGACCTCCAGAAGATCCTGCGCTACGTCCGCGCGACCCAGGAGCTCGCGCACCTGACGCGGGCCGTCGAGACGACGTACCCGACCGCCTGATGCGCGGCGTGGTCTTCGCGGGTGTCGACCGCGTCGAAGTGACCGACCTCCCCGACCCGTCGATCGGTCGTCCGGACGAGGCGATCGTGCGGATCGTGCGGGCCGGGATCTGCGGGAGCGATCTGCACCTCGTCCACGGGAAGGCGCCGATGGATCCGGGCGCGCCGCTCGGGCACGAGGCGATGGGGGTGGTCGAGGAGGTCGGTCGCGAGGTGGAGCGCGTCCGGCCCGGGGACCGGGTGGCGATCGCGTTCAACGTCTCGTGCGGGCGGTGCTGGTTGTGCCGGAACGGTCAGACCGCGCTCTGCGACGACGACGCGATCTTCGGCTACGGCATCTTCGGGGGCGGTATGCCCGGCGCCCAGGCCGAACGGCTGCTCGTCCCGGCGGCCGATCGCCACCTGCTCCCGGTCCCCGACGCGGTCGACGACGACGCGGCCGCGCTCGTCGGCGACGCGCTGGTCAGCGGGTTCTACGGTGCCTCGCTTGCCGAGCCCGACGCCGATCGCGTGATCGGGGTCGTCGGGTGCGGTCCCGTCGGGTTCTGCACGATCCTGGGGCTCCGAGCGCTCGGCGCCGGAACCGTCTTCGCGCTTGATCGCGAACCCGAGCGGCTCGCTCTGGCCGAGGCCGCCGGGGCGACGCCCGTCCACGTCGACGAGCGCAACCCCGTGACGGTCCTGGCCGAAGCGACCGAGGGTCGAGGGGCGGACGCCGTCGTCGACGCGGTGGGCAGCCTCGCCGCGTACGAGGGGGCGGTCGACGCGGTCCGCCGCGGCGGCACCGTCGTGGTGCTCGGGGTCTACGCCTCCGAGACGATCCCGCTGCAGCTGGGGGCGTACTGGGCGCGCGGGATCACCGTTCGCTTCGCCGGGCTCACGCCGGTGCCGCCGTGGTGGGGAGGCGCGATGGCGGCGCTGGAGCGCGGCGAGATCGACGTCGCGCCGCTGATCAGCCACCGGATGCCGCTGGAGCGGGCGTCCGAGGGCTACGCGATGTTCGACCGCCATGAGGCGACGAAGGTGCTGCTCCTGCCGTGACCGTGACGCTCGTCGGACCCGAGCCGAGCGGCCTCGCGTCGATGCTCGCCGAGCTGATCGAGCAGAACCTGGCGAGGGACCCCGATCGGCGGCGTCTGCTGCGGCCGTCCGTCGCCGTCCTGGAGGCGACCGACGCCGACGTGACCGTCCACCTGCGGATCGGCGATGGCCGGGTGCGGATCGGCGACGGCGACGTCCCCGACGCGCACCTCTGGATCGCGTCGTCCTCCGATCGGCTCCTGGAGCTGACGACGACACCGCTCCGTCTCGGTCTGCCGGACGTAGGCGATCCACGGGGCCGCGACGTGGTCGGCGAGCTGATCGCGAGGCGGCTCCGGGTCCGGGGACTGCTGCGACATCCGGTCCGTCTCGCCCGGTTGACCTCGTTGCTGTCGGTGACGCGATGAGCGGCTCGGAGACGCCGGCCCGGCCGGACGCGCCTCCCGGCGCGTCCCTCCCGGGCCGGCGCTGGCTGCCCGTGTGGATCGTGATCGCGGTGATCGCCGTGACGACCCTCGGCGGGTTCGTCACCGCTGCCGCCCTCCCGGAGCCGGACGCGGCCTCGCTCTCGGTCGGGTCCGTGACGGTCCATCCGCTCCGCGGATGGACCGTCACCCGCCGCGCAGAGCCGATCCTGCGCGTGCCGGCGGGCGGGAGCGTCCCCGCCTCGCTCGCGCAGCTCACGCGCGGGAACGGCGGCCTCACCATCGTCGTGATCCGCGGCCTGGGAGTGGGCCCCGAGGACGCCTCGCGGTTCTACGCCGACGTGGTCCTCAGCAACCAGCTCGAGCGTCCGGTGTTCATCGGCCGGAGCGATGTCGTGCTCCGCAGCGGCCTCCCCGCGGTCCGGTCCCGGTACATCGGGATCGAGCCGCGGAGCGGGCTGCTCCTGGAGGGGTCGATCACGGTCGCGGTGGGCGCGTCGGGCGACGCGGCGGTCCTCGACGGCTGGGCGTTCGAGCGGCAGCTCCGCTCGATCGAGGACGACCTCGCCACGATGGCGGACACGGCCGAGATCCGCTGATCCGATGGCGCCCTCGCCGTTCCATCAGGCCCGGTTCCTCCAGCCGACGCTGCCGGCGTTCTGGCTGTACGTCACGGTCGTGGGCGCGACGGGTGTCCTCGCCGTAGGGGAGCAGAACCTCTTCCGGGAGCTGTCGCCGTCGGGATGGGCGCTGTCCTGGTTGCTGGTCGCCCTCTACGCGGCACCGGTCGCGATCGTCGTGTACCTCCTCGATCTGTACGAACGGGAGCCGATCGCCCTGGTCGCCGCCGCCTTCGTGTGGGGCGCCGTGGCGGCGACGACGCTCTCCGCCGTCGGCGACGCCGGATGGTCGTTGGTGGTCGCCAGGATCGGTGGACCGGCGTTCGCCAGCCGGTGGAGCGCGGCGCTGACCGCTCCGGTCGTCGAGGAAGCGCTGAAGGGACTCGGCGTCGTGATGATCGTCCTGATCGCACGCGACGAGGTCGACGATCGGATGGACGGCTTCGTCTACGGCGCGATGTGCGGACTCGGCTTCGCGGTGGTCGAGGACGTCTTCTACTTCGTCGCCGTGTTCGGGGGCGACCCCGGGGGGGTCCTGCGTGGGTTCTTCGTCCGCGTGATCGCGAGCGGGCTGTATTCGCACGTGCTCTACTCGGGACTCGTCGGGATCGCCGTCGGGATCGTCGCGACCCGGCGCGACGATCGGTCCCTCGGGGCTCGGCTCGGCGTCGCCGTCCCGCTCGTGGCCGCGGCCGTGGCCGGGCACTTCCTGTGGAACTCGCCGCTCCTCGACCTCTTCCCGGCGCAACCCTGGCACGGGTCGGACTGGCTGCTGCTCCCGATCGCCGCAGCGGTGAAGGGTCTGCCGCTCCTGCTCTTCGTCGTCTTGGCGGTGCGACTGGCGCAGGAGCGCGAGCGTCGGTGGCTCCGGGACGCGCTCGCCGGCGAGCCGGACGCCGAGGCGATCGCCCCCGGCGACGTCGCCGTCCTCGAGAGCCTCAGCGCGCGCCGGAGCGCTCGGCGGGCGATCGGGATGCGCGCGGGTCCGCGCGCATCTCGGCTGCTGGCGCGTCTCCAACGGGAGCAGGTGAACCTGGCGATGATCCGATCTCGCGTCGCGACCCAAGACGATCCGGCGCTGGTGCGACAGCGAGCGCTGTGCCGGTCGATCCGCGACGCGCTGGCGGCGATCCCCGGCGCCGCACCGCCGACGACCGTAGGCTGACCCCGCGATGGACGTCGCCGCGCTGATCGAAGGCGTCGTCGCCGGCGAGCGGCGCTCGATCGCCCGAGCGATCTCCGCGGTCGAGGACGACGCCCCGGAGCTCGCTGAGCTCTCGGCCGGGATCTACGGTCACACCGGTCGGGCGGTGACGATCGGGCTCACGGGGGCGCCCGGCGTCGGGAAGTCGACGCTCGCGGGCGAGCTCGTCCGGCTCGCGAGATCGGAGGACGAGCGGGCGGCCGTCCTGGCCGTCGACCCCACGTCGCCGTACACGGGCGGCGCCCTCCTGGGCGATCGCGTCCGGATGCAGGATCACGCGGTGGACCCGGGTGTGTTCATCCGCTCGATGGCGACGCGCGGGCACCTCGGCGGGATGGCGCTCGCGGCGCCGGAGGCCGTGCGGGTCCTCGACGCCGCCGGCTACGACCTGGTGATCGTCGAGACGGTTGGCGTGGGGCAGGCCGAGGTCGACGTGGCGGCGGCGACGGACACGGCGGTCGTCGTCCTGGCGCCGGGCATGGGCGATGCGGTGCAGATCGCGAAGGCGGGGATCCTCGAGGCGGCCGACGTCTTCGTCGTGAACAAGGCCGATCGCGACGGCGCGCCGGACGTCGCCAAGGAGCTCCGCCAGATGCTGCACCTCGGCGCCGCCCGCGACTGGGACCCGCCGGTCCTGCTCGCGGCCTCAGCGAAGGCCGAGGGGATCGACGAGGTGTGGGAGGCCGTGCGCGAGCATCGCGAGCGCGCGGCGGCCTCCGGGGCGCTCGCCGCGAAGCGGCGAGCGCGCCTGCTCCGGGAGGCCGAGAGCCTGGCCGCCGAGCGGTTCCGCATCCGAGCGGCCGGCGCGCTGGAGGCCGATCCGGTGCTCGGCGAGGCGCTCGCCGAGCACCGGATCGACCCCTACGCCGCGGCGGAGGAGCTGCTCCGCCGCGCGGAGCGCTGATGCGCGACCGCCTCGCGCCGATCACCCTGCTGTTGCTGCTCCCGCTCGCGGGGCTGGCCCTCGTCCTCGCCGTCCCGGAGATCGACGTGATGTGGGAGCACCAGCCGTCGCACTTCTGGCTCGTGTTGGGCGTCGCGGTGACGAACGTCGCCCTCGGGCTGCTGGCCAGCGAAGCGGCACGGCAGCGCGACGACCCTCGCCTGTTCCTCGTGTCGATGTCGCTCCTCGCGAGCTCCGGCTTCCTAGCGCTCCACGCCCTCGCGACGCCCGGTGTGGTGATCCCGGATCGGAACGCCGGGTTCGTGATCGCGACGCCCGTCGGTCTCCTGCTCGCCGCGGCCTTCGCCGCGGCGTCGGCCACGATGTCGGACGACCGTCGGGTCGATCGCCGGCGCCAGGCGACGATCCGCCTGGCGCTCGCCGGCCTGCTCGTGCTGTGGGCGCTGCTCTCCCTCACCGGGCTCCCGCCCCTCGACCGAGCGCCGGATGAGGAGCGCGTCGGCTGGGTCGTCGCACTGCTGCCGGTCGGGGTCCTCGCGTACGGCTTCGCCGCCGCTCGCTATCTCGATCTGTACCGGCGACGCCGGCAGCTGCTGCCGCTCGCCGTGGCGGCGGCGTTCGTCCTGCTGGCCGAGGCGCTCGTCGCGGTTGCGTTCGGACGTGCCTGGCACGCCTCCTGGTGGGAGTGGCACGTCCTGATGGCGATCGCCTTCGGCGCGATCCTCCTGGCCGCTCGCCACGAGTACCGCCGGGAGCGGTCGTTGCCCGAGGCCTTCGGCGGCCTCTACACGGAGCGCACCCTCGAGCGGCTCGACCGCCGCCGCGGCGCGGCGCTCCGAGACCTGACCGACGCGATCCGAACGGGCGGCGAGCTCGGCACGACCGAGGCGCGCCTCCGCCGGGACGGCTTCACCGGCGAAGAGGTCGCCCTCCTCGAGCGGGCGGCGGAGGAGCTGGCCCACGTCGACGGGCTCCTGGACCGCTACCTCGGTCCGCAGGTGGCCGCGGAGCTGCAGCGCGAGCCGTCGTTCGGTGACCTCGGTGGTCGAGAGCGAGAGGTGACCGCGCTCTTCGCGGACCTCGTCGGCTTCACCCCCTTCAGCGAGGGGCACGACGCCAGCGAGGTCGTGGCGATGCTGAACTCCTACTGGTCCACGGTCGTCCCGGCGATCGTCGACGACGAGGGGGGCGTGATCGAGCGGTTCGCGGGCGACGGACTCCTGGCGATCTTCAACGCGCTCGGGAACGAGGCCGATCACGCGCCTCGGGCCGGGCGGGCCGCCCTCGCCGTCCACGCGCGGACGGAGCGGCTGCGAGCGTCGCGGCCGGAGTGGCCGCGGTTCCGCATCGGACTGAACACCGGGACCGCGGTGATCGGGAGCATCGGATCCGAGCACCAACGGTCCTTCAGCGCGATCGGCGACACGACGAACGTCGCGGCGCGTCTGCAGAGCGCCGCCGTACCGGGTACCGTGCTCATCAGCGCCGATACCTATCACCTCGTCAAACAGCTCTTCGAATTCAAGCCGCGGGGCTCCACAGAGGTCAGAGGCAAGTCCACGCCGATCGAGACCTTCGAGGTGCTGGCTCCCAGGGACGTGCCCGGCAAGGTGCGGGGTCTCGAGGGCGAGGGGTTGACCTCGCCGCTGGTAGGACGCGCTGCCGAATTCCAGCTCGTGCGCGACAAGCTGGAGGAAGTGCGCGTAGGAAACGGCGCGTTCGTGGCGGTGATGGGCGAGGCGGGCCTGGGCAAGTCGCGATTGCTGGCGGAAGTCCGCAAGTCGGCGACGGCTGACGACAGGCCACCGGTAGCCTGGCTCGAGGGGCGGGCCCTCTCCTACGAGCAGGCCGTCACCTATTATCCCTGGCGGCAGGTGATCCGGGAGGCGATCGGTGCCAAAGAA
>Ga0081539_10005359_pt1 | contig 13138 bp, 12 predicted proteins | sample TabmetS4T2R2_FD_71023 | JGI IMG/M metagenome (GOLD analysis project Ga0081539, IMG submission 71023) | Tabebuia heterophylla rhizosphere microbial communities from the University of Puerto Rico - S4T2R2 | ecosystem: Host-associated > Plants > Roots > Rhizosphere ...
GAGCCGGGTGTGCCGGTGAGGAGTAACGCGGCGACCAGCGCCGCGACCGGCAGCACCCACGGCAGCACCGCAATGATCCACCGGGCCCTTGCCGGCGCTGTCGAGGACGACGGGGTGACTGCCTCGGCGCTGTCGAGAAGGCCGGTCACGGCACGCCGGCGGGCGAGCGCGGTACCGAGATCCCGGCTTGCGGATCGTCCACGGCCGAGTCGAACTCGATGTGGAACGTGGGACGATTCTGCACCGCCGCGTAAATCCGGCCCACGTACTCGCCGAGTAGGCCAAGGCAGATCAGCTGGACCGCGGCCAGCAGCAACACCGCCAGGAACAGCGACGTCCAGCCGGGAATGACGGTGCCGTTCGCCCACGCGACGATACCGAAGCCGCCGAGCACCAGGCACACGACGAACGCCGCTGTGCCGAGCCAGGTCGCCAGGCGCAGCGGCGCGGCGGAGAAGCTCGCGGCACTGTCCCAGGCCAGCCCCACCATCTTTCGCAACCGGTATTTGGTCCGGCCGGCCACGCGCCGTTCGCGCACGTACGACACCGATCCCGAGGCGAATCCGAGCGACGGAACGAGCAGCCGGTAGACCGGAGTCCGTTCCGGCAGCTGGCGCAGGAGTTCCACGACGTCGCGGCTGATCAGCCGAAAATCGCCGGCCTGCGCGGGCACCTCAGCGCCGGTGAGGCGACGCATCAACCGGTAGTACACGCCAGCGGTGAGGCGCTTGAACGCGCTGTCGGTCCTGCGGTCGGCACGCACGCCGTACACGACGTCGAGGTTCTGCTCCCGGGCCAGCCGCAGCATGTCGGCGATGGCCTCGGGGGGATCCTGCAGGTCGGCATCTATGCTGACCACCCACGCACCGCCGGCGCGTTGCAGGCCGGCGGTCAGAGCGGCCTGATGGCCGCTGTTGCGGCGCAGCCGCATGATCCGGAGCTCCGGCCACCGCCGGGCGAGGGCCAGTAGCACGGCGGTCGTGCCGTCGGTGCTGCCGTCGTCGACCGCGACGACCTCGTACGGCACGTCGAGCTGATCCAGCACCGGCCGGAGCCGCTCGGCGAAGGCCGGGATCGCCGCCTCCTCGTCGTACATGGGCACGACGACGGACAGCTGGGGGCTCGGCATTCGAGTGTCCTAGGTCTGCAGGGTGGCCAGTCGGGTGAACTCGCGGGGCAAATCGTAGCCGTCCCAAATCGCGCCCAAGTTCAGGGCCGACCCGAACGGCGCGATCCGGGCAATACCGCGTTCCCCGAGGGGCATAATTCGGATAATTAAGGCGAAACTACTCATTGAGCACATCATCCGTGTCCAGTATCACGGAAAATTCGTCTTCGAGCGACGCGAGCGGCGCCATTTGGGTAATTAAGTCCCATTTTTTACCATCCTAATAGCTCAAATCAGTGACGCGGGCCGCAGGCACGGAGAGCCACTGTCAATCACTCTGTTCGGCGCCGCGACCACTGGCTGCTGAACTTGAGGTTAACTGGGACTGGTCCTTTAGGCAGGCCGTGGAAACGACTCACCACCTGGTTATGCTTCCGCCTCGAATCGCCTTCTGCCCATGCCGGGAGAGTTAATGACCATTCCGTCCGGGTCCTCGATCCTCATCACCGGTGCCACCGGCTCCTTCGGCCGGGCGTTCCTCCGGCACGCCCTGGCCCACCTGGATCCGCACCGCATCGTCGTGTTCTCGCGGGACGAGCTCAAGCAGTACGAGGTCCGGCAGACATTCGGTGACGACCCGCGCCTGCGCTTTTTCATCGGCGACGTGCGCGACCGCGACCGCCTGATCCGTGCCATGCACGGCATCGACCACGTGGTGCACGCCGCCGCGCTCAAGCAGGTGGACACAGCCGAGTACAACCCCTCGGAGTACGTCGCGACCAACATCGGCGGGTCCCAGAACGTCGTCGACGCCGCGATCGCCGCGGGTGTCACGAGGGTCGTGGCCCTGTCCACGGACAAGGCGTCCAGCCCCATCAACCTGTACGGGGCGACCAAGCTGGTCGCCGACAAGCTGTTCATCGCGGGCAACCACTACGCCGCCCAGCATCCGACCCGCTTCGCGGTGGTCCGGTACGGCAATGTGATGGGCAGTCGCGGCTCCGTGGTGCCGCTGTTCCGCCGCCTCAACGCGGAGGGGCTCAGCCTGCCGGTCACCGATAAGCGGATGACCCGCTTCTGGATCACTCTGGAACAGGCGGTCACGTTCGTCGTCGATTCGTTCGGCCGGATGCAGGGCGGCGAGCTGTTCGTGCCGCGTATCCCCAGCATGCGCATCGTGGACCTGATCGAGGCCGTCGCGCCGGACGCACCCACGCACGAGGTCGGCATGCGCCCCGGCGAGAAGCTGCACGAGGAGATGATCTCCGCCGACGACAGCCGCCGCACACTGCGCTTCCCGGACCGGTATGTGGTCCAGCCGGTCTTGGCGAGCTGGGGCTACGAGCCGCCGGCCGGCGGCGAGCCGGTCGAGGATGGGTTCAACTATCGGTCCGACACGAACGACCGGTGGCTTAACCTCGAAGAGATGCGCACCCTGCTGGCGGAGACGTGATGCTGCCGTACGGGCGTCAGTCCATCGACGAGTCCGACGTCGAGGCCGTCGTCGCCGCGCTGCACAGCGACTGGCTGACCACCGGGCCGCGGGTCGACGCCTTCGAGGCCGACCTGGCCCGTGTGGCCGGCGCGCCCTGCGTCGCCGTGAGCAACGGAACGGCGGCGCTGCACACCGCCTACGCGGCGGCCGGCATCGGCCCGGGCGATGAGGTGGTGACCACCCCGATGACCTTCGTGGCCACCGCCGCCACCGCCGTCATGCTCGGCGCCACCGTGGTGTTCGCGGACGTCGAGGACGACACCGCGAACCTCGATCCGACCGCCGCCGAGGCGCTCTGCTCGCCACGGACGCGGGCGGTCACCGCCGTGGACTATGCCGGCCAGCCGGCCGAGTACGACCAGCTCCGCAAGGTGGCCGACAACGCCGGCGCCACGCTGATCGCGGATGCCGCGCACGCCATCGGCTCCGCGTACCGCGGCCGACCGGTCGGCACCCTCGCCGACCTCACCACTTTTTCGTTCTTCCCCACCAAGAACCTGACCACCGCCGAGGGCGGCGCCGTCGCCGCGACCGAACCGGCACTGCTCGAGCGGGCTCGCACGTTCCGGACCGTCGGCCTGGTCCGCGACCGCGCCCGGCAGCGCTACCCAGACGAGGGCGGCTGGCACCAGGAGGTGCACGAGTTCGGGCTCAACTACCGCCTCCCCGATGTGTTGTGCGCGTTGGGCAGTGCGCAGCTGCGGCGGCTGGCCGCGTTCAAGGCCCGCCGTGCCGCGCTCACCGCCCGCTACGACGCGCATCTCGCCGACGTGCCCGGGCTGCGGCTACCGGCACGCCGGGCATGGACCGACCCGATGCGTCACCTCTACCCGGTCCGCGTGCAGGACGGCAGGCGGCGCGAGGTGTACGACCGGATGCGGGCCGCGGGTATCGGCGTCCAGGTCAACTACATCCCCGTCTACTGGCACCCGGTCTTCGCCGACCTCGGTTATCGGCGCGGCCTGTGTCCGGTGGCGGAGGAGTTCTACGCCGAACAGTTGTCGCTGCCGCTCTTCGTCGACCTCACCGACACCGAGCAGGACCGCGTCGTGGACACGCTGCGAAGCGTCCTCGGGGGCTGACCGCATGCACCACGCCAACCACTTCTACGGCCATGCGCACATCCTCGCGGAGTACTGCGGCCTGGATCGCGAGGATCCGCCGCGGATCGATGGCTACCTGCAACACGGCTGGAACGTCCTGGACGGACTGGGGATCGGGACGCCGTACGCCCCGGGGCGGCCCATCTTCGTCTGGTCCGAGCAGACCCGGCGCCGCGCCTGGTCGATGGGGCGCCGGCACGCGATCGTCACCGGCGCGCCATGGCTCTACCTGCTGGCTCTGCGCGCCGGCGACGATCCGCCGGCCACCCGCGAGGGCACGATCTGGTACCCGTTCCATGGCTGGGAAAGCCAGCGCGTCCACGGCGACCACCGCCGGCTGATCGACGAGATCCGGGCCACCGAGCCCGGCCCGGTCACGTTCTGCCTGCACTCGCACGAGTACCGCGACGCCCGGATCCGGGCCACGTACGAGGCCGCAGGTCCGGTCATCTGCCACGGCAACCGCGGCTACCAGTGGCGCAACACCGAGACCCGCTTCCTGGATCATCAACTCGCCGCGCTGCGCCGGCACCGGCGGGTCGCCTCCAACCGGCTGAGCACCGCCATCATGTACGGGGCCGTCGTGGGCTGTGCGCCCGCCGTGTACGGCGACCCGATGCGCCTCACCGGGGAGGATCCGGCGACCGCGGCGCGGATCCGCGGGCGGTGGCCGGAGCTGCACGGCACCGACCCGGATCCGGGGGTGGCGGCCGAGATCGCGGCGGCCGAGGTGGGTGCGGACAGCGTCCCGGAGCCGGCCGAGTTGCGCGCCATCCTCGGCTGGCGCGGCGACCGTGCGGTGGCGGCATGAGCGCCGCGCGCCGGAGCCGGACCACGCGGGTCGTCGACAAGCTCCGGCTCATCGGCGGCGAGATGCCGGCCTGGTCCGACCGCACGCCGGACGCCCGGCCGCCCGCCGGAGGCCCGGTAATGGCCGACCTTGTCGGGCGGTTCGGCCGGTGCCTGCCCGCCGGCGGCAGCGTGCTCGTGGTGGGGCCGCACAACGACACCCTGATCGACGCGTTGGGCCGGTACGCCACCGTGACCTGCCTGGTGCGGGGCCAGCCCGACGCGCAGGCCCTGGCGGCCCGTGGGGTCAGCACGCTGTGCGGCATGCTCGCCAAGCTTCCGGACACCGACCGGTACGACGCGGTGGTCGCGCTGGACGGAATGGACCGGGTCTGCTCGGTGGAGGGGCCCCAGTACGACTGGGAGGAGAGCCTGCAAGCGCTGGCACGGTTGCTGCGTCCGCACGGCACGCTGCTGCTGGCCGTGGAGAACGAGCTGGGCGTGCATCGGCTCGTCGCCACCGGCGCCGCCACGTCCGCCCACACCGACGCGGCATGGCGGCCATTGGGCGAGTTCGACACCAAGCCCGGCAGCCCGGCCGGGCTGTCCGCCCGGCTCACCGCCGAGGGCCTGGCGGTGAGCTGGCTGGCGGCTGGGTGGCCGACGCCGCACGCGCCGACGCTGGTGGCCACCCCGGACGCGCTGCGGGACGGACCCGCCGGTGCGCTGTCGGCCACCGTTGCGGCCGCGGTGGGCCGGGCCTACGCGCTCCAGCCGGTGCTCAGCGATCCGCGACGGCTTGCCGCGGCGGCCGTACGCGCCGGTCTGGGTGCGGAGTTCGCGCCGCTGTGGCTGGTGACGGCACACCGCACACCGCTGCCCGCGACGGTGTTCGCGCCCCCGCCCGTGTTGTTCGGCGACGGACCGGTCATCGAGCTGGTCCCCGGACCGGACGGCCAATGGGTGCGGCACGCCGTCGGCGGCGGTGACCTCACGAAGCTGGACGGTCCGCTGCCTACCGGGCGGCTGCTCGAGGAACTGCTTCTGGGCGCCTGCCTGCGCCACGACCTGTCGGATCTCCGCCGGCTGCTGACCGGCTGGGCCCGCTGGCTCGAAGCCCTGGACCCCATCGACCGGGGGTCCGCCACCGCGGACAACGTCCTGCTCGATGGCGACGCGTTCGGGTTGCTCGACCCGTGCCGGCCCGCCGCGCCGGTCGACGCGACCAGCGCCGCCCGGGCCGCGCTGCGCCCCTTCGCCGAGACGCTGATCACCGGCGGGTACGCACATCCGTGGCCGGTGGCGGTGGACGCCGACTCCCTCACCGCCGTCCTGGCCGGGGCGGCGGGACTCGAGCTCGACCGGACGCACACCGCGCACGCCGAGGCTGCCCGCGCCGCCGTTCCGGACGCGGTGCGAGACCAGCACGAGCAGCTCCGCGCATTGGCCGAGCAACTGCGCGACCTCCGGGCGCAGGCGCAGTGGTACGCCGACCAGCTCGCCGGCCGCGACGCCGAGCTGCGGCGGGCGCGGATGCAGATCGCCGCGTTCAGCGGCAGCATCGGCTACCGCATCGTCCGCTTCGGGGTGCGCGCCGCGCGCCGTGCCCGCAAGGTGATTCGCTGACCGGCTTGTGGATATAGAGGAGAACCATGCGCACCATCGGCATCATCCAAGCCCGGATGGGTTCCGCGCGGCTGCCCGGCAAGGTGCTGCGTCGCCTCGGCGGCCGCACCGTGCTGGCTCGCGTGGTCGCCGCCGCCCAGGGCAGCGGGGTGCTGGACGACCTGGTGGTCGCGACCACCGAGGAGACCCACGACGATGCAGTGGTGGCGGAGTGCCGGGAGCTGGGCGTGGCGTGCCACCGCGGCCCGGCCGACGACGTGCTGACCCGCTTCCTCCAGGTCATGGAGACCCACCCCAGCGACGCCATGCTGCGCTTCACGGCCGACTGCCCGCTGCTCGACCCGCAGCTGATCGCCGCGGCCGCACGGGTGTTCGCCACCGTTCCCGGCCTCGACTACCTCAGCACCTCGATCGTCCGCACCCTCCCGCACGGATTGGACGTGGAGGTGGTCCGTAGCGACGTGCTGTGCCGCGTCGACAGGCTGGCGACCGGACCGGACCGTACGCACGTCACGTCGTATGTGTACGGGCACCCTGGCGACTTCTCGGTGCTCGGCCTGACGTTGCAGCCCGACCGGTCCCACCTGCGGCTGACGCTGGACACGGAGGACGACTGGCGGCTGATGGAGGCGATCGTGGCGGCGTTCGGTGAGACTCCGGTACCGGTCCGCACGCTCACGGACTGGCTCGCCGAGCATCCCGACCTCGTCGCACTCAACGCCCACGTCCGGCAGAAGGCCCTCATCGAGGCATGACGTCGCCCACCGTCGGGATCCGCTGCGACGCCGGCCGCCGCACCGGCGTTGGACACCTGCTGCGGTGCGTCGCACTGGCGGAGGAGCTCACCGCCCGCGGAGTGGGCGTGCATGTCATCGGCGACCTGGGCGGTCTGGCCTGGGCCGAGGCACAGCTGCTCGGCCGCGGACTGCCCCACCATCCGCCGCCGGTCGACCCGGCCGGACTCATCGCGGCCGCGGAGCGGCTTCGCCTCGACGCGCTCGTCGTCGACTCGTACCAGCTGCCGCCGGCGAACAGTGCCGCGGTCCGGGCCACCGGCCGCACCGTACTGGCCATCGTGGACGGGGACTTGCGCGGGCAGACCGCGGACGTCTACGTCGACCAGAACCTCGACGCGGAGCTCGCCACGCCCGCCCTCCCGGCCGGTGCCATCCGGCTCGCCGGCCTGGACTATGCCTTGCTACGCGTGGCGGTGCGACGGTTGCGACCCGCCCGCGCCCCACAGCGGGGGGACGCGCGTACGCCACGGGTGGTGGCGTTCTTCGGCGGGACGGACGCCTACGGCGCCGCCCCGACCGTCGCGAGCTTGCTGATCCGGACCGGCGCTCCGTTCGACGCGCTCGTGGTGGCCGCCGACGACCGCCGGCGCCACGAACTGCTCGCGCTCGCACCCGGCCCGGGACAGCGCATCGAGATCATCGCGCCGACCGACGAGCTGCCCAAGCTTCTCGCCGACGCCGATGTCGTCGTGAGTGCCAGCGGCACCTCGACGTGGGAGCTGCTCTGCCTGGGCGCTCCCGCGGCGCTGATTTGGGTCGCCGACAACCAGATACTCGGATACGAGCGGGCAGTCGCGCGTGGCCTGGCCGCCGGCCTCGGCCGATTGTCCGCCCTCGAGACACCCGGCCCGGCTATCGAGCCCGCCGTCACTGTGCTGCGCACGCTGCTGACCGATCCGGCCACGCGCGCAGCGTTGGCGGCCCGGGGATGGGCCGCCGTGGACGGCCGCGGCGTCGAACGAGTCGCCGACGCCCTCTTAACCCGCCTGTAGTCAGAACGTCAAGGGCACCCGTCGATCGTTACGGTCCGGTTGCATCCCAGCGAACCCGCCGTTGCCCGGCCGGTGAACCATGTGTCCATTGCGCCGAACGGCGCTGGCCGGAGATGGTCCACACGGTGGAAACGGGTGATCCGACATGCCGAATCGTTCATGGATCGTCGGTGTGATGCTCACGGCGGCCGCGACGTCACTGGCGGGGTGCGACCAGCCGGGCCGGTCCGGGCCGACCATGACACCGCCGGCGGCTGCGCCCGCCAGCGAGGTTGCGACGCCGTCGCCCGCGGGCACGACGCGACCCTCGGCCACCCCGCGTGACACGGCTCAGCCGTCGAAGCGATCCCCGGCCGCGAGCCCGGACCGGACCAGTTGCACACCGGACGCGTTCCTGCCGCTCATGAAGCGGAAGTTCGACGACCCGGCGACCGGACTGATCATCGCGCGGGTGGACGTCAAGCGCTGCCGCAACAACTACGCCCACGTGTTCGCGATCACCGCGCCCGACCCCTCGGGCCGGAGCGAGTACGAGAACGAGCAACTGTTCCTGCGGCGCGTCAACGGGCGATGGGTCTCGGTCGCCGAGGGCACCGGCATCTCGTGTGAAGACCCGGATCTCCGCCCGGAGATGCTCTCCGCCTGCCGCGCGCTCGGTTATCGATGACCGGCGTGACGGCCAGCGGCCGGACACCGGACCGGTGCCGGTCTGCCACCGTGACCTGTCAAGCGCCAATCAGGACGGTCCCGGCTGCGCCGTCGACGGTGATCTGGTCCCCGGTAGTGATCTTGGTCGTGGCATCCGGCACCCCCACGACGGCCGGAATTCCATACTCCCTAGCCACCATCGCGCCGTGCGAGTTGGCGCCGCCCATCTCCATGACGAGTCCGCCGGCGGTCAGGAACAGCGGTGTCCAGCCGGGATCGGTGGACGGCGCAACCAGCACCTCGCCGGGCTCCAGGTGGGCACCGGTGGGCTCGAGAATGACCCGGGCGCCGGCGGTCACCGTGCCGATGGAGGCGGGCGTGCCGGCCAGCGCCCCGGAAGGAACGTCCGTCTCGCTCCGGGTGACATCGGGTTCGGTGCCGTCGGACAGCAGCACGCGCGGCAGGATCCGCCGGCGCACCTCACGCTCATACTCGAGGCGCCGTTTCGCGACCGTCGCCCGGAGGTCCCGACCGGCGAGTGCCGCCTCCACCTCCGCGAAGTCCAGGAAGAACACGTCATCGGCAGCGGCGAGAGCGCCTCGATCGGCGAGCGCTCGACCCACCACGACGATGTGCTCCCGGGCCGCACTCAGCGCGGTGACCAGAAGAAACTTCGGTGACTCGCGGTGTCCGATCAGGTCCCGAGAGCGCCGCAGACCGAGGCCGACCAGCGCGCCGCGGAGCCGTCCGCGGCGCCGGGCCTGCGCACTCAACTCGGCGACGGCGGCCTGGGCCGCGGCGGCGCCCCGGGTGAACTGGACGTCCGGCGCCAGCCGCTGATCGGCCAGTCGCAAGTAGTTCGCCAGCACGCCGATGATGTGCCGCGGGTCCTCCGACCAGCGCGGCATACCGAGATCGATCTCGGCGACGGCGCGGAAGCCGTACTGCCGCAGGAACGCCGCCAGGCCGCGCTGTGTCGTGGCGGTCAGTGTGCCCGCGTGGTAGCGCGCGGCCAGCTCATCAACGGGGGTTCCGAGCAACTCGCCGGCGGCCCCGGCGTCGGCTCGGATCGTCTGCGCGAGGTCCCACAGGCGAAGGTCCATTTCGGTCGTGACGTTGTACGGCATCGCGCGCAGCACGGCCTGCCGGAGCTCCGGGTCGGCGTCGGGCTGGAGCTTGCCGGCGAACACATACATGCTCACCGCGGCCAGCATGGTGGGCAGGATCGACGGGAGGAGCCTCGGCATCCGCTCGAAGAGGATCGACTCCGCGAGCCGCAGGTGCTCGCTCGGGCTCGCGTCCGCGGGCAGGTCGAGCCCGGCGCTGAGCCGCCGTTCCAGGTCGGCGATGTAGTCGCGCGCAGCGGCCGGTCGCGTGTACGCGCGGGCGACCTGTCGAGCGGCCCCGAACCTCAGCGCCACGCCACCGATCGCCCGTACGGCGGCGCGCCGGTTGTGCCGGACCGACACGCGGGGGTCGTTGAACAGTGCGCGCACCATCACTGCCGAGCGGGCCTCCATCACGTCCAGGATCCGCGGCAGCACCTCGCGCCCCAGCTTGCTGCGCAGCGCCTCGGTGACATCGACGAACAGCCGCCCGGCGGCTTCCTGCAACACCGGCGGTCCGGCCCGCCGGTCGGCAACGGGGTGGCCCAGAATTCCGGCGAAACCGGCTCCGATCAGCCGGAACGCTGCCCGGCCCATCGGCGTGAACGGGCGGAACATCCCCTGAGCAACGTTGATGCTGAAGTACGCCCGCAGCTCGTCCGGGTCGGCCGGCGCGCTCGCGGGCAGCGGGAACAGCGTGGTGATCGGCCGCGCCTGCGTCAGCCACAACGCCCCGCCGCCGTCGATGGCCCATTCAATGTCCTGCGGGCGGCCGAAATGCTTCTCCACCCGTGCTCCGACGGCGGCGAGGCGGGTGATCTGTTCATCCGACAAGCAGGCCGTGGTCGAACCGTCCGGAAGGTCCACGGTCTCCGTTCCGCCGCCCGGCAGCGAGCGGATCAGGCGACGCTTGTCACCAAGCCGGCGCTGCACGATCTCGCCGCGGCGTGTGTCCACGGTGAACCGATCCGGGTTGACCGAGCCGGAGACCACCGATTCCCCGAGGCCGGGACTCGCGTCGATCACCGCCTCACTGCGCCGCCCGGTCACCGGGTTCGCGGTGAACAGCACACCGGCGACGTCGGCCTCGACCATCCGTTGGACGACCACGGCGATCAGGACCTGGCCGTGGTCGATGCCGTTGGCCGAGCGGTATGCGACGGCCCGCTCCGTCCACAGTGACGCCCAGCAGCGACGTACCGCATCGACGACCTGATCCGCCCCGACGATGTGCAGGTAGGTGTCCTGCTGGCCGGCGAAGCTGGCGTACGGAAGGTCCTCGGCGGTGGCCGAGGACCGTACCGCCACCGCACCGTCGTCGCCGAGCCGCTGGTAAGCCTCCCGTATCGCGGCCGCGACATCCTCCGGCACCGGGGTGGCCAACAGCGTTTCCCGGGCCTTCGCTGCCAGCTCCGCGCCCTCCAGGCCGGTGATGCCGGCCGAGAGTCCGCCGGCAACCCGGCGGTACGCCTCGGTCGTCACCACGAAGCCGTCCGGTACGGACAGTCCAGCCCTGATCAACTCACCCAGATTGGCGGCCTTGCCGCCGACCGTGGGCAGTGCGCCGGCGTCGAGCGACGCGAGCGGCTGGACAACGGGGACGACCGTGGTCGCCGCGTGGTCGGACAATGTCGAGGACATGAACTCACGGTAAGGCGCTGGCAAAGATTGAATCAACACTCGTTGAATTCTTCCGATGAACGCCCCCACATTCCCCCGCGATCTTGGAGTTGTGGTTGCCCTTATGCGGACTCCATCCGCATTCGTTCCAACCACAACTCCAAGATCGCGGGGACTCGCACTCGCAGTGCTCCGGGCGTCACCCGGCGACGAAGTCGACGACCTCGGCCACGACGGCCGGGTCACGCAGCAGCCGGGCGTGACCGAGGCCGGTGGTGACGTGCAGCCGCGCCGTCGGCCAGGCCGCCGCGATGGCCGCGCCGTCGCTGACCGGGGTGAAGGCGTCGGCGCGGTCATGCACCACCAGGGTGGCCGGCATCGCCACGGCGCGCCCGAGTTCCGGCACATCGAAGTGGCGCATCGGGGCGCCGACCCGTCGTTCCACCCGCGAGATCACCCGGCGGTGGGTCGCTTCGCCGAATCCGAGCGCCGTGCCGAGCTGGCGGGCGTACGACTCCGGGCTTGCCATGGGCGCCACCAGGACGACCCGGTCGGCGCTCATCCCATCGCAGAGCGCGACCGCGGTGGCGGCGCCCCCCATGGAATGGGCGATCACGCCATGCGCGGACCCGTGCGCGCCGACCACGGCGGTCAGGGCCGCGCTGAATTCCAGAATGGACGATGACCTCGGCCCGAACGAGCCGGGTCCGGACCGGCCGTGGCTGGGCGCGTCGAACGTGACGACACGGAACCCTCGGGCAACCAGAGGTTCGACGAACGCACCGAGCTGAGCACCGTGGCCGGCCCACCCGTGCACAAGATAGACGGCCGGACCGGTGCCCCAAGTCTCGCCGGCGATCCACGTGCCGTTGACATCGAGGGTGAACGGGTGCCCGCCCGGCACCGGGATCGGCCGCGCCGTTGGCGCCTGGTGCGGCAGCGTGAACCAGATCCGTTCGGCCCAGCGGGCGGCGATCGCCGGTGCGGTGCGGTCCAGCACCGTGAACGCCGCACGGATCACCGGGGGAGCAGAAAAGAAACGAACGGTCGTGCTTTTCCTTGTCCGGACTTCGGTCGTAGTGGTCATGATTGGGCGCCTCTCAGTCTGAACGGGTGACGCGCGCGGCGGCGATCAACGCCTCGAAGGCGTGCCGGGCCCGCGGATCGGCTTGCTCGTCACCGAGTAGCCGGAGGGTGTGGTGTCTGGCGAGCAGCACGCCGTAGAAGTCCTGGGCGAACTGGTCCGGATCGGCGTCGTCGCGGAACTGCCCCTCGGTGACGCCGGTCCGGAAGACGGTGGCGATCATGTCGAACATGTCGCGCTGATCCAGCACGAGGCGGTCACGCACCGGCCCCGGGCGGTCGTCGAACTCCGTCGCCGCCGCGACGAACGGGCAGCCACCGGGCGCGGCGGACCAGTCCAGCCACCGATCGAACAACGCGCGCAGCCGTGCCTCGCCACGCGGGCCGCGCAGCGCCGGCCGGGCGACCATCTCCTCGAAGCGGGATCGGGCATGCTCCAGGACCTGCAGCTGCAGCGCCTCCTTGGAGCGGAAATGCGCGAACAGTCCGCTCTTGGACAGCTCGGCCCGCTCGGCGAGCGAACCGATGGTGAGACCGCTGAGCCCGACCCGGCGGGCCACCTCCACGGCCTGGTCGAGGACCGCCGTCCTGGTCTCGTCGCCTTTCCCCACCCGTTCAGAAAAGCACGACCGTGCGGAAAGTGCAACCTAGGAACCGGGCAACCTACGAACCCAGCCGTGTCCGTGCGTGGGCGACCGGCGGACCAGGCGGCGGCCGGTGGGCGATCCCGAGGCCCCCCGGCCGCCGCCCGCGAGCGGCGGCGTCGTGAGC
>Ga0081539_10005360_pt1 | contig 13138 bp, 12 predicted proteins | sample TabmetS4T2R2_FD_71023 | JGI IMG/M metagenome (GOLD analysis project Ga0081539, IMG submission 71023) | Tabebuia heterophylla rhizosphere microbial communities from the University of Puerto Rico - S4T2R2 | ecosystem: Host-associated > Plants > Roots > Rhizosphere ...
CCGTTGGTGACAAGGCTTCCGAAACCTTGTCATCAGCGGGTTTACTATGCCTGCCCGATTCTCTACTGCCAGAGAAATTGGAGTTCAAGAATTTTGATACAATCCCCACATGCCCACCAGTCTCACCCCTCCGCCGAAAGATGATGAAACCGAATGTGGCAATTGCGGCGCGTATATTTATCACGGGCTGTTGAAGTGTCCTAATTGCGGCGTATATTTGGTTAATCCTTTTCCTCCTATTGATCGGAATGAGGGACCACCGCCTCGACCGAAAAGCAAATTTGCGCTATGGGTTGAGTCTGTGACGCGAAAGCTGCGCAGAGAACCGCATATCGCTGAGGAATTATTCATGGGCGCGTTGAGGGAAGCGTCACTATTCGATGACCTGCTGCGCAAAGTGGGTGGTGACCGGACCGTTGTTGAAAGACTCATCGAATACGAACGTCAACAAAGACCAAATGCCACACGATTGGCCTGCCTGCAAAATGCGATCGATCGCTGGGAACAGGAGAATAGATAGCGGAGACCAATTTGGTCTCCGTTGTTGATTTATACTGCTGTGTAGTGAAAATAATGCCCTAGACCGCTACCATTCGGAAATTGGCTTATACTATATTACCTCACCAGGTAAAGTTACGTTCTCCGCTTCCCATTTCATCAAACGTGAGGAGCGAAAGTATGAAAGCTAAAACCGGCAAGCCAAACAGCGGGGAAAAATCAAAACCAGGCAAGGTTCGTGAATCCAAATCCGTTCGAGCAAAACGCATTCGGCCTCTTGCTGCGAAACAATTTGTCCATATTCTTGAGCATATCAATGATGGACTCGTCGTGCTGGATAAAGATTGGTACTACGTGTTTGTGAATGAAAAAGCCGCGAAAATGCTTCAGCGGCAGAAACCTGCTGATTTGATCGGTAAACATATCTGGACGGAATATCCTGAGGGAGTGGGTCAACCCTTCCAGCTTGCATACGAAAAGGCAATGAGGGAACAAGTATCCATTGTGTTTGAAGAACATTACGAGCCCTGGGATCTCTGGTTCGAGAATCGCATCTATCCCTCGCCCGATAGTCTTTTGATCTTGTTCACAGACATTACCGAGCGCAAGAGAATGGAGCAATTGCTAGAAGAACAACAACATTTGCTTCAAAAAATATTGGATACAGAACCCGGGACTGTATACATTTACGATTTGGAAGAACGCCGAAATATTTATGTGAATCGCCACTGGCTTTCCGAATTTGGATATACACCGGAAGAAACGCAAGCGATGGGCGATCAACTTCTCTTTCGCATCTTTCACCCAGATGATTTGGAGATGATCTCTGCTCACCATGAAAACTGGCGGCAGGCCGAGGAGGGTGAAGTTCGGGAGATCGAATATCGAGTCCGCACGAAAGCAGGCGAGTGGCGGTGGCTGCACAGCCATGAAGCCGTTTTCATGCAGGATGAGTTGGGCAGGGTAAAACAAATTTTGGGCATCTCGTACGAGGTCACTCCCCGCAGACTCGCGCAGGAAGCGCTTCGACGAAGTGAGCAACAACTGGGGCAGATCTATGATACTGTCTCGGATATTATTTTTCTTCTCTCCATCGAGCCGGATGACCGCTACCGTTTTGTTTCCGTCAACAAAGCATTCCTTCAGGTGACCGGATTGAAAACCGATCAGGTCGTTGGCAAATATGCAGATGAAATCATCCCAGCCTCGTCACAGCTGCAGGTGTTTGGTAATTACAAGAAAGCCATTCAGGAAAAGGGTCCTGTTATATGGGAAGAAGTTTCCGAATATCCTGCGGGAACGAAGACCGCGATTGTTACTGTCAACGCAGTTTATAACGAGAATGGTATCGGCACACACCTTGTTGGGGCGGTCCATGATATTACGGAGCGGAAAAAGATGGAAGACGCGATTTTGAAAGAGAGGGACTTCTCGGATGCCATGCTCAACAGCCTGCCGGGAGCACTCTACTTCTATGATCAGACTGGAAAATTCCTGCGATGGAATCGGAACCTTGAAAATGTCACGGGCTATTCTGCAGAAGAGATCTCCCGAATGCATCCCCTGGATTTTTTTAGAGGAGCGGATAAAGATTATATAGCTCAAAGAATTCAACAGGTCCTTACAAATGGCGAATCGGATGCCGAAGCAAACTTAGCGTCAAAGACCGGTGAACTGATTCCGTATTATTTCACGGGGAGGCGTCTTGACATCGACGGGTTTCCCTATTTGATAGGAATGGGGATTGATATCACCCAACGCAAGCAGACGGAGGAGGAAAAAATCCGCTTGCTACATGATCTCAAAGAACGAGTCAAAGAGCTCACTCTCTTGCATGCAACGATGGAACTGTTGCAACATGACAGTGGTGGAACTACTGAACTGTTGCAGGGGATCACAGATCTAATCCCACTCGCCTGGCAATATCCCGAGATCACTGCCGCGCGGCTCATCTTTGGAGGGACTGAGACCCGGACCTCCAACTTCAGCCGCACGCCATGGATGCAAAACGCCCGCTTTAGCACGTCAAGCCATCACGGCCTCATTGAAGTCGCCTACCTGCGAGAATCTCCTCCTGAGGCAGAAGGTCCATTCCTCGCCGAAGAGCGCCGTCTGATTGATTCTTTAGCAGAGATGTTACGTTTGCATTTCGAACGCAAACAGGCCGCGGAGGAATTGCGAAAGCTCAACCTCGAACTTGAGCAGCGCATCGCCGCGCGGACCGAGGAACTGGCCGCCGCTATGATACGAGCGCAAGAATCTGACAGGCTCAAGTCTGCGTTTCTGGCAAGTATGTCGCATGAACTGCGCACGCCATTGAATTCGATCATCGGGTTTACGGGTGTCATTTTGCAGGGATTGGCAGGCCCTCTCAACGAGGAACAAACCAGACAACTTAATATGACGCGCGATAGTGCCCGTCATTTGCTCGCGCTCATCAACGATGTGCTGGATCTTTCCAAGATCGAAGCCGGACAGTTGGTCATTCTCAAACGACCCTTCGATATGAGGCAGGCAATCGAAAGTGTCCTGCGCATCGTTCAACCGCTCGCTCAAAAGAAGAATTTGCAACTGGGTACAACTATCGGAGCCGGTGTGAGCACAGTAGAGAATGATCGCCGGCGAGTGGAGCAGGTGCTCATTAATCTGATTAATAATGCCATCAAGTTCACAGAGCGCGGCGAGGTGAGCATTGAATGTCAGATCAGAAACGGCTGGCTGGAAACCAGTGTGCGTGATCATGGCATCGGCATCAAACCTGAAGATATGGACAAGCTCTTCAAGCCATTCCAGCAAATCGATACGGGCCTGGCGCGCAGTCACGAAGGTACGGGATTAGGCCTATGTATCTGCAAACGACTCGTCACCGCTATGGGTGGAGAGATAACCGTCGAGAGTCAATGGGGTGTAGGTAGCACGTTCAAATTTACACTCCCACTATAAGGAGGGATGATGGCAAATATCCTGATCATCGAGGACAATGAACAAAATTTGTACCTGGAGACTTTCATTTTGCAAAAAAATGGCCACGAGGTCATTCAGGCGCGCAATGGAGAGACAGGCATTGCCCTTGCCAAGCGAGCGCTTCCCGATTTAATATTGTTGGACATTCAATTGCCGGGTATGGATGGTTATACAGTTGCCGAGGAACTCCGAAAGAATCCGGGAATCGCGAATACACCCATTATCGCTGTCACTTCTTATGCAATGACAGGTGACCGCGAGCGTATTCTCGAATCTGGCTGTACGAGCTATATCGAGAAGCCAATTAATCCTGATACCTTTCATACGGAAATAGCACAATTCCTGTAAGCTGATTTCAATATCGACGCTATGAACAAAATCCTCATTGTTGACGATCAAATACAAAACCTCTATCTGTTGAAAACGTTGCTTGGAGGATATGGATATCAGGTTCTGGAGGCCACCAATGGCGCTGAGGCGCTCCAGGTGGCGAGGGCAGATCCACCAGATGTAATCATCTCTGATATTCTCATGCCGGTCATGGATGGATTTGCATTGTGTCAGGCGTGGAAAAATGATGAAGGATTAAAAAACATTCCTTTCGTGTTTTACACCGCTACCTATATAGATCCCAAGGATGAAGAACTCGCTCTCAGCCTGGGTGCTGCTCGCTTTATTGTTAAACCCGTCGAAATCGAAGAGTTCATTTCCATTCTTCAGCAGGTACTCTCGGAGGTCGAATCAGGCGTGTTGCGCGTGCCTCAAGAATCCCTGCAAGAGGAAATGACCTATTACCGGATGTACAATGAAACGCTCATTCGAAAACTGGAAGACAAGATGCTGCAACTGGAACAACTCAACTACGAGCTAAAGGATGAAATAGCTGAACGTAAGCAGGCCGAAGAACAGATTCAAAGACAACTGAAACGTCAGAGCAGTTTGCGTCTGATAGATATAGCAATTAGTTCCAGTTTCGATCTGCACTTCATACTCGATATCGTGCTTCAACAAGTCCTTTCACAATTGGGGGTAGATGCCAGTGCTGTACTTTTGTTCAATTCCCATTTGCAGACCCTCGAGTATGCCGCCAATCGCGGGTTTTACTCGAACGCCCTCCATTACACCCAGCTAAAGTTGGGCGAAGGATATGCAGGTCGTGTCGTGCTCGAAAACAAAACAATTCACGTTTCAAGTCTGATGGAAACAGGCAGCAAGCTTGCGGTAGCCTTGCAACTGGCAAATGAATCGTTTTCGGATTATTATGGCGTACCACTGATTGTAAAGGGTGAAATCAAAGGGGTGCTAGAAATTTATCATCGTTCCCTTCTGCATACAGATCCCGAGTGGCTGGAATTCCTGGAGACTCTGGCCGGGCAGGCCGCCATCGCAATTGACAATGCGCAATTATTCGAGAGACTGCAACGCTCGAATCTCGAACTTGGGCTGGCTTACGATGCCACAATTGCGGGCTGGTCACGTGCAATGGATTTGCGTGATAAAGAGACCAAAGGGCACACGGAGCGCGTCACTGACCTGACTCTGAAACTGGCCCGCCGCCTGGATCTCAGCGAATCGGACATGATCCACTTACGCCGCGGCGCGCTTCTGCATGATATTGGCAAGATGGGTATACCGGATAACATCCTTCTCAAGCCGGATAAACTTACGGATGCCGAGTGGGAGATCATGCGCCAGCATCCATCCTATGCTTATGAAATGCTGACATCCATTGACTATTTGAAACCAGCTCTTGATATTCCCTACTTCCATCACGAAAAATGGGATGGGACAGGCTATCCTCAGGGATTGAAAGGCGAGCAGATTTCTCTTGTTGCACGTATCTTTGCCGTTGCAGATGTGTGGGATGCCTTGACCAGTGACCGCCCCTATCGTCCGGCGTGGACCAAAGAGCGGGCGCTTGAATACATCAGGGAACAATCGGGGAAACATTTCGACCCGCAGGTGGTGAAGGCATTCCTGACGCTGATCAACACGGAATGACTTAACGACCGGAAGCGGTCAACACTTAAAGAACAAGTTCAAAGCAGAGTGGGGAAATGAAGTTGTCTGTTGTAGATAATGATTTACATCTACATAATATTCACATAATTTCTTCATCCCATCCCAAAGTCTCCACCGTATTATGACAAAATGACATTCGTTCTACTCATAAAGGAGATAATTATGGATAGCGATGATAAACCGATTGGCCAACTCCTCTCTCGAAGAGATGCGCTCAAATTATTGGGGATTGGCAGTGCCGCGTTTCTAGCTGCATGCGCCGCTCCTGAAGGAACCAGCACAGGAATTCCCACATCTACATCAACTCTTGCCTCATCCACACAACTGCCATCTAAGACCAGTACAGCTTTGGACTGCGTTGTGCGTCCCGAAATGACGATTGGGCCATACTTTATAGATGAACAACTCGACCGCTCAGATATCCGTTCTGAGCCTTCGGATAATTCTGTAAGCGAAGGCCTTCCACTTACACTTGCGATTGGTGTCTTTGACGTGGCTAATAACAGCTGCACGCCCATCACAGATGCGCAAGTGGACGTCTGGCACTGTGATGCACAGGGTGTCTATTCCGGTGTTTCTGACCAGAGCTTTGATACCACAGGGAAAAAGTTCCTGCGCGGCTACCAGCGAACAGATGGAACCGGTAGAGTTCAATTCGTCACTATTTATCCGGGCTGGTATTCGGGCAGAGCGGTACATATCCACTTTACGATTCGCACGAAGGCAACCGATGGAAGTGATTATCAATTTACCTCCCAATTTTTCTTTGACGACACCCTGACGGATCAAGTCCATTCACAGGAACCTTATGCCAGCAAAGGTCAACGCAATATACGGAACTCAGATGATAATATCTTCATGAATGGTGGTGATCAGTTATTGCTCAACTTGCAAGGCGATACTACAAATGGTTATACATCTGCTATTAATATCGGCCTTGATTTGACAGATTTAGAAGTGGGCGCAGCTGATACGATGGGGCGGGGTGGTCCTGGCGGGCCACCTCCGTAAGAACTGCTAGAACCGTCTGTTATATGTAATCATCCGAAGTACTATTCGTCCGTGCTTCGGACGTTTGCTTTCAGGTACAATCCAGACGATGATCAGCCAGACGTACAGGCAACTCACTCTTTCTGATGTGGAAGAAGCCGCACAGGTTCTCGCACAGTCTTTTGTGGAAGATCATCTAGTTTCCTTTATGCTTCCCGTTCGAAACACCAGGATAAGAACGCTGCTTAAGTTCTTCCGCATCTATGGCGAGGTCAGTATCAAAAACAATCGTGGATTCGGCGTTGGTGAGCCATTGCAAGGGGTAGCGTATTGGATACCCCCAGGCCAAGAGGATGTGTCTATTAGCCTTAATTCACTCGGAAAATTTCTGCCTCTCCTTTTTTCAATGTTCCCGATCGGTTACTTTCGAGCAAAGCCAATCACTAGGCAGATTGATCTTCTGCACAAAAAATATGCAGATGAACCACATTTTTATTTAGATAACCTTGGCGTCTTGCCATCTGCACGCGGCAAAAAATACTCTTCAAAACTCATTCGTCCGTTCTTGGAGATGGCCGATGAGCAAAAGGTGATTGCTTACACAGATACGGTCACTCCGGCAAACGTGGCGCTCTATGAGCATTTTGGATTCGAGTGCGTGGAGGAAAGTCACGTTCCATCTACAGACATCACTGTCTTTGCACTACGAAGGCCAACTCAATAAGTATTGATATATCTGGTACTAAAAAGCGGAGATAATAAGTCTCCGCTTTTGATTCCTTAGATACTTAATGTCCACCCGCTGAAGGAGCCTGCATGGAAGCTCGTCCGCCCCATTTGCCAGGCCAACCTGGGAGAAAGGCTCCCACGATCAGAGCACCAATGGAGGCGAAGAACGTTAATCGATAGGCATTCTCGAAACCGTTCATACTTGCGTTGCAGGCGGTTTTGAGCGCTGCCAGTATCTTACTCTTCGCAGCAGTAGCCGTCGCTGCAGGTAACGTGGCCAGAGATGCATTCGCTCCCGGTGGGATGTTATCCTCTGCTTTGACCCCGGGCGTTTCGCAAACGCCGAATGCTGCTGAGGAGGTGACTTGCTCATCCTGCAATTGATCCTGCTGTGCTCTGATCTCCGAGGGAATAGAGGAGGTAAAAATAGTAGCCAATGACGCGACCGCAACGGCCTGTACAACAAAGCGCGTACTGTTCAATAAAGAAGAGCCGCGCGGCAAAAAGTTCAGTGGAATACTACTCAACGCTGCCACAAAAGAGGTCTGAAGCGTCAGACCGACTGCTAGCCCACGCAAGGCAAGCAGGAAAAAGATATACGATATGGGAGTATCCGCTTCGATCTTTGACAACTGCCAGGTGTTGACACATAGAATGGCAAACCCCACAATTAGATTCATACGGGGACCGATCTTATCGTAGAGTCGTCCGGCCAGAGGGGTGGCGATACCGGAAGTCACGGCTACGCCCAGCAGGATGAGGCCGGTTTGAAAGGCTGTTCTGCCACGGAAAGCTTGCAGGTAGATCGGCATCAAAAACTCCGCACCGAATAAGGCAACCGTCGCGACATAACCAACCAATGCGGCATTGAGAAAGATGGGATTGCCAAATAGACGCAAGTTCGTCATCGGTTCCTTTGCAACGTATAACTCGATGATTGAGTGTACGATCAATACGAAGACACCAATGCCTAAAAGCAATAACGTTGTGGAGCCTGTCCAGCCATTTGTTTCGGCAATACTGGCTGCATAAAGAACGGATCCAAAACCGATCACGGCTGTGATCAACCCAAGCGGGTCAAAGGCCGGTTTCCGCTCAACCTGATAATCAAGCAGAAAGCGCGACCCCAGCAAAACTCCTAGAATTCCAATCGGGATATTGATAAAGAAGATGACGCGCCAGATGTTTTGATCCACCAGCCAGCCGCCGAGAATCGGACCGAGCGCCGGCGCGAAGACCAGGACGATGCCGAAATATCCAAGCGCGGTTCCCTGTTCTTTAGGCGGAAAGGCGCGATAAAGCTGTGCAGGTCCAAGAGGTTGTGCGATTCCGCCGCCAAATCCCTGTAACGCGCGTGCTGCGATCAACCATCCCAGCGAGGGTGCAATTCCGCAAAAGAATGAGCCAAGCACAAACAACGCTAAACCTAAGAGATACACACGCTTGATCCCATATCGATCGGCGAGAAAACCGGAAACTGGGGTAGTCACTCCCAGTGACAGGACATAAATACTCAGCACCCATTGCGCCTGTGCCAGGGTCGCGCCAAATTCGCGTCGCAGGGTCGGAAAGGCAACATTCACGACCGTGGCGTCGAGAATGATCATGAATATGCCAAACATTACAGAAATTAAGACTTTCCACTTCTGTTCTAATCCCCCAGGTTTTTGGCTGGTGGCCGTTTCAATACTCATCGGTTACAAAACCTTTCGATAAATTTTGGATTTTTATGCAGGAGGAGAGGAATAAAAATCTTCCCAACAAACATAAAATAGACTCTTGAATTTACGAAAGTCTTACGCTGCCAGACCTGACACATAGCTAACCCTGGAAGCGTTTTCATTTCGAGTAAAATCGCTCCTTATGGACAAGGAAAGCCTGGATGCACTAAAGGCACATCCATCTCAAGGCGCGCGGCTGACGTATAGGCTAAAGAACGCAAAAGTTTATGTCTCGAAGAATGGTTTTCATTTCATCGATTATCTCGATCCTGTATCTGAAATTTCTCCCGAAATTGACTCATTAAAGTTAACGAAAGAAGAGGTATCTTATATCGAGAATCAGCTACAAGCCAGTGCCAGGAAATTTGAAAATCAAGCAAATATTCTGAAGAAATACCTTACTCTCAAGAACGCGAACGTATTGGATATCGGATGCGGCGGCGGGTTATTTCTCTCACTTGTTAAGCAAGAAGGTGCAGGAGTCATTGGCATCGAACTCAGCGACAGCCGCGCGCACTATGCAAAGACAAAACATGATCTGGAAATCTATAAAATTCCGATCGAAAGTGAGTTTTGGCAAAAAGGATATGCAAACCATTTCGATGCGGTGACGTTATGGGATGTGATCGAGCATGTCAATTTTCCGTATCAGACGTTGCAGTCTGCGGTGAATGTATTGAAGGAAGGTGGACTCTTATTGATTGATACCCCGTGCCGGGACAGTTTCTATCATCAGTTCGGTGAATTTACCTATCGTTTATCGGGTGGCAGGTTTCCTACGTTTCTGAACGCGATGTATTCATCCCATTTATTTGGTCACAAGCAAATCTTCGCCACGACAGAGATGAGAGAATTGTTTGAGTCAATTGGTCTTGAGGTTGTTGATTTGCATAAATTCCATGAACTCTCATTTCCTTATGACTTTTATCTGAGAAAGCTTTTCAAATCAGAGATCATCGTTAAAATACTGTTGCCATTTGTACGTATGTTTTTCAAATTATTCAAAATTCAGAATAAGATGTTGGTGATAGGGAAGAAGGCCATGTCATTGCGAGGAGGGCGTTAGTCCGACGAAGCAATCTCTTGCTTAACGAGGAGATTGCTTCGCCCTGCAGGCTCGCAACGACATCAACAATACAGGAGCATCATTATGGACAATAACGAATACATCCCTCAACGTGCGATGAGTATCCATGCCCACCCGGACGATCAGGAATTTTCTGTTGGCGGGACTCTCGCCAAATGGGCGAAGGCAGGCTGTGAGATTATCTCGGTCGTCATCACCAGCGGTGACTCTGGCTCGAACGACCCCGCGAAAGATGGCAGCCATAAAAAGGAACTCGCTGAATTACGCGAGCATGAGCAGCTTGCCGCGAATGAAATATTAGGAGTCAGAGAGACGGTCTTCCTACGTTACCCGGATGGAGAACTGGAACCAACGATTCAACTTCGAAAGGACCTCACTCGGCTCATCCGGCAATACAAACCAGATACCGTTACAGCAGGGAATCCTGAAGCCTGGTTTTACGGCGATGAATATGTCAATCACCCGGATCATCGCGCCGCGGCCCAGGCCGCGTGCGAAGCAGTTTTCCCGTCTGCAGGGAGCCGGCTGATGTTTGCAGACCTGCTCACAGCGGGGTATGAGCCACACGACGTTAAGCGGTTATATGTCCATGGCACGGAGCAAGCCAATACCTGGGTGGACATTACCGAAACAGTGGATATCAAAATCAAGGCATTGCAACAGCACCTGAGTCAGATCAATCCTGATGAAGTAGGGAAGTGGATGCTCGAGTGGGCTGAGCAGGAAGCGAAAGACAAAGCGATGAAATACGCCGAGAGTTATAAGGTAATGATCCTGAAGCGGGATGAGGAGAAATCAGAAGACAAGGTGCCCCACGAGGACTGAGACAAGCGTGATGCTGATGTTATCGATATCTTTATAGGGAAGAGACTCAACCAGCATTGCACCCAGCGCAATCCATGTGACGGGCAAGAGAAAACGGCTGAGTGGCGCATTGAACTCGCCAGTCCAAATATAGATCGCAAAGATGAGAACGGTCAATAACCATCCGCCAGCAAAGACGCTCAATGAACCTGCGACGCTCTTTTCACGTGACCAGGGCAACTTCGGGGAGTGAACGCGACGACCGACGATATCAGCGATCCCATCACCGCCACACATCATCATGAGCGCAGGGATTCCAATCGGTGCATCCTTCCAATAGATCAATGTCATCAGTATGAATACAATGCCGTAAAACAACGGACCCCGCAGGATCTCGCGACGATCACCCGTGCGGGACATGGCTCTGACTGCCGCATCATCTTTTAGCAGGCCCGTCCCGACCAATACGAATTGTGTTGTGATCACAAATGGAACCAGCGCCGCAAGCCAGCGGGAAATAGGCACGTTTGGAAACATCAACCAGCATAAAACAAAGATCGGCCCGGTGCCAATGTGAATCAACTTGCGACTCAGTCTGCTTTCTATCACTCCGCGATGCGCCAGGAAATCCATAAGGCGGAGGAAGGCAAGGGCAATGATGAAGGTGAGGAGGGTGGCGAAGTATGGATTCATTTCCTCTATTAACACAAAATGCCGCGTTTCAGCGCGGCACTCTTACAGAGCGTCGATATCGATCTACTGCGTTGGTAATCGGAACCCACTAGTACCTCAACAAGTTAAAGCTGTAGGGTAATGTTCTTTAAAAACGATACGCGCGTCAGCGATAGTGAAATTCCAGCGGATCTTGGCTTTCTTTTCATTGCGCGCCTGTTCCCAGGCGACGATTTCGGTGATCAAGGTCCATTCATTCGGAATGCGCCGAGACAGACATTGTTTGGACAGAATACTGAGTTCGATTTCAGCCATGTTCAACCAGGAGGCATGTTCGGGTGTGTAGTGAATGACTAAACGGTTCCAAATTCGATCGGCTTCCTGCTTGCCAAAGAACTCGACCAGCGAATGATAATGATGGGTGTTCAGGTTATCCATCACGATATCGATGCACTCTGCTTCTGGATGGATCACATCGACCAAATAGCGCATCGCCAAGGCAAAGTCTCGTTTGGTTCGCTGCTGGGTGACGAGCACTTGTCGGGAGCCAGCCTTGGGCTCGACAAAGAGGAACAAATTGCGCGTGCCATTGCGTTTGTACTCGTAATCCTGTCGAATAGCCTGTCCCGGTTGGAGGAGGCTCGGAGCGGTGATGTGTGCCAGCAATTGCGTGCTTTTCTCATCAAAACAGAGCAGCGGACGCTTGGGATCGTACGCTTTGTGGTACAGTTCCAAAAGATGCTCCATCTGGCAGATGAACGCTGGTGTGACTTCTAGAATGCACCAGCTTCTTACCTGCCAAGGTTTGAGTTTGTTTTTTTTAGCAGCAGCCGCACGGTTTCCGGCGAGAGCTGAGTGACCATGCCATCTTTCAACACTTCTTGCGTCAACAACTCCAGCGTCCAGCGTGCTCGTCCAGCAGGCGGTTCGCTACAGGCCAACGCAATGATGCGTGCTTCTTGCTTCTCATCCAGTTCCGAACCTGTGACCGGATGCGGCTTGTCTTCCAAGGCGGCTTGCAGACCCTCTTGGGCAAACCGCAGCCGAGTCCGCCGAATGGTTTGCTCACTCACATACAACATCTGGCTGATTTCTGAATCGGGTTTTCCTTCATCCACTTTCAGCAAGATGTGTGCTCGTTGGATCACTACCGCTTTGTTGCGACCCTTGGAGAGCATCGCCAGCAGTTTCTTTCGCTCTCTTGCGGTCAGATGGACTTCGTGTTTTTCCGGTGTCATCCAGCCATCTTACCCTACAACTTAAGCAAGTTGATGTACTAGGATACAAGGATAGCCCACCAGGCGTAAACCAGCATCATCAGAGCAAACATGCCCAGGGATAAACGATCTTGGCTGTTTGCCTGCCCATAACTCACACGCCAGTATTTAACAATGCGCCTAAATTTTTCTTTTGTCCGTTTCATAAAACAACATCGCTTTCTGCATCAAATAAACGAGAGTAAAAGGGAAAATTGTGGCAAATCACTGGAATCGATTTCTTCCCCCATCAGTACCGCTCGGATACATGAAGTGTATTTCCCTTATTAAGGCAAAATTGCCGCGACGGAACGCGGCAATCAATATCGAAATTTGAAGATTAAGCTGGTTTCTGTCTCTCTCTATAGTCTCAATTATCAGCGCACAGTTGACGA
>Ga0081539_10005361_pt1 | contig 13136 bp, 11 predicted proteins | sample TabmetS4T2R2_FD_71023 | JGI IMG/M metagenome (GOLD analysis project Ga0081539, IMG submission 71023) | Tabebuia heterophylla rhizosphere microbial communities from the University of Puerto Rico - S4T2R2 | ecosystem: Host-associated > Plants > Roots > Rhizosphere ...
TCCCCGCGGCAGTGGACGCGACCCTGCCGGAGATGCCGGCGCCCCCGCCGGACCGCCCACAGAACGCCGCGGGCAAGCTCGCCCGTTCGTACGGCCGCGTCGACGTCGGCAGCGAGGGCACCGGGCCCTGCTCCGGCCTGCCGCACACCGGGGCGAACCTGGCATCGTTCAACAGCCAGTTCACCGGCCGGGGCATCCCGGTGGAGTTCAGCTGGCTCAACCAGAACGCGTGGGAGCAGGACTTCAAGGACCCGTCCAAGGGTGGCGACGACAGCAACTGGACCGACCACGTCGACATGACCTACTGGCAGGGCCACGGCGCACCGACCGGTTTCAGCTTCTCGGGGTGCAGCAGCAACGATGACGCCTTCCTCGCCAACACCGACGCGCGCTGGGGCAACGGCGACGTCGAATGGATGAGCCTGTTCACCTGCCTCGTTCTGCAACGGACATCGGGCGGCCAGGCGTGGTGGCAACGGTGGGGACCGGCGTTCGACGGACTACACCAGCTCAACAGCTTCCACACCGTCTCGTACCACAGTGCGGTGCACGGCGGCATCTACGCCAACTACCTGCTGCGCTCGCCGTTCCTGTGGTGGAACAAGCCGATGCCGGTACGCACGGCATGGGCGCAGGCGTCCATCGACGATCAGCCCGACGGCGTGGTCTGGGCCAGCATGGGACCGATCGGGCCGGGTGGCTTGGTGAACATCAACGACTACTTCTGGGGCAAGGGCGCCGTCGGCCCGGATGTCCCGGCGTCGCAGATCACCGGCTACTGGTACCTGTCCGGCAACTCCTGATCCTCAGCCGGGCCGCCGGTGCTGAACCCGTCATGTGCGCCCGTGGCCGTCCCGGATCGCTCCGAGATCGCCACGGGCGCCGCCGATTTCCGGTGGCCGGCCCCGAAGCCGAGATAATGTCGTCGCCGGCCGGCTCGACCGGCGGGAAACCTGAAATCTGAGCGAACGGAGGTGGAGGTTGCCGACGCCGATCACGGTGGCGCGCGCGCAGCCTGGCTACCTGGCGCACTTCCCTGACATCGTCCGGCTCACCGACGGACGGCTCTTGGCGGCATACCGCGAAGGCACCAGCCACGTAAGCCCGGACGGCCGGGTGTGTGCCGTCGAGAGCGCTGACGGCGGCCGCACGTGGGGAAGTCCGTGGATCGTGATCGACGGCGCCTATGACGATCGCGACCCGAAGCTCGCCCAGCTTGCCGACGGCTCGTTGCTGTTGAGTTACTTCGTCATCGACTGGAGCACCCGACCACGACACACGACCCTCGGCACGTACGTGCGCCGCAGCACTGACGGTGGACGCACGTGGAGTGAGCCGGCTCCGGTGGGGACGTCGATGGCCGGCCCGGACGGCCTGCCCCCGCCCGCCGTGCGGGGCTGGGCCGCCTCGCACGGGGCCGCGGTGGAGCTACCCGGAGGCGACCTGTTGCTGCCCCTGTACGGCAAGCCGCCCCACCACGCCTGGCAGCAGGCGACGGTCGTGCGCAGCACCGACGGCGGACTCACCTGGCCGGCCGAAGGCGAGACGCTGGTGGCCGCGGCCGACGGTGTGCACTTTCAGGAGCCGACGCTCACCGTGCTCGACGGGCAGGTGGTGGCACTGATCCGGACGACGCTCGGGTACGCGTTCCTATCGCGCTCGACCGATGGCGGTCGGTCTTGGAGCACCCCGGCGCCCACCGGCATGCAGGCATCGTCACACCATGCGTTGCTGCTACGCACGGGAGAGGTGCTGGTCACGTACGGCGATCTGTCGCCGCGCTTCTCGCCGCACCGGGACACCGTGGGCAGGCTCGTGCGGCGTCCCTTGCTCACTTGGGACGGGTACGCCGACGTGCAGCTCTACGATTCGGGCCATTCCGACCAGGCCAATCCCTCCAGCGTCGAGGTGGTTCCCGGCAGCTTTCTCACGTTGAGTTTCGACGTCGGAGCAGCCGCGGTCGTCGGCGTGTTCACCGGACCAGACGACTATCCGCCGTGAGGTTCTCGACCAGCTGCGGGTTTGCATGGCGGCGGCCGAGCGGGTACAGAAGCGCCATGAGGACCGTTGTGCGTGCGGTGCTGACCGGCGGCCTGACACTCATCCTGGCGGCCGCGTGCTCCTCCGACGAGCAGGCCGGCCTCGCGCCCGCCGACGCCCCCTCGAGCGGAACGGTGCAGCCGCCCACGTCTTCGATTTCGGAAACGGCGCCAGCTCTGGCCGCCACGATGGTGCGCCCGCTCGGGGGTACCGACGCGGCGCCGTTCGACGAGACCCGGCGGCTGCAGGTCCCGCCACGCTGGACGGTGACCGTCTGGGCCCGGGTGCCCGGCGCTCGGCTGCTCGCCTGGGCCCCGGACGACAGGCTACTGGTGTCGCGGCCCAAGTCCGGCGACATCGTCGAACTGATTCCCGGCCAGGACGACGCCGCACCGACACAGCGCACCCTGGTCAGCGGGTTGAACCAGCCGCATGGGCTGGCCTTCACCGGCACCACGCTCTACGTCGCCGAGAGCGACCAGGTGGACGGCTTCACTTACGCGGCCGGGACGGTGTCGAGCAAGCGGATCGTGGTCGATAGGCTCCCCGACGCGAAGAGCCCTGAGCTGGGTGGCGCCTACGCGCACGCGTTGAAGAGCGTGGCGATCGGCACGGACGGCGCCCTGTACCTCTCGATCGGCTCCACCGGCAACGTGTCAGCCGAGGATCGGGACGCGAAACCGGAGCGGGGCGCCATCTTGCGGGTGCCGCCGGGCGGCGGGAAACCCGCGGTCTTCGCGCGCGGCGTGCGCAACGGCACGGGGCTGGCAGTCGATCCCGACGGCGGGGTGTGGACCGCGGTCAACAACCGGGACAACATCGAATACCCGTACCCCGGCGACTACGACGGGGACGGTCGGTCGGACAGGGGCCAGGTCACGCAGGCATACGTGAACGACCATCCGCTCGAGCCGCTGGCCCGGCTGAAGCCGGGACGCGACCTTGGCTGGCCGTACTGCAATCCGGATCCCGATCTGAAGGCGGGCGCACGGAACTCGCCGCTGAGCTACACCCGGCGGCGGTTCGTGCCCGACATCCAGACCAACCCCGGCGGTACGAAGCTCGACTGCTCGGCGCTGCCGCCGGTCGAGCAGGGCATGCCCGCGCACTCGGCGCCGCTGGGACTGAGCTTCGCCACGTCGCCGGGGCTGCCGGGAGCCTACGGGCCGGGTGCCCTGATCGGCATCCATGGTTCGTGGAACCGGAATCCACCACGGGCGCCGGAGGTGTCGTTCTTCGCCTGGCACGATGGCACCCTCGGCCCGCAGCAGACGCTGGTAACCGGATTCCAGGACAGGGACGGCTCGCGCTGGGGCCGCCCGGTCATGGCCGTGCAGGGCCCCGACCGCGCCCTGTACGTCAGCGACGATCTCGCGGGTGCCATCTACCGCGTCGCCGCGCCGCCCGGCCAGTAACCGTGGTTACCGCCTCTGACCCCGTCCCCTCGCCGTAATCCGGATGATCGGCGTTTCGCAGATAACGCGAGACCGTCATCGATCACTTTTCCAACACAGGTTCGGAGTCGCGTGCTGCGGGCAGTCAAGGCTGGGAAGCCGTCTGAGATGCCAGCGCCCGCACAGAGGGACTGATCAGCAGTGAGCACAGCACATCAGGGCAATCGACCAATTCAGTTTGCCGCCGTCGGCTTGGACCATGCACATGCGTTCGGACAGATCGAGGGTCTGCTCAATCAGGGCTGCCAGCTCGTCGGGTTCAGCTCCGACGATCCCACCGCCGCGATCGCGCAGGCCGCTCGGCGTCGCTGGCCCGACGTGACGTGGACGGACGATTCGACGACCCTGCTCCGCGATCCGGCGATCGACGTGATCGTCACGGCGGCGGTTCCCGACCGGCGCTCCGCCATCGCGATCGAGGCCCTGACGAATGGCAAGGACGTCGTCGCCGACAAGCCCGGCTGCGTCACGCTCGATCAGCTCGACGAGATCGAGAACGCCGTCGCGCGGTCGGGTCGATTCTGGTCGGTCACGTTTTCGGAGCGCTTCGAGGTGCGCTGCGCGGTCAAGGCCGGACAGTTGGTCCGCGAGGGGCGGATCGGGCGAGTCGTGCAGACCCTGGGACTCGGACCGCACCGGGAAGGCGACCGGGCGCACCTCGCTGGTGGTGAGGGACGCCCGGAATGGTTCTACGACCGCGACCGGACCGGAGGCATTCTCACCGACATCGCCAGCCACCAGTTCGACCAGTTCTTGTGGTTCACCGGTTCCGGGACGGCCGAGGTCGTCTCGAGCACTGTCGCCAACTACACGCATCCCGATTCACCGAAGATGCAGGATTTCGGCGAAGCGACGCTCAGGTCCGGGAATGCCCACGGCTACGTCCGCGTCGATTGGTACACCCCGCAAGGCCTGCCGACGTGGGGAGACGGTCGGTTGGTGATCTTGGGCACCGAAGGCTACCTCGAGCTCCGCAAGTACGTCGATGTAGCGGGTCGCCCGGGCAAAGATCACCTGTTCGTCGTCGACGATGCCGGCACCGAATACATCGACTGTTCCGACGTCGAGCTCAGCTACTACCCCGACCTGGTGTTCGACGTGATCAACCGTACCGAGACCGCCTGCCCCCAGAAGCACACCCTCGAGGTGATGCGGCTGGCGATCCGCGCCCAGCAGAGCGCGACGATGACCGGGTTCGCCACGTGAACGGGCCCGGCCGACGAGGAAACGCACCGCGTCGGGATCGTCGGATGTGGCTCAACGCCCGCAACCGCGCCGGTGAGGACCGAACATGCGTGTGCTGATCACCGGCGGAGCCGGGTTCCTCGGCAAGAAGCTCACGGCGGCGCTGCTGCGCGAGGGAGCGCTCGCCCTGGACGGCGGCGCATCAGAACCGATTGAGCGGATCACGCTGTTCGACGCGGTTCCCGCCGACGGCCTCCCGATCGACGACCGGGTCGAGATGGTGACCGGGAACGTCACCGATCGCGGCGCCCTCGATCGGGTAACCGCCGACGTCGACCTCGTCTGGCACCTGGCCGCCGTCGTCAGCGCGGGCGCAGAGGCCGACTTCGACCTCGGTTATCGGGTCAACGTCGACGGCACCCGGCTGCTGCTCGACGCGATGCGCGCCAACAGCCGCCACTACCGGATCGTCTTCACCAGCAGCCTCGCGGTTTTCGGTGGGGAGATGCCGGAGGTCATCACCGACGAGTTCCACGCCACGCCGCGAACCTCATACGGCACCCACAAGGCGATCGGGGAACTCCTGATCGCCGACTACAGCCGCAAGGGCTTCGTGGACGGGCGCAGCGTGCGCCTGCCGACCATCGTCGTGCGCCCGGGCAAACCGAACAAGGCGGCCTCGACGTTCGCCAGTTCGATCATTCGGGATTCGTTGGCGGGTAAGGAGGTCGTCTGTCCCGTTCCACCGGACGCCGCGATCTACATCCTCTCCCCGCGTCAGGTCACCAAGGCGCTGCTGCGCGCGATGCGACTGCCAGCACACTCCTGGCCGGTGAGCCGCACCCTGCTGCTGCCGGGCATCACGGTCACTGTCAGGGACATGGTCGACGCACTGGCAACGGCCGCCGGTAAGGACGTCGCCGACCGGATTCGTTGGGAGCCCGACCTGGGCATCCGGCGGATCGTCGATGGCTGGCCGGTGCGCGCCCACGCGCGGAATGCCCGCAGCCTCGGCTTTACCGATGACGGCTCGTTCGACGAGATCCTGCGGGCGCACATCGAGGACGAGCTGGGCGGCATGATCCCGGGCGGGGCCGCCGGCCGGACGCTGATTTAGGCCCTCAGGTTTCGTTATCTCCCCGGTCGCCGTGCCGATGGGGTCCGGCGTGAGATCCAGCACCATCGCGCACCGGCCCGCGCCGCCGGAGCCGGTAGGCGGACGGCGGACCGGCTCGCGGGCCCATCGGCGGCCGGCCGGGCTGGCCTGGCTGGGCCTGGTCACCGCGGTGCTGGTTGCCGGCCTCGGTGCGGTCGGCATCGCCCGGCTGCAGGAGTACGCCGCCCAGCGTCACGAGCTGCGCACCATGCTGGCCGACATCAAGGCGTCCGCCTGGCAGCAACGCGCGCTCGGGTGGCAGGCGATCGCCCAGCCGGCGTCCACCGCCGACCTCGCCGGCCAGCACCGCCAGAGCCACCTGATCGCCCACGCCCGGGCCGAACAACTCGCGTTGCGCGACCCCGAAAGCCCCGAGGCCGTCGCGGTGCAGACCGCCTTCGACGACTACTACCACCGCGCCCTGGAGGACGAGTTCGCGCTGCTCGCCCGCGGACGAGTCGACGACGCCCAAGGCGTCAGCCGGGACCGGGTGGACCCGGCCTTCCAACGGCTGGTGACCGCGCTCGGCGCCGCGGACCGGGCCTACGCCGTCCGCGCCGCCCAGGCCGCCGCTCAGGCCCGGCTCGGCACGATCCTCATCGTGGCCGCCACCGCCCTGATCACCGGCGGGCTGGTATGGCTGCACCGGGCCGCCGCCCAGGCCTACGGTCGTGTCGCCCACCAGGCCTCGCACGACCCGTTGACCGGCCTGCCCAACCGCCACGTGCTGCACGAACGCACCACCGAGGCGATCCAGCATGCTTACCGCCACCAGTCAGCGGCGGCGCTGCTGCTTATCGATCTCGACCGGTTCAAGCAGGTCAACGACACCCTCGGCCACCACCACGGCGACCAACTGCTCATCCACGTCGCCCGGCGAATGCAGGACGCCGTCCGCGAGGGCGACACCGTGGCCCGCCTGGGCGGCGACGAATTCGCAGTTCTGCTCCCACACATCACCACCAGCGCCGACCTCACCACCGCAGCCAGCCACATCAGCGCCGCCGTCACGGCCCCCATCTCGATCGACGGAGTTACCCTGACCGCTCAGGTCAGCATCGGCGGCGCGGTGTACCCCGAACACGGCACCACCGCCACCGACCTACTTCGAAGCGCCGACGCCGCCATGTACGCCGCGAAACTCGGCCACACGGGATTCGTTCCGCTCGACCACACCCCCGTGGCGAGTACAAGGTAGGGGTAGTCCGTGGACCGCGACCCCGCGGCCGGCCCTCATCACACCGTGGCCAGGACGACCGTCCTCAGCCGATTTCACCGGTCGTCAACGTCTTGACGCTCCGCTGGTGTGACCTTAGTCTCGTTCGCTATAAGGAAAATGTTTTCCGCATTACGGATACCACAGCCCTCTACCCCGTTCCTGCCGAGGTGGCCAATGTCCACAACCACCGTGCCCGCGCCGCGGCACTCCGCCCGGGCCAAGCACCCGGTCGACGAGGTCCTCCCCGCCGGCAAGCTCGCCGTCTACGGGATCCAGCACGTCCTCGCCTTCTACGCCGGCGCGGTCATCGTGCCGATCCTGCTGGCCAGCGCCATCCATCTGTCGACCGAACAGCTCATCCACCTGATCAACGCCGACCTGTTCACGTGCGGCATCGCCTCGATCATCCAGTCGGTCGGCTTCTGGAAGATCGGCGTCCGGCTGCCGCTGCTGCAGGGCGTCACGTTCACCGCCGTGTCCCCGATGATCGCCATCGGCCTGGCCGCCGGCGGCGGCACCGACGGCCTCGTTGTCATCTACGGTGCCGTGATCGTCGCCGGCCTGTTCACGTTCTTCATCGCGCCGTTCTTCAGCCGGCTGATCAAGTACTTCCCGCCGGTGGTGACCGGGTCGGTCATCACCATCATCGGCATCGCCCTGCTGCCGGTGGCCGCGCTCGACGCCGTCGGCGGCGGCGCGAAGCCCGAGCCCAGCAACGGCGGCCACCTGGCCTACGCCATCGGCACGCTGCTGCTCATCGTGCTGATGCAACGCTTCTTCCGCGGCTTCCTCGCCACGATCGCCGTCCTCGTCGGCCTGGTCGTCGGCACCCTCGTGGCCTGGGCGCTCGGGGACGCCACGTTCTCGTCGGTCGGCGGCGCCTCATGGGTCGGTATCACCACGCCGTTCTACTTCGGCTGGCCCAAGTTCACCTTCGCCGCGATCATCTCGATGGTCGTGGTCATGGTGATCACGGCTGTGGAGACCACCGGCGACGTCTTCGCGACGGGCGAGATCGTGGACAAGCGGATCACCCGCGAGGACATCGCGCGGGCGCTGCGGGCCGACGGCCTGGCCACCACGATCGGCGGCATCCTGAACTCGTTCCCGTACACGTGCTTCGCCGAGAACGTCGGCCTCGTTCGGCTCACCCGCATCAAGAGCCGCTGGGTGGTCGCCGCGGCCGGCACGTTCATGATCATCCTAGGGTTGCTGCCGAAGATCGCCGCGATCGTCGCCAGCATCCCGCCGCCGGTGCTCGGCGGAGCGGCCCTCGCCATGTTCGCCACCGTCGCGGTCGTCGGCATCCAGACCCTGTCCCGGGTGGATTTCCACGACCATCGCAACATCGTCATCGTCGGCACCAGCATCGGCCTCGCCGTGCTCGTCACCGTCCAGCCGGACGTGTCGAAGGCGGTGCCGGAGTGGGCGCAGATCATCCTCGGCAGCGGCATCACGCTCGGCAGCCTGACGGCGATCCTGCTGAACCTGGTGTTCCACCACATGGGTCGTGGTCGCGGTGCCGCGGTCGCCGGCTCCCCCGGCAGCGGGCAGGTCCGCCTCGACCAGGTCAACTCGATGTCTCGGGAGGAGTTCGCGGACACCTTCGGCCCGCTGTTCCAGGGCCCGCGGTGGGTGGTCGAGAACGCCTACGAGCAGCGGCCGTTCACCGACACCCAGGCGCTGCGGAGAGCCTTCCAGGAGGCACTGTTCACCGCCTCGCCGCAACAGCAGGAGGAGCTGATGAGCTTCTACCCGGCGCTGGGCAGCGATGCCGTGGCATCCGGCGACGAGGGGGCGTACTCACGCTCGGACCAGGCCACGGCCGGCCTGACCCGGCTCACCGACGAGGACCACACCGCGTTCACCGAGCTCACCAACGCCTATCGCGAGAAGTTCGGGATCCCGCTGATCGTCGCGGTCCGCGACGCCGGCGACCGCAACCAGATCCTGGAGAGCGGATGGGCGCGGATGAACAACTCACCGACCCAGGAGCGCGCCACCGCGTTGATCGAGATAGCGAAAATCGCCAACCACCGGTTCGACGATCTCGTCGCCGAGGCCAACCCGATCCACACCGCGCGCACCCAGCGCTTCGACCAGTTGCACTGAAGATCGCACCTCTCCCGGGATCTTGGAGTTGTGGTTGGCACAAATCCGGTATTAAGCCGCGAAAGGGCAACCACAACTCCAAGATCGGGACAAGGGTGGAAGGAGGCCCATGAGCGACGCAGCGGTCGGCGATGGAGTGGCCGCGTTCAACCATCTGGCCGCCGACCGGGCCCGCGCCGAGCTGTTGTCCTGCTGCGCGTCGCCGGCCTGGGCCGAGCAGATGATGGCCGCCCGGCCCTACCGGTCGGTCCAGGACGTCATGGCGCTCAACGACCGGACGGTCGCCGGCCTGAGCGAGGCGGATCTCGACGCGGCGCTCGCGGGTCATCCCCGGATCGGGGAACGGGCGGCCACGTCCCACGAGCGCGATTGGTCGAGCCAGGAACAGGCCGACGTCGGCGACGCGGCCGACGATGTACGCCGCGCGCTCGCCGACGCCAACCGGGACTACGAGCGGCGGTTCGGGCACGTGTATCTGGTGTCCGCGAGCGGACGCAGCGCCGACCAGATGCTGACGCTGCTGTACCGGCGGCTCGGCAACGACCCGGCCACCGAGTGGGCCGTGGTCCGCGATGAGCTGGCGAAGATCAACCGGATCCGGCTGACGAAGCTGCTGGAGGATGGATGAGCAGCCTCTCGACGCATGTGCTCGACGCGACCACGGGCCGGCCGGCGCGTGATGTGCCGGTCCGGCTGGAACGCTCCGGGGGCGACCTCGTCGCCGAGGCGCGGACCGACACCGACGGGCGGGTCGCCAGGCTCGCGACCGGCCTCGACGCCGGCGACTACCGGATCGTCTTCGACACCGGCAGCTATTTCCCGGACACCTTCTACCCGCAGGTCGTCGTGACGTTCACGGTGATCGGGCCCGAGCAGCACTACCACGTGCCGCTGCTGCTCAGCCCGTTCGCCTACTCCACGTATCGAGGGAGCTGAACCATGGGTATCGTCTTGGGGCCCAATCAGTACGGCAAGGCCGAGAACCGGGTGGTCCGCCTTTACCGGGACACCCCCCGGCACGAGATCCGCGACGTCAACGTGTCCACCGCCCTGCGGGGGGACTTCGCCGCCGCCCACCTGACCGGCGACCAGGCCTTGGTGCTGCCCACGGACACACAGAAGAACACCTGCTATGCGTACGCCAAGGAGAAGGGCCTGGGCGCGATCGAGGACTACGCGCTCACGCTCGCCCGGCACTTCGTCGAGGACGTCGCGCCGGTGGAGGGCGCGCGGATCGAGGTGGACGAGTACTTCTGGGACCGCATCGAGGTCGACGGCCAGCCGCACGACCACTCGTTCGTCCGGCGCGGCCAGGAGGTCCGCACCACCGTGGTGACCGTGGACGGCGACCGGGAATGGGTCGTGTCCGGGCTGAAGGATCTGGTGGTCCTCAAGAGCACCGGCTCGGAGTTCCGCGGATTCCTCACCGACCGGTACACCACGCTGCAGGAGACGAGCGACCGGATCATGGCCACATCGCTGGTCGCGCGCTGGCGCTACCTGGGCGCCGACGTCGATTGGGACGCGACGTACGCGGGCGTCCGGGCGGTCCTGCTGGCCCGGTTCGCGCAGGTGCACAGCCTGGCACTGCAGCAGACGCTGTGGGAGATGGGCAAGGCGGTCCTGGAACGCTACGACGCCGTTGCCGAGATCAAGTTCTCGGCCCCCAACAAGCACCACTTCCTGGTCGACCTATCGCCGTTCAAGGTCGACAATCCCGGTGAGGTGTTCCATGCCGACGACCGGCCGTACGGGCTCATCCAGGTGACCGTCATGCGCGAGGGCGCCGAGGATGCCGGCCTGGCGTGGTACACCGTCCCCGCGTTCGCCTGAGAATCCTCTGGAGAGCGACATGGAGTTTCTGCAACCGACCACGTGGCGTCAGGCCCTGGAGGCCAAGTCAGCCAATCCGAAGGCGGTACCGATCCAGGGCGGCACCGATGTGATGGTCGAGCTCAACTTCGACCGGCACCGACCACCGGCGCTGCTCGACCTCAACCAGGTCGAGGAACTGGGCCGGTGGGAGCAGACCAACGGCACGGTTCGCCTGGGTGCCGAGGTGTCGTACACCCGCACGATCGCCGAACTCGGGGACCGGTTGCCCGGTCTCGCGATGGCCGCGCGAACCGTCGGGTCGCCGCAGATCCGCAACCGCGGCACGGTCGCCGGCAACCTCGGCGCCGCCTCACCCGCCGGCGACTCACACCCGGCACTGCTGGCCGCCGACGCGGTGGTCGAGGTGGAGTCGGTACGCGGCACCCGCCAGGTGCCGGTCGCCTCCTTCTACGCCGGGGTAAAGCGCAGCGTGCTGGAGGCGGACGAGCTGATCCGGGCCGTACTGATCCCGGTCGCCACCGGTCCGCAGCAGTACTGCAAGATCGGCACCCGCAACGCGATGGTCATCGCGGTGGCCGCTTTCGGGCTCGCGCTGCACCCCGACCGGCGCCGGGTGGGCACCGGCATCGGCTCCGCCGCACCGACCCCGCGACGCGCCCGGGACGCCGAGGACTACATCGGCGAGGCCCTCGACGCGGGCGGCTTCTGGGACACCCGGGAGCCGATCCCGGACACCGTGGCCACCCGGTTCGGCGACCTGGTGGCCTCGGCCTCCTCGCCGATCGACGACGTGCGCGGCAGCGCACGGTACCGCGAGCACGCCCTGTCCGTGATGGCCCGCCGCGCCCTGCTCTGGGCCTGGAACGAATTCCGAGAGGGGTGAGGAGCGTCATGCGTCTCAGCTTCACCGTCAACGGCCAGGAGATGAAGGCCGACGACATCTGGGCGGGCGAGAGCCTGCTGTACGTCCTGCGCGAGCGGATGGGCATGCCCGGCTCGAAGAACGCCTGCGAGCAGGGCGAGTGCGGCTCCTGCACGGTGTACCTCGACGGGGTCGCGGTCTGCGCCTGCCTGGTCGCCGCCGGCCAGGCGCACGGGCGCGACGTGCGGACCGTGGAAGGGCTGGCGGAGGGCGAGGACCTGCACCCGGTCCAGCAGGCCTTCCTCGACGCGGGCGCGGTGCAGTGCGGCTTCTGCACCCCGGGCCTGCTGGTCGCGACGCACGACCTGCTGCGTCGCAACGGGCAGCCGAGCGACCCGGAGATCCGCGAGGCTCTCGCGGGCAATCTGTGCCGCTGCACCGGATACGAGAAGATCCTGGACGCCGTCCGGCTGGCCGCCGATCGGATGGTTTCGTCATGATCCTTGAAGGCGCCACGGTCGTCACCATGGACGGCCAGCGATCCGAGTACCCGACCGGTCACGTCGTGGTGGAGGACAACCGGATCACCGCGGTGGGCTCTGGTCCGTCCGATCTGGACGATCCGCGGACCGATGTCACCGGTTGCCTGGTCACGCCCGGCTTCGTCAACACCCATCACCACCTGTACCAGTGGGTGACCCGCGGGCTGGCGGTCGATTCGACTCTGTTCGGCTGGCTCACCGCGCTGTACCCGGTCTGGGCCGGCATCGACGCCGACATCGTCCGTACTGCGGCGACCGGATCGCTGGCGTGGCTGGCCCGCAGCGGCTGTACGACCACAATGGACCACCACTATGTGTTCCCGCGCGACGGGGGCGACGTGTTCGCCGCCGAGATCGAGGCGGCGTCGCGGGTCGGGTTGCGGTTCCACCCCACGCGCGGCTCGATGGACCTCGGGCAGTCGAAGGGCGGCCTGCCGCCCGACCGCGTGGTGGAGGACCGCGACGAGATCCTGGCCGCCACGCAGGCCGCGATCGAGAAGCACCACGACCCGTCGCCGGACGCGATGGTCCGGGTGGCGGTCGCGCCGTGTTCGCCGTTCTCGGTCACCCCGGAATTGCTCACCGACGCCGCGGCGCTGGCCCGCCGGCACGGCGTCCTGCTGCACACCCACCTCGCCGAGACCCTCGACGAGGAGGACTTCTGCCGGCAGAAGTTCGGCTGCACCCCGATCGAGTACATGGACCGGCTCGGCTGGCTCGGCCCGGACGT
>Ga0081539_10005362_pt1 | contig 13135 bp, 18 predicted proteins | sample TabmetS4T2R2_FD_71023 | JGI IMG/M metagenome (GOLD analysis project Ga0081539, IMG submission 71023) | Tabebuia heterophylla rhizosphere microbial communities from the University of Puerto Rico - S4T2R2 | ecosystem: Host-associated > Plants > Roots > Rhizosphere ...
GAGCTCGCCTTCGCCGCCCTGGTCGAGGACCTGACCGTGGTTTCCACCGCCCTCGCCCGCGGGTAACCGGTCCGCATGCGAGTCGTGGTCGTGGGAGCGAGCGGGAACGTCGGCACCAGTGTGCTGGAAGCGCTGGCGGAGGAGCCGGCGGTGGAGGAGATCTTCGGCCTCGCCCGCCGGCTGCCGGATCTGGCGATGCCGAAGGTGCAGTGGAGCCGCGCCGACGTCACCGAGGACAACCTCGTCAACCACTTCAGGGGCGCCGATGCGGTCGTGCACCTCGCCTGGGCGATCCAGCCGAGCCGCGACGAGGCGGTGATGGAGCGGATCAACCTGTTCGGCAGCCGCCGCGTCTTCGCCGCGGTCGAGGCGGCCGAGGTGCCGGCGCTGGTCTACGCCTCCTCGGTCGGCGCCTACAGCGCCGGCCCCAAGGACCGCAGGGTCGAGGAGTCCTGGCCCACCGCGGGGATCCCGAGCTCCGCCTACTCGCGCCACAAGGCGACCGTCGAGCGCGCCCTCGACGAGTTCGAGGCGCGGCTGCCGGACGTCAGGGTCGTCCGCCTGCGCCCCGGGCTGATCTTCAAGGCCGAGTCGGCGAGCGAGATTCGCCGACTCTTCCTCGGCCCGCTGCTGCCGAACCGCCTGGTCGACCCGCGGCTGATCCCGTTCGTCCCCCGGGTGCCGCGGCTGCGCTTCCAGGCGGTCCACTCGCGCGACGTCGGCGAGGCCTACCGGCTGGCGGTGATCGGCGATGCGCGCGGCGCCTTCAACGTCGCGGCCGAGCCGGTGATCGGCCCGGCGGAGCTGGCGACGCTGCTCGGCGCTCGCGAAGTCCCGGTCTCGCCGCGGGTCCTGCGCCGCGCCGCCGATCTCAGCTGGCGCCTGCGCCTGCAGCCCGCCGACGCCGGCTGGATCGACATGGCGCTCGGGGTGCCGCTGATGGACACCACCCGGGCCCGCGCCGAGCTCGGCTGGGAGCCGCGGGCAACCTCGCTGGAAGCGCTCGAGGAGCTGCTGCGCGGCCTCCGCGAAGGCCGCGGAATGCAGACGCCGCCGCTCGACCGTCACGCCGGCGGTCGCGCCCGGATCGGCGAGTTCGCGACCGGGATCGGTCAGCGCCAGTAGCGATGCGCCGTCCTCCGCGCCACGAAGGCGAGGGCGGCACCGCCCTGCTCGTGGTCGACATGCTGAACCCCTACGAACACGAGGACTCCGAGCCGCTGGCCGAGCACGTCGCGGCGGCGCTGCCCGGAATCGAATCGCTGCTGGAGAGCGCGCGGGAGGCCGAGACGGCGGTGGTCTACGTCAACGACAACTTCGGCGACTGGAATTCGAGCTCCGAGGAGCTGGCCGAGCGCGCCAGGAGTGGAGCCCATCCCGAGCTGGTCGAGCCGGTGCTGCCCACCGACGGCGCCTCGTTCGTGATCAAGGCGCGCCACAGCACCTTCTACGAGACGCCGCTGGAGTACCTGCTCGACCAGATGGGGGTCAGCCGCCTCGTCCTCGCCGGCCAGGTGACCGAGCAGTGCATCCTCTACAGCGCCCTCGACGCCTACGTGCGCCACTTCCAGGTGGCGATCCCGACCGACGCGGTCGCGGCGATCCACGACCACCTCGCCGAGGCCGCCCTGGAGCTGATGGAGCGCAACATGCGGGCCGAGCTCTGCCGCGCTAGCGACTGCTTTCCCTGAACCGCTCCCAGCCCTCGCTGCTCAGCGCCACGTAGGTGCGGCCGTCGGGGCCGCGCCGCTCCAGGAACAAGCCGCGCCGGACCGCCCGCTTCAGCCCCCGCCGCAGCTCCCGCGAGCCGAAGGCGCGCAGCCGCAGGCTCAGCTCGCCGGTCGCGCAGAAGCCGTCGTCGGCCAGCTCGACCACGGTCGCCAGCAGCTCCTCGTCGCTGGGGAGGCGCTTAAGCCGCGGCGAGATGGAGCGGCTCGAAATGGGAGACGGAGAGCACGACGACGCCATACTCGCAGGCGCAGATGACCCCCTCGACCTCGTCGAGATCGTCGACCACGACCTCGAAGTCCTCGTCGCAGGCCGGGTCTGAGCAGGCCACCTGGATCAGCCACATGGGCAAATCGTGGTCCTTGCCTCGGACGTTGCCGCACGTAGCGACATTTGCTCCAATTTGGAGTACAGGGACCGTTTCGGTTGTTCACCTCGGGGTACCTCTTGGCCATGGGTCGACCGGGGGCAGCGAGGGTGGAATTCAGGCGGCGCGACCTCCCGTTCAAGCTGCTCCGGCATTACCGCTCGAACCTGAGCACGCGCCGGCGGCTGGTCCCGCCGGCGCCAAGGCCACGCCGCCGCCGCGCCCGCTCCGTCTGAGCGAGCGGCCGCGGATCGTTTGGCGCCGCGGCCACGGCGGGTGGGAATCCTGCTGCTCTGCATCGGCGCCCTGCTGGTCGCGGCTTCCGGCTGCGGCACCGAGACCGCCGACGTCGAGCGCGGCCGGCTGCTCTTCATCACCAAGTGCGGCACCTGCCACGCGCTCGCCCAGGCGGGGACGAAAGCCAACCAGGGCCCCGATCTCGACGCCGCCTTCGCCGCCGGCCGCGAAGTCGGCCAGGACAGCGACACCGTCGAAGGGGTGGTCGAGAGCCAGATCGACGACCCGACCTCCGCCTACCTCCGTGACAGCCCGGTGGTGATGCCGCCGGACATCGTCAGCGGCCAGGATCGCGCCGACATCGCCGCCTACGTCGCCCGCTGGGCCGGCGTGCCGGGGGCGGAACCGCCGCGGGTCCCCGGCGGGCCCGGGGCGCAGGCCTTCGTCGCCTTCGGCTGCGGCGGCTGTCACGCGCTCGCCGCCGCGGAAGCGGGCGGGCGGACCGGCCCCGACCTCGACGAAGTCATCCCCGGCGACTCCAAAGCCGTGATCCGCGAAGAAATCGTCGAACCCGACAAACGGATCGCCCCCGGCTTCGCGGCCGGGATCATGCCCAACAACTTCGAGCAGATCATCCCCGCGCCGGAACTCGACGCCCTGGTCGACTACCTCGCCGCCGAAGCCGGCAAAGGCAAAGCCGCTGGCTGAGCGCCCGCGCTGCCCTTGCCCACCTACCCCTCCTTGCCGGCGGCGTCGTCGATCGGCGCCCCGACCGACTCGCGGATCTCGGTGAGGATGCGGCGCAGGAGGCGGGAGACCTGCATCTGGGAGGTGCCGATCACCGCGGCGATCTCCGACTGGGTCAGGTCCTCGACGAAGCGCAGCCGGAGGATCTCGCGGTCGCGCTGGTCGAGGCCCTCGACCGCCCCTTCGACGGCGAGCCGGTCCTCGCTGTGCTCATAGCCGAGGTCCTCGGTGCCGATCAGCTCGGACATCGGGTTGTTGTCGTCGCCTTCTTCGCCCGGCATGTCGAGCGAGAGCGTGCGCCGGTTGTGGTCGGCTTCGAGCACCTCGAGGACGTCGAGCGGGGCCACCCCCAGGAACTCCGCGATCTCGGGAACCGAAGGTGAGCGCTGCAGCTCGACGGTCAACCTGTCGCTGGCTTTCTGGACCTCCTGGAGGAGATCGTGGAGGCCGCGGGGGAGCCGCACCGTCGTCGTCCGGTCGCGGAAGTGGCGCTTCAGCTCGCCGAGGATGGTCGGCGCCGCGAAGCCGGCGAACGGCACCCCGCGATCGGGGTCATAGCGTTCGACGGCCCGCAGCAGGGCGTAGTGGGAGACCTGCAGGAGGTCGTCGAAGGGCTCGTTTCCCTGGCGGTAGCGACGGGCCAGGCTCGAGGCGAGCCCGAGATAGCGGCGGATGAGCTCCTCGCGGGCGCGGGGGTCGGCGCCGCGGCGGCGCCAGAGTTCGGCCTCGCTGGCGAGGCGGGCGGATAAGGGCGAAGCCGTCGCCGCGGGCGGCAAGGGGGTCGCGGTGCTGGGTGGGTGCATGAGGCCTCCGGATTCGGTCTACTCGATCGGAGTCCGCGGCCCGGCGCAGAACCGGGGGGGCGTGCCTCATGTTCTCGTTAACGCCGGGGGGAGCATGCTCCGTGGCGTCCCGACCACCTTACACCCTGTCCAGGATCGGTCCGGAAGATTTAGGGCCGGCCGCCCGGCGCGGCGCCAAGCAGACGCGCACCGTGCGGCCGGCCATGAGAGAGCAGTGCCCTCGCAGTGAGTTACCCGCTCGCGTTCAGGGCCAAGCGACGCGGCGACTCGGGCTATCGGGAGTCGCCCGAGCCCTCGGCGAGGATCGACTCGTCGTCGTCCCCCAGGGAGGCCAACGCGGTCTCTTCGAGCGTGGCGCGCTCCAGGGGCCGGTCGAAGACGAACATCTCGACCACCAGGTCGGGGTCGAAGAGAACCTGGCTCTGGTAGGTGACAACCTTGCGTTCGGTCAGCTGCTCGATCGTTCCGATCAGGCGCTCGGCCATGATGTTCTCGAAGCGCTGGCGGAAGGCCCTGACCATGTCGCTCTCGCCGGATTCGAGCAGCGTTTTCTCGGCCTCGGTCATCCCCCCGCGCATGACGACGAAGAGGAGGTCGTCGACGAGGTAGGACTTGGCCTTGGTCGGGCCGCGGCCGTAGAAGGTTTTCATCGCCTTGACCATCTCGCGGGAGATCGCCGACAGCAGCGCCGCGCCCGAGTGGCCCTCGAGCGGCGGGTCGGGTGGTTTCGGCACCTCGGACATGGTCAGGTGTAAGAGTTCCCCGCCGTACCGAGACCAAAACACCGTCGCCGGTCGAAGGTCTGTTACTCCTTCGCCATGATCGCCGTCCTCGCCGACACGCACATGCCGAAGGGCGCTCGCCGGCTGCCCGAGCGCTGCCTCGAGCTGCTCGCCGGGGCCGAGGGGGCGATACACGCCGGTGACTTCTTCGGCGCCTCGGTCCTGGCCGAGATCGAAACCGTCTGCCCGCTGCTCGCCGCCGTGCACGGCAACGTCGACGAGCCGGAGCTGCGCCAGCGGCTGCCGCAACGGGCCGAGCTTGAGCTGGGCGGCCACCGGGTCGGACTGATTCACGACGCGGGGCCCGCGAGCGGACGCTTGGCGCGGCTCCGGAAACTGTTCCCGGATGCCGACGCGGTGGTCTTCGGCCACAGTCACCTGCCGCTGCACGAAGTCGACGCCGACGGATTTCAGATCTTCAACCCCGGCAGCCCGACCGAGCGGCGCCGCGCGCCGCAGCGGTCGATGGGGCTGCTCGAAGTCGGCTCGGGCACCCTCGAGTTCGAGCACGTCTGGCTGCCCGAGCCAGGCTGAGTCAGCCGGCGAGGCGGCTGCGCAGCAGCTCCTTGCCCTGCTCGGCGCCCTTGCGGCTGGTCTCCTGGGCGCGACGGAAGAAATCGGCGAGGTCGCTGTCGCCCTCGCGGTCGGCGTCTTCCGCGTACTGGTCGAGCCTCAAGACGTTGGATAGGCACTGCTCGGTGAACCAGATGACGTTGTAGTCCTTGTCCCTGGTTCCCGTTACCTGACCGGTCTCTGCACTTCCCATTTTCGTTCCTCCTCAAGTCGCCAAATCGGTTTCCCGAGCTCACCCTCGCGGATACCCCTCCTAACCCCACCGAAAACGGTACGAGGCGCTACCTTGGATGGGAAGCAGTCGTTTGTCGGGCTACTTGATCCCGCCCTCATCCTTGCGAACGGCGACGAACCAGGGGCGCGGGAGATCGAAGGTCAGGATGAGCGACGTCAGACTCGCGGAGGGCGGGGGTCCCCTCGCAGGTGAGAGCGCGGCGCAGGTCGGTCTCTACGCCGCCGTCTCGCGAGAAATGGTCCGTCTCTACAAGGAGCAGTTCGGCCGCGGTCCTACCAAGGTGAGGACCGAGTTCGCGGGACCCGACTGCCTCGTCTGCACGCTCGAGGACAGCCTCACCCCGGCCGAGAAGGCGCTGGTCGCGATGGGCGAGCACCAGCGCCTGCGCGACATCCGCATGTTCTTCCAGCACGCCAGCGAGGAGCAGTTCCGCGCCGTGATCGAGGGGCTGACCGATCGCCGCGTGCGGGCGTTCGTCAGCGGCATCGACACGGTCGAGGACGTCTCCACCGAGGTCTTCTACCTGAGCTGAGCCGTGGCGTCCCGGCGGTTCTCGAAGACGAGGCCGTTGGCGGTCAAACCGGACACGGTGAGCACCCGCAGCACCTGGGCGCGGGGGCTGTGAACGGCCACCCGGCCGCCCCGCTCCCGCGCCCGCTGGTGGGCCTGGACGACGACCGCGATCCCGGTCGAGTCGATGAACTCGCAGCCGGAGAGGTCGATCAAAACCCTCTCCGCGTCGATCTCCTCAAGCGCCTCCCGCAGACGATCGGCGACCGCGAGGTCGAGCTCGCCCTCGACCAGGAGCTCGCGTTCGCCGTCTCCCAGCTCGACCTCGCTGAGCCTGAACACCTGCACGCCCGTACCTCAGCTCTCCAGGTAGAACAGCTCGGCGGCGACGTCCTTTTCGGTGTCGAGCCCGCTGATGAAAGCCCGCACTTGGCGTTCGAGCACGCGTTCGACGATCGCGCAGAACTGCGCTTCGGTCGCGTGCTGGAAGAACATGCGGATGTCGCGCAGGCGCTGATGCTCACCCATCGCCGCCATCCTCCGCTCGGCCGGGGTGAGGCTGTCCTCGAGCGTGCAGACGAGCAGGTCCGGACCGGCGAAGTCCGAGCGCGCTTTGGTCGGCCCACGCCCGAACTGGACCTTGTAGAGGCGGACCATTTCGCGCGAGATCTCAGCCAGCTTCGAGATTCCCGCCTCGTTCTCCTCAGACGCACGGGGCGGTTTCCCATCGCTCTGTTGCACGCGGCACTTCCCTTTTGACGTCGCCCGGTGTGGACGTTCTTGATCCGGTCGAGAGAAGTCCGCAGGCGGAGCGTGCTCGTTGTGCGTGCCTCTGCAGGCGTGGGAACGGTTCAGCGCTGTCCGTCCGAACCGTCCCCGCCCATCCTATTTCTTCTGCTGCGCGACCACCCCGGTCGGCTCTTTCGGCAGGCCCGCGGCTTCACGCAGCTTCTGCGCGATCTCCTCGATCTCACCCATCTCCGGCCCCGGCGCGAAGACCGCGGGCTGCTCGGGCAGGTCGTAGGCGGGCGCGCCCTCGGGGTGCAGCTCCTCGGCGACTTCCAGCTCCTCGCCGGTTTCCGGGTGCGGGCCGTTGAAGACCGCCGCCAGCTCCTGGAAGTCGTCGGGCGACCAGCGGTAGAGCTTCAGGTGTTCGCCGCGTTTGATGTGCGGTTTGCACTCGGGGATCTTGTCGGTCGGGATCCGCGGGGTGGGGAAGAGCTTTTCCATCTTCGCCCCGGTCAGGTTCTCCAGCGCCCGCGCGTAGGCGACCTGGTGGACGCCGCCGCGGACCAGCAGGTAACCGGTGAGGGCCCGGGCAGCCGGGTGGTCGACCGTCTCGTAGACCTTGAGCTTGTTGTTGCGGGCTCCGGTCTCGAGGAAGAAGTTGTGGGTCAGGTCGCCGATCAGGTCCCCGGAGGCATTGACGTAGTCGCCGTTCCAGGGCTTGCCCATCGAGTCCTGGACCATCGCCGCGGCGCCGCCGGCGATGAACTGCTGGGTGTTGCGGGTGTCCTTGATGCCTTTCAGCGCGCCTTTTTTGCCCGCTTTGCCTTTCCCCGCTCCGGTCAGCATGGTGTTGATCGCGGTCGAGACCAGCTCGATGTGACCGAACTCCTCGGCGGCGATGCTGGCGATCAGGTCGTAGAAGGGCCGGGCGCCCTGGCGGTTGCGGAAGTTGAACGACTGATAGGTGTAGTTCATGAAGGTCGACATCTCGCCGAACTTCCCGCCCAGCAGCTCCTGGACGACCGAGGCCCCGACGGGATCGGGATCGGTGGGGGGTGGGATTTCCGCCTGCAGGCGGTCGAGGCGCATGATCATCGGCTCACTCCTTGGGTTCGGCTTGTATCCCCGGCCCTGTGCCGATCCCCCTGCCGCCCTTGGTCCAGGCGATGAGTGATGCGGGTGCTCTGAGGTCTGGAAATTCTTTAAAGGGCGGCCCGAAGGGTGTGAGCTCTGCTAGGAAGTCGGCTCCTCGCGGCCCACACTGTGCCGCCCTCTGAAGTCATACCCGCAGCCCAGACGCGAAAACAGCGATTGAGGCCGGACACGGCGGGGGTAAGGGGCGGGGATGGACGATCGCTATCGCAGCTACTGGCGGGTCTCCTCGCAGGGCCGGCCCTTCCCTGCCCTGGGCGGCGACCGTGGCTGTGACGTGGCCGTGCTGGGAGCGGGGATCGTCGGCCTCAGCGCCGCCCTGGAGCTGAGCCGGGCGGGCGCGGATGTGGTCGTGCTCGAGGCGCGCCGGGTCGGCGCCGGCACGACCGGTTACACGACCGGCAAGCTCAGCTCGCTGCACGGCTTGATCTACGCCGAGCTCGAGGAGTCCTTCGGCGCCCACCTCGCCGCCGCCTACGGCGCCGCCAACGAGGCCGGCCTGGCGGCGATCGCCGCCAACGCCGAGCGCTACGAGATCGAGTGCGACCTGCGCCGCAAGCCCAACTTCACCTACACCGAGTCGCCCTCCGGCCGCGAGCAGATCGCCGCCGAGGTGGAAGCGGCGCGCCGCGCCGGCCTTGCGGCCGAGCTGGTCGACGAGGTCGCGGAGCTGCCGTTCCCGGTGGCGGCGGCGGTGCGCTTCGACGACCAGGCCGAGCTCCACGCCCTGCGCTACCTGCACGGCCTCGCCGGGGCCGCCGCCGAGCACGGCTGCGCGATCCACGAGGGCACCCGCGCCGTCGCCGTGAAGCCGGGTCAGCCCTGCCAGATCGAGACCGAGCACGGGGCGAGGCTGAGCGCCGGCCGGGTCGTCCTCGCCACCCACCTGCCGACCCTCGACCGCGGCCTCTTCTTCGCCCGCACCCATCCCGAGCGCTCCTACGCCCTGCTGGCGAGCCTGCGCGGAGCCGTGCCCCAGGGCATGTACCTGAGCGACGAGAGTCCGGCCCACTCACTGCGCGCGGTGCCGACCGCCGCCGGCGAGCGGCTGCTGATCGGCGGCGAGTCCCACAAGGCCGGCCAGGGCGACCCCCGCGAGCGCTACGCGGCGCTGGAGGCCTGGGCGCGCGAGCGCTTCGAGGTCGAGGCGATCGAGCACCGCTGGGCGAGCCACGACCACCTGCCGCACGACCGCCTCCCGTTCGTCGGCCCGCTGGCACCGTTTGGGGGGAGTGGGCTCCTGGTCGTGACCGGGCTGCAGAAGTGGGGCCTGGCAATGGGCGCCAGCGCCGGCGCGATCGTCGCCGACCTCGCCCGGGGCGAGGAGAACGAGTGGGCCGCGAGCTTCGACCCCGGCCGCTTCGATCCCCGCCACGGCTCCCTCTCCTTCGCCAAGCACAACGCCGACGACGGCCTGCGCTTCCTCACCGGCCGCCTCGCCGGCCGGCGCCGCTCCAGCGACGAGCTCGGGCCGGGGGAGGGCGCGGTCGTCGCCGCCGGCCTCGGGCAGCGCGCCGCCTACCGCGACGAGGACGGCAAGCTGCACCTGCACTCCGCCCGCTGCACCCACCTCGGCTGCATCGTCCGCTTCAACGCCGCCGAACGCAGCTGGGACTGCCCCTGCCACGGCTCGCGCTTCGATGCCGTCGACGGCGCCGTGCTCGAGGGTCCGGCGGTGCGGGCGCTGCCCAGGGCCGAGGGATGAGTTCGCCCCCGCCGGGGTAGGGAGAAGCGATGCCCGAGGACGGACCGCCGACCAAGATCACTCCGTATCGCAACGGCCCCTACCTGGTGCGCGGGCCGTTCGTGATCTGCGACCAGGACGGGAACGAGATCGAGAGCAACCGGCCGGTGGTCGCGCTCTGCCGTTGCGGCAAATCCCAGATCCGGCCCTTCTGCGACGGGACTCACAAGACGATCGGCTTTCGCTCCGAGAGCGAGGCCGTCGAGTTCGCGGCGGCGGACAAACGGCCCTCGCCGTAGCGGACGCCGCCGCGCCGCCGTGCGGCCAGAGCGAGCCAAGAGGTCACGCCCCGCTCGCCGAGCCAGGCCGGGGCGAGCAGCGAGGCGTCGGCGGGGAAGCGCGAGCGCCCTCCCGCCCGGCGCCGGCCGAGCTCGGCGAGCCCGACCGAGGCGGCCGCGCCGACCCCGATCCAGCGGCCGCGCCCGGTCGCCAGCAGCCAACCGGCGGCCGGCAGCAGGCTCAGCCAAAAGCCCATCCGCGCCGGGATCGCGAAGTCGTCATAGGCCTGGCGGACCCGCTGGGAGAAGAAGTGCTGCGCGCTCGGCGGGCGGCGGGCGACGAAGAGGTCGAGCGGGGTCGCGACCCGGCCGCCGGCGGCGTGGATCGTCCGCATCAGCTCCAGGTTCTCGAACAGCGAGTCGCCGTCGTAGGCGCCGCTGGCCTGAAAGGAGGAGCGGCGGACGGCGAGGGTGCCGGGGAAGTCGCCGACCGGAAAGGCGGGGTCGCCGGTGAAGACGCGGTTCAAAAGCGAGCGCGCGGTGTCCCAGCGCGCGTGCCAGGGCAGCTCGTCGAAGTAGTTCTGGGGCCGCACCAGGTCGGCCTCGCCCAGCAGCCGCACGGTCCGTTCGAGCGAGCCGCGGTCGTAGCGGACGTCGTCGTCGGCGATCACGACCCGCTCGCGCGAGCACTCCCGCACCCCGGTGATCACGCCGTTGACCTTGCCCATCGCGAAACCCAGGTCGGGGGCGGGAGGGAGGTGGCGGACCGCGGCGCCGAAGGCGGCGGCGTGGGCCGCGAACAGCGGCGGCGGGGAGCCGTCGACGACGATCGTCTCCTCGACCTGGGACGCCACCCAGCCGAGATAGGCGGCGAGCTCCTCCAGGTCGCCCTCGCCGGTCCAGCGCAGGGGCAGCACGTAGGCCGCGGGAAGACGGGTGGCGGCCACCGTTAGCTGCCGTTCGGCAGCGGCGCGAGCAAGGAGCTCTCGCCGGCTTCCCAGGCGGTGAGCAGGCGCCGGGCGAAGCGGTCTTCGAGCAGCAGCAGGGAACGGGCGCCACGGACCACGTCCGCGGCCAGCTCCGGCTCGGCCCGCGCCAGCCCGCCGGCCAGGTCGTAGGCGGCGATGTTCTCGTGCACCGCGTCGGCCTCGACGTGCTCGTCGTAGAAGTCGGTTGCCTCGCGATCGAAGCCGAGCCGCCGCAGCCCATTCCCGTAGCGGCGGTTGGGCCGGGCCGAGGTCATCTCGAACATCGCCAGATGGCCGACGATCGCCCCCCGGCGGGAGCGCCGCAGGCCGAAGTAGGAGAGCAGGTTGACCGTGGCCAGGGTCGGCCCCGGGATCAGGTCCAGGTAGGCGTTCTCGGAGTCCTCGAGCCCCAGCGCCCGCATCGTCTTCGCGAACAGGGCCGAGTGCATGCGCTCGGCGCGGCCGCCGCCGTACTCGTCGTGCTGGACCTCCAGCAGCGCGGTCTTCGCCGCGCCGCTGAGCCGCGGGATCGCCCAGGAGTGCGGGTCCGCCTCTTTCAGCTGGTAGAGCGAGCGGTGGACGACGAACTCGCGAAACTGGTCGAGGTCGGCGCTCGTCTCGATGTAGCGGGACAGCGAGGGGCCGTCGTCCTCGGCCTCGATCCCGAAGAGCAGGTCGCCGACCGAACCCGGCTCGACCTCCTCTGGCGGCACGGCCCGCGCCAGGGCTTCGCCGAAACGGCCCTCGAGCACGGCCCGGGCCGCCAGCAGCTCCGGGTTCCACTCCCAGCTCGGGTCGACCCCCGCGAAGCCCCGGTAGTGCAGCTCATAACAGAGGTAGAGGGCCAGCTGCAGGTCGCGGTCGGCGAGGGGTTCGGCGACGCCCTCGCCGAGCTCGGTCAGCGCCTCCGGCGCCCGCACCCGCATCGAGTCGGCCGGGGGCTCGGCCAGCATCGCCAGGATCAGGGCGCTGAGCGGGCCCGCCGGCGCCACCGGGATCGTGCCGAGCGACTTCTCCTCGATCGCGCTCATCGCCGCTCGGCCCTCACCCGGGGCGCGCCGGAGGGGTCAGTCGTCCTCGTCCTTTTGATCGGGTGGGGATTCGGGCGGCTTCTTTTCCGCGTGCTCACGGCTGGGCCCTTCTTCGATCGCCTCCTCGACCGCCTCTCCGACCTCTTTGGCGCCGGTCGCCTTCTCGGCTGCGTTCTCGTCTCGGTCCTCGTCTGGGGACATGCTGGTCTCCTTCCTTGGTTCATCGCGGGGCTCGGGGTCACGGCTTCAGCACGACCTTGATCGCCCCGTCTTCCTTCTTCTGGAACATCGAGTAAGCCTCGGGCGCCCTCTCCAGCGGCCACTGGTGGGTGGTCAGGTCTTCGACCCCCAGCGGGTCGCCCGCCCCCTCGTCCAGCAGCGGCAGGATCTCGTCGGTCCACTGGCGCACGTGCGCCTGGCCCATCCGCAGCTGCAGGCCCTTGTCGAAGATCTGCATCATCGGCAGCGGGTCGAGCTGGCCGCCGTAGACGCCGGAGATCGAGACGGTGCCGCCGCGGCGGACGCTGTCGATGCAGGCGAGCAGGGCGGAGAGGCGGTCGACGGCGGCCTTTTCGGTCAGCTTCGAGGCGATCGCGTCGGGCAGCACCCCGGCCGCCTTCTGCATCGCCTCCGCGCCCGGCGCGCCGTGCGCCTCCATGCCGACGGCGTCGATCACGCTGTCGGGGCCGCGCCCGTCGGTCAGCTCGCGCAGGGCCGCCGAGACGTCCTCGTGGTCGTCGGTGTTGAGCGGCTCGACCCCGTGGCGGGCCGCCATCTCCAGGCGCTCGGGGACGTTGTCGACCCCGTATACCTTGGCCGCGCCTTGGTGGCGGGCGATCCGCGCGCTCATCTGCCCGATCGGCCCGAGCCCGAAGACGGCGACCGAGCCGCCGTCGGGGATCGCCGCGTAGTCGACCGCCTGCCAGGCGGTGGGGAGGACGTCTGAGAGGAACAGGTAGCGCTCGTCGGGAGCGCCGTTCTCGGGCACCTTGATCGGGCCGAAATGAGCCTGGGGGACGCGCAGGAACTCGGCCTGGCCGCCGGGGACCTGGCCGTAGAGCTTGGTGTAGCCGAACAGCGAGGCGCCCTTCTCCTGCTCGCGGTTCTGGGTCGTCTCGCACTGCGCGAAGAACTGGCGCTCGCACATCCAGCAGTGCCCGCAGGAGATGTTGAACGGGATCACCACCCGGTCCCCAGGGGCGATGTGGGTCACCTCGGAGCCGACCTCCTCGACGATCCCCATCGGCTCGGGGCCGGGGGTGTCGCCCCCGTCGGGGAAAATCCCCACGACCCCCCCTAGGGGGAGGGCCG
>Ga0081539_10005363_pt1 | contig 13134 bp, 9 predicted proteins | sample TabmetS4T2R2_FD_71023 | JGI IMG/M metagenome (GOLD analysis project Ga0081539, IMG submission 71023) | Tabebuia heterophylla rhizosphere microbial communities from the University of Puerto Rico - S4T2R2 | ecosystem: Host-associated > Plants > Roots > Rhizosphere ...
AGCACGACCGGCGTCGAGTTCGAGATGACCCAGTCCTCGGTGTCCGGCGACACGTAGGGTTTGGCCTGGTAGACCTGGTTCGCCTGGAGCGCGAACGTGGGGGCGAACATCGGAGTCTTGGTCTCGTCGGGCGACAGGTCCGGGTACGAGGCTCGCTCGCCACGCACGGTACGCGCGTTCTCGGCGCCCGAGGCGTCGATGAAGCAGGCCTCCCCGATGCGGCCGGGATAGAGCTGCTCGAGGTAGGCCAGGGCGTCGTTGACGGCGTCCAGGGCCGGGCCGCCGCGCTTCACCCGGGCGACCCGGTCACCGCCCTCGGCGTAGAACTGCCGGAAGGCCGCGTTGCTGGCGGTGAGCAGGATGATCGAGCTGGCCCGGGTGAAGTACGCGTTGAGCTCCTGAGCCCGCTCCGCCGCCTCGTGGCCCAGTTCGTTGCGTTCCCGGGTGAGGGCGCGCTCGTGACCCGCGAACCCGTACGCGACGCCGACCACCAGGAGCAGGACGGCGCCGCTCAGCACCGAAAGTAGTGAGCGTCGCATGCCGTTCGTCCTCCCGTTCGGGTCGCAGCTCCTATCGGCCCGCGCGATCCCGATGTGAGCTCCCGGCACGACTTCGTTTTCCGGATCCTCAGGTGCGTGCCCCGGCCCGCCGAGAAGGGTGGTGTGGAGATGCCGGCGAACAGGGCGGTCCGGTGGCCGGCGGCGGGAGGCGGCGCCTACCCCGTGCGGGTTCCCGCCGAGACGTCGTCACTGACCACCGACGTGTCGTCCGGCGGCGGTTCGGTGGGGTCGGTGCGGCGCTCGGCGGCCTCCGCGCGATCGTCCGCCTCGGGCCGGCCGGCGTCCGTGGACTCCGTGCCGGGTGGCTCCCGGTCCGGCGTCGGCTCGCCGCCGGGATGCCGTGCCAGGTACCGCACCGCCGTGTTCAGGACGGCCAGCAGCGGGACCGCGATCAGGCCGCCGACGATGCCGGCGACGACGATGCCGGCCGCGATCGCCAGGATCACGGCGAGCGGGTGCAACGCGACCGCGCGGCCCATGATCAGCGGCTGCAGGATGTGGCCCTCGAGCTGCTGGACGCCGATCACGACGGCCAGCAGGATCAGCGCGCTGACCGGCCCGTTGGCGACCAGGGCGACCAGCACGGCGACCGCGCCGGTGACGGTGGCGCCGACGACCGGGATGAAGGCGCCGAGGAAGACCAGCGCGGCCAGCGGCAGGGCCAGCGGCACGCGCAGGATCAGCAGGCCGATGCCGATGCCGACGGCGTCCACGAAAGCGACCAGCACGGTGGCGTGGACGTACGACACCAGGGTGTGCCAGGAGTAGTGCCCGGCCCGGGCCGTCGGCACCCGGGCGTCCCGGGGCAGCAACCGGCACAGGAACGACCAGATCTGGCCGCCGTCGCGCAGGAAGAAGAAGAGCGTGAACAGCACCAGGAAGAAGCCGGTGACGACCTCGCCCAGGGTGGCCGCGGTGCTCAGCGCACCGGTGGTGAGGGAGCCCTGGTTCTCGGTGACGGCCTGCCGCAGCCGGTCGACGTACTGGCCGAGCTGGGCGTCGGTCAGGTGCAGCGGACCTTGGGACAGCCAGGCCTGCACCTCGTCGACGCCGTCGCTCACCTGCGACGACAGGGTGTCGATCTGGGAGATGAAGGTGCGCACGATGAGCCCGAGACCGCCGAACACGAGCAGCAGCGCGGCGATCAGCACCAGGCCGGCGGCCAGCGAGCGCTTCACGCCGCGCCGGACCAGGGCCGCGGCGGCGGGCTGGAACAGCGCGGCCAGCAGCACCGCCACGACCACCGGGATGACGACGATCCGCAGCAGCGCGACCACGCGCAGGAACAGGTACGCGGCGACGACGAACAGGATGAACCGCCACGCCCAGGCGCCCGCCGTGCGGATGCCGCGCGGCAGGACGTCGTCGGCTTCCGGCTGACGGTTCACCACGACCACCGGCGCGGTGGTCTCCTGCGCATCCAGGTCCGGCCCGACGGTGAACGGCGGTGGTGCGTTACGGCTGGCCGCCGCCGCCAGTGTGGCTCTGGCCCGGTCCCGGACCGCCTGCGCCCACGTCATGAACCCTCCCGATGTGCCGACGCCTGGGCAGCAGAGTGCCCTTTTCGGTGCCGTTCATGCGAGATGGGTGGTCGTCGGTCTCTAGGATCGACGGGACCCGTCCCCAGGAGGATCGATGAGTTCGCGCAGCCTCACCCAGGCGGAGGCGGAACGCCGTGCCGCCCTGCTCTCCGTCGAGCGTTACGACGTCGCCGTCGACGTGACCGCGCTGCCCACCGGGCCCGAGGTGCGGTGCGTGTCGACCGTGACGTTCCGTTGCCGGGAGCCGGGCGCCGAGTCGTTCATCGACTGTGCCGCGCCGGTCGCCGCCGCCACGCTCAACGGCGAGCCGCTGCCGCCGGCGCGGGACGGCCGGCTGCCGCTGCCCGGTCTCGCCGGGCAGAACACGCTGCGGGTGGAGACCACGCAGGCGGACACGACGCACGGCCCGGGCGTGCACAAGGCCGTCGATCCGGCCGACGGTGAGGTGTACGTCTGGACCACCTTCGAGCCGGACGAGGCGCACCACGTGTGGGCCTGCTTCGACCAGCCCGACCTCAAGGCCCCGCACGCGTTCACCGTCACCGCGCCCGCCGCCTGGACGGTCACGACCAACAGCGGCGACCCGCGGATCGAGGCGCTGGACGGCGCACGGCGGTGGGCGTTCCCGGCCACGCCGCCGCTGTCGCCGTACAACACCGTGGTCAACGCCGGGCCGCTGCACCAGATCCGGCGCGAGGCCGGCGGCTACGACCTCGGCCTGTACTGCCGGCGGTCGCTGGCCGCGGTCCTCGAGCGCGACGCCGACGAGATCTTCACCGTGACCGCGCAGGGCCTCGCGTTCTTCGGCGAGGTCTTCGACATGCCGTTCCCGCAGCGCAAGTACGACCAGGTCTTCATGCCGGAGTTCGGCGGCGCGATGGAGAACTACGGCTGCGTCACCTGGTCGGACGCCTCGCTGCGCCGGTCCGCGCCCACCCCGGCCGAGCGGGAGGGGCTGGCCACCGTGCTGCTGCACGAGATGGCGCACATGTGGTTCGGCAACATCGTCACGATGCGCTGGTGGGACGACCTCTGGCTGAACGAGGCGTTCGCGGAGTTCGCCTGCTATTGGGCCGCGGCCCGGGCCACCCGCTTCACCGATGCCTGGGCCGGGCTGCTCGCGGACTGGAAGCTGTCCGCGTACCTGGCCGACCAGGGACCCATCTCGCATCCCATCCGCCAGCCGATCCGCGACGTCGCGGAGGCCGCGTCCGTCTTCGACGCCATCACCTACCCCAAGGGCGCTGCCGTACTGCGGCAGCTCATGACGTACGTGGGGGAGGAGAACTTCACCGCCGGCATGAAGGCGTACTTCGCCGGGCACGCCTGGGGAACCACCACCCTGCAGGACCTCGTCGACGCGCAGGCCGCCGCCTCCGGCCGCGAGCTGGACGCCTGGCGCGCCGGCTGGCTGGAGACGGCCGGTACCGACCGGCTGACGCTGGAGGCCGACGGACCCGATCTGGTGCTCGCCGGTCGGGGTCCGGACGGGCCGCCGCGCCCGCAGGTGCTGACGGTTGGCGCGTACCGGCGGGGCCCGGCCGGACTGGAGCGCACCGCCCGGGCGCGGGTCGACGTGCGGGGCGCGCGGACCCCGGTCGACCTGCCCGCCGGTGCGGATCTGTACCTCGTCAACGACGAGGACCTGACGTTCGCCACCACGCGGCCGGCGGCGGCGGAGCGCGACCGGTTGGCCACGTACGCCGCGGAGCTGCCCACCGCGGTGTCCCGGGGCGTCGCCGTGGCCACCGTCTGGGACATGCTCACGACCGGAGAGGCCGGCGTCGACGAGGCGGTCCGCTGTCTGACCTCGGTGCTCGCGGTGGAGACCTCGGACGCGGTGATCGAGCCGTACCTGCAGCTGGCCGGCGATGCGGCGGAGCTGTGGGCCGGCGACGGCCGGCGCGGCGCGCTGCTGGCCGACGTGGCCGCGGTCTGCACCGCCCTGGCCGCGCGGCCCGGCACCCGGCAGGTGGCGTTGCGCGGGCTGGCGCGCGGCGCGGCCGACCTCGGCGCGGTGGCCCGGGTGTGGGAGCAGGCGGGCGAGGACGCCGACCTGGGCTGGCGTGCCCTGGTACGCAAGGCGGAGCTCGGCGGCGACACCGGCGACGAGGTGCGCGACCTGCTCGCGCGCGACCCCGACCCGGATGCGAAGTACCGCGCGCTCGCCGTGCGGGCCGCGGCGCCGGACGCCGGCGAGAAGGCCGCCGTCTGGCGGAGCCTGGCCGTCGACCGTACGGTGCCGATCGGTTCGGCCGGCGCCGTGGCCGCCGCGTTCTGGCGCCCCGGCCAGGACGACCTGCTCGCCCCGTACGCCGAGCGGTACCTGGAGCTGCTGCCCGAGCTGCACCGCGGCGGCATGATCCCGGCGATGCTGTACACGTACCGGCTGTTTCCGCTGTTCGGCATCGACGCCGGGTTCCTGCCCCGGGCCGAGGCGGCCGCCGGCGACGCGCCGGTGGTGCAAAAGACCGTGCTGGAGCGCGCCGATCAGGTACGCCGGATGCTTCGCTCGCGGGGCTGACGACCCCGGCGGCTGTGCCGCCAGGACGCCGGAAACGAGATCCCGCTCCGGGCGAACACGGCCTTGCGCGCCGCGTCCGGGAGGGCAAGGCTGGGCTGTGTCCCCAGCGTCCGGTGATCGGGTGACGGCCGGACCATAGCTGACTGCCGCTTCGAGGAGGCAGCAGATGATCAAGACGCGGATAGTGGTCGGTGTCGACGGCTCGACCGGCTCGACGGCGGCGGTACGGTGGGCCGCGACCGAGGCGCGGCTGCGCAAGGTGGAGCTGCGGGTGCTCACCGCGTACCACCGGCAGCAGCTCGGCCGCGGGGTGGCGGTCGGCCGGCAGCGGCCGCCGGCCGAGCAGGAGGCCGGTGCCGCCGTGCACGCCGCGGTCGCGGAGGCCCGATCGGTCGCACCCGGCCTCGAGGTCCGCGGGGTGGCGCAGTCCGGATACGCCGTGCCGGTCCTGCTGCACGCCGCCGAGGAGGCCGCCCTGTTGGTCGTCGGCTGCGGCGGCGGCGGCATGCCCGGCATGCCGGGCGGCTCGGTGGACAACCAGGTGGCCACGCACGCGCGCGGCTGTGTCGTCGTGGTCCGCGGCCGGTCCACAGCGGACGCCGGTCCGGTGGTCGTCGGTGTCGACGTCGAAAGCCCCGCGGCGCAGACCGTCATCGGCCGGGCCTTCGAGGAGGCGGCGCTGCGCGGCGCCGCCCTGCTGGCGGTCACCACCCGCGGCGACGGCCGGACGCCGGACGCCGGCCAGGACAGCCCGCTGGACCGGTGGCGCGACAAGTTCCCCGAGGTCACGGCGGATCACGAGGTCGTCCGGGGCAACCCCGAGAAGGTGCTCGTCGAGCGTTCCCGGCGGGCGCAGCTGGTGGTGGTGGGACCGCGCCGGCACGGCTTCGAGGGGGTGCTGCTCGGCGCGGTCGGTACCCGGCTGCTGCAGCGCGCCGAGTGCCCGGTGCTCATCGCCCGCCCCTGATCCTGCACTGACCACGAGGGGGCGGGCCGGCCGGCCCGCCCCCTCGCGTCGTGTCGCCCGTTCCGGCTACTGGGCGTACGCCTGGAACTCCGCGATCCGGACGTTGCGGGCCTGGCTGCTCGCGGTGCCGCAGTCGGTGTCCGCCCGCGGGTCGGCGTCCTGTTCACCGGCGTACGCCGGGGCGCCGGTGCACTGGTTGGTCAGCACCTCGAGGCGCAGGTGCGTGGCCGCCGTCGCCGGGACGGCGAACGACCGGACGATCAGCTCCGGAGCGCGGGGCCGCGGCGCGGTGGACGGGAACGCGTCCGGCGCGCTGGTGAACACCGGGCGGAAGTCCGCCGCGCTCGTGCACGCGACGGCGCCCTGCGCGGTGCAGGCCAGCACCCGGAACTGCCGGAGGGCCGAGAAGCGGCTCTGCGCGCCGCTGTCCACATCGCCCTCGATAGCCGGGCGGAGCATGGCACTCACCTGCACCCGCCGGATGTCGCGGACCCCGCCGGCGAGATCGACGGTGATCTGCCGGCCGGCAACGGCGCTGCCGAGCGACGCCCAGTTGGTCGCCTCGTCGTCGTCGGCGATCCGGGCGAGGTTGATCCCGTCGCCGCTCACCACTGCGCCGCCGGACCTGGAGGCGAGGTTGTGCGGCATCGGCACGGTCAGGGTGCGGGCCTGGCCGGCCGTGAACGACGTCGCACCGACCCGGGCGTGCCCGTACCCCGGCGCCTGGGCGATGAAGGTGTAGGTGCCCGGAACGAGGCTCACCCGATCGGTGAGGGCCGTGGCCGGGTCGGTGTCCGCCACCGGGACGGCGCGGGCCTGGTAGTCGCCGACGTACAGCTTCGCCTTGGGTACGACCGCGCCACTCTCGTCCACGGGACGGAAGGTGACCGTCGCCTCGGTGGCGAGCGGTGAGGCGAAGCTGGGCCGCGGGTTCGGGTCGCCGGCGCCGTTGCTCAGCGCCGCCTCGCCGAGACCGCGCTCGGCGAACGCGTTCCACAGCAGAGCCTGGTTGGCGCCGCCGAAGCGGACCAGGTCCGCCGCGAGCAGCGCGTCCCGCGCGTCGACCATGCTGTTGGCGCTGTTCGCCATCAGCAGGAACGAGTCGAACACCAACTGGACCCACCGCCGGTTGCCCGGGCAGGCGGTCACCGCGGTCCGGCCGGTGGCACACGACTTCTGCGCCGCCGGCGTTCCCGCGCCGTAGCGCTGGATCATCGCCGCCCGGATGTCGTAGTTGAGCGCGCTCCACATCTCGCCGGACGCGTGGACCTGGAGCCCGACGAAGTCGTAGTCGACGCTGCTGTAGTTGAGCGGGCTGTTGCTCATGTTGTAGTTGCGGATGCCGGCGACCGGATCGCTGGTGGCGTACTGGCCGACCGTGAACGCCCGGGCGCCCGCCGGTGCGTACCCCTGCTCGATCAGGTACTCGACCGCCAGCAGGTCCGACCAGCTCTCGCTCATGCCCTGGGGTGAGCTGAGGCCCATCTTCGGTCCGGCGACCATCCGGTTCGTGATGGCGTGGGTGTACTCGTGGGCGATCACCGAGGCGTCGTAGTCGCCGTCGACACAGGGCGCGTAGAACGAGCCCGCGATCGACTGCCACAGGTACATGTTGGTGATGGGCCGGTGCCCGTCGGGCGGGGTGATCTGGTTGGCGTTGTCCCGCGCGGCGAACCCCGGCGGCCCGCCGGTGACCCCACCGGCCTGGGCGTTGCCCTGCTCGGGGTCGTTCTGCTTGCCGCCCCGCTTGAAGTTGTCGTCCTGCAGGTTCCACGTGCGCTCGGTGAAGCCGAGCAGGTAGGACCAGTCGTGCATGCGGTTGTGCACGGCGAACAGGTTGGCCCGGGCGGCGTCGATGTCGTTGCGCGCCGGCGTGTCGAAGGCGGCCGGCGAGCACTTCTCCCGGAACCACTGGTTGGTCCACGGGTAGGTGTACTCCCGGGTCGGGCTCGGCGTGGCGGTCTCGTGGCCGACCTTGTACGGGTTGTTCGAGTACCAGTTGTGTACCGCGATCGCGTTGTTGCCCTCGGTCGTGTAGCTCGGCTTGCGGTTGTCCGGCCGGACGTCCCAGGCCAGCGGCGACGCGGTAGAGCCGATGATCTCGTCGCACTCCGCGCCGGAGGCCCAGCACCAGCGCGCCCGGGTGTCGGTGGAGGAGTAGTCGGTCGGCGGCGAGGAGGGGAAGGTGTCCCACTCCGGATTGTCGCTGTCCGCGTCGACGAGGTTCTCCCGCAGCAGGATGGCGCCGTCCCGGGCGTCCACGTAGGTCGTGAACGCGACCGGCGCGGCGCCGTTGAGGTCGGCACCCAGGGTGACCTCGTAGGCGGCGCGCGCGCCGCGGTCCGCCGTGGGCACCGCGACCAGCTCGTTGCCCATGATCACGGCGTTGCCGGCGCGGGCGTCGGCGACCGCGATCCGGGCCGCGGTGGCCGCGGAGACGGTGGCGGGCCGCGGCGCGGCGGCGTCGCGGGCGAGCGACGAGCTCACGTACCACACCTGGCCGGCCCGGATGCCGACCGAGAGCAGGCCGTCGCGGCCGGCGGTGAGGGTCCCGAACCGCTGCCGGAAGACGACCACCGCGCCGCTGCCCATCGTCCGGACGGTCAGGACGTCGAGCGCGGCGGCGGCGCGGGCGGTCAGCCCGAGCACGGTGCGGTTCGCGGCGACGTACGCCCGCGCCCCGGCGACCGGATCGGCCGGCAGCCCGGTGGCCAGGGGCCGGCGCCCGTTCGAGATCAGCGTCGAGGGGGTGCCCAGAGCGTTCCAGCGGACGCGGGCACCGAGCGCGGCGGCGCGGTCCCGCTGTGCCGTCGTCGGTGCGAGCCGACCCTTGCGATTGTCCTTGGTCTTGGTATGACTTCCGTCGCCCTGAGCCTGCACGGCCCCGGCGAGGGCCTGCGCCGGGCTGCCCGCGGCCGGGCTGGCGCCGGATTCGGCGGCGAGCGCGAGCACGGCTGCCACGAGCACTGTGGTGGTTCCCGCCAACACACGGGACGGTGTGCGCACGGTTCCTCCTTTGTCGAACGGCAATGACCGGTTCACCTGGCATCCGACCGCACCGGGTCACGCCGCGACATAGGCTGAACATCCAAAAAGTTCGATCACTCCGGCCCGGGTCGGAGGACGGCCCCGATCCCGTCCGCCCGCGGGTCGCTCGCCGCGTCCAGGCCCGCGCCCCGCAGCCGCGCGATCTGCACGTGCCCGGCGCCGTCGTGCGCGCCGGGGACGGTGGTGACCGCGAGGCCGAGCCCGGACGCCCGGGCGGCGAGTTCGTCCGCGCCGGGGACACCGGGCTCCAGCACGAGGACCGGCTCGGGGCCGTCGATGATCCAGCGCGGCCGGGCGACCACCGCGGCGGGGTCGTCGCCGGCGAGGGCGTCGGCGGCGAGCTGGGCCAGGATCCACGGCTGTGACCGGCCGCCCTGGCAGCCCACCGCGAGCACGGTGTCCTCCCCGACGGCGACGGTGGGGCACAACGTGTGCGGGGGGCGGGAGCCCGGCTCGATCCGGCCTGGATGGTGCGGGTCGAGCCGGAACATCGAGCCGCGGTTGTGCAGCACGATGCCGGTGTCCGGATCCAGCAGCCCGGCGCCGAAGCCGTGGAAGAGGCTCTGGATCAGCGACACCGCCGTGCCGTCCGCGCCGACGGCGGAGACCGCCACCGTGTCGCCGCTCGGCCGCGGCCCCTCGGCGCCGGCCGGCGGCGGAGAACCGCCGCGCAGCAGCAGACCGTCCAGGTCCACCGGGCCGGTACGCGGATCGCCGAGGAGGGCGTCCCGGGCCAGCCGGGCGTCCCGGGCGCGACGCAGCGGATCGCCCGAGCCCAGCACGGCCAGGAAGGTCGCGCCCTGGCTGGGCGGGGGCGCGGCGGCCCACTCGGCACCGTACGCGCTCGCCGTCAGCGGCTCGGTGATCTCCGCCCGGTGCGCCGCGAAGTCCGCACCGGACAGCGGACTGCCGAGCCGCCGCAGGCCGGCGACCAGGCGGCCGGCGAGCGGTCCCCGATAGACGGTCGACCAGTCGGCGGCCAGTGCCTCGAGCGACTCGGCCAGGGCCGGCTGCACCAGGGCATCGCCCTCCGCCAGCCCGGCGAAGACCGCCGCGAGCCCGGGGTCGGCGGCGAGCCGGTCCGCCTCCTCCCGGACGGCCCCGGCCAGGCCCGGGCTGACCGGTACGCCGCCGCGGGCGAGCGCGATGGCGGGGCCGAGGCGGTCGGCCCAGCTCAGCCGGGCGCCGAGGCCCGCGACGGCGGCCCAGCCGGCCACCACGCCGGGCACGGTCACGGTCATCGGCCCGTACGCCGGCATCCGGGTCGCACCGCCCGCCCGCAACGCTTCCACGTCGATCGCGGCGGCGGCCGCGCCGGCCGACACGACCGCCCGCGGGCGGCCGCCGGCCGGGCGGACCACCGCGACCAGGTCGCCGCCGATCGAGCACTGGTGCGGATAGGCCACGGTCAGCGCGGCCGCGGCGGCGAGAGCGGCGTCGAGCGCGTTCCCGCCCGCGGCGACCATTGTCCGTCCAGCCTCGACGGCCGCCGGGTGCGGTGCGGCGAGCGCCACCAGCCCGGGAGTGCGATCCATCATGGGCGTCCCGCTCCGACTGTGCTGCCACCGGCCGTCCAGCCCGCGTCGCGGCAGGCCGCCGTGAACGCCGCCGCCTGCGTACGCCACGCGGCGGCACCCTCGTCGGCGCTGCGGCCCAGCGCCGCGGCACGCTCGGCGATGGTGTCGTTGCGGGTCTTCATCGACCACCGGCTGACCCGATCGGCGAGGGCCAGCCGGGTGGCCTGCGAGCGCGCCTGTCCGGCGCCGCCGGCGAACTCGGTGCACGCCCGGTTCGCCGCGTCGTCCAGCGTGCCGGAGGTGTCGGTGCGGTCCGCGTTGCCGATCATCAACGCCACCACGACCACCGCGACGCCGATGCCCGCGACGACGAACGGGCGCTTGCCGAGCTTCATCTTCACCGGTCTCATCATGCCCGGCCCGCGGTCAGGGGAAGGAGAGGGCCTCCGCCACCGGGGTGTCGCCGCCGAACAGTTCGAAGGTCACGCCGATCGTCGCCGGCGTGACCAGGCAGGCGGCGAGCACGGCCGCCACGTCGTCGCGCGGCACCGATCCGCGGCCGCCCAGCTCACGCGAGACGCGGACCCGGCCCGTACCCGCCTCGTCGGTGAGCGACCCCGGCCGCACGACGGTGTGGTCCAGACCGGCGGCCACGACGTAGGCGTCGGCTTCCGCCTTCGCCTCCAGGTAGGGCCGCATCGCCTCGCCGGCCGAGCCCGGCCGGTCCGCGCCGATCGAGGAGACCATGACATATCGGCGTACGCCCAGTTCGGCCGCCGCGTCGGCGAGCTTGACCGCGCCACCGAGATCGACCGTCCGCTTGCGCGCGGGCCCGCTGCCGGGCCCGGCACCGGCGGCGAAGACCACGGCGTCGGCGCCTTTGACGTACGGGATCAGGCTCTCGTCGGTCTCCAGGTCGCCCAGCACCGGCACCGCTCCCACGGCGCGCAGGTCGCCCGCCTGGCCCGGATCGCGGATCAGCCCGCGGGCGGTGTGCCCCTGAGCGGCGAGCAGCTTCAGCAGGCGGCGGGCGATCTTGCCGTGGCCGCCGGCGACGAGGATGTCCATGCCGTCAGTCATATCTCGGTGGCGGGGCCGAGGAAGTCCGCGATCATGGCGAGCAGCCAGTCCGAGCGGTCCAGCACACCGCTGCCGGCCGGCATGAAGTGCGTGGTACCCGGCAGGACCGCCAGCCGGGCCCGGCCCACGCCGGTCATGTCGCCCATCCGGCCGCCGCCCAGCAGGCGGAACATCTCGGCGGCGTGCTCGACGCGTACGGCATCGGCGTCTCCGACGATGATCAGCACCGGCGCCGTGATGCCCCGGATGTCCTCCGGCGGCCAGGCGTACGGCGTCTCGTCGAGCTCCTTCAGCTTGCGGACGAGGTCGGGGAACCGGTCGGGCTCGGGCGCGACCGCCCGGTACGCCGCCTCGAACGGCGAGCCGGCGAACATCTCCGGGGTGATCGTCGGGATCATCTCCAGCAGCTCGGGCTGCAGTCCGTCGCTGCGGTAGCTCGCCGAGATCGGCACGACGGCCCGGACGACCCGCGGGTGGCGGACGGCGAGCTGGAGCGCGACGCCGCCGCCGAGGCTGTAACCGACGACGTCGGCCCGGGCGATCCCGAGATGCTCCAGGAGCGCGGCGGCGTCGTCCGCCATGCCCTCGTACGTGATGGGGTGGTCGGTGTCGCCGGTGCGGCCGTGTCCGCGCAGGTCGCACGCCACCACCGGACGGGTCGCGGCGAGGCCGGGGAGCAGCGGCCCGAAGTCCCCGGTCGTCAGGTAGGCCCCGTTCATCAGCAGGACGGGCACACCCGCGTCCGGGCCGTGCACTTCGTAGTACATCCGCAGCCCGTGCACGGGAGCGTGGCCCGAACGGGGCGCGGCGGGGGCGGCGGATCCGGTCACGCGGTCCTCCCGGTCTGGTGGATGGTCCTCATTCTCATCGGACCATATCGAGCTGGCCGAAAGTATTACCGCGTACCGGTGCTTCCCGTCCGCGACGGCCCGCGAATCACGAACCTCCGGCGAGATCCGCGGGCGGCTGCTCTGCTGGATCACGCAAGCCGCAATTCTCAGGAGGAAAGCACATGAACCGTATTACTCGCCTGCTCGCCGTCGGCGGAATCGGCCTCACCGCCGGCATCGCGGCCGGGGCCGGCCCAGCGCAGGCGGCGACGGCCGCCGGCCAGGACGGCACGCACCGCCACGCCACCCAGGTCACGTCGCACTGGGACGACGACGATGACACCGATCTGGTCGGCTACTACTCGTCGCTGCGGCGCTGCGAGCGGGTCGGCCGGATCGGGGAGTTCCGGGACCGCTGGGAGGACTTCGACTGCCTCCGCGTGCGGTACGGAGTCCACCGCGGCGACTGGGCGCTCGTGGTCTCGGACGACGACGATGACGACCGGGTCGGCCCGTTCCGGCCGCACCGGCACTTCCCGGGCCGCCCCTTCGGTCCGGGCTTCGGCGGCGGGCCGCGCGCCTGACCCGATTCCGGCAGGGCCGCACCCGCCGGGTGCGGCCCTGCCGCGCATCGGTGCCCGGCGGCGTGCCGATGTTCCCGCGGGGGTGTCCGGGAGGCGCAGGACGTGTTCGAATATCGAGAACTATCAGCTCACGACCGGCGTGGGCGGCGAGCCCGCGCACGCCGATGCGGGAGGTGCGACGATGCGCTCGGGCCGGCGGCGCCTGACCGCCGGCGCCCGACGGTACGCGGAGGGGTCGACGGCCGGCCGGCGCGTTCACTAAATCCGACCGGTCTATCCCGTTTTCACGCCCGCGAGGCGTCCCGAGGAGACCGGGGACTGGGCATCGTCGCCGCGTGGGGCCGCCGCGGCCCCCGCGGTGGCGGCGGCAAGGTCACCGGGCGGCCCGGAGAAGGCGAGGTCAGCCGCGGGCGTCACTCGCCGGATCTGGGGTGGTTCCCCTCTCGGCGTGTGGTCGGGGTAGGTCCCCGTGTCGACCGTGTC
>Ga0081539_10005364_pt1 | contig 13132 bp, 11 predicted proteins | sample TabmetS4T2R2_FD_71023 | JGI IMG/M metagenome (GOLD analysis project Ga0081539, IMG submission 71023) | Tabebuia heterophylla rhizosphere microbial communities from the University of Puerto Rico - S4T2R2 | ecosystem: Host-associated > Plants > Roots > Rhizosphere ...
AATGACCTTTCTTAATGAAGGAAATGATTTCAATTTCTCTTTGGGATAAAGCGTTCAAGCCGGAACCATGTTCGTCCCCGCTCAGCATTTGTTCGGACAGTATGTTTTTTATTTCATCGCAGATATACTTGTTGCCCTTGTGAATTTCCAGGATCGCTTTGAACATTTCTTCCCTTGAAGAATTTTTCGTCACATAGCCCATCGCTCCTTTTTGTATCATTTTGCGCGCATAGGTTGGTTGCGTGTGTAGGGATACTCCGAGAATCTTGGAGCCAGGAGAAAATTTCCTGAGTAGAGGGATAGTTTCAAAGCCATTCATGCCTGGCAAATTAATATCGAGAATTACGACATTGGGTCGTAATTGCCTTGCCAATTCTACCGCTTGCTCGCCACTGCCGGTTTCCGCGATAACCTGAAACCGTGGATCTGAATTCAGGATAGTGCTCCACGCTTCGCGGATCAATTTGTGATCATCAGTTATTAATAGGGTAATTTTTTCCATAGTCTGTTTACGCTTTGCCAATTATGTTGACGATTTTTTTGTTGCCAATTTCAAAAAGGTAAAAGCTCTCACCTCATCTAAAACTTCCGTTGTTCAAACTGACTACGGGTTTACACTTAGCCAGCGATGAAATGAGCGCAACAGATAAAGGAAGCGATTAGTTGCGAAAAAAAAATTCTTATTCGGTGAAGAGGTTTCTTTCAACGTTAAACCGCAAATGTCCTAATGACATTTATTAACCGTCGGGGAGGTTTCTAATAACACAGGCAACCCTGAACAAAAACATCACCGCTTTTTTTCATTTCGCTTTGGCAAAATGATCTTCTACCTTTTTCCAGTTTATCACATTCCAAACTGCTTTTAAATAATCCGGTCGTCTGTTTTGGTATTTAAGATAGTACGCATGTTCCCACACGTCAACGCCGAGAATCGGAGTTCCTTTAACCTCGGCCACATCCATTAAAGGATTGTCCTGGTTAGGAGTTGAACTAATTTCAAGCTTGCCATCTTTTATTATCAACCAGGCCCAACCACTTCCAAATCTTGTTGTCCCGGCGGTATTAAATTTTTCCTGGAAGCTTTCGAAAGAGCCGAAAGTCGAATTAATGGCTTCGCTTAATTTTCCTGAAGGCTTGCCGCCGGCGTTTGCCGATAAAAGTTCCCAGAAAAACGAATGGTTCCAATGTCCGCCACCGTTATTTCTAACTGCGGGAGATATCTTTCCTGCATTTCCAATCAGTTCCGCTAAACTTTTATTCTCATGTTCTGTGCCTGCAATCGCTTTATTGAGGTTGTCAACATAAGCCTGGTGATGTTTGCCATGATGTATTTGCATGGTCTGGCTATCGATATGTGGTTCCAATGCATCGAACGCATATGGTAACGCAGGTAAGGTAAATGCCATAACTCTCAGTTTTAGATTTAAAAAATTTATCCCGAATTGATCAAGGGAGCACAAAGTTAGTCGCTTCACAAAGAAATGTGGAGAGAAAAATCAGTAGTCAGTTAGTGGATCATTTTTTCAAGCGGTGTAGCCGGGTCCCTTTTTCCATCCACGTTTCAATGATGTTCCTCGCGACCATGTCATGTTTTACTGTAACTGCATACCACGACACTGATCCATTAAACTTTGGCTTGGTTTCTTTAAAACATTTCTTAACACCATCAACGATCTCAGTGTAGGTTACCGGCCTCTTCGATTGCTTGAGAGTATGATAAATCGCCTTGCTGAAAAGGTCGTAAGTGTCAGCATCGATTTTCATTTTCCCACCGGTGTTGGGATTAAGGCATTCAACCTTGTTTACAGCTTTTGTTGCCATCGTTAGCGTTTTTTCTTAAAAAAATCTTTCATCAGTTGGCCACATTCATCCTTTAAGATTCCGTGAATTATTTCTGTTTTTGGATGAAAAGGCCAATTGGCGGCGGTGATTCTTTTATAGCCGTTTTTTTCGTCTTCCACTCCCCAAATAATTTTTTTCAGCTTGCTCCAATACATCGCGCCGGCACACATAAGACAAGGTTCAACTGTAACGTATAAAAATGCTTCGGGTAAATATTTCCCACCCAAATAGTTAAAGGCGGAGGTTAATGCGATCATCTCCGCATGCGCAGTCGGGTCGTGCAGTTTTTCAGTCATATTGCGGCCGCGGGCAATCACCCTATCATTGAGTACGACGACAGCTCCAATTGGAATTTCATCTTCTTCATAAGCAAGTCTTGCTTCCTTAAGAGCGAGCATCATAAAATATTCGTCGGTCATGGGCTTAGGGTAAGTCGAAATTACACACATTGGCCTTCTAATAGTGCCTATTTCATCGCGAAAAAAATTAAGGCTGGAGGGCAACTCGGGCTACATTATAAACGAATAGTTATCAGGCCCGACACTTTCCTGCCCTCGGAAAAATCCCATCCAATAGGCCCGAGTCATGTAATGAGGAATTGACTGTTCAACATTTTTGAGCATCAGTTTTTATTTATCAACCTTAAATTAATTTGTATGAAACCAAATTCCCGCAAAGCAACCTATTTCAAAATAACAATGGCATGCATTGCGCTTAGCATTCTCATAAGTTGTCAAAAGTCAATTGAGCCGGCTTCGAAGGAGAGTGAATCCATCGCGGCCAAAGAACCTAAAACGTTGAAAGATTTTGAGCAGGTAAACCTGGTTGGCAACAATGATGAATATGCTCCCGCTCACATTGATCCAACTTTCATAAACGCGTGGGGAATTGCATTCAATGGGAGTGGCTCGGTAGCCTGGGTGAATGCCTTAGGGGGTCATTACAGCGGCTTGTATAACCAGGAAGGTGTTCAAAATAGCGGGCGCCCACTCGTGAATATTCCTTCCCCTACTTCACCAACCGGCGGTCTTCCCACAGGGATTGTGTTTGCCAATATAGCCAATCAATTCACAATACCGCCAGGACCAAACACTGCGAGCACAACTGCGGCTGCTGCGGCATTTATTTTCGTTGGCGTCGATGGTGTGCTCTCCGCATGGAATGGCACGTATACTTCAAACGCCTACCGTGTATTCGCTCACGCAGGGTCGGCGTATACGGGTCTCGCTATCGGCAATAGTGGCGGTAGCAATTATATTTACCTGGCCAACTTTGCTACCGGCCACATTGAAGTTTATAATAAAGATTGGCAAGCGGTGTCAATGTCATTCACCGATCCCAACTTGCCAGCTGGCTACTCGCCATTTAACATTCAAAATGTCGGAGGGTCGCTCTATGTAATGTACGCTAAGGTTGATGTAGAAGAGCACGAGGAGGAAGCAGGTCCCGGCCTGGGTTATGTAGATGTTTACAGCACAAATGGTTCATTGATAAAACGCTTTGTATCCAGAGGACAGTTGAATGCGCCGTGGGGTGTGGCTAAAGCGCCGGCAGGTTTCTTCGGTGAGAATGGTCAAGAAGCTATCTTGATTGGAAATTTCGGAGATGGTCGCATTAATGCATATAACATGAATGGCGATTATCTCGGCCAGTTACGTTCACATGGAAGCCCGATTGAAATCGAAGGCTTGTGGGCAATCACGTTTCCGCCCGGAGGCGCAACAAATAGATTGTACTTCGCCGCAGGCCCCGACGACGAAGAAGAAGGACTTTTTGGCTACATTATAAAATCAGAATGACAGACTAACTGCAAATGGAGAGGCCGGAATTTTTTTCTGGCCTTTTTTATTTAAAAATACATTTGATTACCGCACACTTGTTCGTTGTGAAAGATAATTTATGCGCATAATCACCAAAACAGTTTTAATACTTTCAATTATAAGTTTATTCGCCGATGTGGCCAGCGAAATGTTGTATCCTGTTATTCCTGTTTATCTAAAACAAATTGGCTTTGCTGTCTTTTGGATAGGCGTTTTAGAAGGAATAGCAAATTTCACTGCAGGTGTAAGCAAAGGCTACTTTGGGAAATTGAGTGACGAAAAAGGAATTCGACTTCCGTTTGTAAAACTTGGATATTTCCTGAGCAGCATCTCCAAGCCGATGATGGCCTTGTCTACCTTCCCATTATGGATCTTCTTTTCAAGGACGATTGACCGACTCGGTAAGGGCGTACGCACATCAGCAAGGGACGCATTGCTGTCACAAGAGGCAACCACGCAAACGAAAGCCAGAGTATTCGGCTTTCACCGCGGGATGGACACCGTGGGTGCTACTATTGGACCGGCCTTAGCACTTTTGTTTCTAACGTTTCATCCCGGCGAATACACATTCGTGTTTTATCTGGCGTTTATTCCTGCAATCATTTCAGTAACTCTTATCTTTTTACTCAAAGAGAAACCACAACAAAAGTCGACGCTCGAAAGGGGTAACTTCTTTTCCTTTTTAAAATACTGGGCCGTGGCTTCGACAGAATACAAGAAAGTTGTGATTGGCTTGCTGTTCTTTGCAGTTGCAAACAGCTCCGACGTTTTTCTTTTACTCAAAACAAAGGAGATTACCGGCAGTGACACTCTCACCATCACCGCTTACATTTTCTACAACCTTGTGTTTGCAGCCGCGTCGTACCCTTTGGGCGTGCTGGGAGACAAGTTTGGTTTAAAGAAAGTGTTTTTATATGGTATGTTTCTTTTTGCTGTAGTATACATCGGTTTTGCAGTTGCAGAATCTTCGATTACAATCTTCGTTTTATTTTTTATCTATGGAATTTATGCCGCAGCAACAGAAGGAATAACGAAGGCCTGGATCACAAACATTGCCCATCATCAGAACACGGCTACAGCTCTGGGATTTTACACTTCATGGCAGAGCATCTGCTCGTTGGCCGCCAGTATTATCGCAGGTTTCGTTTGGAATATGTGGGGAAGTTTCACTGCATTTATTTTCACGGCGGTGTTAACCGTTGTGATTATTTTTTATTTCACCTCAACCCTTCGTAAAAAGCGAATTAACGCCTAATGATTTTTGGCACGGTAATGGAAAGTTATACCCTGTACTCATGAAAGCTGATGGGAACTTTAAAATCCGTACACCTTCACTATATATCAACATATATATTTCTATTTATCAGCAAAGAAGCGATTCGCACGATGCAGAGTCGCTTTTTTTATTTTGTTTTTCTTCTGAGATAAGACTATTTCACTTTGCGAAGAGCTTTGGAGCAATTCTGCAGCAACAAGCACGAAGCACGCCGACGACGGGACTTAAAAACCTGTGCGGAAATTTATGCACAACTGCCAATAATCGCTGAGGTTGTCGGAAGTTTTAGGAAGCGACAAAGCCCAACCGTTTTTCCAACTCTACAGGTAAGGTGGGTAATTTTCTGCGCTCGATCAAAAAACTGTTCAGCTGTGCAATCTCAGAAAAAATATAATGCTTGTCAGCCGCGGCCTTCAGGTAATCTTTCCCGCTACTTCCTCCGGTACCAACCCGGGTGCCAATCATTCTGTGGACCATATTCATGTGTCGATATCTCCAGGAACTCAATTGTTCGTCAATTTCAAGTAAGGCATTCAACAATTGGAAAGGCAATTGTAATAGAGGGTACCCACGATAAAGCATGATAAACAACGCTGAGCGGCTCGCTTGTGGTGAAAGCGAACGAGGCGTGTCAGTTGCTTCACGATGCTGATCCATTTTTTCGAAAAATGTTTTATCGAATGCTTCAAGATTGTTTTTCTCAACATCAACAAGACTAGTTTGATAGCGATCACGGTAATCTGTCCAAAACGAATTGCTGTTTTCATCAACAGCCGGAGCCAGCGGCATTCTTTCGAGCCATGCATTCACTAATTCGAGCAGAGATTTTTGTGATTCAGCTTTTTTGATAACATCAATATGTTGGGTTCGTAGCTGCGAGAGGTAGTGCTCCTGGCCGTGCCTGTGGTGAAATTTTAAGCCAAGCTTTGCTTCGAGTTCTTTGAATTGCCAACTTTGAAAGCCCGAAGCCGGACGAAGCATATCGCGAAAATCAAGAAAATCCATCGGCGTCATTGTTTCCATGATGTCCACCTGGTGAACTAGAACACGTAGAATTGTTCCAATGCGATTGAGGCGGTGAACGACGGTTTGCAACTCAGGTGAATTATCATTCAGAGCAGGTTTATGCATGATGCCCATAATCGAGTTGACCTCGTGATGCAGCTGCTTAAACCAAAGTTCATAGGCCTGGTGAATAACGATAAATAACATTTCATCATGAGCCGGGATACTGTGCTTATCGCTTTCCGGGGATTGAGCGTTTAATATTTTGTCCAACTGGAGATAATCGTGGTAGTGAAGATCACCCCCTGTCCCCCTAAAGGGGGTATTCATATCGATATGCTCATTTTGTCTTTTTTCATTTTGCATCCATGCAAATGTATGAGGGATACTTTTTACTTCCCTTCAGGCGATGGGGTTCTATTTAAACTCATATCCGATATCTGTGCGATAATAAATGCCTTCGAAGTCTATATCCTCCAAAATGAGCATTGAGCTTTCAACGGCTTCCCTGATATTATTTCCGTACGATGTTACGCACAACACACGTCCACCGTTTGTCACAATCTTTCCATCAGCCTGCGCAGTGGCAGCGTGAAAAATAAACGAGTTCTTATCCGTTTGACTTAGTCCTTTGATAGGGAATCCTCTTTCATAAGCACCGGGATATCCATGGCTCACCGCCATTACCGTAACAGCGTAGCGTTCATCTACTCTCAACTGTACGGTGTCCAGCTCCTGTTGCGTGGCGGCGACCAGCAGGCCGACCAAATCGGTTTCTAATCTTGGCATCACCACTTCGGTTTCAGGATCACCCATACGGCAATTGTATTCTATCAGGTAAGGCTCACCATTCACGCTTATCAAGCCGAAAAACAAAAAACCTTTGTAATCGATGTCTTCTTTATGCAAACCGGCAATCGTGGGCTTGATAATTTTTTCTTCGACTTTACGCATGAAGGCCGTTGTCGCAAATGGTACAGGGCTCACGGCTCCCATGCCACCGGTATTCAAACCAACATCGCCTTCACCGACCCTTTTGTAGTCTTTTGCTTCGGGCAGTAACAAATAGTTCTTACCATCGGTGATAACGAACACACTCAGCTCGATGCCCTCCAGGAATTCTTCGACCACAACTTTTTTGCTCGCCTCCCCAAACTTTGCTTTTTGTATCATTAGCTCAAACTCAGATACAGCCTCTACCGAAGTCTGGCAAATAATAACGCCTTTGCCTGCCGCAAGGCCATCTGCCTTGAGAACTACTGGTAACGGGTGTTCTTTTACATAATGCACCCCGTCTTCAAATGTTGATGCATCAAACTCGCGATATTTTGCCGTTGGGATCTTGTGGCGCTGCATAAACGCTTTAGCAAACGCTTTACTGCCTTCTAACTGGGCTCCTTTTTTCGACGGCCCAATAAAATAGATTTTTTCCAGTTCTTCATTCGATTTGAAATAATCATATAGACCTTTCACCAACGGTTCTTCAGGTCCGACTATTATCATTTCTATTTTTTCAGAAATACAAAACTTCGCGATGGCGTCGAAATCGGTAATATCAAGAGGAACGTTTTTACCGCATTGTGCCGTGCCTGCGTTGCCGGGGGCGATATACAGAGGATTCGCCCATACGCTTTGGTTGATTTTCCAGGCTAAGGCATGCTCTCTCCCGCCGGAGCCTAACAACAGGATACGCATGTACAGGGTTTAAAATTCAGTGCGAATATCGGCACAATTGTTAAAGAAACTGGCGTTTTCTTTGTTGGACTTCAATTTTCTGTATTTTGTATTAGTAAATCCACTCTGATTAGTTACTTAAAATGATTCTATGAGTCAACCCGATGCGATTGCCAGCCATTCACAGGAAGGAAAACATCCAAAAGCGTTATACATTCTATTCTTCACAGAAATGTGGGAACGATTTGCCTACTATCTCATGGTAGGCATCTTGCTTTTATATATGATTGATACAAAAACGGGAGGCAAAGCATTTGACGAACGGATCGGCGCCGATATCGTCGGCAGTTTTATTGCACTCGTTTATCTCACGCCGTTCATCGGTGGCTTGATTGCCGACAGGTATTTCGGATATATCAAGTCCATTTTTTTGGGTGGTATTCTAATGGCGTGCGGGTACATCGGATTGTCACTCCCTGGTAACACCGCGATGTTTATTTCACTCTCGTTGATCATTATAGGCAATGGATTTTTCAAACCCAATATTTCCACTCTTTTAGGTAACATTTACAATCGTGCTGACCTAAGACCGTTAAAAGATAATGCGTACAACATCTTTTATATGGGAATAAATATTGGCGCATTTGTCTGCAATTTTGTTGCTGCTTATTTGCGCAATAAATATGGATGGGGTTGGGCGTTTGCTGCGGCAGGTATTGGCTTAATCATCGGGCTCATCATTCTTGGCAGTTCTCTTAAAAACAAGGATATCTCGGGTGCCGATGTAAAGAAGCCGGTGCAAGCAGAAGACATGCCGCTCTCAAAAATATTTAGCTACGTTTTCCTTCCTGCGCTCGTTGCAGCATTTATTGGCTGGAAAATAAAAGACTGGTTCGGGAGCGCGGTAATGGGAACACAGGCTAACGATGCGTTCATATTCGCGTGCCTCCCGGTGATTGCTTTTTACGTGTCCTTATGGTTAAAGGCAAGCGGCCAGGATAAAAAAGCGATCGGATCCCTCTTATTCATTTTTTTTATAGCGATTGCGTTCTGGACAATTTATAATCAAAACGCCACCGGGCTCACTCTTTGGGCGGAAAAGCATACTGACCGCGCCGCCTCTCCTGCAACCGCGAAAATTACCAGTGCCTTGTATCCACTACAGGAAGTCAACACTTCCCCCAGGTTAGTGCCGGAAGTTGATAGATTTTTCGTTGACGTAAAAGACAACAGCCCAGTCGAAAAAATGGACAGCACGCTTCAGATCATTCCGGGAAATGAGAAGCCCGACACGTCGAAAACCGTATTCGGCATTACCGCGACTGGTAAGAAAGTCGATACCGCGTCACGCAATGTGTTAATCATGGGGCCCGACCCGTATTTCAACAATGTACCAAAGGATCAATGGCCACAAGGCAACAATGTGAAGCTTACCAACACCGAATTGTTTCAATCTATAAATCCGCTTTGTATTGTTTTGTTCACGCTGATCTTTGTCCCCTTCTTTGGATGGCTCAGGAAAAGAGGAAAGGAACCCACCACGGCTTCGAAATTTGGGATGGCTATGCTCATTTCTGGATTGTCGGCTCTTGTAATGGTGTTCGCTGTCATGTCAGTACCATCCATCTACACTCACAAGGCCTCGCCTATATGGTTATGGTTAACGTACGCCGTTTTTACAATCAGTGAAATATTTTTAAGCCCGATGGGTTTGTCCTTCGTTTCCAAATTGGCGCCCCCGCGGCTGACCGCTCTCATGATGGGCGGATGGTTCCTGGCGACATCTATCGGCGGAAAACTGGCTGGTATAATGACCGGCTTCTGGGACGATTTTCACGACAAAAAAATATTTTTCCTGATACTCACTGTTGCAGCATTCATCGGCGGAATCCTGATTTATTCACGAATAAAATTCCTGAATCAGATTGTGAGAGAGAAAACAGGATCAGCGTAAAACTTTTTCCTTATCGCGAGTTGCGATTGTTCAACTCCTTTTTATTTATCTTACTTAACAAAACCAACTGTTATGGCAGAGCAATCTCATTTCAAGCCGTTTGTCTCTCCTGATACCAACATGAAAGAATTTACGGTGAAAGCTGTCCTTACAGGCAGCATTTTCGGGATTCTTTTTGGCGCAGCAACAGTATATCTTGCGTTGAAAGCCGGCCTCACGGTTTCTGCTTCCATTCCCATCGCAGTACTTGCCATTACGCTTGGAAGAAAATTCTTAAAGACAACAATTTTAGAAAACAACATCATTCAAACAACAGGATCGGCTGGCGAAAGCATTGCCGCCGGCGTTGTTTTTACACTTCCGGGCTTTTTGTTTTTATCAACGGCTGAAGCCACGAAATTTTTTGATTACGTAGTAATTTTTATTCTCGCCATTTTCGGTGGCATTTTAGGAACGCTAATGATGATTCCACTGCGGCGATCGCTAATCGTAAAAGAACATGCGGTGTTGCCCTACCCGGAAGGCACTGCGTGCGCGTCTGTATTGAAAGCAGGCGAAAAAGGCGGAGAGTTTGCAAAGACTGCATTTCAAGGTTTGGGATTCGCATTTGCCTACGCATTGCTGCAAAGACTATTTAAGGTCATCGCTGAGACTCCTGTTTTTGACACGGTAAAATACAAAGTGATCAACCGTTATTATCCTTCAGCGCAAATAGCTGCGGACATTACGCCGGAGTATCTGGGAGTCGGCTACATAATTGGTGCGCGAATAGCGGGCGTGCTCGTAGCAGGAAGTGTATTAAGCTGGTTAGTTTTTAATCCGTTACTCGCTTCGCTGGTGGACCCGATGAACGTTGCAATTCAACAAGTGAAATTGGGTTACCTGAAGGATCTCTCCGATACAGCCGGCGGTTATGGCGGTTGGAACCCGGCTACACACACATTTGCCGATCCTGCCACCGCGATCTATCGTGCATACATCAGGCAAGTGGGCGCGGGCGCCGTCGCAATGGGAGGCTTTATCACGTTGATCAAAACGATTCCCACGATCATTTCGTCATTTAAAGAAAGTCTTGGTGCCGTGAAAGAGAAAGATCAGGCGACAAGCCGCTTGCGCACCGAAAGAGACCTGAATATAAGAGTTGTACTGTTTGGCAGTCTCGCACTCATTATTCTTATTGCGCTGTTGCCCATGATTCCAGGTAATAATATTTTCAATAAGCTCGTAATTGGAATCCTGATCGTCGTGTTTGGTGCTTTCTTCGTTACTGTTTCTTCGCGCATCGTGGGTATCATCGGAACGACAAACAATCCTATTTCGGGAATGACTATTGCGACAATGATGAGCACCTGTTTGATCTTCGTTGCCGTGGGTTGGAGCGGCCAATTTTATGAGCCGATGGCATTGGTGGTGGGAGGGATGGTTTGTATTGCTGCTGCAAATGCCGGCGCTACATCGCAAGATCTAAAGACGGGATACCTGGTTGGCTCGACGCCGAAATACCAACAGCTGGCATTATTCATTGGCGCAGTTGTGTCGGCGATAGCTATCGGCTTTACGGTAAAAACGCTTGACTTGCCCACGGCTGAATTAAAAGCAAAGGGAATTGAACATGCAATTGGTAGCATATTTAATGCGCCACAAGCGACACTTATGGCCACTCTCGACAAAGGCATCCTGTCACACAATCTCGACTGGAACTTTGTGATTGCGGGTGCCGCGCTGGCACTGGTTGTAGAGTTATGCGGCGTAAGAGCTCTGAGCTTTGCAATCGGAGTTTATTTGCCATTGTCCACAACATTGCCAATCTTCATCGGCGGGGCAATACGTGGAATTGTTCAAAGGATAAAATTAAAACGCGACGAACCTGTTATAGAGGGTGAGGAAGATCTTGAGAAGGGAAATCTCTTTGCAACAGGACTTGTTGCAGGCGGCGCCTTGCTTGGCGTCGTGTTTGCATTTCTGAATATTCCAACAAAACTTGCAAACAGCTTAAAGCAGTTGAGCGTTGAGGAATGGTTCAAAGAAAATATTGGAGACGGGGGTTATTATTTCCTTGGCTTGCTGTTTTTTGCACTGATGGGATTCACTCTCTACAGAATTGCGCTCAAAAGAAAAAGGCCGGGTCAGGTGTAACAAAAAAGCATCCGACAGCGTCTGGATGCTTTGGATTTATGTAGACGGTACGAATCAGCAAAAACTTAGGTGCTCATATTTGTTCCCGAGAATGGCTGCGTCATCTGCATCAAGCCACTTCCTAAGCACCGTTGCATAGACGGCTTTAAAGTCTATTTTATACTTTAAATCTCCTTCAGCGAGATCAGTCAAATCTGGCATCGCGTTGATCAAACCCTTTTGCTTTAATGCGCCGCCAATCAAGAACATATTGTTGGCGGTGCCATGATCTGTTCCACCACTTGCATTTTGCGAGACTCTTCTTCCAAACTCAGAAAATGTGAACATGAGCACATCATTAAATCGATTATTCTTTTTCAAGTCGGTTGTGAATGCGCGTACTGCATCACTTAATTCCGTAAACAAACGTTGCTGCTGCGCTTCCTGGTTGACGTGCGTATCAAAACTTCCCAGCGATATGTAATAGACTTTGGTGTTGATATCTGAAAAGATCAACGAGGCAATTGTTTTCAGGCCATTGCCCAATTCTGTTTTTGGATAATCGGAAGTTGAAGAGTGTGCCCTGCTTTGCTGGAAAATATAGTTGGCCGATGACAAAGTTTCAGACATGGTTTTGTACAAGTAGTCGACGGTTTCTTCGCCCGTACTCGTATGGTCATTTAAAAGGTCTTTAAAAAATTTTTCGTTGCTTGCGCCAAACAAACGTTTTGGATCCTTCATCGCGATCGCCTTCGAATTTTCACCCTTTAAGGCGAGACTCAACACATCATCGATCTCCAAAGCATAAGTTGGCTTATCGCAGCCGCTGCATTGCGCGTCCAGGTAACGACCGAGCCAGCCCGTGGTTACGTATTGATCGCTTGCGCTTCCCGTTTGCCATATGTCCATGCTGCGAAAATGCGACCGATCCGGATTTGGATAGCCGATACCATTTAGAATACCGAGACTGCCATCGTCATACAATTCCTTGAATCCTGTCAGTGCCGGATGTAAACCCACATCATCAGTCAACGATAAAGCCTTCGTTTTTTCAATGCCCAGCCTTGGCCGCTCACGATAGTAAGTGTCGTTTCGAAAAGGAATCACAGTATTCAATCCATCATTGCCACCGCTCAATTGTAAAATCACCATCACTTTGTTTCCTGGCGGTACGCGGTCCACTCTCTCAAATGCCTTTAAAAATTTCGGCACCATGAAAGAAGCCGTGGCTAACGATCCAAGTTGTAAAAATTCTTTGCGTTTGATCAACACCATAAGACCCCCATCCCCTAAAGGGGAGTTTAGCGAATATTTCCCTTATAAGAATATTCTGTCATTAAGAAAAAGATGTCAAGAACTATCGAAGATTTGTCAAACTCTAAATCCCCCTTCAGGAAAACGGGTGTTTAACATAACTGGTACTCCGGCTCCCTCATTATTTGAATA
>Ga0081539_10005365_pt1 | contig 13132 bp, 11 predicted proteins | sample TabmetS4T2R2_FD_71023 | JGI IMG/M metagenome (GOLD analysis project Ga0081539, IMG submission 71023) | Tabebuia heterophylla rhizosphere microbial communities from the University of Puerto Rico - S4T2R2 | ecosystem: Host-associated > Plants > Roots > Rhizosphere ...
ACCGCCTGCAGCTCACCCCACTGCGCCGCGTGGCGATCCTCGTGGGCCAGCTCGCCGGCGCCACGACGGTCGCGCTGCTGGGAGCGATCATCTACCTGATCGTCGGCCTGATCGCCGGCGTGCACATCGAAAGCGGCGTCGGGGGCGCGATCCTGCTGCTGTTCTACGCGGTGTTCGTGGCAGTGGCCTTCTCGGGGATCGGCGCGACGATGGGCGCGCGCACCGGCTCGCCCGAAGCCGTCCAGGGCGTCTTCCCGCTCATGTTCGCGCTGTTCTTCCTGTCGTCGATGAGCCTCCCGCGCAACCTCATCGCGGTCGACTGGTTCCGCACGGTGGCCACGTGGAACCCCACCTCGTACCTGATCGAAGGGCTGCGGTCGCTGGTCATCACCGGCTGGGACGGCACCGCGCTGTGGCGCGGGGCGGCGGTCGGCGTGGGCGTGCTCGTCGTGTCCTTCTGGGCGGCGTCGCGCGCGCTGGCGACGAGGATGGCGAGGACCTGATGGGCGACTTCACCGCCGTCGCCGGCGCCGTGCTGCGCCGCAACCTCATCCACGCGTTCAAGAACCCCGCGCTGCTGATCCCGTCGGCGATCTTCCCGCTGCTGTTCTTCACCGCCTTCGCGGGCGGCCTGTCGCGCGTGAGCGACATCCCCGGCTTCGACTTCCCGCCCGGCTACACGACCTTCCAGTACGTCTTCGTCTTCCTGCAGTCGGCGGCGTTCGGTGGGGTGTTCACCGGCTTCGCGGTCGCGGCGGACTTCGAGTCGGGCTTCGGCCGCAGGCTGCTGCTGGCCTCGCCTCAGCGGCGCGGGATCATCGCCGGCTACGTCCTCGGCGCGATCTGCCGCTGGGTGTTCACGGCGACGATCGTGACGGTCGCCGCGCTCATCGCCGGCATGGAGATCGACGGCGACCCCGCGCAGCTCCTCGGGCTGATCTCGCTGGCGCTGCTGACCAACATGGCCGCCTGCCTGTGGGGCACCGGCCTGGCGCTGCGCTTCCAGACGCTGCAGGCCGGCCCGCTCATGCAGATCCCGATCTTCCTGCTGCTGTTCATGGCGCCGGTCTACGTGCCGCTGCACCTCATCAAGGGCTGGGTCAACACCGCCGCCTCCTACAACCCGATCACCGCGCTCGTCGAAGCGGGCCGCGGGTTCATCTCGGCGCGGCCCGACGTGGTCGGGCTGGCCTATCTCTCGGGCTTCGCCCTCGTGGCGGTCGCCCTCGTTTGGACGCTGACGGGCCTCGTGCGCGCCGAGCGCGGAGAGTGACGACCGACGTATGCTGAGCGCAGTCGTGAGTGGTCCTGCACGCCAGCTCGACCCCGCCGCGCTGGGCGATCACGTCGACCGCCTCTATCGAGCGGCGTGGGCCCTGTGCGGATCGCGCGAGGACGCCGAGGATCTCGTGCAGGAGACCTTCGCCAAGGTCCTGGCCAAGCCGCGCTTCCTGCGCAACGACGACGACCTCGGCTACCTGCTGCGGGTGCTGCGCAACACGTTCGTCAGCCGCCACCGCACGGCGATGCGGCGCCCCCAGGCCTCGCCGATGCCCGAGGAGCTCGAGCCGATGGACGTGTCGAGCGCCACGCGGCCCGATCACGCCGTCGAGGCGCGCCAGGTCTTCGAGTACATCGCGGCCCTGCCCGACGACTTCCGCGACGCCCTGGTGGCGGTCGACGTGGTCGGGCTCAGCTACGGCGAGGCGGCCAAGCTGCTGAAGACGAAGGAGGCCACGATCACCTCGCGGCTGTACCGTGCGCGAGCTCAGGTCGCGCGCGGGATGGATCCGAGCCGAGAGAGCGTCTTGTAGAGAAGACCGTGCCAGCCGGAGACCCCAACACGCCCCTCGAACCCGTCGACGAGCAGCTCGCCGAGCGGGGCCGTGCGCTCATCGCGGCGGCCGTCGCCGAGACGCGCGCGCCGCTTGCGCTGCGCGAGCGCATCGAGGCCGATCGCCAGCGCTCGGTCGCCCGCGACTCCGGCGCGCGGCGCCGGCGCCTGCGCGGGCTGCTCATCCCCGCGGGCGGGCTCGTCGCCGCGGCGGTGGTCGCCGTCGTGGTGCTCGTCGGGGGCGGCGGCGCGCCGAGCGTGGTCGCCACCGCGTCGCTCGCCGCGCGCGGACCGGTGCTGCCGGCGCCGGCCGAGAGCACGACCAACGACGCGCTGCTTCAGAGCTCGATCGAAGGCGTCCCGTTCCCGTACTGGGGCGATCTGAAGTGGGAGAGCGTCGGCGCGCGCGACGACAAGATCGAGGGGCGCGCCGCACGCACGGTCTACTACGCCAATCCCAAGGGCGTCCAGGCGGCGTACACGATCCTCGGCGGCGATGCGATCGACCCGCCCTCGGATGCGGTCAAGCGCACCGACAAGGGCGTGCAGCTGTTCGTCGTCGAGGACAACGGGCGCCGCGTGGTGACCTGGGAGCGCAACGGGCACACGTGCGTGCTCAGCGCGCCGATGAGCGTGCCCGAGCAGAAGCTGCTCGACCTCGCGGCGTGGAAGGGCAACGGCGGCGTCCCGTTCTAGGACCGTTGACGCCGTATCACCGCGCCACGCTCGTCCTCCTGCTCCTGGCCCAGCTGCTCGCCGCCCAGCAACCGCGCGGCGGGCCGTTCCCGGGCGTGGCGCGGCCCGGGTCGGCGCGGCTGCCGCGCCGGGCGCTGCCGCCGCACGGGACCGTCGCCGGCCGCCGGCCGCGGGGATGAGGGCTCAGTCGGCGCTGGGGTGCAGGAGCGGCACCGCTCCGCGCCAGCCGGCGGCGAGCGCTGCGACGAGCGATGGCGGGGTGATCACGGTCGCCGCGCCGCGGGGCCGCTCGACGCGGGCGTCGTAGCCGGCGGGCGCCCAGCGCAGGAGCTCTGCGCCGCGCACGAGCCAGGGGTGCTCGTCGCGCAGGACGAAGGCGCCGTCGGGGAGGTCGTCGAGGCTCGTCTCGTAGTGGCGCTGGGCCTTCGCGGCGGCGTCGAAGCGCTCGGCGTGCAGCTGCTCGTCGATCGGGTCGGCGCCGCGCTGGCTGGGATGCAGCGTGCGCCAGATCGCCGTGAAGCGGTCGTAGTCCTCGCGCCGGCACAGCGCGCACGGCCGGTGGCCGGCGGCGAACGCCGTCGCCTCGTCGAGGAAGAACAGCTCGGTGAACTTGCCCGGCTGCAGCAGCGGATGGCGGTGCCAGCCCTTGAAGCGCAACCGGCAGGCGATCCAGCGCCTGGTCGCGTAGCGGCGCCGGATCGCGCCGTTGTCGTCGTGCAGGCAGCCGCGGTTGCCGTAGACGAGCCCGCGCGCCGGGTCGGCGACGATCTCGTTGAGCGGGGTGACGCGGTTGCGCAGCGGCACGTCGATCGACGATAGAACGCGGCTAGCGTTGCCGGCGTGAGGCGCCTCTTCGTCACCGGCCTGGGCGGCTACCTCGGACGCGAGCTCGGGCGGCGCGCTCCCGCGGCGGGCTGGGAGGTCTCCGGGATCGTGGGCAGCGCGCAGCTCGACGTCCGCGACGCCGAGGGCGTGCGCGCGGCGGTGCTCGCGGCGCGGCCGGACGTGGTGGTCCACACCGCGTATCGCATGGACGACGCGAGCGTGAACGTCGACGGGACGCGGGCGGTGGCGGGCGCCGCGGCGGCCATCGGAGCGCGCCTCGTGCACCTGTCGACCGACGTCGTCTTCGGCGGCGGCGAGCGGCCGCTGACCGAGGACGATCCACCGGGCCCGGTGACCGCGTACGGCGCGTCGAAGCTGGAGGCCGAGCGGGCCTGTCCGCCCGACGCGCTCATCGTGCGCACGTCGCTGCTCTACGGCGGCGACGCTCCCTCGACCCACGAGGTCGCGGCCATCGAGGCAGCCGACGGCGTGCGCGACATGGCCTTCTTCACCGACGAGGTCCGCTGTCCGATTGCGGTCGCCGATCTCGCCGACGCGGTGCTCGAGCTGGCCGCGCGCGATGTCGTCGGGCCGCTCCACGTGGCGGGAGCAGATGCGCTCAACCGCCTCGAGCTCGCGCGCTTGATCGCGGCTCGGCATGGGCGCGACCCGGATGCGTTGCGCGGCGGAGTGGGAGGGCCCGGCCGGCCGAAGCGGTTGGCGCTCGACTGCTCGCGCGCGAGGGCGATGCTGCGGGTGCGGCTGCGCGGCGCGCGCGATGTGCTGCGGGGCTGAATTGCAGCTTTCCGGCCGACCCGTCAGCATCGAGTCGGTGGACGTGGCGACCCAGCCCGCGGTCGGGCAGGCCGAGGTCAGGCTCGGCGCGCTCATCGACCAGCTCGGCGTCGAGCTCCTGCACGTCGTCGTCGCGCCCGCCGGCCTGGACGTCGGCGTCCGCGGCATCGTCCTGCACGACGCCGCCGACGACGTCGCGTTGCAGGCGGGCGCCGTAGTGCTGGCCATCGGGACCGACGAGCGCAGCCCGGCCGCCGCCGCGCTCGTCGCCGCCGGTGCCGAGGCGGGCGTCGCCGCGGTCGCCCTCAAGCACCGCGGTGAGCTCTCCGCGGCGCTCGTCGACCTGGCCCGCGAGCGCGGCGTCGCGCTGCTCGCGGTGAGCGGCAACGCGTCGTGGGGGCAGCTCTACACGCTGCTGCGCACGGCGGAGGCGACGGCGGGCGCCGCGGGCGATCCGGTGCTCGGCGGCGCCCCGGCCGGCGACCTCTTCACGCTCGCCAACGCGGTCGCCGCGATGGTGGGCGGCGCGATCACCATCGAGGACCCGCGCTCGAACGTCCTGGCGTACTCGACGATCGAAGCGCCGATCGACGGCCCGCGCCGGCGGACGATCCTCGGCCGCGCCGTGCCCGACGACTGGATGCGCTGGCTGAAGGAGAGCGGCACCTTCCAGCGGCTGTGGGCCAGCGACGGGCCGATCCGCGTGTGCCTCTCCGACGTCGCCGAGGGCAAGGACCGTCTCGCGATCGCGGTGCGCGCGGGCGATCAGATCCTCGGGTCGATCTGGGCGATGGAGGGGACCCAGCCGCTGGCGCGCGAGGCCGAGCAGGCGCTGGCGAGCGCGGCTCCGCTCGCCGCGCTTCACCTCGTCCGCCACTATGCGCGCGACGACCTGCGCCGCCGCGACGACAGCGAGCTGCTGCGCTCGGTGCTCAGCGGCCGCCTGCCGCCCGAGGAGCTCGCCTCCGCCGGCCTGCCCGATGCCCACGTCACCGTGCTCGGCTTCGATGTCGTCGGCGCCGATGCCGCCGCGGCGACGGCGACCGGGGACCGCATCGAGGGCCTCGTCGCCCTCTACCTGCAGGCCTACCGCTACGACGCGATCTGCGCGGCGGTCGAGGGCCGCGTGTACGTGGTCGTCGCCGACGCGGAGGCTCCCACGGTCGAGCGCCTGCATCGGCTGGCCACCGGCGTGGTGGAGAACGTGGAGCGCGGCCCGCGCGTCGCGCTGCGCGCCGGGATCGGCGGCACCGGCACCGGGCTGCAGAGCGTGCTGACGAGCCGTCGCGAGGCCGACAGCGTCCTGCGCGTGCTCGCCGAGCAGGAGTCAGGGGCGGCGGTCGCGTCGCTGGACGCCGTCCGCCCGCGGGTCATCCTCGCCGAGCTGCGCGACCTCGCCGGCCGCGACCCGGCGCTGCTGCGCGGCAAGCTCGACCGCCTGCGCGAGCGCGACGAGCGCGGGCGAAGCCAGCACGTCGCGACGCTGCGCGCCTACCTCGACGCGTTCGGCGACGCGTCGCGGGCCGCGCGGTTGCTCGAGCTGCACCCGAACACCTACCGCTACCGTCTGCGCCGCGCGCTCGAGACCGCCGAGCTCGACCTCGACGACCCGCTCGAGCGCCTGGTCGTCCACCTCCAGCTGCACCTGATCGCCGACGACTAGCGCCCTGCGTCGGCGAAGTGGCACGCGGCGCGGTGCTTGCGCCCGCCGGCGTCCGGCCACGGGTCGCTCGCGATGCACAGCTGGCGGTCCTCGCGCACCTGGGGGCCGATCGGGCAACGCGGATGGAAGTGGCAGCCGGGGGGCGGCGCGTGCGGGTCGGCCGGCTCGACGTCCAGGGTCGGCGCCGCGGCGGTCCGGCGCCCGAGCGCGGGCACCGCGGCCAGCAGCGCGCGCGTGTAGGGATGGCGCGGGTCGGCGAGCAGCTCGTCGACCGGCCCGACCTCGACGATGCGGCCGAGGTACATGACCGCGATCAGATCGCCCACATAGCGCGCGAGCGCGAGGTTGTGGGTGATGAAGAGGACCGAGAGCCCGAGGCGCGCGCGCACCTCGGCGAGCAGGTTGAGGATCGCGCCCTGCACCGAGACGTCGAGCGCCGAGGTGACCTCGTCGGCGATGAGGACGGCGGGCTCCACCGCGAGCGCCCGGGCGATCGCCACGCGCTGGCGCTGGCCGCCCGAGAGCTCGCGCGGCAGTCGCCCGGCGTGGCGCTCGTCGAGCGAGACGAGGCCGAGCAAGCGGGTGACCTCGCTGTCGCGATCGGGGCGCCGCACCCCGCCGCGGGCGCCGAGCGCCTCAGCGAGCAGATCGCCCACCGTCATGCGCGGGTTCAGCGAGGCGTAGGGATCCTGGAAGACCATCTGCACGCGCCGGCGCAGGGCGCGCCCGCGCTCGCCCGGCAGCGCGGCCGGGTCGCTGCCGTCGATCAGCACCTGCCCGTCCGTGGTCGGCGCCAGCCCGACGATCGCGCGCGCCAGCGTCGACTTGCCCGATCCCGACTCGCCGACGAGCGCCACGACCTGCCCCGCCGGCACCTCGAGGTCGACGTGGTCGACCGCGGTCAGCGCGCCGGCGCCCGCGCCGAACCGGACGGTCAGCCCGGTCGTCTGCAGCGCGGTCATCCGCAGCCCTCCGCGGCGATCCCTCCCACCGGCGCGGGGTCCGCCTGCGGGTGCCAGCACGCGGCGGCCTGGCCGGGGGCGAGCTCGCGCAGCATCGGCAGCTGCGTGCGGCAGCGGTCGTCGGCCAGCGGGCAGCGCGGGGCGAACGGGCAGCCCTCGGGGACCTCGTGCGGCTCCGGCGGGCGCCCGGGGATCGTCGCCAGCGGCTGGTCGCGATCGGTCGCCATCTCGGGGACCGACGCGAGCAAGGCGCGCGTGTAGGGATGCGCGGGCGCCGAGAGCAGCGTGGCGACGTCGAGCTCCTCGACGACGCGCCCCGCGTACATGACGAGCACGCGCTGGCAGAGCTCGGCGACGACGGCCATGTCGTGCGAGATGAAGATGAGCGCGGCGCCCGTCTCGTCGCTGACCTGGCGCAGGAGCCGCAGTATCTGCTGCTGCACGGTGACGTCGAGGGCGCTCGTCGGCTCGTCGGCGATGATGAGGCGCGGCGAGCCCATCAGCCCCATCGCGATCATCGCCCGCTGGCGCATGCCGCCCGACAGCTCGTGCGGGAAGCGGCGCGCCCGCCGCTCGGGCGCCGGGATGCGCACCGTCCGCAGCCGCTCGACGGCCATCCGCATCGCCTCGGAGCGGCGCGCCCCGCCGTGGACCTCGGCGACCTCGGCGAGCTGGCGCCCGACGCGCAGCGCGGGGTTCAGCGACGCCGTCGGATCCTGGAAGACCATCGCGACCGAGGTGCCCAGCAGACGGCGCCGCTCGGCCGCCGGGATCGCGCGCACGTCGCGTCCGGCGATCCGCAGCCGCTGCGCAGCCGTCTCGCCCGGAGCGGGGACGAGCTGCGCGATGGCCAGCGCCGTGAGGCTCTTGCCGCTGCCGGACTCGCCAACGATGCCGACGATCTCGCCCGGGCCGACCGCGAGCGAGACGCCGCGCACCGGGGTCACGGGCCCGTCCGGCGTCGGGAAGGCGACGGTCAGGCCGGCGACGTCGAGCACCGCATCCTCCACCGGCGCGCCGTCGGCGACGGTCGCCGCGGTCCCGCGCCGCGGGCGCTTGCGCACCGCCGGCCGGGTGCTGGCCGCGCGGGCGAGCGCCTCCCCGAGCCCGTTGAAGGCCAGGCCGGCGATGACGATCGCCACCGCCGGGCCGAGCGCCGCGCCCGGGGTGACGTAGATGCGCTGCAGGCCGTCCTGAAGGAGCCGGCCCCAGTCGTAGTCGGGCGGCTGCACCCCGAGCCCGAGGAAGCTCAGGCCGGCGATCGACAGCAGCGCGTAGCCGACGGTCAGCGTCACGTTCAGGATGAGCGGCTCGGCGACGTTCGGCAGGACGTGGCGGGCGAGCACCCGCGAGCGCGGCACGCCGAGGACGCGGGCGGCGGCGACGTAGTCCGAGCCGGCCACCGAGGCGGCGAGCGTCTGGGTCAGCCGCGCGAACGCCGGCGCGCTCACGAGCCCCAGCGCGAGCACCGCGGCAAGCGCGCCGGCGCCGAGGACGACGGCCAGGAAGATGGCCAGCAGCAGCGAGGGGAAGGCGACCGAGAAGTCGATCGAGGCGTTGACGAACCGGGCGCCGCGGCGGCCGAGGACGACGGGGAGCGCGCCCCAGGGGATGCCGATCACCGCGCCGACGAGCGTCGCCAGCACGGCGAGCGCGAGCGAGAGCCGGCAGGCGACGAGGACGCGAGCAAGGAGGTCGCGACCGAGGTTGTCGGTGCCGAGCGGGTGCGCGCTCGAGCCGCCCTGCAGCATGTTGGCGACGTCGATCGCGCGGGCCTCGTGGCCCCAGATGAGCGGACCGACCAGGGCGAGGACGAGCAGGGCGGCCAGCAGCAGCGCCGCGATCGCTCCCGTCGGCGTCCGCAACGCCGCGCCGAGCGCGCCCGACCGTCGACCCCTCGTCATGCCTGGCGGATGGTCGAGCGGCGATCGAGCGTGCCGAGCAGCAGGTCGACCCCGAAGTTGATGATCAGGACGGCGCTGCCGAGCAGCAGGATGATCGCCTGCGCCAGCGCGTAGTCCTGCTGCGCGACGGACTGCGTGATGATCGTCCCCAGGCCCGGCCACGCGAAGACGTTCTCGACGAGGACGGTGCCGCCGATGAGCCCGCCGAGCAGCAGGCCGCCCAGGGTGAGCGTCGCGGTGAGCATGTTCGGCAGGCAGTGGCGCAGGTACTCGAGGCGCGCGGGGAGCCGCTTGCTGCGCGCCGTTCGCATGTAGTCCTCGCCGAGGACCTTGAGCGTCTCGGCGCGCACGATGCGCGCGAGCGCGGCGATCGACCCGAGGCACAGCGACGTGACCGGCAGCACGTACGACGACACGCCGCTCTGCCCGGCGACCGGGAACCACTTCAGCGTCACCGCGAACACGTAGACCAGTCCGACGCCGAGCAGGAACTCGGGCACCATCGCCAGGCCACCGGTGACGGAAGTGAAGGCCAGGTCCGTCCCCCGGCGCCGGCCGTCGCGCGTGAGGATCGCGGCGAGCATGCCGATCGGCAGCGACAGGCCGAGGATGACCACGAACGCGATCCCGGCCAGCCGCGCGGTGTTGGGCAGCCGCTCGCCGATGATCTCCGAGACGGGAAGGTTCGATACGAACGAGGTCCCGAAGTGCCCGCGCACCACGTTGCCGGCGTAATCGACGAACTGCTTGGCCAGCGGCTCGTCGAGCCTGAGGTCGTGGCGCAGCGCGAGAACGCGGCTCTGCGGCGCCCGGGGGCCGAGCGCCGCCCGGACCGGGTCGCCCGGGATGAGGTGGATCATCGCGAACGACAGCACCAGCAGCAGCGCGAGCGACACCACGAGCCGCGCCGAGCGGCGCGCGACGAAGACGAGCATCGGGTGGTTCGCGGTCCACCCCGAGCCTCGCATCCGTCCGCCGGCCATTGCGTTCAGCGGGCGACCATGCGGATGCTGGTGGGCTCGGTGCCGTTGAGGCCGAGGGCCAGCCGCGCGCTCTTGGCGTAGGTGGTCAGGAGGTCGGCGGCGATCGGCACCACATCAGCGTTGCGCATGAGCGCCTGCTCGGACCGGGCCCAGAGCTGGCACCCAGCCTGGCCGGTCGTCGCCAGCGCCTGCTGGGAGATGGCCCCGTACTGCGCGTTGTCGATGGCCGCGAAGTTCTGGCCCTTGGGCGACGCCGGACCGGTCGCGTACTGCGTCAACTGGTTGGGGTACGGCAGCGCCACCTGGAGCACCGCGGCGTCCCAGTCGTTGCCCTGGAACAGCGCCTGCGTGAAGGCGTTGGCGTCCGCCCCCTTCAGCTTCACGTCGACGCCCAATGCCTTCCACCAGCGGCTGACGAGCTCCATCCCCGCGCTCAGTGGCGTCTGGTTGCTGAGGTACCTGAGCGTGATCGTGAGCTTGTGCCCGTCCTTCGCGCGCGTCCCGCCGGCGGTGGCGGTCCAGCCCGCCTCGTCGAGCAGGGCCTTCGCCTGCTCGAGATCGTGGCCGGGTACCGCGCCGTTGACGGTGTCGATGCGACACGGGCGCGGCTGAAGGAGGACCAGGCTGGTCGGCCGCGTCCCGCTTCCTTCGGTGAGGACCTTCTGCAGCTGGCCGAGGTCCAGGGCAGAGGTCAGCGCCTGGCGGACCTTCGGATCCTGACCGGGGTGACCGGGCCGCTCGTTGAAGAACAGGTCGGTCGGCCCCTGCAGCGACTGCAGCTCCTGGAACCGCTGGCCCTTCAGTCGCGCCGCGTCCGGGCCGGTGATCGTCGCGGAGCTCAATTGGCCGGCCAGCAGCAGGTTCGCCATCGTCGTGACGTTCTGGACGATCTTGAAGGTGACCTTCGCCGGTGTGCCGGGAGCCGCCGTCGAGGCGCCGTTGGGGCCCCAGGCGTAGCCCTTGCGAACCGCGAAAGTCAGGTGGTCATCCGCTGCGTAGTCGGCGAGCTGGTACGGGCCTGTCCCATCGGTCGCATGGGCCAGCGACTTCGGGTCGGCGAGGCCCTTCGGACAGACGATCCAGACCGTGCCGGCCCCCTCGAGCAGGAAGCCGTATGGCTGCTTGACGCTGATCGTCACCGTCCGCGCGGCGTCGTCGGCCTTGACGTCGAAGTCGGTGGACGGCACGTGGTCGCCGATCATGGTCGACTGGTGCTTGGGGTCCTTGATCCAGTCGAACACCGATGCGACGTCGCTTGCCCGCAGCTTGGTGCCATCGGCGCAGGTGATGCCCGGCTTCAACGTGAACGTCACGCTCTTGGGCGTGGCCTGCCAGCGCTGCGCGAGCTGGCTCACGACCCGGCCCCGGCTGTCGATGTTGATCAGCGTGTCGTAGGCGAAGGGCAGGACGGTGTTCGTCGTGATCTGCGCGGCGCGCAGCGGGTGCAGGTTGCCCGGGTCCGAGCCAATGGGCTCGGTGTAGGTCGCCCCCTGCTGGAACTTGACGGCCTTGTTCTCCCCGCCGCCGCCGCCGCACGCGCTCGCGGTGAGCGCCAGGGCCGCGCAGCTGGTGACGACGACGATCGAGCGGTTCATCGGCGCAAGTCTTCAACTCGCGCCCGGCGGCCGCATCGTTGCCGCCGACGAGAAGCGCCGCCCGGTGTGGTGGTCGGGACCGAACCGGGCTCAGGCGACCTTGGGCGTGGCCCGCGCGCCCATGTGCAGGTACGGCGACCCGTCCGGCAGCTTGTAGAACACCGCGGGCGTCCACGTCCGCTCGTCGCCGAAGCGCGTCGCGAACACCCGCTCGGCGACCGGCACGAGCGTGAAGTCCTGCTCCGAGTCGTCGTCGAGCTCCGCGAGCAGCCCGGTGTAGGCCAGGCGTCCGCGCAGCGACCCGTCGCCGTAGGCTTCGAGGACGATCTGCCTGCCCACGCGCTCGTAGCGGCCGGCGAGCTCGCGCACGTCGACCGCCGGCGGATCGGCCGGCGGCTCCAGGCGCCGCGGCATGCGCAGGTCGCAGAGCGCGGCGAGCAGCTCGCCGAACAGCGCCTCGTAGAGGTCGTGCGCGTTGCCGCCGTTGGTGAGCAGCGCGATCGCGACGCCGTCCTCGGGCACGACGCGCAGGAACGCGACCTGTCCCATCGTGGCGCCGTCGTGGCCGAAGACCCGGCGCCCATCCCAGTCGAAGAGGATCCACCCCAGGCCCCAATGGCTTCCGAGCGTCCACGGATCGGGGATGGCGATCTGCGGGTCGCGCATGGCTCCGGCGGCCTCCTCGGAGAGCACCCGCGCGCCGTCGGGCGCCCGTCCGCCGTCGAGGTGCAGCCGCGCGAAGGCGAGCGTGTCGGCCGCCGTCGCGCAGATCTGGCCGGCCGGCCCGAGCGCGCGCGGCAGCGTCCACGTCGACACCAGGCGCGCGTCCTTGCGCGCTTCGACCTCGTGGCCGTACGCGACCCGGAAGCGCATCGCCTCCTCCGGCAGCGTCACCGTGTGGGCCAGCCCGAGCGGCTCGAGGAGGCGCTCGCGCAGCGCCTCGTCCCAGGTCTTGCCGGTGAGGTGCTCGACGAGCCGGCCGACGATGACGTACCCCGTGTTGCAGTACGACATCGTCGCGCCGACGGGGTGAGACAGCCCGAGGGTCGCGCAGCTCTCCACGTAGCGGGCCAGCACGTCGTCGCCGCGCCCGACGTCGACGAAGTGATCGCCCTGGATCCCGCTGGAGTGCGAGAGCAGGTGGCGCAGCGTGATCCGCCCGGTCGCGTCCGGGTCGGCGAGGCGCAGCTCCGGCAGCGCGGCGGCGATCGGCCGGTCGAGCACCACCGCGCCCTCGTCGACCAGCTGCATCGCCAGCGTCGCCGTGTACGGCTTGGTGATCGAGCCGATCTGGAAGAGCGAGTCGGGCGTCGCCTCGACTCCCGTCTCGACGTTGAGGACGCCGGTCGCCGCCTCGGCGATCTCGCCGTCGTGCAGGACCGCGAGCGCCGCGCCGGGAACGCGGTGCTCGCGGGCCAGGTCGTCGAGCCGAGCCTGCCAGGAGCCGAGGTCGAGGGCCATCAGCCGACGTCGTCGCGGGCGCGCATGGCGCGTAGCCCGAGGTGGACGTAGCGGTCGCCGTTTGACTCGTAGAACAGCGCCGAGCTCCACGGGTCGTCCTCGTCGACGCGCGTCAGGAACTGGCGCTGGCTGACCGGGACGAACTTCAGGTCGCGCTCGCGCATCGACTCGGGCACCTGCGCCGCGAGCTCCTCGCTCAGGAGCTTGAAGTGGGCGACGAGCTCGTCGTCGATCGGCTCGAAGGTCAGCCGCACGGCGACCGTCTCGTAGGTGCCCGCGAGCGGCGCGAGGTCGACGGTCGGTGGGGTCTCCGGCGGGACGGGCAGCGGCGGCAGCGGCACGCCGACCTCGCCGAGCGCCTCCCTGAACAGCGGGTCGGCGACGACGTCGACGCCGTCGCCGTTGACGAGCAGG
>Ga0081539_10005366_pt1 | contig 13132 bp, 11 predicted proteins | sample TabmetS4T2R2_FD_71023 | JGI IMG/M metagenome (GOLD analysis project Ga0081539, IMG submission 71023) | Tabebuia heterophylla rhizosphere microbial communities from the University of Puerto Rico - S4T2R2 | ecosystem: Host-associated > Plants > Roots > Rhizosphere ...
GCCGCCGCCCCCCCACGGCCCCCCCTCCCCGGGCTCGGTGAGGCGGGCGCCTGCACCACCGACATCGCGAGCCCGGTCACCGAGGACGCCGGTGTCGAGCGGCCGCCGGTAGTAGAGCCCCAGGTCGGTGTCCGACTCTGGCGTGTGCGCATTGCGGGCCCGGCTCCCGCCGAGCAGCACGCCGACGACCCCAGGCACGTCGGTCAACCGTGCCGCCAGCTCATTCAGCCGCTCGTCACTCAACGCCATCGAGGCATCGTCTCGCACAGCCAAGGTCAATGCATGCCGGTCGTCAGCAGAGCAGGCCGGGGTCGAGCTCGAGTCCGTCCAGGTCCTCCGCGCTCAGCAGGTAGAAGTCCGCGTCGAGCAGGCTCCCCGGCAGGGCCGCGCTCTCGGTCGGCGCCTGGCCGGCCTCGTCCGGGCAGGTCGCGCTGCGCCCGATCGGGAAACAGCGATCCGACCCGGGGCGGCATTCGTCCGGCTGGTCGCCCGACCCGCGCCGGGTACCGAGTACGACCACGCGGTGCTGCGGCTGCCGGGTAACCTGCGAGTCGATCAACCGCCGGTCGGTCGGCTGCCCGTCCGCATAGGTGACCAGCCACTGCAGCGTCTGCTCGCCCGGAACGCCTTCGGTCTGTATCCGCTTGCTTCCGCGGGGCATCTCCGGGTCACGGACCAGCCGGGTCCGGTAGGGGATCACGCGAGTCTCAATCACCGTTCGCGTGGTGATCGCCGGCCTGGGCTCCGCCGTGGGCCGATCGGCGGGCTCGTCCTTGCCGTCGGCGCCCCGTGCCGCGAGGTCGGTGCCGCTGCGGCGCGGCGCGCGTGTCGCGGTCCGGTCGGCTACGTCGGACGTACGGCGGTCGGCCTGTTCGCCGGCGATTCGCGCAGCCACGCCCAACCCGGAGTCGGCAATCGAGGGCCGCGGCGCCATGGCGTTCGGGACCTGCTGCGGCATCGCCGGCACCGGCACGGGGCGGTCGGCACCCACCGTGGTCACGATGCGGGGCTCGTCGGTGAGCGCGGCGACGCCTGCCGCTCCCCCGCCGATCATCACGAGCAGCGCGCTGGCGCACGCCGTCATGCGGACGGCGAACGGAAGCCGAGCCCACCAAGACTTTCGTGGCATTTCGAGCAGTTGCTGCCAAGAGTCACTAGTTGTCCGGTTTTGCACCAGAGCATTGTGCCGGGTCGTTCCGCCTTCGCAAGCCGCCGCGTTGTCACCCAAAGGCTGACCGGGAAACGCGTTACCTATATGCCCACCCGTCCGTTGCGGCGCCTGCCGCGGGCCGCAGCCACCGCTTGATCGATCGTTGGTCAAGGCGGCGGCTCCCGCCCAGGCAGGGTCGACTGGTCGATCCGGCACCCCGAGCACGGCGGATCACCGACCAGCACTCGCTGCAGCTGGCCGTGCTCGCCACCGATGCGGGGAGCGCAGTGGTGGTTATGGAGCGCTGTGGCTGTTCTGAGGGCGTCAGAACAGCCACAGCGCTCCATAACCGCCGCGCCGCTCCACACCCACCGCCGCTGAGAGGTGCCGGCCTCGTGGCCAACGCCGGTCGGGCTGGAACTCCTGCTCCGAAACTCGCAAACTCGAGATGCCACCCCAAGTCCAAGATCGACGAGGCACGGGCCACCTGTCGAGGTCGTACGATCAAGTGATGTCCGCGTCCTTCGAGCTGAAGCCGCTCAGCGGCGAGGAAGAGGCAGTGGCGCGCGCCCTGGGCCGGCTCATAATGGTCCTGCCCCGCACCCTCGATGCGGATCTCGAACGCGACCAGCGGATGTCGATGAGCGAGTATTCGGCCTTGCGGCATCTCTCCGAAGCCGAGCACCAGCGCATGCGGATGAGCGAGCTGGCCGCGGCCTGCGACATGTCGCTGAGCGGGATGACCCGGCTGGCCTGCAAGCTGGAATCACTGGGTTACCTTGAGCGAATCCGCTGCGCACAGGACGCCCGGGGGCTCGAGGCGGTATTGACCGACTCCGGACTCGCCCGTCTCCAACAGGCCTGGCCGGATCATCTGGCCAGCGTGCGCCGGCATGTCTTCGACCACCTGTCGGAACTGGACATGCGCAAGCTGGCGGCGGCACTGAACGCGATGGTCCGCTCCTAGTGTCCTGAGTCGTTAATTCGACTACTATTGATGGATGCCGGGTAGGGCGCGGGGCATCCTCGAGCTGAGCGAGGACGAGCGGCAGACGTTGACGCGGTGGACGCGTCGGGCGACGTCGTCGCAGGCGTTGGCGATGCGGGCGCGGATCGTGTTGGCGTGCGCGGACGGGACGCCGAACACGCGCGTGGCGGCGCAGTTGGGGGTGTCGCGGGACATGGTCGGCAAGTGGCGCTCGCGGTTCCTGGCCAAGCGGCTGGAGGGCCTGTCGGACGAGCCGCGGCCGGGGGCGCCACGCAAGCTGACCGACGACGTGGTCGAGGCGGTGGTGGTCAAGACCTTGGAGGAGCGGCCACCGGGCGGCGATACGCACTGGTCGACCCGGTCGCTGGCCCAGGCGGTCGGGTTGAACCAGACCGCGGTGTCGCGGATCTGGCGGGCGTTTGGGCTCAAGCCGCACCTGGTGGACGACTGGAAGCTGTCCACCGACCCGCAGTTCATCGAGAAGGTCCGCGACATCGTCGGCCTGTACCTGGATCCGCCGGTCGGGGCGATGGTGCTCGCGGTGGACGAGAAGAGCCAAATCCAGGCGCTGGACCGTACCGCGCCGGTGCTACCGCTGATGCCGGCCGCGCCGGGCCGGCAGACCCACGACTACGTGCGGCACGGCACCACCAGTCTGTTCGCGGCGTTGGATGTGGCCACCGGCACGGTGATCGGGCAGACCCTGCGTCGGCACCGGCACCAGGAGTTCCTGCGGTTCCTCAAGACCATCGACCGGGCCACACCGTCCGGAGTGGACCTCCACCTGATCCTGGACAACTACGGCACCCACAAGACGCCGCAGATTCACCAGTGGCTGGTCAAGCACCCTCGATTCCACCTGCACTTCACGCCGACCTACTCGTCCTGGCTCAACATCGTGGAACGCTGGTTCGCCGAGCTGACCAACCGGAAACTCCGCCGCAGCACCCATCGCAGCGTGACCGCGCTGGAGGCCGACGTCCACGCCTGGATCGAAGCCTGGAACACCGACCCGAAACCGTTCGTGTGGACCCGCACCGCCGACGAGATCCTCGATACCCTCGCTGCCTATTGCGGCCGGATTAACGACTCAGGACACTAGGACCCTGAACACCTTACGGGGCGACCTCGCCGGTGATCTCGAGAGGAACTGGTCCCGCGCACCGCGCGGACAGCAGACGCCTGCTCCATGCCCGATCGTCACACGGCCCTCACACCATCCGTTACAGCCGCATTACAAGCCGGCGAGGCTGCTGTTGCACAGCCGGTGCAGGCTGCCTCGCATGCCCGAAAGGCATCGAGCCATGAGCTGGTCCACGAGGCGGAGAGGACGGGGTGAACCGAGATGCGAGGTCGTATCCGCATGGTCGTAGTGGCGCTCGCCGCGACCGCGACGGCACTAACCGGCTGCACAGATGCAGGGCGGACCGACTCCGGGGCGGCACCAATGCCGTCGGCGAGCACGACCCCGCCCGCGTCGCACAGGCCGTCGATCAAGGCGAGGACCCGGGCCCCCGTCACTGCCCCGTCGGCGTCAGCGTCCAACTCCACGACCGGTACGCACCGCATGCAACGCTGCCACACCAGTGATCTCACCGGGCACGTCGCGGGCTACGGCCGTGGTATGGGCCAGCGGTATGCGGGGCTGGGCTTGAGGAACAAGACGGCGCGCTCCTGCACCATCTACGGGTATCCCGGCCTGCAGCTGGTTGACGCGTACGGCCGGAATCGGCAGACCAGAACGGACTGGGATCGGTCGACCGGCCCCACTCGTCTGGTGGTCAGGCCCGGTCAGACTGTCTGGGCGTTGCTGCACTGGACGGTGGTACAGGCCGACGAGGACGAGGCGGCCAACGACTGCGCACCCGACCCTGCCGTGCTTCGGGTGACTCCGCCCGACGAGACGACGCAGCTGAGCATGGCGTTCGGTGCTGGGCAGCTCTGCCAGTACGGGCACATCACCGTCGGGGCGTTCGGCCGCGATCGCCCGGTCGACGGCTGACCCCGCACAGGCACGCAGAGTAGATGCAATGCCGGAACCTCGGCGCAGATCCACCACCGCATCGGACGAACGCCGGCATGGTACGGGCAGCCGCAGAGGTAGCCCGCGCACCGACCTGAGTGACGACGGTCAGCAGTTCCCCCGGCCTGCTGCGAATTGACCACGCCCGACGGTCGACCTGAAATCTTGGCCGCGGCCTGGCGTAGCGGGGTGCAGAGCTGAGCGCCAACTCAGCCCGCGCCTCCGCTCGTCAGCCACATCGCCAGAAGCTTGGTCCAAGTAGCCCGGCCGACAATCCCGTCCACCGCCAGCGTGCCCACGTCAGCTCCTTGGAACCGCTTGACAGCCTGCTCGGTCATGGACCCGAAGTCACCGTCTTCCTTCAGCGGTGGCACGACGGGCGAGCCCTCCTCCCCACCAGTGACGAAGGGGTTCAGCATGTGCTGTAGGCGGCGCACGGTCGTGCCCTCGCTGCCTTTGCGCAATGTGGGCAGGTCAACGCAGACGTTGGTGGTCATCGCCCCATCCCCTCAAAGTCTCTCGTTGATGAAACTAACCCTTCATCAGGCGGGCCCTCAACAAGACGGTCCAAAGCGAAACGATGCGCACCGAATTGAACCGCGAACGTGAACGCACGGACCAAGCAACGGACCTCAATCCAGACGCGGCAGATCAGCGAGAGGTTGATAGGCGGAGCCGCCGCTACGTAGCAACTCGGCAAGCGATGTCGCCGGATGGCCGGTGAGCCGGGGAACGTCATCGGTGACACCGGCTACCTCCCCGCCGGCGATGGCGGTGTAGGTGGAAACCCAGGCGTCGACCTGCCAGTCGGGTGCTCCATAGCTTGCGCGGGACGCGTACGCCTGCTCGAGCGTCTCCGGCTGATATCGCACCGATCGGCCCAGCTCGGCGGTGAGCGTCGCTGCGACGTCGTCGAGGGAGAGCGCCTGCGGTCCGGTGAGCGAGTACGTGGCACCGGCATGCGGCCCGGGGTTGAGCAGCACCGCCGCAGCGACGGCGGCGATGTCGTCCTGGGCGACAGCGGCGACGCGCCCGTCGCCGGCCGGGCCGCGGATCACACCGTCCTCGCCGACCAGGGCGGCCATGAAGTCGGCGTAGAGGTTGTCGCGCAGGAAGGTGAATCGCAGCCCGGAGGCGCGGATGTGCTGCTCAGTGGCGTAGTGGTCGCGTCCGAGGGTGAAGATGCAGTCCGGTGCCGCGCCGTAGAACGAAATGTAGACCAAGTGCTGGACGCCGGCAGCGACCGCGGCGTCGACGAAGGCGGTGTGCTGGGCGACCCGATCGGGTGTCTCCGACGCGGACACCATGAGCACCGTCGGCACATCTTTCAGTGCGGCGCGGACGGCGTCTTGATCGCCGAAGGGGGCACGCACGACCGATGCACCGGGCAGCCGGGGAGCTCGGGCCGGGTCCCGGACGAGCAGCTGCTGCACGGCGCTGGCGTCAGCGAGGCGGCGGGCGACACGACCACCGAGCCGGCCGGTGGCGCCGGTAACACCGATCAAAGTGGTAACCGCGCTGGACATGGGAGCCTCCTTCGATCCAAGCCTGCCATCTCCGGCGACCGGGCGGCGCACGTACGGACTTAGCGGCTGGCCAGGACTGACGTAGGTCAGCTTTTTGATTGCTCCCGTCACCGGGTGGGTGCATCTTGAAGGCAGCTATTGCCCATCGCGAAGGAGCGGGCCCGTGGGCGGCCAGCGGAAGGCTTTGATCGTCGCCAATGACGTGTACGAGCATGACGGGCTCAAACACCTGCTGGCGCCGGCGGCGGACGCCGAGGCGCTGGCACGGGTCCTCGGCGACGCACAGATCGGCGACTTCGACGTGCAGGTGATGCGTAATGAGCCCGCTCATGTGATCGAGGGGCAGATCGAGGATCTGTTCTCGGAGAGCCGGGCCGAGGACGTACTGCTGCTGCATTTCTCTTGTCACGGCCTGAAGAGCGAGTCCGGCGAGCTGTTCTTCGCCGCTCGTAACACACGCCCGCATCGGCTTGGTTCCTCGGCGATCTCCGCGGACTTCGTCCAGCGCTGTATGCGAGCGAGCCGGTCGCGCAGCATCGTGCTGCTGCTGGATTGCTGTTATGGCGGCGCATTCAGCAAGGGCGTGACGGTGCGGGCCACCGGAGACGTCAACGTGCTGGACAGTTTCCCGGGCGGGAAACTGGGCGGCGGGCGCGGCCGGGCGGTGATCACGGCGTCAAGCTCCATGGAGTACGCCTTCGAAGGCGACCAGCTCGCCGACGACCACAGCCGCCGGCCGTCGGTGTTCACCTCCGCTCTGGTGGAGGGACTGTCCACCGGCGACGCGGACCGTGATCAGGACGGGTGGGTCTCGCTGAATGAACTTTACGACTACGTCTTCGACCGGGTCCGGGAACAGAACCCGCACCAGACCCCCAGCCGGGATGTGGAGATGCAGGGCGAGCTTTACCTGGCTCGCCGCAACCGCCCGGTCACCGCTCCCGCACCGCTGCCGCCGGAGCTGCAAGGGGTGATCGACCATCCGCTCGCCCACATCCGCGCAGGAGCGGTGCAGGAGCTTGCGCGGCTGGCACGAGGAAGGCATGCCGGGCTGGCGCTGGCCGCGAAACTGGCCCTCGAACGGCTCGCCGACGACGACAGCCGTACGGTGTCGGCGGCGGCATCGGCGGCTCTCGCAGCCGTCGAACAGGATCCAGGTGGGGGGTCGATCGACCGGCCGGCGGCGGTCGGCGCCGAGCCGACACCCATCCTCAAGGGACAGGAGCCGCCGGTCCAGGCAGCGTCCGAGGTCCCAGAGATCGCGGTCCCGGAGGTCGCGGTCCCGGAGGTCGCGCGGCCGCAGATCCAGCCCGAGGAGGCCGCAGCGGCCGGTCCAGGCCCTACGTCCGATCGCCGACCGCAACCTGCCATCGGTCCGTGGTACGCCCGCGCATTGCCTCTGCGCCGTCGTTTGATCTACGTGGTCGGGGCCGCCGTGGTGCTCGTGGTCGCGGCGGTGGCTGCCGTGCTGCTGCTGCGCGACAGTGGCAACACACCAACCGACGGAGGGCCTCTGGGACCGGACGAGTTCACCGCGGAATCCCCGTGGCGGCTCGTCATCCGGGACAACATCTCGGGTATGGACAACGGGTGCGACGTCACGGTGACCAGCACCGACAGCGGCGAGCAGAAGGCCGCGTTCACCGGCGTTTACGGATCGAAGTCGTTCCAGATACAGGAGACGGGCAGGTTCAAGTGGTCGGCGAACGACCCGGGCTGCCTGGTGATTCAGCGTTCCGGCCCGGGGAGTACGGCTCTTCCCTTCGCCCACCACTCCGGCGGCGACACCGACGCCTTCAGCGTTGGCGGGCCGGTCGCCATCGAGGTCCTGGACTTCAACGGCAACAGTCAATGCGAATTCGTATTGCACGACGCCGAGGATGGACGGAAGTTGGATTTCGGCTCGGTGCCACCGGGCGGCGCCCCTCTCTCCCTTAATCCGGGTGGGCGGTCCCTGGTCTATATCGCCAACCTTTCCTGCGGTGCACGCATATCTGCCGGATGACTCCGCGCCAAGGGTCAGAGGTCGTGTTCGGCCTCGCGGGCGAGACGCGTGCGTTCACGCTGTTCGCGCTGTTCACGGGTGAAGCGCTTGCGCTTGGCCAAATCGCGTTTCCACTGCTCTCGCGCCTGCTGGTCGGCCCCATGTACCGCGTTGGTGGTCTGCGCGGGCCCGATCATCGATCTGAACCACCAGTCGTTGAACGTCTTGCGGAGCCAGCGCCTGAACCCGCCGGCTCCCGCTCCCCTGTCGTCTCTCAGCATGGCTTGCAGCCTCCCGCCTCGAGTTTTCGCAGCTGATTGGCAGCCAAATGGTTGGTGTACCAACTATTGGTAGTCTAACGCCTTGACCGAGGAGAATGTCGTGAGTGAGCCCACCGAAACCAGGGATCCCCTGGCGCTGGAACATCAGGTCTGCTTCGCGCTGTCCGTCGCGGCACGCAGCGTGGTGGCCGCCTACCGCCCGCTGCTGGAGCCGTTGGGCCTGACCCATCCGCAGTACCTGGTGATGCTGGCGTTGTGGCAGCGGACCCCACTTTCCGTGCGGCAGCTCAGCGAAATGCTGCAACTCGACCCGGGCACCTTGTCGCCGCTCCTCAAGCGTCTGGAGGCCATCGGTTACCTGCGCCGCGAACGGGACCGTGCCGACGAACGAAACCTCGCCATCACGCTCACCCCTTCCGGGCGGGCGCTGCGTAGCCGTGCCGAACAGATCCCACCGGCCGTGATCGAACGGCTGGGCATGCCGATCGAGGAGCTCGAGCACCTGCACGCCGCGCTCACCCAGGTCATAGCTGCGGCACGGCCGGTCACCGCCACCCCGTCATAGCCGCAGCCACGGCGGCTAGGGTCGCTGCATGACCCTCGACATCGCCCGGGTGCGGGACTCCTACCCGGCACTGGCCGAAGGCTTCGCCCATCTCGACGGTGCGGCCGGCACGCAGGTCGCCGCGCCCGTCATCGACGCCATCGCCGGCACGATGCGCCGGGCGGTGTCGAATCGGGGCACCGCGTTCGAGGCGGCGCGGCGATCGGGCGAGATCGTGGCCGCCGCCCGGCAGGCGGTGGCCGATCTGGTCGGCGGGACGGCCGAAGGCGTCGTGTTCGGACCGAGCGCGACCGGGTTGACGTACACCGTGGCGCGGACGTTGGCGAAGACGTGGCGCTCCGGTGACGAGGTAGTGGTCTCGCGGCTGGACCACGACGCCAACGTACGGCCCTGGGTGCAGGCCGCGCAGTCCGCGGGCGTCACCGTACGGTGGGCCGAATTCGACCCGTCGACCGGCGAACTGCCGGCCGCCCAGTACACCGACCTGATCGGTCCGCGGACCCGGCTGGTCGCGATCACCGCCGCCAGCAATGCGATCGGTACCATCCCGCCGGTCCGCGAGATCGCCGATCTGGCACACGCGGCGGGCTCCCTGCTGTACGTCGACGGCGTGCACGCCACCCCGCACCTGCCGATCGACGTGGCCGCCCTGGGCGCCGACTTCTATGTGACCAGCGCGTACAAGTGGTCCGGCCCGCACATCGCCGCGGTGGTCGCCGACCCGGCGACCTGGGCACGGCTCAGCCCGTCGAAGTTGATGCCCTCGCCGGACTCGGTACCGGATCGGTTCGAGTTCGGCACGCTGAGCTTCGAGTTGCTGGCGGGCGTCACGGCGGCCGTCGATCACCTCGCGGACCTGGACGAATCGGCCGCGGGTGACCGCCGGACACGCCTGCTCGCCGGCATGACCCTGGCAGCCGCGTACGAGAAGGCCCTGCTCGAGCGGCTCGTCAAGGGCCTGGACGCCGTCGTGTGCCCGGCGCCGGCCGATCGCTGCCCGACCGTCTCCTTCCGGATCGCCGGGCAGTCACCGGCCGAAACCGCGACGGCCCTGGGCGATGAGGGAATCTGCGTGTTCTCCGGCGACTACTACGCGTACGAGTACTTCACCGCGACCGGCCTGCGGGACACAGGCGGCGCGGTCCGGGCCAGCATCTACCACTACAACACCGCGGAAGAGGTGGACCGGCTGCTGGAGGCGGTCACCCGGTTGGGGAGTCGTCCGCCGCGCTCCTGACGTACCGAGGAAGCCGTCCTGGCCGCCGTTTCGCTCAGATCGGGACGCCGCGAACCGATGAGTACGCGGTGACCTTCAGCACTCCCAGCGGAGCAGTCTTCGCGCTGCTCGGCAGCACCGCGCTCGCGATCGTCGCGGGTGGTTGCTGCTTGAACGCCGCCCGCCGGGCGGAGGGCCGCGCCCGGGCCGGCTGGGCGCTGCTCGCCGTCGGGTGCCTCAGCTGGGGCATCGGCAACGCTTACTGGTCATACAACGAGCTACTGGCGCACGCCGAGGTGCTGTTCCCGTCGCTGGCCGACATCGGATTCCTGATCTTTCCGGTCGCCTGTGGCGCGGGACTCTGGCTGATCTCCGGCCGGGCCTCGCTCGGTTCCCGGCTCACCCCGCTGCTGGACGGCCTGATCGTGGCCGATGCTGTCTTCGTCATGTCCTGGGCGATCACGCTCCGGTCGGTCTGGGTGGCCGGCGCGGACACCCTCGTGGCATTCGTGGTGTCGGTCGCCTATCCGGTCGGTGACATGGTGCTGGCGACGATGGCGTTCCTGCTCGCGACGCGTGCCCGGCGGGGCACCCGTACGGTCGCCGGGCTGTTGATCCTGGGTTTGCTCGGCATGGCCGCAGCGGACACCTTGTTCGCCGTCGGTGCCGCGGACGGAACCTACACCTCCGGCGCGCTGTCGGATTCCGGGTGGGTGGTGGCGTTCGGAGCGTTCGCACTGGCCGGGTCGGCCTCGGCCCGGCGGCCGATGTCGTTGCAGGCGCCCGGCGTAGTGCGACGCTGGCAGCTCATTCTTCCGTACGTTCCGTTCAGCGCAGCGGCGGCGATCAGCCTGGCACAGATCCTGCGGGGTGACCGCATCGACTCGGTTCAGGCCATCGGGCTGTGCACGGGTCTCACGCTGATCCTGGCGCGCCAGCTGCTCACCCTGATACGCAACTCGACGCTGACCGAGCAACTGCGTCATCAGGCCCTCCACGACCCGCTCACCGGGCTGGCCAACCGGGCCCTGTTCACCGACCGGCTGGAGGAGGTGCTGGCCGCCCGGCCGCGCGCCGGGGGCTCCGCCACCGTTCTCTATCTCGACCTCGACGACTTCAAACTGATCAACGACACGCTCGGCCACGACGCCGGCGACGGCCTGCTCTGCGCGGTAGCCGACCGGCTGCGGGAGTCCTTCGGATACGCCGAGGTCATCGCCCGGCTCGGCGGTGACGAGTTCGTCGTGCTCATCGCCCGGGCCGTCGACGCGGCCGAGCAGGCGCAGCGGATGCTGGACATCCTTCGGCAGCCGTTTGTCATCGGATCGCACTCGGTGGCGGTGACGGCCAGCGTGGGCACCGCCGACGCGGGCGGCACACCGGGCCGCCAGGTCAGCCCCGAGGACCTGCGCAAGAGGGTCGACCTGGCGATGTACGCGGCCAAGGAGCGTGGCAAGAACGCGTACGCGGTGTTCAAGCCGTCGATGCGGGACTCCTTCGACGCCGAGATGGCCATGCGCGAGGAGCTGCAGAAGGCGCTGGCCGACGAGGCGCTGTACGTGGTGTACCAGCCGATCGTGGACCTCACCGACGGCCGGAGAATGGGCGTGGAAGCACTGGCGCGGTGGCGGCATCCGACCATGGGCGAGATCCCCCCGGCCCAGTTCATCCCGGTCGCCGAGCGGGCCGCGATGATCGCCGGCATCGGTGACTTCGTCCTCGACCGGGCATGTGCCGAATTCGCCGGCCTGGTGGACAGCCGGGACACGTACCTGTCGGTCAACATGTCGCCGCTGCAACTGCTCGACCCTTCGTTCGCCGAACGGGTACTGGGCATGCTGCAACGCCACGGGTTGCACGCCGAGCAATTGGTCCTGGAGGTCACCGAGAACGCGCTGGCCGACGAGTCGTACGTGGTACCGGCCCTGCGCCGGCTCCGGGCGGCCGGCCTGCGGATCGCCATCGACGACTTCGGTACGGGGTACTCGTCGCTGCGCTACCTGCACCGGCTGCCCGCGGACATCATCAAGATCGACCGCAGCTACATCAAGGACGTCGGCTCGGACGAGCGGTCCGGCCGGCTCGTCGAAACGCTCTGGCAGTTGTTCTCCGCCCTGGGCCTGGTCGCCGTCGCGGAGGGCGTCGAGGATCCGGCGCAAGCCCGCACGCTCGCCGAGATGGGCTGCCCGATGGCACAGGGCTACCTGTTCGGCCGCCCGGTGCGGCTCGAGCAGCTCGGCGGGAACGAGCTACGCGGTAACGCGATGACCGGCGCGTTGGGCCGCGGCCAGACGCTCCTGCGCTCGGCCGATGCCGTCGGACGTGTGGACGCACCGGCCTCGGATCGATCACACCCGGTTCTCACGGGACCGTAGATACACCGCCCAAGTGACCAGCACGCACAGCGCATAGAACGCGATGAAGGCGATATAGGCCGCGTCCGCGCTCTGATAGCTGAGGAACGACTGCCGGAACGCGAGATTGACCAGCACGCCACCGAAGGCGCCGATCGCGCCGGCGATGCCGATCACCGCACCGGCGAGCCGCCGTGCGTCATGCTCGGCAGCCGGGTGCAGGGCCCGGAAGATCGCCGGGATCATCTTGTACGTCGACCCGTTGCCGATCCCGCTGAACACGAACAGCGCGATGAATCCGACCAGATACAGGGCCAGCGACCGCTGCTGAGAGGCCAGCAACACGACGGCCGCGCCGGCCGCCATCGCGACGAAGTTCCAGAAGGTCACTCGTGCGCCGCCGACCCGATCGGCGAGCGCGCCGCCCAACGGCCGGATCAGCGAGCCGAGCAACGGCCCGAGGAAGGTCAGGTAAGCGGCCTTCACCGGCGTGCTGAACTCGTCCGCGAACTGAACCTGAAGCACCTGCCCGAACGCGAAACCGAAGCCGATGAACGAGCCGAAGGTGCCGATGTAGAGCAGCGACATGATCCAGGTGTGCGGCTCGCGAGTGGCGTCGCGCATGCCGCGCTTGGCGTTGCGGGCCTGACTCAGGTTGTCCATGAACAGTGCCGACCCGGTGGTCGCCACGACGATCAGCGGGATGTAGATGCCGGCCACGATCCCCGGATGCCCGGCGCCGAACACGGCGAGCACGAACAGTCCGACTAGCTGAACCGCCGCCACGCCGAGGTTGCCGCCGCCCGCGTTGATGCCCAGCGCCCAGCCCTTGAACCGGTCCGGGTAGAACGCGTTGATGTTCGCCATCGACGAGGCGAAGTTTCCACCGCCGACGCCGGCGATCGCGGCGAGGATCAACAGCGTGGAGTACGAGACGCCAGGCTCGATCAGGAACGCCGCCACGATGGACGGTATCAGCAGCAGCGAGGCGCTTAAGATCGTCCAATTGCGACCTCCGAAACGGGCCACCGCGAAGGCGTACGGG
>Ga0081539_10005367_pt1 | contig 13130 bp, 11 predicted proteins | sample TabmetS4T2R2_FD_71023 | JGI IMG/M metagenome (GOLD analysis project Ga0081539, IMG submission 71023) | Tabebuia heterophylla rhizosphere microbial communities from the University of Puerto Rico - S4T2R2 | ecosystem: Host-associated > Plants > Roots > Rhizosphere ...
TTCCTTCACTTTCACAGCAAAAAGCTCACTGTCGTCTCAGTGGGCTTTTGATTTCTGCCGTTGCAGGCTCTTTAGATCACGTGGTCGGTGCCCGTATCGTTTTCGCTCGGAACTTGTACAACATTGAGGCGAGTTATCCAACTGCTTGGATAACTCGCCTGCACCTTTCACAAGCTGCTGAATGCGCGTCCAATGCAGCCCAACAGTCTGAGCAATCTCCCGATAGCTCATGCCCTGCTGTCGCACTTCCACGATATTGGCGCGTAGCAGTTCCTTGTCAGGATTGAGCAAGCTCAAAGTCGAGTTTCTGACGAGGAGACGAAAACAGGATCCTCAGGACTACGAACCCCTGACCTCTACAGTCGTGTACCATCCTGATGGTATGTGCCGTTGTGAAGCGATTGTCGTACGATAGTTCGGAAAGGGGTGAAGTCATTGACCAGAGTTTAATCTACATCGTTAAGCGTTTGCCAAGGGCTATCATTGTCCAACGGCTCAGATATTTTCAGCATATCAAGCATCTGGGCATAAAGTTGATCGGCAATATACAGCGGTATGTTCATGGTTTCAGCGACCTGAGCGACCGAATCTTCCTGACGTGGATGCCAGTGCTCCGCCGAACGCACCAATGCCTGGGTTCCGTCAAGAAACCGGTGCAAGGCAGCGCCTTCCAGCACCTCCCATTCTAGCGCGATTAGTTCTTCGACACTGCACTGTACTGACATCAGCTCGAAGACTTCGGAGTCGTCCAAGAAGGCATAGTCGGGCCGTCCGTCTTCAAGCATGAATTGCACAGTTCCTTTTACAGCGAGAACTGCTTCAAGTTTTTTAACGTGAGATTTAAGTCAGAATGACTGCTAGCTAGTGCCGGAAATAGATTCAAGATACAGAGTTTCCCAGTCCTGCTGCGCGCGCGCGAATGACAGCCTGCGCACGGTCAGCAACCTGCAACTTGCTGAAGATATTGGAAACGTGATTGCGTACCGTTTTCATGCTGATCACCAGTTGCTCAGCAATCTCCGCGTTGGTGCCGCCATCAGCAATTAGCCCTAGAATTTCCCGCTCGCGTTCCGTCAGTTCCGGGAAAAGTTCTGGTCGTGATATTGGCTCTAAACTAGCAAAAAACTGCATCAAACGAGCAGCAATTTCTGGACTGAACAACGATTCGCCATTTGCCACTGCTCGCACGGCACGCAAGAGAACTGCCTGGTCAGCTCCCTTCAAGACATAGCCACGTGCCCCGGCGCGCATCGCTGCAAAAACCGAGTCATCATCCTGGAACATCGTTAGGATGATGATGCCAACATGCGGGGTACTCCGCAGAATCTGGCGTGTCGCTTCAATCCCGTTGAGGTCTGGCATTTGAATATCCATCAGAATCACATCAGGCTGATACTCGACAGCCAGCCTCAAGGCTTCCTTGCCGCTGGCAGCCTCGCCCACCACTTCGATATCCGGAATGGAAGCGAGCAGTGCTCGCAAACCATCTCGAAACAGGGTGTGATCATCGGCGATTAAAACCCGGATCGATTCCATTTGGGATTACCCGCCTACTACCGCAAATGCTGGTGAGACAGGCAGGTGCGCAATCACCCCTGTCCCTCCCTGCGGCAGCACCTCTGTGCGAAATATCCCTCCCAATTCCTCGGCTCTCTCGCGCATTGAGGTCAATCCCACCCCTGTCCGAACAGCGGAAGGCAATCCACGCCCGTCGTCCGTGACTTCCAGGCATAGGTCATCCAAGAGCGAAAGACGGACACGACAGTGTCGCGCACCCGCATGACGGCTCACGTTAGTTATCGCTTCCAAGGCAATACGATAGGCAGCCACTTCAACAGCAGCGGGCAGCTGCGGCGGAGTTTCGGGTGCTTCCAGCGTGATTTGTAGCCCCTGCATCTGATTATGAGAAGCGATATGCGCTTTCAACGCACCAACTAATCCGAGTTCATCCAGAGCCGGTGGACGTAGATCATAGGCAATGCGCCGGATGTCTGCCAGCGCCTCCTGCATCTGAGTCTTTAGCTCTGCTGCCATCTTTTTAACCGCGCCTGCGTCCTGGTCTGCCAGATTTTGAACAGCGTCGAGCTTAAACGACATCGAAGCGAGCACCGGTCCCAGTCCGTCGTGCAGATCACGTCGAAGACGACGGCGCTCTTCTTCGCGTGTGGTTACCAATCGTTCGCGGGAATGCTGCAAATCCTGAGTCAAACGCACATTGTAGGCGGCGATGCCTGCTTGCCGTGCGATGGTTTCAAACAACTGTCTATCGGTCTTTGAGAATAGATCGCCGGATGCACGCGGTGCCAGGATCATCTGACCGATTGTCTCTAATTGATAAACCAATGGCAGAATTTCCATGTTGCTATCGGTTGGGCGTGTAAACGCAGGGGAGCGCATATATTCAGCGGCGATAGTGAACTGTTCACCCTCCTTCAGCGCGATGGCAGCATAGGGTAGTTTGAAGGCATCGGCGACCGTCTCCACAATCGTCGGGAGTACAGACTGCGAGGCAACCACGACTTCAAGCCGTTGAGAGAGCCGACCTAACACAGCATAAGGGTCGTCGCGCTCACCATACATCAGCCGGTTCACGCCGCGTTGCAGGCGCTCCCGCAATGGTTGAAAGGAGATGGCGACAATACCAGTTCCAAGGAGCGCAATCGGCAGACTGCCGCCTATCTGAAGCAACGTCCCCAGCGAACCGACAATAACGATATAAAGGGCAACAATCAGGGCAGTCAGCGATCCGTAAACCAGCGTGCGGTTAATGAGGATGTCAATATCCCAAAGGCGGTAGCGCAGGATGGCGACCCCTGTAGCGACGACGATGTTCACAAGCGTGATTTCGGCGATAATAATGTACAACTCCTCGGCTGCCGGGGTATTCCTCTGAATTAACCATTGAATAGCACCCAGAACATTTCCCACAATCACAAGAACTCCAGCGACTGCCAGCCATTTTAACTGTGCGCGTTCTCTCCCGATGGATTTGCGAAAACGAACCACTATCGAGGCGATTGAGCCGATGATACCGAACAGGAGTAGCGGAGCGCCGACTGTCATCACCGCGTCGCTGATCTCTTTGGTGTGAGTAAAACCCAATGGATTGAACCTCATAATCCACATCGTTTCTAGCGACGTAGGATAGAAAGCTATGCTTACCATGTACGCTACGCTGCCGAACCCGGCAGCCCAAGCAACGGGACGCCAGCGTTTGGTTAGGAGCTTTCCATCCGGGAACAGGAGTAGAGTAAAGGTGATAGGTAACAGCAGATTCGGGATCCATAACCAGCTACTAAGCCAAGCGACGAACGCCGCCCCCGGCAGCGAGCCAGTCACAATGACAAGCCGATTGTATAAATCGTAGCCTACGGACAACATGTTCAACCCACTCAGAAGTCCGGTAGCACAAAACAACCAGCCTATCGGGTTACGGGGATGATGCGACGCGACCAGAGCGCCGACGATACAGTACGCGATGGTCAATAAGGGCAAGAGCTGGTGGCTAAAGGTTACACCCCGACCACTGACAACCATCGCCAGGATGCTGATAGCTAGCCCAACCATCACCAATATGACCGAAAGCACTGCGATTGACCAGGATAGGCGTCGGGCAGTTCGCTCGCTCATAGCACCCTTCATTCTGAACTTTTTGCATTCGCGCTTATGCCTAATAGTATCATGAACGGTCATCAGAAAGCTGCTAGTACCCTCACGAGTAGTCTAGATGTAGGCATTGTCAATCATTGACGCTATATCGCTGGCTTAGGAAGACCAACCAGCGACAATGATGAGTTGTTCGGTACGCTTGTTTCTCATCGTTTGCACACCTCAATCGACGACCGCTTCCGCTGTGGGGTGTGAACTAGAAGTTGTATCTGCTGCTTCGCGTACCAACCGCCATGCGCGTATTGCCAGGAACCCGGCACTGCCGAAAAGCAGCAGCGCCAGTACTGGGTGCAGTGCCGCTACTACTGGAGCCGATCTACGCATAAAAATCACGACATCGGCGAGCAGTACATAAATAACGACCATCAGCCAGGTTACGCGCTTCATCAGGCGTGGCAAGCGTCCGGTATAAGCCAGAATAATCATGACCAGAACCGGTGCCGCCAAGCTATGTCCCAGCCCCATGTGAGTTTGCAGGCTGGGTCGTCCGCCCAGAAAAGTTAAGCCAATCAGAAAGACCTGCGTCAAAATCCCAACCACGAAGAGCCACGCAGCAATGACGTAAGCATAGCGGGACAACTTCAATCTCGATTCCATTTCTTCTCCTTATTTGTCACTTATCAACCTTACCCATCGAGAATTGTCACCATAGAACGATCTCTAATCGTCAAAGCATGATCATCGCCGTCCAAATATTTCCCAGGTTGAACGGAAGCTGTTGCCAAGGCTCGCCGTTATCCGCAGTATGCTATACATCGCCGTTGCTCAATCCAGCGTAAAGATGTCCGGGCGCGTCACGGTCAGGGAGCAATGCATAGGGCATATGGGGCAGTGGTTGAGGCAATCCACCGTTCAATTTCTCCCAGGGCGAATCACCGGTTTTGCGATAAATGGAGGCTTCAGCCTTCCCCTCAACATGGGCTTTAAACGGTCCGGGTGATGCAGAGATGTACCATATATCGGGACGGGCAGAGTCAGCACCGACTGCAAAGCTGTAAATCCGGTCTAATCCCTTACCGGATGGACGAACTCCGCCACCCAGCATGAGCTGGACAAAGTCAAACAGGGTTGCAGGATCAGGTTGCTGCCAAGTTGCGCCCCCATCCCGGCTGAAGGCAGCACCAGACCCGCCTGCTTCATAGACCCAATTGCTGTCTGTAGCGTGAAAAGTCAGCGCATGACAGTCCCGAATAGCCCCTTTCAAATGCCCTTCCCACGATTTGCCGCCGTCCACGCTCTGCAGCACTGCACCCGCCTCGACTCCGGCGACGATCACGCCGGGGTCAGTAGGGGAGAGCGCAATCGCCAGAACATATGGGTCGCCTGCCTCAGCGGGCGTGAACCAGAACCAACGTCGCATTTGCTGAAAAGACTCCGATTCCATCCAGCTTTGTCCGCCATCGTGCGATACAAAAACACCCGGCGGCTTCGTTCCAGCGACAATCAGCCCGGATTCAGCCGGGCTTACCACAATTGCTTTAACGATGTGTCCCTCCATGCCGGATGGTTGCCATGTCTTGCCCCGGTCTCCAGAGCGAAGCACGCCATCACCCTGTGTCCCGGCATAGATGAGGTTCGGGTTGCGGGGGTCGGCAGCCAGACCGCGTACATTCGTGCCTTCGAGCAGAAACTCGACTGACCACTGACTGTTTGCGCCGCATTCTGCTCGCGCCACCCTACTGCCGTTTGTTGAGACAAAAACCCTGTTCATATCCCGGTGCCTCTTAAAATACCTGGCAAAACCTATAGAGTGAGCAAATACGCAATCAAGTCCCGAATATCCTGTTCGGTAAAGTGCGCGCTATAGTCGGAATACATGATGCCGCGATAGCCGGGCACGATGTAGCTATGTGGTTCGGTGATACTCTGGTGAAGGTATTCCTCTGCCGACATCCCTTCAACCCGCGTCCCAGCGCGCTCGGCAACCCCCGCGAGGTTGGGTCCTACGCTGAACCCAATCTGATCCGCGACCACCCGATGACAGGTCGAACACGGCGGCGCATTGTTCTGCCCGTGTGCAAAGATTTGTGCGCCACGTTCTACATCGCCTCTGATTGGCATGAACAGCGAGGCTATTGCAGCGCAGCCTGCTAGGAGCAAAGCCGAAGCCAAAATCAGTAGAGTGCTAGCCTTAGACATAGGATTTCTCACGAAGGTGTGGACGCACATGCTCGAGCATGTGCGTCTTTTCCCTATAGCGATTGGCTCTGTTTACGTTTCCAGCCGGACGACGCCGCCAGTCATGCCCGGCGCGAAAGCAACCGTGCCGAACGTGATATAGAGCGCGCCATCCGCACCTTTGGCGATGCCGAACGGCGCAGGCAGTCCTTCTACGACAGGCGTTGCGCCATCGGCATTGACCATTACCACGCTGCCGGGTCCAGGTCCTTGATCAGTGAACACGGTGAGCTGGACGGCGTAAAGTGTGTCACCATCGAGAAGAATGTCACTGACTGTGTTTAAACTGCTAAAGGTTTCGACCAGCTCTCCGCCCGACCAATGCTCAATCTTGCCAGCATTGGGCGCAAAACCTGCGCCGAGGAAGCCAATATACAGGTCGCCATTCTCGGCAACTTCAATCGAAGTAGGGACAGGGTCGTCCACCCATGCATGGACGAGCTGCAAGCCGCCTTCCACCGTCCAGGAGAGTAAATCGTTGCCACCTGCATCGATGATATAGAGCGTGCCATCCGCTCCCCAGGCGATGTCGGCGACGTTGGTATCGTAGCCGTTGCCGTCAGGGTCTTCGGTTGCCTCAAAATTATTCAGATTGATAACAGTCTTCACGGTCAGCGTCTCAGCATCGTATTCCACCACCGAGTCCTGCCAGAATGCGCCAGTGTTCCCCGCCCCCGCGCCGGTAAAAAGCAGCCACAGCGACTCGCCATGGGGAATAATTCGGTACACGCCGAGAGTCTCCATCTCCATCGCATAGCTCGGCAAGCCCATGATGAGATCGGTCGCAGTGCCGTCCGGCGCAATCGATACGACCCGCCCGCTCAAACCTGCATGAACGGCACTTTCACCTTCGGGACCCGGCATGGTAAATTCGGTCTCGCCACCTGTGCCTGCTACGGCGACCAAGAGATTGCCGTCGGTATCGAAGGCAAGAGCACGCGGCGCACCGAGATCGCCCAGTACCAGTTCACCTGGTAACGGCGGCATCTCGTCCTGTGCCATCGTTGGAAACAGTCCGACAAAAACAAGCGTTAAGACAACAATGCACTTAAATAACGGTTTGGACACTATATTCCCTCCTTCAGGGGTAGCCTCATTTCATAGAGCAACTACGATTAAATGACATCAAACCGTCTCACTTCTCGTTTGCCCTTCATTCAGCCTATAGCAGCTTGTGTCCTGCTGTCATGAGCAAGTGTCACATTCTGTCAGGGAAGAATGCCTGTGTCACTCGGGAAAATTTCCCAACTAACATGGGCATAAATCGAGGTTAAATGAATTACCGTCAAAAAGTCCGGAAGCGAGAACTGTCTTCTAATGGGAGATGAACCAGCATGGACGAAGGTTGTGAACGCTCTTCGCCGCTTCTTGGCTGAATGAGGAGTAAGCAGTTCAGCAGCAACAATAGCTCGTACTTCACAGTCGTTGGGGAGTTTGAGTCGCCACCGCAAGCGCAGGCTGCGGCAGAGCAAGTTCGGCAATTTTTCAAGTCGATCAACGATTGGTTTGACCAACCGGAAAACGTGGCGCAGCACACGACGAAATTTGACGAAGGCTATGCGGACGTGAGTGACCCCGAAAAGCAAATCAGCGAGCAGTACGCGATTCCCTAGTATGAACAAACCATTGATTGGCTTTACCCCGAAGGCAATAACGTAGTATTCGTGGTTGACCGTCTGCTCTTTATCGAGCCAGTATCAACGTGGCAGGGGAGAAGACCACTCGCCGAATTGGTTTCACGGCTAGGTGGCAAAGACATGGTAGCAGGGGATGTCGACGATTTCGACATGGGCGGCGAGCATCATACGGTATCTATCCGCGTCACCTGCGAAACGCCATCAAGTGAAACGGCTGCCGCTATCGTGAACGAGATATTTACCTACCAAACAAGCGCTGCTGAGATACTTCGCAACCAGAAACTCGATCAAATGCAGTTCGTCTTTAACCTACCTTGGAAAGCTCATGAAGTTGCGCCGTCATCCTCGGCATTTTTCGAGGAACAGTGCGTCACGTCGACAAGCAACTTGTGTTAGATCAGGTTGACTTTCACCACTTGGGGCATGGCTTTCCTGCTTTGATCAATTGGCTGAAGGAAAAAGGCTGCATAAATTTTGAATATCAGCTAGCGGAAAGCACGAACACCGATGATTAAGTGGGCAGATCGGTCACTATGTGGAGACGCGACATTGAACAGTGCCTGCATAGCATTGATAGCCAACGATTATCCTTTCATTGCAATTCTTAGCGTCGCTTCTGGTTGACGACCTGAAATATACGCTGTGGCGAGAGGTCGAAAATACTTGCTAAGTCCGATAACGCTTTACCCTCGGCATATCGAGCGCGCATGACTGCATTGCGATTTTTTGGAACTTGTGGAGCAATTTCACAGAATTTAAGCAGCCACTGAGCGATGCGGGGCGATGAGAATCGGATGTGTTCGTATTTTGTAGAGCCTAATGATTCTCACTTGAAATATTTTGAGCCAGATCCGATCGATAACCCCCACTTGATTGTGTCTGCCAACTGACGATTTCTTGTGCATTCAACTCAATTCGCCGGAGGAATTCCTGGCGGCTCATCCTGCCATCGCCGTATGGTTCAACTGCCGCGACTCCGCCAACACAGGCTCGACGTAATAAAAAAAGTATCAAATGTTGTCGGGCACGAAGTCCGCTGCACTCGAGTACATTATGTACTCAGAATATAGCGCACTCACTGAAGCTTGCTCGAATTTTCGGAAGCAGGTCAACACTAGGTAGCCTCTGGAAGGACCCTTTCATCTAGAGCTTCAACGGCACGTTTCGGAGCGATTGTCTGAAGCGTTGGGTCTTGGCCGATGGGCGCGAAGCGCAGATCGTCATCGAACAGTGGCAGCCGGAATATAATCACTATCGTCCGCATAGCAACTTAGGCTATCTGACTCCGGCTGCCTTTGCAGCACAGGTTCGACTTTCATTCCACTTGGACTAATTTCGGTGGGCAGATCAGGTGCGGATACATACAAACTTGACATCATTCGACTGGGGCAATTTGTGTACGGTTGCAACTGTTTGCATGTACTTGTAGCCTGGAAATTGCGATGCCGCTATAATAGAAGAGTTTATAATGGTATGCCGATTTAGTATCGCATATATGTGCTGTATCAACGACTTCGAAACAGTGAGAAAAGTGCGTCACGTGCTCGAAGAAGAGAACGGAATATATGGAGTATGGAAGACACCTTACACACACGAGGCCGTCGCCCTGATCCCGGCGAACGCGCAGGTGGCGGTGAGCGTGGCGAAGCGGGTTGGGTGAGCGCTACGAGGCAGACCCCGCGGAGGCCGCTCGTCTCGAGGGTTTTGCGCACCCTCGACCGCGCGGGGTTACGCTGCTGGGATTACCTCTGCTGGAGGTCCGCATGACGCTCCCGATCAACAACCCCTATATCCGTGACGAGATCACGATCGACGCCGCCTTCAGCGAACGCGTCGCAGCCTTTGCCGGTGACGGGTCGCTGTACATCCTGGCCCGGAAGATCACCCAGAAGGACGATCTGCGCGTCGGGGTTCGTCCACTCGTCATCGTCGCCGACGAGTTCATCGGCAACGGTCTGCTCATCAACGCCGCTGGTAACAGATCCACGAGCCCGGGCAGTCGCGGCGCCGATGCCGGGCATACTCCGCCCGGTTTCGAGGGAGGAGCGGGCGGAAACGGGGGGAACGGCGGGGCAGGCGGCAACGGTGGGACGGTGACGCTGATGTGCCGGCAATCGAGCGGCGTGCGCATCAGCGTGTCCGGTGGCGCCGGTGCTGTGGGTGGTGCCGGGGGCAACGGCGGTCCCGGCTCGCCGGCGAAGAGCATCCCCGGAGGAACGCATACCGAAACGGTGTTCGACGCGGATGGCAACCCGTCCGAGGTGGAGGTGCAGGACCCGGACATCGAGATCCCTGGCACCCTCGGTGGTGGCGGCGGCATCGGCGGCGACGGCGGCGCGGGCGGCAACGCTGGGACCATCCGGTTCACCAGCATCGTCGACGACAGCCCGCCGGTCCTTGAGGCGACCGGAGGCGCAGGCGGCCCTGGCGGAGCGGGGGGCATCCCGGGTCCGCACGGCGCCTTCGCCGAGGTCCCGCCGGACCTTGACACCACTCCCGTCCCTGGTTCCTTCGGCACGACCGGAGCCGACGGCACGATCAGCGTCACCACCCTCTCTCCAGAGGATTACGTCGCCGGCCTGCGCCCGCTGCTCGATGGAGAGGGACCCTCGTACGCCAACCACTGGGCGCCGTACCGCAAGGCCGTGGGGCAGTACTTCTATCGCCAGTTCCGGCAGAGCCAGCCGTCGCTGGGCGACCTGGCCGCCACCGAGTTCGCTCGCTGCCTCGAACTGCAGCCCGACAACGTTGAGGCGCTGCAATGGCAGCGCCAGCTCTTGGACTTCCCACGGCCGACGACCGCCGGCCCCAATGTTGTCTGGGTGCCGGGCGGACTCAACGCCCTGGGCCTTCCCCGCGACCTCGACGTGCTGCCTCAGTTCAAGAAGTATGCCGACGCATTCACCGGCTTCGGTGCGCTTGTACTCGGCTTCCTGCACCAAGGCCAAGACGCGATCTTGAACGCGCTGAACCTAGATGCCTGGCAGGACTTCCTCACCGAGCAGCGCGAGCAGGCGCTGGCAGCTCAGGCGACGATGGTCGAGGACCGCGACCAGGCGGCGACCGACGCCCGCCTCGCGGGAGAGGCCATTTCCAGCGCCCAGGCCCAGCTCGACCAGACGACGCAGAACATCCAGGCCGCGATGGTGAAGATGCGCCAGGAGGAAATGTCCATCGGCGGCGTCATCGGGACGGTGGCCGGCCTCGCGGGCGCAGTTGTCGCGGTGGTCGCGGCGGTTCCCACACTCGGTACCAGCCTGGTGGCGCTCGTCCCAAGCATGGTGGCTCTCTCGAGCACTGTCGTCGACAACATGGAGCCGATCGCACAGAAGCTGATGGCAGGAGAGAAGCCCAACACGGATGCGATTCAGAAAGCCTACGACAAGGCCGACAGGGAGGCCGCCGCCGTGGTGAAAGGCGCCAAAGCCATCGTCGACTTCGTCAAGGTCATGGATCAGCTGGGCAAGGTCACTCCGCCCGACAACAGCGAGCACCTGACTCTAGTACGCCAAGGCGTGGCGCAGACGTACGAGCTACTGCTGGCGCGCCATCGCGTCACCTCCGCTCAGCAGCGACTCGACGCGACCGAAGCACGGGTCACGCGTGCCGCAGACACCGTGGCCCGGATCGACGCCCTCAAGCGCGATCTCACCAAGACCGAGGAAGCGGTCCGGACGACAGCTCTGCACGCCATCGCGATCGCGGAGTCCAAGGTCGATGCGCTGCTCACGCTGGCGTTCTACGCCCAGCGGTCGATGGAGATCTACACGCTCCAGGACCACGAGGACAAGGTGCGTTTCGAGACCGGTCACCTCAGCCCGGACGTGAGCCTGGCTTTCCAGCAACGGGAAATCACCGAGGTCCAGCTCGTCGACCTGCTGAACGACTCGTGGCAGGGACTGCTCACCCTGCTCGACCTCGAAGTCGCCTTCGACCAGTTCACCGCCCAGTTTCACGAGTCGGACGCGCGTCGCCTCTCCTTCGGGGCCCTCAGCCCGGAGCTCGCCGCGCTCCGCGCCCACCACCGCTTCTCCTTCCGCGTCGACCCGACGACGTTGCCTCCCGGCCAGGTGGACGCCAAGGTGCGAGGCGTCCGGCTGGCGCTCGTGGGCGCCACGAACCCGACGACCGAGGTCACCTGTGAGATCGGGCACGGTAGCTCCTACGAGACGCGCCGGAGGGACGGCTCGGTCACGGCGACCGTCCTCCAGACCCGGGTCAGTAACCGCTTCACCAAGGTGGGCAGCCCGCTGCTGGCCGACGAGGGGACAGGGTCGGATCCGCCGCTCACCGATCCCCAGTCCATCGCCTTCTGGGGACGCGGGCTCGGCGGCGAGTGGGAGTTCTCGATCCCGGATCGCGTGTTCGAGGAGGGTCTCGACCTTGCCGAGCTGACCGAGGTCCAGGTGTGGATCATCTACCAGTTCCTACGCTGATCCGGCGGTCGCGGCTGCCGTACTCGCACGTGAGTGTCTGCGTGAGCGAGCGCGTGGTTCCCGACGCGTGATAGATCGTGGTCGACCGGCACCCTGAGGACCGTCGCGGACCAGGTGACGTCAGATCCGACCTCAAACGGCACGCCGTAGCACTGCATCTGCTACGCGTCGATCCACACCTCCACCGCCAACACAACCACCGGCAACAAACGAGACTGAATTTCTTAGGGTCGATTTAATACGGACAACTGATGTGGAATGTCAACCGAAAAGTGTATGGCTTTTCGTTTTTGTACACGTCTTGAACTGTTTCTACTACCCAATTCTGCCATCGCGATTGTTCAGTTGCCCAGGGAATTTTTAATGGAGCATCAGCAGCACCCAGCCACCGTGAACATTTGGAACAATATCCAGGAGAGAAATAAGACGGCAACACAGACAGTGTAGCGTAGCAGGCAACGAAGCTATGGCACCCGCACCCATACCTCAAGATTGAAAACAGTTACTACACCACATTGTGTTGATTTGAGTGTATTTGAAAATAAAACCGAGCGGGTTTCCGCTCGAAGATGACAATATACAGGTTCATTTTTGCTCTGTACGAGGTTTCAGCCTTCGTCTAACATAATCAGGCTTGAAACTCGAATCCTAAACCAATTGATTATTTGACCTGGTTTCGAGCTGGCTCGATGATCCATTTTTTCTTTATAGAGCATCGACTTTTAGCGCGGCTTGTGGTTGACGATTTGAAATATACGCTGTGGCGTGAGGGCGAAAATATTCGCCAAGTCTGATATTCCTTCACCATCAGCGTACCGAGCGCGAATAACTTCATGCCAGTATTCGGTATTTGAGGCACAATGCCGCAGAAGTTAAGCAGCCAATCCACGACGCGGGACAGGGAGAATCCGATGCGTTCGCATCTAGCTGGGTCAGATGATTCTCCCTTGAACGGAATTAACCCCTGACAGCAGGTATCAGGCGTGTAACCCCTGGTTATACCTGTAGTAAGGGGATAATTCCCAGGAAATATTCTGGCTGGCTCGGTTCAGGAATCATGGTTTGTGCTCCTTTCATCACTCTTGTATAGTAACCGATGGTGCTAGTTGAAAAAGGTCACGGACAACGTATTCTTGAAAGTTACCACACCATCAAGAGGAAACGAGCCGTGACCACCGAAGACTTTATCATTGAATTGTTCTGCTGGGTA
>Ga0081539_10005368_pt1 | contig 13130 bp, 12 predicted proteins | sample TabmetS4T2R2_FD_71023 | JGI IMG/M metagenome (GOLD analysis project Ga0081539, IMG submission 71023) | Tabebuia heterophylla rhizosphere microbial communities from the University of Puerto Rico - S4T2R2 | ecosystem: Host-associated > Plants > Roots > Rhizosphere ...
CCCTTGGCCATGCGCTCGGGCAGGTCGAGCTCCTGCAAGGGCGAGAGCTTGGTGAGGAAGTGCCGCCAGAAGCGGGCAACGGCGATGTAGGGCTCGTGGCTGTACTGCTCGAAGAACATCCACTGCAAGGTCTGCGCGCGCTGCAGGCGATCGGCTGGTGCCACCGGCGTGCCCTCGGCCAGGTACCAGAGGATGGCGTCCGATTCGGCGAGATGCGTGCCGTCCTCGAGCAGCAGGGTCGGGATGCGCCCGTTGGGGTTCTTCTTCAGGAACGCAGGCGTGCGCGTCTCGCCCTTGAGGATGTCGCACTCGACGAGCTTGTACGGCACGCCGAGCTGCGCCAGCAGCAGGCGCACCTTGTAGCCGTTGCCCGAGCCCATGAAATCGTAGAGCGTCAGCATCGCTTACTCCGCTGCGAGGGCGACGGCGCTCGCCGTCTTGGCCCCGAGGTAGGCATGGATGCGCTCGGCGGCATCGCGGCCATCGCGCACCGCCCAGACCACCAGTGACGCGCCGCGCACGATGTCGCCCGCAGCGAACACCCCGTCGAGGCTGGTCATCATGCTGCGCCAATCGATCTTGAGCGTGCCCCAGCCGGTCACCGCGAGATCGGCGGCGCCCATCAGGGCCGGCAGGTCCTCGGGATCGAAACCCAGCGCCTTCAGCACCAGATCGGCCTCCACATTGAGGTGGCTGTTGGGGATCTCCTGCGGCGTCTGGCGGCCGGTCGCATCGGGCATGCCGAGATGGATGCGCACCGAACGCACGTGGCTCACTTTCTCCTGGCCGAGGAAGCCTTGTGGTGCAGTGAGCCAGACGAACTCGACGCCCTCTTCCTCGGCGTGCTTCACCTCGCGCTGCGAGCCCGGCATGTTGGCGCGATCGCGGCGGTACAGGCACTTCACCGACTTGGCGCCCTGGCGCACCGCGGTACGCACGCAGTCCATTGCGGTATCACCGCCGCCCAGCACGACGACGTGCTTGCCCTTGGCGTCGAGGGCACCGCTGTCGAACGCTTCCACCGTGTCCCCGAGACCGTGCCGATTCGAGGCCGTGAGATAGTCGAGCGCCGGCACGATGCCCGGCAGTGCGATCCCGGGCGCGGCAATATCGCGTGGTTTGTACACGCCGGTGGCGATCAGGATCGCATCATGGCGCGACCGCAGCTCGGGCAGCGCGACGTCGCGGCCGACCTCGCAGTTCAGGACGAAAGTGACCCGGGAGTCGCGCAACAGCTGCTCGCGGCGCTGCACGATCTCCTTTTCCAGCTTGAAGTTGGGGATACCGTAGATCAGCAGGCCGCCGACGCGGTCATAGCGGTCATAGACCGTGACCTGATAGCCCTTGCGGCGCAGCTGCTCGGCCGCCGCCAACCCGGCCGGACCGGCGCCGACGATGCCGATGTTTTCCGGCCGCTCACGGCGGGGCCGGATCGGTTGCACCCAGCCCTGGTCCCAGGCGGTGTCCGTGATGAACTTCTCGACCGACCCGATAGTGACGGCTTCAAAGCCCTTCTCGATGACGCAGTTGCCCTCGCACAGCCGATCCTGCGGGCAGATGCGGCCGCAGATCTCGGGAAAATTGTTGGTTGCTGAGGAGAGTTCGTAAGCCTCCTCCAGCCGCCCTTCGGCGGTGAGCTTCAGCCAGTCGGGGATGTTGTTGTGCAGCGGGCAATGGATCTGACAGAACGGCACGCCGCATTGCGAGCAACGAGCCGCCTGCTCGGCGGCCCTGTCGCGGGCATAGCGCGCATAAATCTCGTCGAAGTCGCGCCGACGCTCGGCAGGAGCCCGCTTGTCCGGCATGGCCTGCGGCGTGCTTACGAATTTCAGCATCCTTTCGGCCATGGGCGATCCCCGGGCGGCGATTTAAGTCAGCCTATTTGACCTATTTTGGTTGCCTTGTCCAGATCGCGTTGCAAAAGCGGCTAAAGGCCTATGCGTTCCCTCCCGATATTTGTCCCTTTCCGGGACTATTGGAAAGCGGTGCCTGCTGATTGTAGCGACCGCCGACCCGGAAACGGTCCAGATAGGTCGGCAGAATGGGCTCTACCGCCGTGGGATGAACGTCGAGGCTCCGCAGATCATTGGCCCCCGGCCGCACCATGTTGTCATGCAGCAGCAGATCCACCTGGTCCCGCGTGATCGCCGGCGTCAGGCCGACCATGGCCGGCAACTCGGCGAAAAAGGCGCCGAGTTTCATCAAGCCAGGAGGAACGCCGACAATCGGCCGGCGGCGACCGATTTCCCGCAGAGTGAGCGCGGCCAGTTCGCCATGGTTGTAGGTGCGCGGACCGCCGAGCTCGAACACCATGCGCGCCGTCGCCGGGCGCGCCAGAACGGCAACCGCCGCGGCGGCAACGTCACCCACGTACACCGGCTGCATCCTGGCGCTGCCGTCGCCCACCACGGGCATGATCGGGGCAAAGCAGGCGATGCGGGCCAGCCGATTGAACAAGACATCGTCGCTGCCGAACACCACGCTGGGGCGCAGGATGGTGGCGTCGGGAAAGGCCGCGATGATGGCGTCCTCGGCATCGACCTTGGAGCGGATGTAGCGGTTGGTGGCGCTGCGCCGGTCGGCGCCGATGCCGGACACGTGGACAAGACGGCGGACCCCGGCGGTCTTCGCCGCCTCGGCGATGGCGCGTGCGCCGCCGACATGGACCGCCTCGTAGCGTTGGCGGCCATGCTCGAAGCTGATGCCGACGGCATTGATCACCGCGTCGCTGCCCTGGAGCGCGCGGGCGACCGACACCGGCACGCGCACATTCGCTCGCACCAAGGTGATCTGGCCGACGTCGCCGGCCGTCTTGACCTCCTCGGCGAGCTCGATGCGGCGGGCCGCGACCACCACCTGCACGCCTTGCTCGGCGAGCGCGCGCACGATGGCGCGGCCGATGAAGCCGGCGCCGAAAACAGTGACCTGCTTGATGTTCATGGAGGCTGCCTATAACCCATCGGTCAAGCGGCGCAAGGGCACCGACCAACCCTGCGACGCGGTTGACATCGGCGCGGCTCGGTCCTAACTCACCGTCCCTCACGAGCCCGCATGCCGTGCCCAGGTGGCGGAATTGGTAGACGCACTAGTTTCAGGTACTAGCGCCGCGAGGCGTGGAAGTTCGAGTCTTCTCCTGGGCACCATGCGGGGCTTGCGAGGCCTTTCCTAGATGGCCATCAGCCTTCATCGTGGGGATCTCCCCGCCGACCTATCGCTCGGGCCCGTGGTGGCCGTCGACACCGAGACCATGGGGCTGAACCCGCATCGCGACCGGCTGTGCCTGGTCCAGCTCTCCGGTGGCGATGGCAACGCGCACCTGGTCCACATGCCGCGCGGGCCCTACCAGGCGCCTCGGCTGGCCGCCCTGCTCGCCGATCCCAATGTCCTGAAGCTTTTTCATTTCGGCCGCTTCGACATCGCCGTCCTGGAGCATGCGCTGGGCATCCGCTGCGAGCCGGTCTACTGCACCAAGATCGCCGCCAAGCTTACCCGTACCTTCACCGACCGGTTCGGCCTGAAGGACCTCTGCAAGGAGTTGCTGGGCGTCGACCTGTCGAAACAGCAGCAGACCTCCGATTGGGGGGCCGACAGCCTCAGCGACGAGCAGCTTGCCTATGCGGCATCGGACGTGCTGCACTTGCATGCGCTGAAAAGCAGACTCGACGCGCTGCTGGCGCGCGAGGGACGGAAGGAGCTGGCGGCGGCCATTTTCCAGTTCCTGCCGACGCGTGCCCGGCTCGACCTTGCCGGTTGGCCCGAAGTCGACATTTTCGAGCACTGATCGAACCATCTGACTTTGGCATAGTTTTTGCTAGAATGCTGCGGCGGGGATCTCCTACGGTCTACCGGGTGGGGGCAGTATGCGTATTGGTCCGAGTCTCATCCTGGCGTCGCGTCAGACCCTGGCTATGACGCCGCAACTGCAACAGGCCATCAAGCTGTTGCAGTTCTCACATCTTGAACTGGCTGCCTTCATCCAACAGGAACTCGAGAAGAACCCGCTGCTCGCCGAGGGCGCGGCCGACGAAGGGCCACCCAGCGAGAACGAAGCACCGATCCTCGAAGCCCCGAGCGACACCGCCGAAGCCTTGGCCGCGGCGGCGCCGGCGCTGGCCGACGCCGACGAACGCTGGACGCGCGAATACGCCGACCGCGGCGGTGACGGCTCGGCCACGCGAGGCGGGATGCGCGAGGATGCGCCCGATGCGTTGGATTTCGTGTCCGAGAAGCCGCGGTCGCTGGCGGCGCACGTGCTCGAGCAGATCGAGCTCTTGTTCAACGACGCGGGCGAGCGTCGCATCGCGCTCAAGCTCGCCGAGGGATTGGACGAGGCGGGGTACTGCCGTCTCGAAGTGGCCGCCGTCGCTGAGGCCGTAGGGCTCGACCGCGACGCCGTCGAAAGAGTGTGGGCCCGTTTGCGCCAGATCGAGCCTCCCGGGTTGTTCGCGCGCACCTTGGCGGAGTGCCTCGGCGCACAACTCATCGAGCGCGATCGCCTCGATCCGGCGATGAAGGGTCTGCTGGACAATCTCGATCTCGTCGCGGCCGGCGAGCTCAACCAGTTGCGCCGGCGCTGCGGCGTCGACGACGAGGATCTGCGCGACATGCTCGCGGAGCTGCGCACGCTCGATCCGCGGCCCGGCCAAGCCTTCGACTTCGAGCCGCTGCAGCCGGTCGCGCCCGATCTGTTCCTGCGTCCGGCGCGCGATCCCGAGACCGGCGAGGAAGGCTGGCACATCGAGCTCAACACCGACGCGCTCCCCAAGGTGCTGGTCGATCGCAACTACCACGCCACGCTGATGAAGGGCGCGCGGGCCAAAACCGATCGCGACTTCGTCGCCGAGCGCTTCCAGTCGGCCAACTGGCTGGTCAAGACCCTCGAGCAGCGCGCAACCACCATTCTCAAGGTGGCGCGTGAGATCGTGCGCCAACAGGATGGCTTCTTCCGCCATGGTGTCAGCGCATTGAAGCCCTTGGTGCTGCGCGACATCGCGATCGCCACCGAGCTGCACGAGAGCACGGTGAGCCGCGTCACCTCGAACAAGTACATCGCCACGCCGCGCGGCATTTTCGAGCTCAAGTACTTTTTCACCTCGGCGCTGCCGGCCCGCACGCCTGGCGTGGTCGTGTCGTCCGAGTCGGTACGCTCGCGCATTCGGCATCTGGTGAGCGGCGAGGATGCCCATCAGCCTCTGTCCGACGATCGTATCGTCGACCTGTTGAAGAGCGAGGGTGTGGAAATTGCTCGCCGTACGGTTGCGAAATACCGAGAGGCGATGCGCATCCCATCGTCGGCCGAGCGGCGCCGATTGGGACGGCTCGGCATGCATCGCGGCGTGCCGAGTTCGCTGCCGGTGGCGTCGGCGCTTCACGCGTTGGGTGGGCCGGCCGATTGACCGGGGGAGCGGGCTTGACCGCCCCGCGGGAGGCGCCTATAGGGGCGCCTCTGGTTCCCGCGGCGGCCCTGTTATTGCCCGCTAACCTATTGGTGACATTGTGGAAATCGCCGATTTGCTGACCGGCCCAGAGGCCGTTCTGGCGAGCGTCAAGGCGTCGGGCAAAAAAGCCATGCTGGCCGAATTGGCGGCCCGTGCGGCAACTATCTTCAAGGTCGACGAGCGTCGTCTGTTCGATCGCCTGCTCGAACGCGAACGGCTTGGCTCGACCGGCATCGGCGGCGGGATCGCGATCCCGCATGCCCGCATGCCGTCGCTCGCCAAGCCGGTCGGCCTGTTCGCGCGGTTGGCGAGTCCGATCGACTTCGATGCGATCGACGAGCGGCCGGTCGACATCGTGTTCCTGCTGGCAGCGCCCGAAGGGGCCGGTGCCGATCACCTCAAGGCGCTGGCGCGCGTTTCGCGATTGCTGCGCGATCGAAGCTTGGTCGACAAACTACGCGCCACCGAGAATGCCGAGGCGCTGTACGCGCTGCTCGTCGATTCGGTGCAGACGCAGACGGCGGCTTAGTCTTGCCGGACCGCGAGCCTCAAGGCTCGCTCACGCGCTTGATGCGGACCTGGAGGTCCGCGCTCCCGCAAGAGGTCAGTGAACCAGCGCCGGCTCGAGATCGTGCTGACGGCAAAGGGCTTGGGCCAGCTCAATCGACGGTGCCGCCGCCATCGGCTTGCCGTCCGCCGAGAAGATGCCGACCGCGTGCGCGCCATCGGGCAGGTGGATCGCCTTCACGTAGGCGATCTGCTGTGCGCCGAGGCTGAGAAAGGCTTCTTCCGCGAGGGGGGTGAAGGTCGTCGGTTCGTTGTTTTCCATAGTTACCTCCTGGCGCCACGCCGGCCGCATCGTCAGCGGGACCGGGCGCGGCGCGCCGTAATGTCGATGGTGTTGTCGGCTGGCGCGGCGTCCTTGCCGGCATCGATGGGAATCGTCCGGATCCGCGGTTCCACCTCGGGCCGCACCAGGTCGACCGACAGCAGTCCGTTGTCGAGCCGGGCGCCCGCGACCTCGATGCCGTCCGCCAGCATGAAGGCGCGTTGGAACTGCCGCGCAGCGATGCCGCGATGCAGGAAGACGCGATCCGTATCGTCGGTCTGCTTGCCGCGCACGGTCAGCTGGTTTTCGACCAATTCGACCATCAGGTCGTCGATCGTGAAGCCGGCTACCGCCAGCGTGATGCGCAGTCCGTTCTCGCCTATTCGCTCGATATTGTAAGGCGGATAGCCCTCGGCGCTCTTGGCCAAGCGGTCAAGCGTGCGCTCCAACTGGTCAAAACCCAGCAATAAGGGCGAATTGAACATCGACATACGACTCATAACCCTCCTCCGAGGAGCGAGTGGCCAGGAATCCCGTTCGGGCCTTCCCTTGCAGGGAATCTGGGGTGGGCTCGGGCGGGTTCAAGGGCTTCCCGAAGTGGTCCTCATTCGTCCACAGGCATCGCCATGGGCAGCTGCCTCAGGTAAACTGCGTGTTACCCCTCATGTGTCCGGCAGCGCCGCCGGACCAAAGAACTGAAAAAGATGACGCTTGTTGCCTCTGACGTGCGCCGCAGCGGTGAGCCTTTGGTGGCAGGATCGCGACCGGTGCGCTCCAGCCCCAATCGCTCCCCCAAGGCTCGAACTGCGCCGGATGCCCGGTTCAGCCGCTGGCTGTTCGGTTCGCGGCTTTATTCCTTGTCCCTGGGTTACGGCACGCCACAGACGTTCTTTGCCGTTGCGCCCGACGCCTGGCCCGGCAATCCGGCGATCGGCCAGCGGATGGTGGCGGGCGAGTTGCTGGCGCGCGGCAGCGCCGGCGCCGTGGTACCCGAAGCGGACGATCCACCTTGGCAACGTGCGGGCGCGTCGCCGCTTTGGCTCGAGGCGTTGAACGGCTTCGGTTGGCTGCGCGACCTGCGCGATTGCGGCGAGCCCGGCGCGGCGCCGCTGGCCGTCCGCCTGGTCGACGACTGGAGCAATCGCGAATGGCGCTGGTCTCCTCTGCCTTGGCGGCGCGACGTGCTGGCGGAACGCATCGTCTCATGGATCCGCCACTACGACTGGCTCTCCGCTTCGGCGGATTCCGGATTCGCCGCACGCCTGGTGCTGTCGCTCGCCCGACAGCGCGTGCACCTCAAGCGTGCCCTGCGAGCGGGCCTGGTCGGACATGAATCCGTGGCGGCGCTCAAGGCCATGGTGTTCGTCGACCTTGCTTTCCTGCGCGATGGTCGGCGCTTTGAAAAGAGCCTGGAGCAGACGCTGTCGAAACTGGCGCGCTTCGTAAAGCGCTACGTGCTGCACGACGGCATCGTCGCCGAGCGCGCGCCGCACATCCAGCTCGCGGTGCTGAGGCATCTGCTGGACGTGCGCGCCGCTCTGGCTTCGGCCGAGCGACGTGCGCCCGCCGAGCTGATCGCCGCCATCGACCGCCTGGCGCCGATGTTGCGCTTCTTTCGCCATGGCGACGGCGGGCTCGCGTTGTTCAACGGGTCGTGGGAAGGCGATCGTACGATGATCGATCTTACGCTCGCCCGTTCCGCCTCGAGCCAGCCGGCCCCGGCCATGGCCCTGGTGAGCGGCTTCCAGCGCCTCGCGGCCGGGACCTCGCTGGTGATCGCCGATGCCGGCAGTCCGCCCGGCCGCGGCATGGATGGCATCGCGCATGCCGGCACGCTCTCCTTCGAGATGAGCGCGGCGCACGAGCGGCTGATCGTCAACTGCGGCACCTATCCGGGAGCGCCGCGCGACTGGCAGCGCTTCATGCGTTACACGGCGGCCCATTCGACGGCGATCGTCGACGACACCAACTCCTCGGAAATCACCGATCACGGTGCGCTCGAGTATCGTGCCGGCAACGTGCTGGTCGATCGTGCCGAGAATGACGGCGCGCAGTGGCTCGACATGTGCCACGACGGCTATCGATCCCTCTACGGCATCATCCATCGCCGCCGCCTGTGGCTGTCACCCGACGGCGGCGACCTGCGCGGCGAAGACATCTTCAGCGGCCCGGAGGGCCGCGCCGTCACTATTCCCGACCGCCGCTACATCGTGCGCTTCCATCTGCATCCTTCGGTTAAGGCTACCCTTGCGCAGAGTGGGCAGGCGGTGCTGATGCGCCTGCCCAGCGGGCGCGGCTGGCGCTTGCGTGCGTCGGGTGCCGGCATCGGCCTGGCCGAAAGCGTCTATCTTGGCGAGGAAGGCCGCGTGCGCCGCACCGAGCAGATCGTGCTGGTGGGCCAGGTGCCGCGCGAGGGCACCAGCGTGAAATGGGCACTTACCCGGATGGAAGGCTGAACCGCCGCGCCAAATCACCTGGACGCCGCTCCGCTTGCGGACATGACCGAGTTCTAACGTTTGTAGGACGAGATCTCGATCAGGCTGCCGTCGGGATCGCGACAATAGACGGAGACGATGGTGCCCCTCGCACCGCGCCGCTCGCCGGGGCCCGCGACGATAGCCACGCCGCAGGCGCGCAGGTGAGCAACCACGGCTTCCGGCGTGGCTGTCGTCAGGAAGCAGAGATCGTCACTGCCTGCCGATTCGTGGTCGGCCGTGATCCACTCCTCCTGCGAAGCCGCAATCGGCCGCAGGTTGATCTTCAGCCGGCCGAAATGCATCGCGGTACGGGAGCCGCGGCCTGGCCCGGCCTCGAAGTCCTCGCGCGTCATGCCCAGCACGCGCTGGTACCAACCCGCCGCGACTTCGACGTCGCGCACGTTCACCACGAGGTGGTCCAGGGAATCGACGACGAGTGCCATGCGCCAGCCTCCGTCAGGGCTTCAGGAAGCCGACCGTCCTGTAGACATCCGCCAGAAGCGGGTCGGCGAGCGCGCGCGCCCGTTCGGCGCCGTTGCGCAGCACCTGGTCGACATGGCCCGGGTCCTTCATCAGCCGTTGCATCTCCGTAGCGACCGGCTCGAGCTTGGCTACCGCGAGCTCGGTCAGCGCCGTCTTGAAGTCGGAGAACTGCCGGCCGGCGAACTCGGCGATGACATCGGCCTTCTCGCGATCGGCCAAGGCGGCGTAGATGCCGAGCAGGTTGTCCGCCTCAGGTCGCTTCTCGGCGTCAGCCTCGCTCTCCGGCAAGGGCAACGGATCGGTCTTGGCACGCCGGATCTTGAGCGCGATGGCGTCGCCATCGTCGGTCAGGTTGATGCGGGACTGGTCAGACGGGTCGGACTTGCTCATCTTCTTGGTGCCATCGCGCAGGCTCATGACGCGCGTAGCCGCGCCGAAGATCAACGGCTCGGTGATCGGGAAATAGTCCGGGACGTTGAAGTCGTTGTTGAACTTGATGGCGATGTCGCGCGTCAGCTCGAGGTGCTGCTTCTGGTCCTCGCCGACTGGCACGTGCGTGGCCCTGTAGAGCAGGATGTCGGCCGCCATCAGCGAGGGATAGACGTAGAGGCCAAGCGACGCCCCTTCGCGATCCTTGCCCGCCTTCTCCTTGAACTGCGTCATGCGGTTCATCCAGCCGACACGGGCGACGCAGTTGAAGATCCAGGCGAGCTGCGCGTGTGCCGGCACCATCGACTGGTTGAAGATGATGTGCTTGCTGGCGTCGACGCCCGCGGCCAGGAAGGCCGAGGCGATCTCGCGGGTCTGGCTGGCCAGCAGCTTGGGGTCCTGTGGCAGCGTGATGGCGTGCAGGTCGACCACGCAGTAGAGACAGTCGTAGTCGTTCTGCAGGCGCGCGAAGTTGCGGATTGCGCCGAGATAGTTGCCGAGGTGGAGATTGCCGGTGGGCTGTACGCCGGAAAAGATCCGACCCTTGAGGCCGCGGTCGGCGTAGGGTGCCAGATGCGGATTGGGCGCCGAGCTGGCTGTCGTGACGTCAGGCATGGATGTGGACTCCGCTCACTGTGGAAGGGCGCGGGGTTTGGACCTCCGCGCACCCCGCCGGTGGAGGGCAGGGGTGCCGCGGTATGGCGGACCCGAGCCTTAGAATCAAGGCCGGCGCGTTGGTGCCACGCAGGAGAGGTCGCCCTCCTGGCAACGTAGCTGGTGTTCCAGTCCTTTCGTTCGCCTGACCGTCAGCTCGGTGGAACACTGGTTTCGGATTGTCAGCTGGATGCTCCCTCGCGAGCGGAGGAAACAAAGGAGCAATACGCCGTGCGGTACGCGACCCAACTGGGAGTTGGCAAGAAGGTCGCGTTAGAGGGACGCTACTTCCTGCAAGAAACGGAAGGCAGCCTGGGATCAGGCGTCAGTCAGTTCAAGTCGGCGCTTGATGAGGCCAAGCTCGCCTCGCACTTGGTCGAGACGGACCTCGACATGAGCAAGCTGTTCAGCGTGCAAGGCGATATCGCGTTTGACACCGGCAAGGGATTCTTCGAGCCGGTTCAGCTCTATGCCATGCTCAACCTGTGTGTCGCGCACGGCCGCCACGTCCGCCCTGAGAGCGCGGAGGTGCTCCAGCACGAGGTTGATGGGCTCATCAGTCATTTCACCGTCCAAAGTAGGGTTCGGCACCTGACGGGTCAACGTTGACGGCACCGGCCAAGCCTGTTCCCATAGGAATTGCACGCATCTTGCAGGATAGCAGGAGCGTTGGGTAAGGGGCTGGCTGTGACGGTGGGATGGGAGGCATCCGATGGAAGAACGGCATCTCCGCACGCTGCTGCGTCGCGTGCACTCAGGCCGGCTGTCGCGCCGCGCCTTCGTCAGGCGCATGGCCATCGTCGGTCTTACGGCGCCGATGGCGACGCAGCTGCTGGCGCACGCCGGGGTGGCGATGGCCCAGAGCAAGCCGACCTACAAGCCGACCAAGCGCGGCGGCGGCGGTCTCTTGAAGGTGCTGTGGTGGCAAGGGCCGACGCTCCTCAATCCGCACTTCGCCACGGGCACCAAGGACCAGGACGGCTCGCGGCTGTTCTACGAACCCTTGGCCGGCTGGGACGCGGACGGCACCCTGCGCCCGATCCTGGCCGAGACGATCCCCGGCCGAGAGGATGGAACGCTGGCCGCCGACGGCAAATCGGTAACCTGGAAGCTGAAGAAGGGCGTGCGCTGGCATGACGGCCAGCCCTTCACCGCCGACGACGTCGTCTTCACCTGGGAGTATGCCCGCAATCCGGCGACGGCCTGTATCACCATCGCTTCCTATCGCGACGTCACTGTCGAGAAGGTCGACCCGCACACGGTCACGGTGAAGTTCCCCAAGCCCACGCCGTTCTGGGCCGACGCCTTCGTCGCGGCGGCGGGCTGCGTCATCCCCAAGCACTTGTTCGGCGACTTTGTCGGCGAGAAGTCGCGCGATGCGCCCACCAACCTCAAGCCGGTCGGCACCGGCCCCTACAAGTTCAAGGAATTCAAGCCGGGCGACCTGGTGAATGGTGTCATCAATACCGACTATCACCAGGAGAACCGGCCCTATTTCGATGCCATCGAGATGAAGGGCGGTGGCGATGCCGTGTCGGCGGCGCGCGCGGTGCTGCAGACCGGCGAGTTCGATTTCGGCTGGAACATGCAGGTCGAGGACGAGATCCTTCAGCGACTCGAAAAAGGCGGCAAGGGTCGGGTCGACATCAGCCACGGCAGCAATGTCGAGCACATCCAGCTCAACAACACGGATCCTTGGACCGAGGTCGACGGCGAGCGCTCGAGCCTCAAGTCCAAGCATCCGTCGCTCACCGATCCCGCGGTGCGCCAGGCGCTGGCGCTGCTGGTCGACAAGGACTCGGTGGAGAAGTTCATCTACGGCCGCACCGGCAACGCCACTGCGAACTTCATCACCAATCCCGAGCGCTTCCGCTCCAAGAACACCAAGTACGAGTTCAACATCGACAAGGCCAACGCCATCCTGGAGAAGGCCGGGTGGGTGAAGGGCGCCGACGGCATCCGTGTCAAGGACGGCAAGAAGCTCAAGTACCTCTACCAGACTTCGATCAACCAGCCGCGCCAGAAGACCCAGGCGATCGTCAAGCAAGCCTGTCAGAAGGCCGGTATCGAAATCGAGGTCAAGGCGGTAACCGCCTCGGTGTTCTTCTCGTCCGACGTGGCGAATCCGGACACCTACCCGCACTTCTATTCAGACCTGCAAATGTACACCAACGGTCCGCAGCAGCCGGATCCCGAGGTCTATTTGCGCCAGTTCCTGAGCGGTGAGGTGGCGAGCAAGGCCAACAAGTGGCAGGGCCGCAACATCACGCGCTGGCAGAACGCCGAGTTCGACGAGATTCACAAGGCCGCCCAGGTCGAGCTCGATCCGGTGAAGCGGGCGGCAATGTTCATCAAGCTGAACGAGATGGTGATCAATGACCAGGTGATCATTCCCGTCGTCGGGCGGCCTACCGTCACCGCCATCAGCAATCGGCTGGTTTGCGAACTGAGCGGCTGGGACAACAACACCTGGCAGTTGGCGAGCTGGTACAGGGAGGCCTGAGGACAGCGCGAGCGTCGAGTTCTAGTCGGCTTCGATCACCTGGATTGGGAGGCTGCGATGAACGAACGGGACTTGCGTGATCTTCTGTACAAGGTGAAGTCCGGCGACCTGTCACGCCGCGCCTTCGTCAGGCGCATGGCGACAGTCGGTCTTACGGCGCCGATGGCGACGCAGCTTCTGGCGCACGGCGGCGTGGCGATGGCGCAGAGCAAGCCGACCTACAAGCCGACCAAGCGCGGCGGCGGTGGTTTGTTGAAGGTGCTGTGGTGGCAGGGCCCCACGCTCCTCAATCCGCATTTCGCGACTGGCACCAAGGA
>Ga0081539_10005369_pt1:0-7500 | contig 13122 bp, 12 predicted proteins | sample TabmetS4T2R2_FD_71023 | JGI IMG/M metagenome (GOLD analysis project Ga0081539, IMG submission 71023) | Tabebuia heterophylla rhizosphere microbial communities from the University of Puerto Rico - S4T2R2 | ecosystem: Host-associated > Plants > Roots > Rhizosphere ...
CAGCGTCTACATCGGCCGTCGATTTGCTTTTATCGAGTGAGATGGGTGCTTGCTGCACCTCGGCGCTAGTACCGCTCATACACCATCCCAAGACGAAAAGCAGGAGTAATGCCGTCGCTATTTTGCGATCTTTTTTCACCGGGTCTCCTCCCTGAAATGTGGTTCCAGCCAGCGTCCGGTTTGTTTAACAGCATTCGCACGTGATAGAACACGTCTCGAAAGACATTTCCCATTAAGACTCTTCTGCACTCTATAGCCAAGTCGTGTGCCAGCCGCTTTAGATGAGTAATTATTGTTACAGCTCGATTTGAAGAGATGTTGCGGGTCGGTATCCAGAAGGGAATGTCCATTTATGGGAATGGTGGTTCCCATAAATGGAAATGTTGGTCAACCTCTGACGGGGCTCTGACGGGGACATCAAACTTGCTATCGTTAGGGCAACGTGACCGGCATCCCGAGAAACTCGCCATAGCGGTTTGCGGCTTCGGCCAGGGCGCACATTTCGGTCTTACCGAGTTTCACCAATAAGCTTGTTTCGATGAAGACTCTATCCTTCTTAAGGGTACGCTTCCAATTCCCCACAATCCGTCCATCGACAAGTATTGTTGAGTTGAAGATTCCGTAACTTGCTTGACTCGCATGTGATGGGTCGAGTACGGCGCTGCGGTCCTTGTAGGCGACTGTGTACTCGTCGTAAACAGGAAGTAAGCGCGCAATCAGTGACGACGTCTCTTTGACGGCCGTGGCAGATGGAGAGAGCCAATAAGACTGGCCGTCGATGGTCTCTTGTCTGAGTTGCGGCTTGATCATTTCAAGGCCGGCCCTGGCGTCAGCCGTTGCCAATCCCGACCACCACGCAAAATCCTGCAACGTTGCCGGACCATGGCTTGTAAAGTAACGCCTGGCAAGCTCGGCCAATGCCGCATCACGTTCCAGAGATTTGGCTGTCGGCGCCCATTCAGCAAGTAAGGCGAATGTCTGTTGCTTACCTTCTCTGGCTCCAAAACAGAGGAATCCATCCTGCGCCAGACGCGACAAAATATGGAGACCGCGCCCGTCAGCCGTCGAAATACGCGCCGCCTCCAGGCGTTGATACATGACGTTTCGTGGCAGTTGCTTACCCCCCTGCAGTATCTTCGCGAACAATTCTTTACTGCGCGCGAAGACCGTTTCGGTGAGGTCCATCTGTTCGTAAACCCGCCGCGCCCTACCCGCGACGATGCGTGGCGTCAACAGCTCGAGCATCCATCTGACGTCCTCCGCCGCGACAAAATGCAATGTGCCTCGCATCGGCCAGGTCCGAACAATCGTCTTTTCGGCGAGCGCTCCCTCGATATCAGCCTCGACTGCTTTCCGCATCCGCAGGCCGACCGCCCAGAGCGCACCCAGATAGTCCTGAGCCTGGACCGCGCCAAACCATTCCACCACGTCGCTCGGTTTCTTAAACGTCGCGGCAGCAATGCGTTGATTGAAGAGTCGCAGGCGTGCGATGTCTGAGTTTGTCATCAGAATTTGATCACTACTTTGCCAAAGTGTGAACCGCTTCCCAGATATTTCAATGCCTCGCGTGCTTCTTCAAAGGCGAAGGTTTTGTCGATCACCGGTCTCAAGCCATTTGCTGTGATTGCGTGGTTCATCTCTTCAAACATTTCGCGAGAGCCGACGAGGATGCCTTGTAACCGCAGTCCCTTCATGAGGACACGCGTCGGATCCAGGCCGCTGCCACCCGCCAGAACTCCGATGACATGAACCGTCCCTTCAGTCCGGACGGCATTCACGGATTTCGGCAATGTGCCTGCGCCGCCCACTTCAACCACATGATCGACGCCAATCTTGTCCGTCAGACGCAACACCTCTTTGTCCCAGTCGGGCGTCGTCTTGTAGTTGATGATTTCGTTCGCGCCGAGTTCGCGAACACGCGCGAGTTTCTCGTCACTGCTCGATGTCGCGATCACTCGCGCGCCGTGCATTTTGGCAAATTGGATGGCGAAGACCGAAACTCCGCCGGTCCCCAGCGTCAAAACCGTTTCGCCCGCCCGCAAATTTCCGATTCGAATCAACGCGTGCCACGCGGTTACGGCGGCACAGGGCAGCGTTGCGGCCTCTTCGAACGAAAGATGGTCTGGAATTCGGACCAGACCACTTTCGTGAAATGCTCCATATTCGCGCAAGACGCCGTCCACATCTCCCGCCCCCAACGAGGTGCGATCTTTCGCCGCCGAACGCCTGCCCTCAATCCAGCCCTGGGTGAAGATTGGGCAAACGCGATCGCCGACTTTCCAATTCGTCACGCCCTGGCCGACCTCGACAATCTCACCGGCGCCGTCAGAGAGTGGCACTGCGGGAAGACGCGCTTTCGGGTTGTAGATCCCCTTGGCGAACAGCCAGTCGCGATAGTTTAACGACGCTGCATGGAATTTAACGATCACTTCGTGAGCGGCTGCTGATGGCTTGTCACGCTCAGCGATAACCAGATTTTCGAGCTCGAATTGTTGGTATTCGTAAACTTTCATCCTTCATTCATCCTTCATGCTATGATCTTTCAGGTTCCAGATTTTATCTCGGTTGTAGGTCTTAATGCAGACGATGGAAACTATCCGTCAACTGCCGTGATCGGAAGAGGTGCTTATGAATGTCAAGCTGAAAATCCTCCAGATTGGCGAGCCGGTGCTTCGGCACAGCGCCCGGCCACTCTCGGTTGAAGAGATTCGCAGCACCACAGTTCAGCAATTGGTCGAACTGATGCGCGAAACAATGCGTGACGCTCCCGGCGTGGGGCTTGCCGCTCCGCAGATCGGGCTGCCGCTCCAACTTGCGGTGATCGAAGACGATGAAGCGCGACAACGAGAGATTTCATCCGAGGTCCTGAAGAAACGTGAACGGTCGTCAGTCCCATTTCACGTCATCATTAATCCCCAATTGCATATTGAACCTGACCCTTCAGTTGAATTCTTCGAAGGGTGTCTAAGTGTGACCGGGTTCGTCGGCCTTGTCCCACGCGCGACCAGCGTCCGTGTCGATTGTCTCAACGAACGAGCTGAGCCGGTGACCATTCGGGCTCGCGGCTGGTACGCACGCATTCTTCAACACGAGATTGATCATCTCAACGGCACGCTCTATCTCGACCGCATGCACCCGCGTTCGTTGATGACCGTCGATAATTTCAACCGGTACTGGAGCGGCAAGACTATTGAAGAGGTGCGCGCCGAACTGGGTCTCCCCCTCACCGGCAGCAGGTAATCCAGAGACCTCAAAGCATAGTCTGCCTGCGCTCATGCCGTCAGGTGGCGCGCCGGACCGCACGTAACCGCAATCGAACGTAATCGACAACCCATCCTTGTTCGGCCTTCAAGAGATTCGGCCGCACTATCTCTCGAATCTCCTCAATGCAGCGAGCACGATCTTCCAGCGGAACTTCAAGCAGAAACGGTTGTGCGAATGTCTCGAGCCATCCCGAGATGTCCCCCGGAAGCGGGGTTGGGCGCGGAAACAACACGATCGAATCCACCTCGAATCCCTGATCCTTCAAAAGCGAACTGTATTCTTCGACTGTCGGAAAGAACCATGGATCGTAATCCCACGGATCCAGGCCCCGCGCGCGCAGCACTTCATGAAGCGCCTCGCGGACAGTCGCCACGCATCCGGCTCCTCCGAGTTCGGCGACGAAACGCCCACCCGGCTTGAGTGAACGGATGATGCGGGAAATGGCTGCGCCCTGATTCTTCACCCAGTGAAGTACGGCATTGCTGAAGACAGCGTCGAACTCTTCGAAGAATGGAAGAGCCTCGGCGCGGCAGACCTCGGCCTCCAGTCCGCGCCGGCGCGCAGCCTGCACCTGTTCAATACTCGCATCAACGCCCAAAACAAGACAGCCGGCCGCGGCCAGTTTCTCTGTCAGAGCCCCATCACCGCACCCCAGGTCGAGGACCTTCTCTCCTGATACCGGATGAAGCAGTTCAAGCAGCGGCTCACCCAGGTCAGACACGAACCTGGCGTTCCTGGCATAGGTCTCCGGATTCCAATGTTGTTCAGCCATTTTAGAGAGTCGAAAGAGTTTGTAATAAGAAGAGAGTCTGTTCCAGCACGCTACCTTCTCTTGGACTTAATCGTCTCGTTCAGAGTCGCGATGAAAGCTTCTGTGCGGCTTCTGATGAAGAGATGACCGGGTAAACCTCAAAGTCGACCAGGTCGCTCCAGTTGGCGATCCACTCATCGAGAAGCTTGCAATTGTCCGTCTCCATCAATTGAAAGCAACGTCCGAGATCTTCATCGACCCAGCTCGAGACATATCGCAAACCTTCCGGGGCAAGGCGACCGCGATCGCGGAAACGTTGATAGACAGGAACAGGATTTCGATTCTTGAAATTCTCAATAATCATATAGAGCAAGGCCTTACCTCCGATTGTTTCGGTGTTTCTGATTGCTCCGTATTTTCCTGTGCTTATCGGTCCCGGGTCAATAGTCGTGTGCTGTGTGCTTTTGATCTTGGCGCAAGCGCCATCGTCCGGAGAAAAGGAAGCGGTACGGCAAGCCGTCCTGGATTATGGCGAAAGAGTCTACAACGGCTCGATTCCAAGCATCTCCGGCGTCTATAAGACAGACGATCGCAATGCCCTCGTGCATCAACTGGCTGATAGTACGTTGATCTAAGGCCGGGTCAGAATTTAGTTATTTTTTTCAACAATTATTTTGGATGGCTCGATGCGAGTTTATGCGGCACTTCTGTCATTATTTACATCAGCGTTATTAGTGGGGACGCTGTCCATCCGATCCGCCTTGAGCGCCCACCACAAATCCAAGAGGACAAATTTTTTCCCTCCTCCCAAAGCGAGAGCCCGGCTGAGGTGATAACATGTATCAAAACTGACCCATTCAACCTCGCCTTCTATGATTCGCTTTATCCTGTCTGCCGGTACACCAGATAGGTCGGCAATCTCCGTCATGGATATGCCTGCCTCTGTACGTTTTTGTTCCAAAAGTTGACCGAATCTTGTTTGTCCCTTCATGGCTCACCCCACCGACCTCTTTGGCAGAGGCAAGAGTCAAATATCAACACCGATCCACGATTATCCTACCCCAATTCTCCTGAGAGATAAAAAAAGAGGCGGTCGCACAGGGAGCCACCCAGTCTCCTCAAATGCGCCGCCTATATCAGGAGGTTCACCCGTGCTTCTTAGACGTCGCTGCCCACACCTAGGTTGCATATACTGTTATACCGGGTGGATGGGCTATAAATATTGTCAGTCGCCGCAACGCCGCCACAGCCAAAGAACAGGTTGCCCCGCAAAATCAGCGAGGGCGAACGACCACCCTGCGCCCCCGTCCGGCGCCAATACTTTCAGAGCGCAACCCGCTGCGTTCGACGTAAATATGTTGCAATCGGCGAATATGCTTGGGCTGCGGCAAGAGTTCAACCTGCCGGGAGGTGTCCATGACCTCAACGATCGCATCCTCGACCTCGCGCAATGCCGATTCCTTGTCTTCGGTCTCTTCAGAAGGCGCAGTTTCGAAGAGACCTCGCAAAAATTGTTCCATTTGCGCCGCCGTATTATGACGGATGATATTGATCTCTACCCCACGCCGGTCAAGCCGCTTTGAGAGCTTTCTTGCGTGCGATTTCAGGGTGAGCAGGATATCGGCGGCGTTTATATCGTTGACCATCTCTGCGGAGATTCCGGACTTCTCGATGGCCTCTGCCAAGCGGTCGCGGCTGAGGGCATAAGGGAAGATCCGAATTTTGCGCCCGCTGTCGCGACTTGTCTGCTCGACTCGCCAACCGGCTCGGGCGCGACGACCCGCGTCGCGCGGGCTGCCGAAAGTAAGTCGCGGCTGTTCGATCGCTTCCGATTCGGTGATCTGAACCTTGTCTGGGGCCAGACGTTCTCGCACTTCCGCCCGCGGTGTGCGACCTCGCAACATTTCATCTACTGCGGCGGTCACATTGCGATGAACGACCAGGCGATCACGTTGCTGAATCTCTACCAGCACGTCGAACGTTGGCGGGGCTTTGCGCTCAAGAACACTTTTTTGAGTTCCGCGCCGCCGGGCTTCCTCATCGGACAAGGTCACGGTTTGAATCCCGCCGATGAGGTCGGAGAGAGTCGGGTTCGACATCAGATTCTCGAGCGTATTGCCGTGCACGGTTGCAATCAATTGCACACCTCGTTCGGCAATGGTGCGAGCGGCGAAAGCCTCTTGTTCTGTTCCGATCTCGTCAATCACGATGACCTCAGGCATGTGGTTTTCGACGGCCTCGATCATCACTCCATGTTGCCGCTCAGGCGAGGGGACTTGCATGCGGCGCGCCCGGCCGATTCCCGGATGCGGAATGTCGCCGTCCCCGGCGATCTCATTTGAAGTATCGACGACGATCACGCGCTTTTCGAAATCATCGGCCAGGACGCGTGCGGCCTCGCGCAAGAGCGTCGTTTTACCTACCCCCGGCCTTCCCATCAGCAAAATGCTCTGGCCTGACTCGACCAGGTCGCGGATGATATCTACCGTGCCAAAGATCGCGCGGCCGACCCGGCAGGTCAGTCCGATCACGTCCCCCAATCGATTACGAATAGCGGAGATCCGGTGTAAAGTGCGTTCAATGCCCGCGCGGTTGTCGCCCGTGAATTGACCGATGCGACTAATGGCGTGTTTGAGGTCTTCTCGCGTGACGACCGACTCGCCGAGATTGGCCGCTTGGCCCGGATAGCGCGCTTCCGGTTGGCGCCCCAGATCAAGGACAATCTCAATTAAAGATTCCAGACTCTGCCCTTGTGATCGCAGAAGCGACTCACGAACCTGAGGCGGCAATACATCCAACAACAGGTCCAGATTGTCTATCGAAGCCATTTCGCTTCCGGTCAATGCCGTAGTTGCCATCTCCTTCCTCATCGGTCCCAATCATCTACGACTTAATGAATTTCGACTACTCCAATGTCGAGTTGTTGCCAGATGACCGCCTCATTAGGAAAAGTGATCTGCTCATCATTACCCAACCTTGAAGCCGTCGTGACTATCAGTTTTAGGTCTTGAAAAACCCCGCGGCAGGGCAGACAGATTATCAGATGTGCCATCACCGAAACGCAATCCGGCTCACTCAAGTGGCCATCGTGAAAATCACTCAGTAAAGTCACGCTCTCCCCACAATTCATGACTGGTCCTTTCGGGTCCCACGAGATGTAGACTGTACAATTAAATGGGCGACCGATCAATACAAGAAACCATTGATGACGCTTGACTTAATCTGCACAATCCTTGTTGAATTCTTCAGCGGGCGTCGATTCACTCGGTCGCCGTCTGCTCTCTAATCAGCTTTCTTAAATTGAGCCTCGCCCGATGCAGTTGCGATTTTGAGGTGCCGACCGAAATTCCAAGCATTTTAGCGATCTCTTCGTGTTCGTAACCCTCAACATCATGCAAAACAAAGACGGTGCGGTAGCCGGGGGACAACTTTGAAATCGCTTTCTCTAGAGAAATCTTATCGATCACCGGCATCGAGTTCGGATT
>Ga0081539_10005370_pt1 | contig 13122 bp, 14 predicted proteins | sample TabmetS4T2R2_FD_71023 | JGI IMG/M metagenome (GOLD analysis project Ga0081539, IMG submission 71023) | Tabebuia heterophylla rhizosphere microbial communities from the University of Puerto Rico - S4T2R2 | ecosystem: Host-associated > Plants > Roots > Rhizosphere ...
CCGCAGTCAACACAGCACGTCGGTGTGGATGACGGCGTCGAAGCTGTTGGCCCGGAACGGCAGCCCGCGTATGGCGTCATGGGGTGAGCCGGTAGAAGCGCCAGAAGTCGTGGTCGATCGGGAGAACCTCGACCCCGCCGAAGCCAGCCTCGGCAGCACACGCGCGGACGGTGCCGGGCCAGATCACAGTTCCGGTCCCGGCGGAGTCCTCGTCAAGCAAGCCAACAACCAGATCCTAAGCCGCTTCAAGGGGTTTCACCTTGGCTACTTGCGCCGCTCCTCCGTTAGTCGTAGCTTACGTTAGTGGACACTAACGGAGCGGATGGTCTGGGACTGCTCGGCGACCCAACCCGGCGGACCATCTTCGAGCTGCTCGCCCGCCACCCCTGCACGGTCGGGGAGCTGGCCCAGCAGCTGCCCATCACCCGATCGGCAGTCTCCCAGCACCTGCGCGTGCTCAAGGACGGCGGCCTGGTCGTCAGCCAGGCCCAAGGCACCCGCCGCATCTACCGGCTCAACCCCGACGGCGTGACCGCCCTGCGCGCCTACCTGGACCGCGTCTGGGCCGAGGCCCTGACCGCCTTCGCCAAGGCCGCCCAAGTGGCCCCGCTTGCCCCCGAACAGGAGGACCAATGACCAGCACCCCCACCATCCCACCGCTCACCGGCACCATCACCGTCGACGCACCCGTGGAGCGGGTGTTCCGCACCTTCACCGACGGCTTCGGGAGCTGGTGGCCGGCCGAGTACCACATCGGCCAGGCCGACATGGCCACCGCCATCCTGGAGCCGCGCGAGGGCGGCCGCTGGTACGAACAGGGCACCGACGGCAGCGAGTGCGACTGGGGTCGGGTGCTGGCCTGGGAACCACCGCATCGGCTGGTCGTCACCTGGCAGATCAACGGCCACTGGCAGTACGACCCCGACCCCGCCCACGCCAGTCAGATCGAGGTCCGCTTTAGCGCCGACGGACCCGACCAGACCACCGTCGAACTGGAACACCGGCACCTGGAGCGGCTGGTCGACGGCCAGGCGCTGCGCGACGGCATCACTGGTGGCGGCGGCTGGGGCGCCCTCCTGGAACTGCTCGCCAAGGCCGCCACCAACCAGAGCTGACCCAACCCCCCCATCCCAGGCTCAGACGATCCGTCAGCCCCGCTGAGCCAGCCAGGGGTCATCTGGCGTCATACAACCGATCCTCTGCCCCAGCGCGTTTGGCGTTTTCGGGGCGAGTGCAAGCCCCCCTCGCACCGATACGGCGGCCGAATGGTGGGTCAGAAGCTGAAGAACGGCGCGGGCTGGCCGCTGTCCAGGTACTGCTTGAGGTGCAGCAGCATCTGGGCCCATCCGAGGGTGACGACGCGGAACATCTCGTCGACCTGTGCGAAGCCGGTGTGGTCGAGCAGGATCTTGGTGCCGCCCTGGGGTGCCGGCTCGAGGGCGAAGCGGACGTCGGTGCCGATCCACTGCGGGGGGCCGCCGATGCAGTGGCGGGCCAGGACCTTGCCGGGGACCGCCTCGTCGACCCGGAGCTCCCAGGCCATGGGGGCGTCGGGGAACCACATCTGGTCGACCTCGCCGACCGTGCCGCTGGTCTGGTTGCGGGTGGTCCACCAGCCAGCCACCCCGTCGGTTGTGGTCAGCGCCGTGTAGGTGGCGGCCGGGTCGGCGGTGGTGTCGATCTGGATGGCGATGTCGGCCATGAGCGCCTCCTCTGTCAGGGGCCTGGGGCCCGTGGACCGAACTTCAGCGCAGACTAAAATAGTTTCTGCATCCGGGAGAACGCAAGTTTAAGTCTCTGCTAAAGTTGCCAGCGTGGACGCGGTATCGATGATCACCGAGCGCCGCCGCCGGGAGATCCTGCGGCTGGTCTGGGACGAGGAATGCTCGGCCTCCGAGATCGCCTCGCACTTTGCCATCAGCTTCGGGGCGGTCTCCCAGCACCTCGGCGTGCTGCGCCGAGCCGGCCTGGTCCTGGTGCGCCCCGATGGGACCAGGCGGTTCTACCGGGCCAACCGCGAGGTCCTGCAGCCGTTCTCGGTCCTGCTCGAGCAGATGTGGACCAACCAGCTCGACCGGCTCGCCGAGCTGGCCGAGGCGGCCGAGCCCGAGCGGCCACGATGACGCCGGTCGGCGGGCCGCTCGTCGTCGAGCGCCGCATCCAGGCCTCCCCGGAGACGGTCTTCGGGTTCTTCGCCGACCCGTGGCGCTGGCTGCAGTGGCAGGGGCTGGAGGCAGAGCTCGACCCGCGCCCGGGCGGCGTGTTCCGCATGAACGTCCGTGGCGACGGCTGGGCCGTCGGGCGGTTCCTGCAAGTCGACCCGCCGCGACGGATTGTGTTCACCTGGGGTTGGGAGATCGAGCACAGCCCGCTGCCGCCCGGCTCCAGCGTGGTCGAGGTCGAGTTGATCCCCCAGGGCGGCGGCACGCTGGTCCGCCTCACCCACCGTGACCTCCCCCCCGGCGAGGTCCCCGCCCACCAGGCCGGCTGGTCCCACTACCTGGACCGGCTGGCCCTCCGCGCCGGTGGCGGTGACCCCGGCCCAGATCCCTTGCGGCTCGGCGCCTGAACCGACGTCGACCCGGGGTGGACATCCCGGGTGCCGGCTGCTGGGCGACCGCCGTCGGAGGGGAGGTGGTCGAAACAGACAAAGCAGGCGACTGCGCTAGCGCCTGGCACGGTTGATGTCGCGGTTGAGGTCGGACAGCTCACCGGCGATACGCTGCCCCAGACCGTGGAGACGACCCATGAGCTCGGCGAGAGCGCGGGCGGCGCGGATGGCTGAGCGCTCATTGCTGACGGCTTCGAGCAAGACGAGAATCTCAAGCTGCTCGTTGTCGCTTAGTCGTTGGGGGTCGCCCACCGCTGCCTTCCCTTTTGGGGGCTCGCTTGGTTGGCATGATCGGCCTAGCGGCCCCGGATGGGCAACCCTTCCCCGCAGGCGCCGGATGCGATCGATCCCGCATCGTCGACCCTGCGAACAGGGCAGTGCCGCCGCTGGAGTGGTTTTCTTGGGTCCGCGTGTCAATCTGGGCGGGGCCTGTTCGTAGTTGGGTGAAGGCGGGAAGGGCCCGCTCACCAGCAGGAGGACACCATGACCCACTACCTGTTGTCGGTTCACAGCGTCGAGGGCGAGGCCCGCGAGCCCATGACCGATGAGGAGATGGCGCAGTCCCACCAGCAGCTCGGCGTCCTCGAGCAGGAGATGAAGTCGGGCGGCGCCTGGGTCTTCTCCGGCCGCCTGCACGAACCCGCCACCGCCACCGTCGTGCGGATGGCGGGCGGCGAGGTGGTGACCACCGATGGCCCCTTCGTGGAGTCCAAGGAACACCTCGGCGGCTTCTACATCATCCGGGCCGAGGACCTCGATGGCGCGCTCGGTTGGGCGTCGAGGGTCACCGGGGCCATCAAGGTGCCGATCGAGGTCCGTCCGTTCGCGGGATTCGAGGCCTGAGGGCTTGGGCGTCGGCGACGCCGGGCTGGAGGGAGCCGAGGTCGGGCGGATCTTCCGCGAGGAGTCCGGCCGATCGCTGGCTGCCCTGATCCGCGTCTTCGGCGACATCGACGTCGCCGAGGATGCGGTGCAGGAGGCCTTTGCCATCGCCCTGGGCAGGTGGCCGCGCGACGGCGTGCCACCCAACCCTGGCGGCTGGATCACCACGACCGCCCGCAACCATGCCATCGACCGTCTGCGCCGCGAGTCACGCGGGCGGGAGCTCCTCAGCGAGGTTGCGGTGCTCTCGCCCGGCGGCGGCGATCCCGGCAAGCCTCAGGAGGTGGGGCCCGTGCAGGACGACCGGCTTCGTCTCATCTTCACCTGCTGTCACCCGGCACTGTCCACCCAAGTGCAGGTGGCGCTCACCCTGCGCCTACTCGGTGGCTTGACGACCGAGCAGGTGGCACGCTCGTTCCTCGTGACCGAAGCGACCATGGCGCGCCGTCTCGTCCGCGCCAAGCGCAAGATCAAGGCGGCGCGGATCCCCTATCGCGTGCCCGAGGCCCACGAGCTGCCCGACCGCCTTCGTCCCGCGCTGGCCGTCGTCTACCTTGTCTACAACGCCGGCCTGACCGGCGCAGCCGAACCGGACCTCTGCACCGAGGCGATCCGGCTGGCGCGGATCCTGGCGGCGCTGATGCCTGACGAGCCGGAGGTGGCCGGCCTGCTGGCCTTGCTGCTGCTGACCGAGTCCCGTCGCGCCTCGCGAACCGGGGCCGACGGTTCCCTGGTGCTGCTCGGCGAGCAGGACCGCAGCCGATGGGATGGGGCCCTGATCACCGAGGGTCAGGCGATCCTCCGGTGGTGCCTTCGCCGTGACCACCCCGGTGCCTATCAGCTCCAGGCGGCCATCAACGCCGTGCACGCGGACGCGGCCACGGTCGAGCAGACCGACTGGCCGCAGATCGTCGCCCTGTACGACCAGCTGCTCGAGGTCGCCCCCACCCCGGTGGTGGCGCTCAACCGCGCCATCGCGATCGGCGAGCTCCAGGGCCCCGCTGTCGCACTGGCGCTGGTGGACGAACTGAACCTGGACAACTACCACCCCTTCCACGCCACCAGAGCCGACCTGCTTCGCCGGCTGGGCCGACACCGCGAGGCCACCGCTGCCTACCAGCGCGCCGCCGCCATCGCGCCGACCGACGCCGAACGGGAGTTCCTCAGAATGGGCGGCCGGGCCTCGCGCCGAATGAAGCGGTGACGTCCTACGTGAGCATGGCGGCTTCGCGACCTGCTCCAGCGCCACGCCGCCGACCTGGAGGTGCTCAGGCGTCACTCGGACCCGGCAGCCACCCCTCAGCCTGGGCCCAGGCGTCGGCTCGGCGGATGACCTCCCACAGGAACGGCCCCTTGGCGTCGGTGTAGCCGCGGCGGTCGTCCCGGAAGCGGAGGGCTAAGCGTCGCTTCTCCCCCGCGTACTCGGCCGCCACCTCGGCATGGGCGGTACACGTAGCCGAGCCGCTCCAGCGGCTGCCGGAATGGGGCAAGCGGCTCGAGGTCGGCCACCGAGATCTGGAGGTCGATGATCGGCTTGGCGGCGAGTCCGGGCACCGCGGTGGAGCCGATGTGGTCGATCCGTAGCGCGACCTCGCCCAGCCCGGCGCGTAGCTCGCGGCCCACCTCGGCGAACCGTGCCGGCCAGGCCGGATCGTAGGCCACGATCTCGACCGGGTGGGCCTCGCTGTGCTGGGAACGCCCTTGGGAGGAAGCCGACTGGTCCATGGCTTGGATCATCCAACAATCCGACGATGGCCTTGCAGCCAGCCATGGTGCTCGCGCCATGGGCGGCATCGCCGTTGCCGTCGTGGCGATCGCCGCGTTCCCGTTTGTTGGGTGCTACCTGGGCTCAACATCGAGGCCACAGGGGCCTTGGGGCGGCTTGGTCCCGAGGGCCTTGGGGACGGCCCGAGCGGCGGGTTGATCTTGCAGGAGTGCTAAGACCACTGGCGGCAGGTGCCGAAGGAACAGTCATTGTCCCATGTGTCGAGACAGGATCTGGGCGATGCGTCGGTTCTCGTTGTCGGTGCTGCTGGTGGCCATCTGCCTGCTCCCAGTAGGAATCGGCAGCGGCACCTCCGCCCATGGCCATGCCGTGGCCGCCCTGGACGGCGCCCTGGCCAACACCGCCGCCGCCCAGGCCCAGGTGCTGGAGGACTACTTCTCCCGAGCCCGCTCCATCGACCTGCTGACCGCCAACAACCCGGCCTTCCAGGACTTCTATTTGCTCCCCGGCAACCGGCTCGCCAAGATCCGCGCCGGCGGGCCGGTCCTCAACAAGACGAACCGGGCGCTCGGCTACCTGGAGGAGCTGTTCCCCGACAGCATCGGCGAGGCCTGCTTCATCGACCGCAACGGCCCCGAGAATGCCCGCATGGTCCGCGGCGTGCGGGCCACCCCCACCGACCTGTCGCCCGACGAGTCGGGCAACCCCTTCTTCGCCCCCACCTTCGCCCTGCGTCCCGGGGAGGTCTACCAGGCTCGGCCGTACGAGTCGCCCGACACCAAGGAGTGGGTGATCTCCAACTCGACGTTGATGCCGTCCGCCGACGGGTCCAAGCGGGCGATCGTGCACTTTGAGGTCACCATCGAGAGCTTCCGCAAGGTCGCGGCCAGCCTGACCAGCCGCTTCGACATCGTGGTGGTCGACGCCCGCACCGGCCAAGTCGTCATCGACAGCCGCCGACCCCAGGTGATTGGGGCGCCGCTAGGCAGCCCCGACGACCATCGGTTCCAACCCGTCACTCGGATTGGCGCCCCGAGCGGGTCAAGCTCGGTCGGTGAGCGTCATGTCGCCTACCAGCGCCTCCAGCGCCAGCCTCACAATGCCAACGACTGGTATGTCCTAGCCGCTGCCCGCAACCCGGTCGGGCCCCTCTATGGGGTCAGCAGCTGGTCAGTCGCCCTGGTCATCGTGGCCTTGGCCCTGCTGGTCTTTGCGGCGATCTCCTTCCTGGCTCAGCACCGGCTGCTGGTCGCCACCTCCATGGCCGACGCCCTCACCGGCATCCCCAACCGGCGCCAGCTCAAAGCCGACCTGGACCAGGGCCTGAAGCAGGCCAGCCAAGCCAAGCCGTTGCTGTTGATGCTGTTCGACCTCAACGGCTTCAAGGCCTACAACGACACCTTCGGCCACCCGGCCGGCGACGCCCTGCTGATCCGGCTGGCCAAGGCCCTTGAGCACGCCATGACCGACCACGGCGGCCGCTCCTACCGGCTCGGCGGGGACGAGTTCTGCATCCTGGCCGCCGTCGACCCCGACACCACCACCCCGATCGTGGCCGCAGCCTCCCAGGCCCTCAGCGAACACGGCGGCGGATTCTCGATCACCGCCTCCTATGGCGCCATCCTGTTGCCCCAGGAAAGCCAGGACGTCACCGAGGCCATGCGCCTGGTCGACCAGCGCATGTACGCCCAGAAGACCAGTGCTCGACGCTCCCCGGACCGCCAGAGCCGCGACGTCCTGCTGCGGGTCCTCCAGGAACGAAACCCCGAGCTGGCCGAACGCCACACCGCCGTGGCCCGCCTCGCCGAGGCGATCGGCGAGCGGATGGGCCTGTCGAACCAGGACCAGGCCCAGCTGCGGCAGGCGGCCGAGCTCCATGATGTCGGAAAACTGGCCATCCCCGAGGAACTGCTGCACAAGCCCGGCCCCTTGGACGCCGAGGAGTGGGCGTTCGTGCGCCGCCACCCCCTCATCGGCGAGCGCATCATCGGGGCCGCACCGGCGCTGGCCCCGGCGGCCAGGCTGGTCCACTCCACCCACGAACGCTTCGACGGCAGCGGCTACCCTGACGGGCTAGCCGGCGACCAGATCCCGCTCGGCGCGCGCATCATCGCGGTCTCTGACGCCTTCACCGCCATGACCTTCCCCCGCCCCTACGCCCCCCAACTGCCGGTGACCCAGGCCATCGCCGAGCTGCGCGACTGCGAAGGCTCCCAGTTCGACCCAGCCGTCGTCGACGCGATCGCCAACCTGGTCATCGGCTTGCCCTGGCCGCCCGCACCGGCAACCGCCAACACCGGCCACATCCCCGTGCCAGACCGAGCCTAGTTCACACTCGCGGGGCCGAGGGCAGCGGGCGGCATGGCGGTACGGAGGAACCAGGGCAGCGTGGGCGGCCGTCGCCATACCAGTGCGGCCCTCTCGGTCGGCGTCTTGTCGTGCTTCGAGCAGCCTGCTGTATCGAAGGCTCGGCGCTGCGGCGTCGAACACGCCGCCACCCTCGGCCCTCTGCGGGCGGCTACGATCGGTGATCGTCGTCTGGTGTCGAGTTGACGGCACGTGCCATAGGTGCGGATAGCTGCGCACGTGCGGCGCCGGACGGTGCATGGAATGGAGTCCATCGTGGCGACCGAACCCACCCCCAAGGACACGGGCCGGGACCGCCGGTCCCACCCTGATCCCGGGCCGAGGGGACCCATTGGCTGGATCGTCGCCGGCTCGTTGGCCACCGGACTGGTCGCTGCGTTCCTCCTCGCCGGCGCCCCGTTCATCCCGGCCGAGGAAGGCGCGATCACTGGCGCGGTCCTGTGCGGATTCGCGCTGGGCTGGGCGATGTTGGCGGTGCTGTCGGTGCGGTTCACCGATCAGCCGCAGCGGTGGGCGGTGGCTCCTGCACTGGTGATGGGACTGGGCGGCCTGCTCCTGGTGGGGTTCGGCTCCGCGGTGCGCCAGGTGCTCGACTGGGTGTGGCCCCCCGTCATGCTGGCGTTGGCCGTCTGGATGCTCGTCTGTGTCCATCGACAGCTGCAGAGCCGGGGCGGACGCTGGCTGCTGTATCCAGTGACCGCGGTGCTCGCGCTGGCCTCGATCGGCGGGGGCTACCAGACCCTGGGTGAAGCGGCGGATGCCAAGGCCTACCCGATGCCTGGTCAGTTGATCGACGTGGGCGGACACCGCCTGCACCTGCGCTGCACCGGCTCAGGGACGCCCACCGTCGTGCTGGAGCCGGGCGCGGGCGGGATGTCGTCGAGTCTCGGGTGGATCGCGCCGGTGGTCGCCCGTGACACCCGTGTCTGTGTCTATGACCGCGCGGGTCGCGGGTGGAGTGAGCCCGCTTCAAGCGCCCAGGACGGCGGGCAGATCGCGACCGACCTCCACACCTTGCTGGGGCGCGGGCACGTTCCCGGACCCTATGTGCTGGCCGGCCATTCCTTGGGCGGCCTGTATGTGCTGACCTTCGCCGCTCGCTACCCTGACGAGGTCGCCGGCCTGGTGCTGGTGGACTCCACCGCACCGGCGCCGGCGGTGAATGCGGGGGCAGCATCGCCTGGCGGCGCGGGCTCCTCGAACGGCATGAGCCGTGTCGCGGCGCTGGGGTCGACCGCAGCTCGACTGGGGCTCGCCCGCCTGTCCGCCCAGGTCGACTTTGGCAGCCTGCCGCCGCGGTCCCGGGACGAGGTACGCGCCAGCGTCGCGACCCCACCCACGCTTGGCAGCACGATCGACGAGTACCTCCAGGCGGCGGCCTCGGCGGAGCAAGCTGCCGCCCTCCATGACTTCGCCGACAAGCCGCTGATCGTGCTGACCGCCGGCAGCGGCCACGATGCCGCCTGGTCCGCGGCGCAGAACCGCATGGCCAGGTTGTCGACCAACAGCGTGCACCGCATCATCGCCGGCGCCACCCACGAGGACCTGGTCACAAACCAAGAAGACGCTGCCGCCACCACGCAAGCGATCCTCGACGTCGCCGCATCGGTCCGGAGCCAAACGCGCCTGGTCAGCTGATCCGGAGCCTCAGCAGTCCGCGTGGCGCGCCACTGACCCTGATCGCGGCGGTCTACATCGGCTTCGCCGTAGCGGACCGACGCCCCAGGGTCATCGCCGTCGAGTCAGGGGTCATCGTGGCTGGGATACGAGTCGATCTCCATCCCGCACACTGGGCGACGAGCGTCGCGGGGCCGCTGCAGCCAGCATGATGGGCCAGGAGCAGGTCAACCAAGGCACTGGGCACGGCATGGGCCGCCCGGTGGGTGACGGAGGTGGGCATGGAAGCGTCGGGGGCCGGTGCAGACCGGCAGCAGATCCTCCAGTTCATGACCACAGAGCATTTCACCTTGCAGACCGCCCGCGGGATCGCTAACGCCGAGATCATCAGCCGGCTGCAGCTGTACCTGGGCACCTTGTCCAGCTCGATCATCGCGCTGGCGCTGACCGCGCAGCTGTCGGGGCTGGGCGTTGCCTCCCGAGGGTTCGCGCTGGTGCTGCTTCCGGTGCCGTTCTTCCTGGGGATGGTGACCCACGGGCGGCTGCTGCAGGTCAACGCCGAGTGGCGGCTGTACGGGCAGGGCATGAACCGGATCCGCCACTACTTCCTGGAGATCGCCCCAGAGATGGAACGCTACTTTGTGCTGCCAGCCAGCGACGACCCGTGGGTTACCCTGGCCGCGATCGGCGTCCAGACGGGGGGGAACCCCTGGTGGCAGGCGCTGCTTACCGCCGGCTCCATGATCCTGGTCGTCAACAGTGTGCTGGCCGGGGTAGTTGCGGGGCTGCTGTGGCGCAGCGTCGCCGGGCCGTCGGGGCCGCTGCCGCTGGCGGTGGCCGCGGCGGTGGGCTTCCTGCTCAGCCTGGTTAGCCAGGGCATCTCTGGACAGCGGTCGTTTCGCCGCAATCTGGAGGCCTCGCCCGTGGCGTTCCCGGCTGGTCCTGTGGGCAACCACCCTCGCTGACTGGGCACCCGAAGGCCGCGGGCCCAGACTGGCAGAGCCACCGCTGTCCGCCGCCCTGCATGACGTCGATGGGTAGGCGTCCGCGCGGCCGGTGCTCCAGATTCTGACGCCGTCGGCGCGGATAGAGGGCTCGACCTTGGCGGCCGCCTCGCGGAGGCGGGCCACGTCAACGCCGAGCAGGTCGGCGCAGCGGGGCGTCGTTCAGGTTCGGCTCAGATTCGGTGTGGTCTGATCCTGGCGCCCTGCTGGCGCCAGAACCCAGAACGAGAGGAGTAGCCCATGCGTAGACGAGTGGCAGCGATCGTGGGAACGATCGTCGTCGCGGCCGTGGTGGTGGCGGTTCCGGCAGCGGCCGGCGCGGGGTCGTCGTGCCATCTGCCGAGGTTCGGCCCTGGCCGCGACTACCATCCCCACATCGTGCCGGCGAACTTCAGCCCTATGGTCACCAACAGGCTGTTTCCCCTCACGCCAGGTAGGACGCTGGTCTACACCGGCACCAAGGACGGCAAGAAGGCGCTGGATCTGGTGGTGGCCACCTCGCGGACCAGGCGGGTCGACGGGGTCCGGACCCGAGTGGTGGAGGACCGGCTGTACCTGGACAACGTCCTGGCCGAGCGGACCAGCGATTACTACGCCCAGGACCGCTGCGGCAACGTCTGGTACTTCGGCGAGGACACCGCCGAGCTCGACCGGCACGGCCGGGTGGTCAGCACCGAGGGGACCTGGCATGCCGGGGTTGACGGCGCCCAGCCTGGGGTCTTCATGCAGGCCCACCCTCAGCTCGGTCGCCGGTTCCGCCAGGAGTGGTATCAGGGCCAGGCCGAGGATGTGTTCAGGGTGATCGATCGGTCGGCCACAGTCACGGTGCCCTACGGCACCTTCCGCCATGCGCTGCGGACCGAGGAGACCAACGCGCTGGAGCCGGACGTGCTGGACAACAAGTACTACGTCAAGGGCATCGGGGAGGTCGCCGAGCTGTCGGTCAAGGGCCCCCGGGAGACGCTCAAGCTCGTCGAGATCATCTCCTGAGCTACCCCTGCGTCGATACGTGGTGGTGCGTCAGGTCCTGACCGTATTCGTCCGGACGACCGCAGTGGGGGTGGTCGAGCAGATCGCCAGACCACCCCCGACCCATCGGCAGGAAGGAGGGCGACATGGACCGCCGGCCACAAGGACCGAGCCGACCACCCGGAGCGGCACGCCGGCCGGTCGCGGTGCTGCTCGCCGTGGTGACGATGCTGGTCGCCTGTGGGTGCACCGGCCACAGCCGCTCGGGCGCGGCAACCTCGAGTCCCACCAGCGCGGGCGCCGTACCCTCTGGCCCCAAGACGATCCCGCAACCTTCGCTGGATACGCTGAGCAAGCTGACTCGTAGCCGGCTCGCGCCGGACAGCCGGCGGGTCGATCTCGTCGTGCCCTCGTTCTCCAACCCGACCAAGGTCACCAACCCGCTGTTCCCCATCGGCAGCCTCAACGCCGTGATCGTGGGTGAGGTCGACGGTGCGCCGCTGAAGATCGAGACCACCCTGCTGCCCGAGACCAAGACTGTCGACTGGAGCGGCCAGCGGGTGCAGGCGCTCCAGTCCCAGTTCTGCGCCTACCTCAACGGGCGGATCACCGAGGTCGCGGTCGACCTGTACGCCCAGGCCGACGACGGGTCGGTCTGGTACCTCGGCGAGGACGTGGTCGACTACAGCAAGGGTGTGGCAGCCACCACCGAGGGCACCTGGCGGGTTGGTCTCGACGGCCCGGCCGCGATGATCATGCCCGCCCACCCCAAGGTCGGCGATGTGTACCGAACCGAGAACATCCCCGGCGTCGCCTTCGAGCAGGTCACCGTCCAGCGGGTCGGGGTGACCGTGAACGGCCCGAGTGGTCCCATCCTGGGCGCCATGGTTGGTCAGGAGCTCCACCAGGACGAGGCGGCTCTGGAGCCCAAGACGTTCGCCCCCGGCCACGGCGAATGGTTCTCAGGCGGCGGACACGACTTCGAGGCCAACGCCCTCGCCGTGCCCGCCGATGCCCTCGCGGCGCCCACCCCAGCCGAGCTGAAGCTGCTGTCGGGGGGCGCCTACCAGGTCGTGGGCACCGTCCGGTCCGGCGGCTGGAGGCGGGTGTCGGCGACCGTCAAGGCCATGACCGGCGCCTGGCGTTCTGTTCGGGGAGGCGGGATACCGGAGCGGCTCGGCGCGCGGATGAGCAAGGCCCTCGACCTGTTGGTCGCAGCGGTTGGTGCACGTGACCGCCAACGGGCCTCCCAAGCGGCCATGGAGGTTGCCGACGCCAGCCTCGACCTCCAGCTGCGGTACCGGCCCGTGTCCGAGGTCAACCTGGCCCGCTTCGAGCTCTGGGCCCGTCAGCTGTTCGTGGACGCGGCGGCCCGGAACGCGGCCGGGGTCCACGGCGATGTCACCACCCTGGCGTGGATCCGCGACCGAATCGCGCTCACCACCGCCGATGGGGATGGCATCGACGACCAGCTCCGCTACCTCAGGTCCGTCGCCGACGCCAATGAGTTCGAGGTGGCGATGGTGCAGGCAGCGCGGCTCCGCGCAAGCATCCCGGAACTCAAACCGCAACCCTGACCAAGCGTCGCTGGCATCTGCGCCCCGTCCTGTCTGATGGAGTGCGGACGGTTCGACGCCACCAGCGGAAAGTGTGCCCTCGCGGTCTTGCGGTTCGGTGAGTTCGCCAGGCGACGCCGCGGTGCAGGAGCCACGCCCGTCCCCGGCTGGTGAGCTGGTCAGCCACCGCCCGCATGATGGTCGCCCAGCCGACCCCGGGTCGCGGGTGACCGCCGCAACCGCATGGGCGTCCTTGCCGAACCGCCGGCACGCCTCAGCACGGGGCCGTTCGGTCAGCACCACCCGAGGACGGATCGCGACCGCTCGCTCGGTCCAGGTGCGCACCCACGGGCCGAAAACCGGGATCAGTACGGCACTGCTGCCCGCGTC
>Ga0081539_10005371_pt1 | contig 13121 bp, 8 predicted proteins | sample TabmetS4T2R2_FD_71023 | JGI IMG/M metagenome (GOLD analysis project Ga0081539, IMG submission 71023) | Tabebuia heterophylla rhizosphere microbial communities from the University of Puerto Rico - S4T2R2 | ecosystem: Host-associated > Plants > Roots > Rhizosphere ...
GCGCACGGCCCTGACTGCGCCGCGGGGCGCTAGCCAGGCCGCTCGACGACGAGAACGAGGAAGACGGAGCGTGCGAAGGAAGGAGCGCGCACGATCGTGCGCGCAAGCTGCGCCATCGCGGCGAGAGCGGCGCAGAGGACCGCAAACACCGCGGGCGCCGTCGAGCCACCGCCTGCGGCGCCACCCGCGGACGCGACCGTGCCACTGCCGGTGGGCTCCGGCTCCGGCGCCGGATCAGACGGCATGCGAGGGTGGCGCGAGATGGACTCGCCGGCCGCATCGGGACGCGACGACACGCCGGCCCGCAGGACGGACCCTCCGCGCAGCTCGGTGCTCATCGAAGGCGGAGGCGCCATCGACTCCGGCAGGAGCAGCCCGCGTGAGCCGGTAGCGAGTTGCTGCTGCAGCAGATCGGCGAGAGCCGGTCGATCGGAATCCTGGCGGTCGACGTCGGTCGACGCGGGGGCGGCGGCCTCGCCGTTCGCGAACGGATCGCCTTGGTCGAGGCTTGGGGCGGCGGGCGCAGCCGGTGAGTCGGCGATCGACGGGAGGGCGGGAGCCGGGGAAGCCGCGGCCACATCAGCGGTTGTAGCGCTCGGCTCAAGGGTGGCCGGCGTGCTCGCCGGCACGTCTGCCGCTGGCGGCGACGACGACTCCGGCGAGTCGGTGGACGCCGGAGTCGACGGCGCCGTCGCGACGGGGGCGGGAGTCGGCGCGGCGGTTGGCGTGACGGCGGCGGTCGGCGTGACGGCCGCGGCCGGCTGCTCGGTCTCCACGATCGGTGCGGGCTCGAGCGCCGGGATTGGCGTCGGCTCGGTGGTGATCGGTGTCGGCGCCACCGGAGCGGGCTCCACCACCGGCGTGGGCTCCACGACCGGGGTCGGCTCGATCGGGCTGAGCCCAACCGGCGCGGGTTCGACGACCGGCGCGGGCTCGACGACCGGCGTGGGCTCCACCACCGGGGTCGGCTCGAGGACCGGCGACGGGTCGACGACCGGCGTCGGCTCGATCGGGCTGGGCTCAACCGGCGCGGGCTCGACGACCAGCGCGGGTTCGACGACCGGTGCAGGCTCCACCACCGGGGTCGGCTCGACGACCGGCGTCAGTTCCGTCGGCGCGGGCTCGACGACCGGGCTGGGCTCGATCGGAGCGGGTTCCACGACCGGGCTGGGCTCGATCGGCGCGGGCTCCACCACCGGGGTCGGCTCGAGGACCGGCGTCGGCTCGATCGGGCTGGGCTCAATCAGCGTGGGCTCGACGACTGGCGCGGGTTCGACGACCGGTGCAGGCTCCACCACCGGGGTCGGCTCGACGGCCGGCGACGGGTCGATCGGGCTGGGATCAATCAGCGCGGGCTCGACGACCGGCGCGGGTTCGACGACGGGCGACGGGTCGATCGGGCTGGGATCAATCGGCGCGGGCTCGACGACCGGCGTGGGCTCCACGACGGGCGTCGGCTCGATCGGCACAGGCTCCGCCACCGGCGTGGGCCCGAGGACCGGCGTCGGTTCGATCGGAGCGGGCTCGACGACCGGCGTCGGGTCGATCGGGCTGGGATCAATCAGCGCGGGCTCGACGACCGGCGCGGGTTCGACGACCGGTGTGGGCTCCACCGACGGGGTCGGCTCGACGGCCGGCGTCAGTTCCATCGGCGCGGGCTCGACGAGCGGGCTGGGCTCGATCGGCGCGGCCTCGACCACCGGCGTGGGCTCCGCCACCGGCGCGGGCTCGACCGGCGCGGGCTCCACCACCGGGGTCGGCTCGACGACCGGCGACGGCTCGATCGGCGCGGGCTCGACGACTGGCGTCGGTTCGACCGGGACGGGCTCGACCGGCGCGGGCTCAACGACCGGGGTCGACTCGACGACCGGCGTCGGTTCGACTGGGACGGGCTCGACCGGCGCGGGCTCGACAACCGGGCTGGGCTCAACGACGGGGGTCGGTTCGACCGGGCTGGGCTCGACCGGCGCGGGCTCGACAACCGCGCTGGGCTCGGCCACCGGCGTCGGTTCTATCGGGCTGGGCTCGAACGTGACGGCCCCGTCGCCTGACGCGCTCGGCTCGGGCGCGATCGCAATGGACGAGACAGGGTCGACCGCCGTCGGCGATTCGGCGACGATTGCGCCATCCGCAGGGAGCGTCGTCGGCTCAGCGTTCGCCGCTTCGGCGAAGCAAAAGATCAGGGCCGCAGCGACGACCCCCACAGCGCGGTGGCGCGGGATTGCCGTGCCCGCAAGGAGTCCCCGGTGCCATCGTCCGGAATGGCTGTCACGATCCGACCCCCCGGTGACCGTCAACGTACGCCCCTCCTTGGCGACGCGTGCGCGGACGATTCAATCCCTTCGGTCGCTTCTTGTGCACAAATTCGGCACTCCGGCGCTCCATAGCCGACGCCACCGGGTCCGAGCGGTAAGACATCGGACCCTTCCGCGGATGGGTCACGGGCGCGTTGGCTCGCCCGAACGAAGGCGGCAGGACGGCGCGCTCGCCGCTGACCTGACCCGAGCGCCGAACGCCGGGTCGGGCCGGCAGCCCGGTCAGGTCACGGCCTAGACGCGTTCGAGGTAGCGGTCTCTCTCCCAGTCGGTGACCGCCGCCCGGAATCGCTCGAGCTCCCAGCGGCGCGTCGCGACGTAGTGCTCGCAGAAGCGCTCCCCGAGAAGGTCGCAGGCCAGCTCGCTCGCCGTGAACAGCTCGATCGCGTGCTCGAGCGTGCGCGGGATCGCTTCGGCTCCGTCGGCGGCCCATGCGTCGCCCGCAACCGGTGGGGGCGGCTCAAGCCCGCGTTCCATGCCGTGCACGCCGCCCGCCAGCGCCGCCGCCACCGACAGGTAGGGGTTGGCGTCCGCGCCCGCGAGGCGATGCTCGATGCGCGCGCCCGCGGCGCTGTGCCTGAGGACGCGCAGCGCCGCCGTGCGGTTCTCCGGCCCCCACGTCGCATTGGTCGGGCTGCCGCGGTACGGCTCGATGCGGCGGTACGAGTTGACCGTGGGCAGGGCGAGGAGCGCGAGTTCGCCGAGCGCGGCGACGCTGCCGGCGAGGTACGAGGCGAGCGTTCCCTCTCCTCCCGCCCAGAACGCGTTGCTGTCGCCGTCCCAAAGGCTGACGTGGACGTGGCTCGACGACGGCGGGAGCTCCGCCTCCGGCCGGGCCATGAACGTCACGGTCAGTCCCTCCGCCGCCGCGAGCTCGCGCAGCGCGTGCTTGTAGAGGACAGCGGCGTCGGCCGCCTCGAGCGCCGGCCGATGGACGAGGTTGAGCTCCAGGTGGCTCGCGCCCATCTCGGTGCTCGATCCCGCGACGGCCAGGCCGTATGCCTCGAGCGCTCGGCTCCATCTGCGCAGCAGGCCCGCCGACATGCTCGGATCCAGCGGGCTGTTCACCGGCGAGAGACGATCGAGGCCCGTGTAGCGCTTGCGCCGGAGCGTCTCGGGTGTCTCGCGGTACACGTACAGCTCGAGCTCGACCGCGACGACGGGGTCGAGCCCCAGCGCCCGGCATCGCTCGACGACCCGTCGCAGGACGTGGCGCGGTGCGATCTCGACAGGCCGGCCGTCCCATTCGGCGTAATCGCAGATGACGGCCGCCTCGCCCTCAGCCCACGGGATCGCGCGCACGGTCGCGAGGTCGGGGACGAGCGTGAAGTCCGGCAGCCCGTGGTCTGCGCCGGTGTACCCGAGCCGCGGCGCGTACCAGTCGAAGCGCATGTCGGTGCCGAAGATCGCGTCGGGGCTTGCTATCGGCTCCCCGGCGAGGAGCGTTCGCGCCGGCACGTGCTGCGCTCGCCAGGCGCCGTCGATCGTGACGCCGCCGGCGCGGAACGAGTCGATCGCCTGCTCCTCGACGAAGGACTCCAGGTGCTGTTCGGGGTCTGACATGGTCTGCATCGCGGGCCTCCCTCGGTGACGTGGGCCCGAGCGTCCCAGGCGACCGTTCGTGGACCGTTCCTCCAGCGTCTCAGCTGCCGCCGCGCGTCAAGCGCTTGCGCAGCTCCATCGCGTTGTGCGGCGCGAAGGCCTCCCAGTCGTTGTTGAAGTAGGCGAGGACGTCACCCGACAGGCCACGGATGTGCCGCGCCCACCGATCGAGCTCCGTCGGGCCGTAGTTGCCCCGCCGTCCGCGGTGGCCGTAGTGGAAGCGGACGTAGGACCAGGACGCGGTCTGCGGCGCCTCGGGCAGGGGGCGGCGCTTGTCGTCGGCCACGACGAGGGCGATGTCGTGCTCACGTAAGAGGGCTGCCACCTCGTCGCAGTACCAGCTCGGGTCGCGAGCTTCGAAGGCGTGGCGCCCGGGCCCCATCTCCGCAATGGCGGCGGCGAGTCGCTCGTCGTCGCGGTGGAAGTTCGCGGGGAGCTGCCACAACGTGGCGATGAGGCGTCCGGCGTCGACGAGCGGCTCGATCCGCTCTCTGAGGCGGGAGACGCCGTCGGCGACGTCGCGCAGGCGGCGGATGTGCGTCAGGTACCGGCTGGCCTTGACGGCGAAGCCGAAGCCCTCCGGCGTCTGCTCGACCCAGTTCGCCACGGCGTCGCGCTTGGGCAGGCGGTAGAAGGTCGTGTTGACCTCGACGGTGTCGAACCGCTCCGCGTAGGCCTCCAGCCATCGGCGGGCGGGGAGCCGCTCGGGATAGAAGGCGCCGCGCCAGTCGCGGTAGTTCCAGCCTGAGCAGCCGATGCGGAGCATGTGGCTGTGGGTACCCGGTCGGTCCGCTGCTGGTCCGCTGCGGGTTGGTGGCGCGGAGCGCCGGCTCTGTTGACCGTCGGTCGACAAGGCTGATACGCTCTATTGACCATCGGTCAGCAAGGAGTCAGCCGTGCCCACCAGCACCACGCCACGCCACCCCCGCCTCACCCGTCGCCGTCGCGACCACTCGTCTGCGCCCATCCACGCCAGCAGCGCGGTCTCCGCCGACCGCGAGCCGAGCTTCCTCCTCGCCAAGCCCGAGAAGCGCCTCCTGCAGGCGATCGCACGGCGGCTGCCGTCGTGGGTGCTGCCGAACGACCTCACGGCGCTCGGCGTCGTGGCCGCTCTCGGCATCGCCGTCGCGTATGCCCTGTCCAACGGCGGCGACGGCTGGCTGTGGGCCGCGAGCGCGCTGCTCGCATTGCACTGGCTCGGGGACTCGCTCGACGGCACGCTCGCACGGGTCCGCGGGATCGGACGCCCGCGCTACGGGTACTACCTCGACCACCTCGTCGACGCGATCGCAACCGCGATGATCGGCATCGGCCTCGGCTTGTCGCCGCACATGCTGCTGTCGGTCGGCGCGATCCTCGTCGTCGCCTATCTCGTCCTGTCCATCAACGTGTACCTCGAGAGCCAGGCGGTCGGCCGCTTCTCGATCGGCTACGGCCTCGTCGGCCCGACCGAGGCGCGCATCGGCCTGATCGCCCTGAACACGGCCCTCGCGCTCGGCCTCGACCTGCGGATGACCGTCGCCGGCCTGGGCATCACCGTCCTCGACGTCGCGGGCATCGCGCTGGCGCTGGGCATGCTCGCCCTCCTCGCCGTCCGCGCGCGCGGAAACCTTCGCGAGCTCGCCATAGCGGAGCCGGGAGCGAAGCGCCGGGTCTGAACACGACTGTGCAATATGTCGCGACGCCCTAGGATGTCCGCACGAACCTGAGGAGGAGAACCCCGTGTCGATTGCCCCCGACGTCAGCACCGAGGAGCTGCTGGAGCGCGCTCGCACCCTGCGGCCGTTGTTCGCCGAGCAGGTCGAGGAGACCGAGCGCCTCACGCACATCTCCGAGGAGCTGCACGCGAAGGTCGAGGAGGCGGGGTTCTACCAGCTGCTCGCGCCCAAGCGCTACGGGGGCCTGGAGGTCGATCTCCCGACGTACGTGCGCATCTGGACGGAGATCGCGCGCGGCGACATGTCCGGCGCGTGGAACGCCGCGCTGGCGGCCAACCACGCGCTGCAGCTCGCCTCGTGGTTCCCCGAGCACACGCAGGAGGAGATCTTCGGCACGCCGGGCGGCCTCAAGGCCGCCTCGGTCGCCGCGCCGCTGAGCGGGTTCGCCCGGAAGGTCGACGGCGGCTGGGAGCTCAACGGCAAGGTCGCCTACTGCTCGGGCATCCCCTACTCCAACCACTACATGGGCCAGGCGCTCACCGAGCCGGCCGAGCCAGGCGGCCCTCCCGGCCCGCCGATCCTGTTCTTCGCGCCGCGCAGCGCGTTCGAGATCCTCGACGACTGGGGCCATCTCACCGGCCTGGTCGGCAGCGGCTCGAACTCGATCGTCTTCGACCGCGCCGTCGTGCCCGACCACTACGTGCTCACGGGAACGCACATGGGCGACGTCGACCCCCACGAGGGCACGATCGGCTACCGGCTGCACGGCAACCCCCTCTACAACAGCCGCGGCCTGGGCTTCTTCACGATGTCGGTCGGGAGCATCATGGTCGGCGGGGCGTACGGCGCGCTGGATGAGTTCGAGCACATCCTCAAGTCCCGCGACCTCCCGCGCCCGCCGTTCGGACCGCGCGCAGGGGATCCCGACCATCAGCGCTGGTACGGCGCGGCCCTGACGAAGATCGCGACGGCCGAGGGGGCGCTGCTGTACTCGGCCGAGCTGCAGATGCAGTACTGCCGCCAGCTCGCCGAGCACCACCGGCCGTACACCTGGGGCGACGACCTGCTCGTCGGCAACATCGCTCGCGACGCCTACTCGCAGTCGTGGCAGGCGATGCAGGAGTGGATCTTCCGCTACTCGGGATCGACCGCCGCGACCAAGGGCGCGAAGATCGAGCGCACGCTGCGCGACATGGCCACGGGCTGGAGCCACTTCAACACCGCGCAGACCGACTGGTTCTACGGCGAGCTGGGTCGCTGGCACCTCGGCCAGCAGCGAACGTTCCTGTTCTGAGAGAGCGCCTCCACGGCGCGGAGGAACGCGGCGAAGCGCTCGGCGAGGCGCCGCTCCGCCTCCGGCTGCGGACGGACCTCGCCCGTCACGCGAGGAGCGCGCGCGCGCGCCCGCCAGCAGCGCCGCGCCGAGCGCTGACGCGTCCGGCACCTCCAGCGGCTCGAGCGGCTCTCCGAGCACGTCGGCCAGCAGCTGCGCGAAGCCGGGCGACAGCGAGCCGCCGCCGAGAAGGCGCAGCGGCCCGTCCGCCGGCCCGGCCTCCGCGGCGAGCGCGTCGCGTGCCCACCGAATGCCGAACGCAACGCCCTCCGGCACCGAGCGCAGGAGCGCGTGCCTGTCGGTCGCGAGGCTGAGCCCGACCCACGCGCCCCGCGCGGCGGGGTCCAGCAGCGGCGTTCGCTCGCCCGTGAGGTGCGGGACGAACAGCGGGCCGCTCGTGGCGCCGGGGGCAGGCGGGTCGTCGCCGAGAACGCGCCGCGCCCAGTCGATCGCGAGTCCCGCGTTCTGGACGGCGGCGAGCGCGTACCACCCGGGCCCCGCCGCGCGGAAGCGATGGCAGCGCGGATCCGCGTGCGGGACGTCAGGCGCGGGCGCCACGAGCTGCGCGCCCGTCCCCACGTTGAGGATCCGCCCGCCGCCGGCGGCGAGCCACGCCGCCGCGGTGTCTGCCGCGCCGTGCACGATCGGCGTCCCTGCCGGGAGGCCGAGCGCGTCGGCGCCGGCCCGGCTGAGCATCCCGGCCGGCTCGGCGGAGCCTCGCACGGGCGGGAGCAAGCGCGATTCGACTCGCTCCACGGCCGCCCAACGGTCGGCGTCGGCGTCCCAGAGGAGCGTCGCGGACGCGTCGCTCGGCTCCGTCGCGGCGGGGCAGCCTAGCGCCAGCCGCACCCAGTCCTTGGGCTGGAGGGCCCAGCGCGCTCGCTGCAGCGCGGCGGGCTCGTGCTCCGCAAGCCAAGCGAGGATCGGGCCGGCGAACCCGGGGCCGACCGGGTTGCCGACTCGCGGCCAGCGGGCGGCCTGAGCCGTTGCACGACGGTCCGCCCACAGGATCGCGGGGCGGACGGGTGCGCCGGCGTCGTCGCACAGCACGACTCCGTGCATCTGCCCCGAGAGCCCGACCGCATCGACGGGGCTGTCGCCCGCCTGGCGCACGGCCTCGCCGGCGGCGGCGAGCCACGCGCGCGGGTCGCTCTGCGCCCATCCCGGCGCCGGAACGTCGACACGGCACGGTGCCCTCCCTCGCCCTACGACGCGCCCGTCGTCCCCGACGCGCAGCGCCTTGACGGCGGAGGTCCCGAGGTCCAGGCCGAGGACGTTGCCCACGACGGGCATCATCATGGGGATGGTGGCGCCGGCATGGCACTCGTCGCACTGGGGCGCGTACACGGCGGATGTCGAGCGCGGGCGGCTCGTCGGCGTCGCGCCGCATCCGGCGGATCCGGCGCCCTCGGAGCTGCTCGGCAACATCGTGTCGGGCAATGGCCGCGCCCGCGTGACCCGGCCCATGGCGCGTCGCGGCTGGCTGGACGACGGCCCGGGAACGGACGGGCGTCGCGGGGCGGACGACTGGGTGGCCTTGAGCTGGGACGAGGCGCTGGACCGCGTCGCCGCGGAGCTGCGGCGGGTGATCGACGAGCACGGCAACGAATCGGTGTACGCCGGGTCCTACGGCTGGGCGAGCGCGGGCCGCTTCCATCATCCGCAGAGCCAGCTGCGCCGCTTCTACGGGCTGCTCGGGGGCGCGACCACGAGCGTCGGCACGTACAGCAACCACGCCGCAGAGCTGGCGCTGAAGCATGTCGTCGGCAGCGCGGAGGACGTCTGGCGTGGCGCGACCTCATGGGAGGTCATCGCGCGCGACACCGAGCTGCTCGTCTCCTTCGGCGGACTGCCGCGCAAGAACATGTCCGTCGTCCCGGGCGGCGTCACCCGGCACACGATCCCCGGCCACCTCGCGGCGGGACGGCGCCGGGGGATGGAGATCGTCGTCGTGAGCCCCATCGCGGACGACGTCGACTCCGGCCTCGACGCCACGTGGCTCGCCGCGCGGCCCGGCTCGGACGTCGCGGTGATGCTTGCGCTCTGCCACGTCCTCGTCGCCGAGGGCCTCCACGACCGTGACTTCCTGGCTCGCTGCTGCGCAGGCGTCGAGCGGTTCCTCGCGTACGTCCTCGGGGACGCCGACGGCATGCCGAAGACGCCCGAGTGGGCGCACGATCGCTCCGGCATCCGGGCCGGCGAGCTGCGCGCGCTGGCGCGGCGGATGGCGTCGCGGCGCACGATGGTCAACACCACCTGGTCGCTGCAGCGCGCAGAGCACGGCGAGCAGCCCGTCTGGGCGTCGATCGCGCTGGCCGCCCTGCTCGGCCAGATCGGCCTGCCCGGAGGCGGGTTCGGGAACGGCTACGGCTCGATGGCCGACGTGGGCGCCACGATGAGCGCGGTGCGCGTCCCTGCGCTTCCCTCGCGCCCGGACCCGACCGGGTCGACGATCCCGGTCGCACGCTTCGCGGACATGCTGCTGCATCCCGGGCAGCCGTACGACTTCGACGGCGAGCGCCGCACCTACCCACACGCGCGCCTCGTGCACTGGGCGGGCGGCAACCCGTTCCACCATCACCAGGACCTCAACCGCCTGCGCCGCGCGCTCGCGCGCACCGACACGATCGTCGTGCAGGAGCCGCACTGGACCGCGATGGCCCGGCACGCCGACGTCGTGTTCCCCGCCAGCACCACGCTCGAGCGCGAGGATCTCGCCGCGGGGCGCAACGACGGCTGGGTGGTCGCGATGCACAAGGTCGTCGACCCGCCGGGCGAGGCGCGCAGCGACCACGCGATCCTCGCCGGGCTCGCCGATCGCCTCGGCGTCGGAGCGGAGTTCACCGAGAGCCGCAGCGAGCGCGCGTGGCTCGCCGACCTCTACGAGCGCCTCGTGCGACGTCTCGAGCGATTCGGCGCGTCGGCTCCGGGCTTCGACGTCTTCTGGCGCGAGGGCGCGCTCGAGCTGCCCGAGCGCGAGGGCGACCAGGTCCTGTTGGCGGACTTCCGCGCCGATCCCGAGACGCATCCGCTGGGCACGCCGAGCGGCCGGCTCGAGCTCTACTCGGAGACCGTGGCCGACTTCGGCTACGACGACGCGCCCGGGCACGCCGCGTGGCTGGAGTCCGGCGAGTCGCCGTCCTCCCCACGCGCGGAGCGCTTCCCCCTGCTGCTCATCGCGAACAACCCCGCTCGCCGCCTTCACAGCCAGCTCGACGCCGGCGACCACAGCCAGGCCGGGAAGGTGCAGGGCCGCGAGCCGATCCGCCTGCACCCGGCCGACGCCGCAGGACGCGGCATCGCGGACGGCGACGTCGTGCGCGTGTTCAACGACCGCGGGGAGTGCCTGGCCGGCGCGGTGCTCGACGGCGCCCTGTCGCCCGGCATCGCGCAGCTGTCCACCGGCGCCTGGTACGACCCGCTCGACCCCGCCGACGAGCGGCCGCTCTGCGTCCACGGAAACGTGAACGTCCTGACGCGCGACGTGGGCACCTCGCGGCTGGCGCAGGGCTGCACCGGCCAGACGGTGCTCGTGGACGTCGCGCGCCACGAGGGCCCGCTGCCGCCGATCCGCGCCTACGAGGCGCCGGACACGAGCTAGCCTGCTACACGGCGGCGCCCGCGGGCGTCGGCCGGGACGACAGCGCGTCGACGACCCACCGTGCCGCGCGCTCGCCGATCATCACGGTCGGCGCGTGCGTGTTGCCGGTCGTGACCGCGGGCATGATCGACGCGTCGGCGACCCGTAGGCCCTCGACCCCGTAGACCGCCAGCCTCGGGTCGACGACCGCCTCGACGTCGACGCCCATCTTGCACGTGCCGACCTGGTGGTGGTACGTGACCACCGTCCTGCGCACGTAGTTCGTGAGGTCGCGCTCGGACGTCACGCCCGGGCCCGGGTAGAGCTCCTCCGCCTGCCATTCGCCCGCCAGCGGAGAGGCGCTGCCGATCGACCGCACGACGTCGATGGCGGCCAGGAGCATGTCCACGTCCGCCTGCGCCTCGAGCACGTGCGGATCGATGAGCAGTCCGTCGGAGGGATCGGGTCCGGCGAGCTTGATGGTCCCGCGGCTCTGAGGCCGGACCATCCCCGCCATGAGCGTGAACCCGGTCGGCGACAGCGGCTCCATCCACGGCTCGTACATCGGGATCGCGAAGTGCAGCGGCTGGAGGTCGGGCACGAGCAGACCCGGATCGCTCTTCGCGAACAGGTGGGTCTGCATGTACGGCACGCCGTACGTCGCGGGCGGGATCTCCTTCGAGGCGTAGATGATCGACGACAGGAGATGGTCGTGGAGGTTGCGCCCGACGCCGGGGAGGTTGGCGACGACGTCGATGCCGAGCGCGCGCAGGTCGTCGGCGGGCCCGATGCCCGACGCGAGCAAGAGGCCCGGGGATCCGATGGTGCCGCCGGAGACGACGACCTCGCCCTCCGCGTAGGCACGCTCCAGGCCGCCGGCGCGCTCGTACTCCACGCCCACGCAGCGGTCGCGCTCGAACAGCAGCCTCCGCGCCGCCGACTCGGTGAGGATCGTCAGGTTCGGATGATCGAGGACGGCGCCCAGGTAGGCGCGCGCCGTGCTGTTGCGCGTTCCGCCCTTGATGACGTACTGCATGCGGGAGATGCCGAGCTGGGACTCCCCGTTGTAGTCGGGGTTGTAGGGGATGCCGACCTCCACGGCGGCGTCGATGATCGCCTGGTGGAAGGGATCGGGCTGGACGTCCTTGCGGACCTCCATGAAGTCCTCGATCTCCTCGAACAGCGGCTTGACGTCCGACCACGCCCAGCCGGCGTTGCCGGCGTAGGCCCACATGTCGTAGTCGTACGGGTTGCCCCGGACCCAGATCATGCCGTTCAGCGCGCTCGACCCTCCGAGGACGCGGCCGCGCGGCCACTGGAGCTGGCGCTCGGCGGCGTGGATCTGCGGCGTCGTGCGGATCGCCCAGTCGTCGTCCCCGTCCCACAGCTCGTGCATGCGAGCGACGTCGTGGATCGCCGGGTTGGTGTCGGTGCGGCCGGCCTCCAGCAGGAGCACGCGCACGTCGCCGCGGTCCACGAGCCGGCGCGCCACGACCGCGCCGGCCGAGCCGGACCCCACGACGATCACGTCATAGCGCTGCCCGTCAGTCCTCTCTGAGTTCCCCATGCGCGCAGCCTATCCTATACGATTTCGCACACCAACCCTTACGCAGGAGGGCGACTGCATGGCCGCAACGCAGGTGGCGGAGGGAATCGGCACCGTCTCGGTGCCGAGGGTCCCTGCACAGCTGTTCATCGACGGAGCCTGGCGAGATGCCGCCGACGGCGCGACCTTCGAGACCGTGGCGCCCGCGACCGAGGAGCACCTAGCGACGATCGCCGCCGCGGGCGAGGCCGACGTCGACGCGGCGGTCGCCGCGGCACGGGCCCAGGTGGACGGCGGCGAGTGGGCACGGATGCACGGGCGTGATCGCGGCCTGTTGCTGCATCGCCTCGCCGACGCGGTCGAGCGCGAGCTGGAGACGTTCGCGACGCTCGAGGCGCTCGACGTCGGCCGGCCCGCCTTCGAGCCGCGGCTCGTGGACATCCCGCACGTCATCGACGTGCTGCGGCACTTCGCCGGCTGGGCGGACAAGATCGAGGGACGCTGGGTCACGCCGGCGCCGTTCTTCGGCATGGCGCGCCAGGCGTACACGATCCGGGAGCCCGTGGGCGTCGTTGGCGCGATCGCGGCCTGGAACGCGCCGACGATGATCGCCTCCTGGAAGCTCGGGCCGGCGCTCGCGGCCGGCAACGCCGTCGTGCTCAAGCCGGCCGAGGACGCGTCGCTGTCGACGCTCTTCCTCGCGACGCTCATCGAGGAGGTCGGCTTCCCCGCGGGCACCGTCAACGTCGTCACCGGCCTCGGCGAGACCGCCGGCGCGGCGCTCGTGCGGCATCCCGGCGTCGACAAGCTGAGCTTCACCGGCAGCCCGGAAGTCGGCCGCGAGATCGCCGTCCAGGCTGCCCGCGACTTCAAGAAGGTGACGCTCGAGCTCGGCGGCAAGTCGCCGCAGATCGTGCTCGGCGACGCGAACCTGGAGGCCGTCGTCCCTGGCCTCGCCCAGGGGTTCTTCGGCAACCAGGGCGAGATCTGCGCTGCGGGAACGCGCATCCTCGTCCAGCGCGAGCTCTACGACGACATCGTGCAGGGGCTCGGCGAGGCGGCGAAGGCGGTGCGTCTCGGGGACCCG
>Ga0081539_10005372_pt1 | contig 13119 bp, 9 predicted proteins | sample TabmetS4T2R2_FD_71023 | JGI IMG/M metagenome (GOLD analysis project Ga0081539, IMG submission 71023) | Tabebuia heterophylla rhizosphere microbial communities from the University of Puerto Rico - S4T2R2 | ecosystem: Host-associated > Plants > Roots > Rhizosphere ...
GCGCTCGCGATGGCCGGCGGGTCGTCGTGCCCGCCCGACAGCTCGATCTCCACGGCGTCGTGCGCCTGCCCGAGCACCCGCGCGACGGCCTCCCGCGCGACGCTCTCCGCCTCGTGCCGGAACGGCACGATCGCCGAGAAGGACGTGAACGGGTGGCCCCGCGACGGTGTCCCGGTGATCGACGCGTGGAGGCGGGGTGTGCGCCACGCATGCATCTGCCACCAGACGTTCGTGCAGGCGGGCACCAGGAGAACCAGGGAAAGCGCCGACAAGAACGCGGCGACGAGAAAAGGAAACATGGTTTCAGGCAGCAGTGAGCTCATCTCTTCACCTTCTGCACGACAGTTGGCAGAACCCCCGCGCCGGCTTACCGGCGCACGTCTTCAGGCCACGCGAGGGCGGCGGACCGGACAGCCGGACAATCCCCCGAGCCCTGGGGTGCACGACCGCTCCCAAGCCGCTCCCGTGCGGCTCTCAAAAACATCCTGCTCGAGGGTCGGTCAAACCGTCGGCAAGTATTCAGCTCTTAACCAACGCTTCAAAAACCCGTCCCTTTTGGCTCGCGCACCCTGCGCGGACGGGAACGATCCATCGGCGCATTCCGGGGGTATTTACCGACAGTTCAGCGAGGGTTTCGGACCGAACCCTCGAAGATACATTCCCGTAACTCTTCTTGCGTTCGCCCGCATATTTCGGACGATCGACCAAGAAATTTGCGCGGGCGTCAGGCGAGCGCGAGCACGCGGGCCGCCTCGAGCAGGTGACGGAGAACCCCTCGGAGTTGACCGACGGACCTTCCCGCAGCCTTCGTCCGCTCGGCGGCGACGCGCCCGGACCGGGTCGCCCTGCGCACGGCCGACGGCGCCACGACCACCTATGCCGAGCTGGACGACCTCACGGCCCGCACGGCCGGTCTGCCGGCACGCCGGCGTGGAGGATCGGTACGGGCGTCGTGACGATCCCCGCGTCCCGGGTGCCGGACGCGTCACTGCCGGGCGGGCCGACCGGCAGACGAGCGGCGGCGCCGACACTGGCACCCAGGACCGTGGCGGCGTTCACGGCCTGCACGAGCGGGAGCCGGTCCTGACGAGCAGGACCACGCGCGACGGGGGCCGCTCCGTGATCGGTGCCAGGTCCGTGAACTCGGTCCGCGGGGTCAACGCGACACCTCCTCGGTCCGACCGGCCAGCGCCCAGGCCGCCTCGAGCGACGTGGAGCCGACCAGGCTCGCCTGTCGCAGGATCTGCGTGACCCGGTCACCGATGCCCTCGATCCGGGCTCGGGTCTCGTGCTCGTCGAGCCCGAGCTCCTCACGGCAGACGGCGTGGATGACGCCGCCGGCGCCGGCGACGACATCCGGGACCCAGGTGATGCCGCGCTCGGTGAGCGTTCTGGCGACGGAGGCCTCGGCCAGCTGGTTGTTCGCCGGGCCGACGATCACCCGGATCCGGGTCCGTGCGACCGACTCGCGGGTCAGCAGCCCGCCGACGGCTGCCGGGACGAGGACGTCGAAGTCCTGCGACAGCAGGTCGCCGCTCCCCCAGACCACGCCGGCGCGCTCCGCCGCACCGCGCAGCTCGGGGTTCACGTCGACCGCGGTCACCTCCGCGCCGTCACGGACCAGGGACTCGGCGACGAGGCGACCGACGCTCCCGAAACCGACGACGCCGATCCGCAGCCCGCTCACCGAGTCCCGCGGCCAGGTATGCGCCACGGCCGCCGTCAAGGCCGCGAGAACGCCCCGCGCCGTCGCCGTGCTCGACGTTCCGCTGCCGCCCTGGGAGATCGGGCGGCAGAACGCCCGGCCCCCCGTCAGCGCGTGGATGACTCCCATGTCCGCCTCGGTGGTGCCGATGTCGGGCCCGGTGATGTACCGGCCGCCCAACCCCGCCACCACGTCGGCGACGTCGCGGATCAGCTCGCCACGCTCCTCCCCGCGCCGGCCGCCGGGCGGAGACACCACGACGGTCTTGCCGCCGCCGTGCGGCAGTCCGGCGATGGCGCACTTCAACGTCATCGCCCGGGAGAGCTCCAGGACGTCCTCGACGCCGTCCCGCCAATCGGCGTACCAGCGGATACGACACCCACCGATCGCCGGGCCCGCGGCCGTGGAGTGGACGGCGACGGCGATGGGCAGAGCGGAGCGGGCACCCCGCCGCACCAGCAACTCCTCGTGGTCGAACCCCGGACCAGCCGCTGTGGAACGTTGAATCGTTTGGTTCATGCCATGCGAGCTTGCACAGCTCATCAAGATCGTTGATGCCGATCAGCGATATGTTCGAGATGTGGCCGTGGATTCGAACCTCGATCGGACTGACCGCGCCATCCTGCGGGAGTTGCAGCGAGACGCCCGCATCCCCATGCGCGACCTCGCACACGTCGTCGGCGTCGCACCCTCGACCTGCTCCGAACGCATCCGGCGACTCCAGACCCGCGGCGTCATCACCGGCTTCCACGCCGCCGTCGACCTGGCCACCCTCGACCGCGGCGTCCAGGCCATGGTCTTCGCCCAGGTCCGACCGCTCAGCCGCGACCTCATCGCCACCTTCCGCCGCGACACCCTCGCCATGCCCGAGGTGATGGCCGTCTTCGTCCTGGCCGGCGGCGACGACTTCCTCCTCCACGTCGGAGTCCCCGACATCCAGGGCCTCCACGCCTTCCTGGTCGACAAGCTCAGCAGCCGACGCGAGGTGATCCAGTTCCGCAGCTCGATCGTCTACGCCCACGGCGAGAAGCGAGCGCTCGAGGACCTCAGGCCCAGCGACGACTGAACCGCCGTCTGACACGTGCCCGCCGGCCGGTCCCTCACCTCGATGCGGTCCGGCCGGCGAGCTTGGCGCGCACCGCAGCGGCGTCCGGGTGGCCCAGCTCGTCGAGGATGCGGACGGCGGCGTGCCACGCGGCCAGCGCGGGGTCGTCGTGGCTCTCGTCGCGCGTCCTACCGCCGTGCCGGGCATCGGGGTGGGCGTCGGGGTGGGCGAGGACGTCGCCGAGATGGCCGAGCGCCTGCGCTTGGCCGTAGCGGTCTCCGGCCGTGGTGAACAGCTCGTGCGATCGCCGGTAGCAGTCAGCCGCCCGGTCGTGATGCCCGAGCATGTGCTCGGCGTAGCCGAGGGTGTCCCAGGCGTTCGCCTCGCCGGCGACGTCGTGCAGCTCGCCGTACTCCTCGACGACCACGCGGCCGGTGGCGGCGGCCGACTCGAACTCGCCGAGCTGGGCCCGGCACCAGGCCACCATGTTGAGCGAGCGAACCATCCCGAGCCGGTCGTGCGCCACCTCGAAGTGGGCGTGCGCTCGCTCGGCATAGTGGGCGGCGACGTCGTACCTGTCCTGCCGCTCGAAGACCAGCGCCAGGTCGAGGGAGGTGTGTGCCTGCAGGGTGACGTCGTCCGTCCCGCGGCAGAGCGCGTCGGCCTGCGAGGCGTGGTCGCGGGCCTCGTCGGTCCGTCGCAGCCAGGTGGAGGCGCGGGCGAGGCCGCAGTGGGCGAGAACCTGGCCGCGCACGTCGTCCGCGCGCCGTGCCGCGGCCAGCGCGGTGCGCCCGGTGGTCAGCAGGGTCGTCCACCGGCCACGGCGCTGGAGGTAGTTGGCCGCGGCATCGCAGAGGCGCCAGGCGTGACCGTCGAAGCCCATGGCCGCGGCGGTGTCGATCAGCGCCGGCAGCGTCGCCTCCTCGGTGGCGAACCAGGCGAGGGCGTCGTCGTGGGTGAGCAGCGGCGTGGTGGTCACCCCGGCGACCGGGTCCGCGAGGGCTGGCTCGTTGCGTCCCGGCGTCAGAAGTCGCGCCGCCGCGGCCGCGGTGTGCAGGTAGTGGTCCAGCAGGCGGCCGGTGGCGGCGCGGGCGTCGTCCTCGCCCGCCGCGACGAGCTCCGCGCCGTAGGCCCGCAGCAGATCGTGCCTCGCGAACCTGTCCGACGCCGTCGGGGTCAACAGATGTGCGTCGGTGAGTGCCTCGAGAAGCCCGCGGGTGCGGTCGGTGTCGTCCCCGGCCAGGCTGGCCGCTGCGGCCGGCGCGACGTCCGGGCCCGGGTGGAGGGCCAGTAACCGGAAGAGGCGAGCGGCCTCGCCGCTGAGTGACCGGTAGGACCAGGAGAGGACGCCGCGGAGATCGGCTGCCGGATCGGTGCCGGCGAACGCGTCGAGGCCGCCGGCCGCGTCGAGGTCCGCGCGGATGGCGGTCAGTCGCCGGTTCGGGCTGAGGACCGCGCGGGCGGCGACGACGGTGAGCGCGAGCGGCAGGCCGGCGCACCGCGTGACGATCTCGTCGACGGCCTCCGGCTCGGCCTCGACGCGGTCGGCGCCGAGTCGGCCGCGGAGCAGGTCGCGGGCGTCCGAGCGCGGCAGGACGTCGAGGGGTAACAGGCGCGCGGCGTCCCGGGCGACGAGACCGGCGAGCCGGCTGCGGCTGGTGACGACGACGCGGCAGCCGGGTGTCCCGGGAAGCACCGGACGCACCTGCTCGGCATCGCGGGCGTCGTCCAGGACGATGAGCATCCGACGGCCGGCGAGCAGGCTGCGCAGGAGTCCCGAGCGGGCGTCGGGGTTGGCGGGAGTGCGGCGGATGGGCACGGCCATGGCCTCGAGGAACGCGCGGACGACGTCGTCCGGCGGCGTCGCGCTCGCGGCGTCGAAGCCGTGGAGCTGGGCGAAGAGCTGGCCGTCGGGGAACCGCTCACGGGCGGTGTGCGCCCAGTGGACGACCAGCGCCGACTTGCCGACGCCCGCCGTGCCGGCGACCACGACGGGGCCGGGGGGCGCGTCGAGGGTCGCGAGCTGGTCCAGTCGGCGCAGAGCCTCGACCCGACCGGTGAATCCGGGGACGTCGGGCGGCAGCTGCGCGGGCAGCGGCCAGCCCGGCGACCGCTCGGCCACCCGCGCGGAGGTGGTGCCGTCGTCTGCCTCCCGCACCGCGGCCGCGAGGAGGAAACGGTCGCGTTCCTGGCCGTCGAGGCCGAACGCGTCGACCAGCAGCCGCACCGTGCTGGGGCGCGGCGCCCGCGTCCGGCCCGTCTCGAGGTTGCGGATGCCGGTGACGCTCAGGCCGACGCGCGCGGCCAGGTCGTCCTGGCTGAGCCCGGATCGGCGCCGGTGACGGCGCAGCAGCTCGCCGAAGCTCACGGGCCGGGCGGCGCCGCAGCGCGCCGGTGGCCAGGGACCACGTCAGGCCTCCCCTCATCACCGCCATGAAGCAACAGTTTCGCGCTCATTCATAGCGAGTGTCGACGCTAAAGGCAACAGTCATCGCGATAGGTGTCCGGCGCGGACCGGGTCCACTGAGCGGGCGGCCTGTGGGGGCGACGCTGACGTGCTGCTGATCGTCGAACACGCCTGGCCGGTGGACGCGCCGGCTGCCGGCGGCACTCCACCGTCAGTTGACCGACAGTTCGCCCGCGGCCCGTTCCTCGCCGTCGTCGTGGCGTGCTTCACTGCCGCCTCTGCACCTGACCTCCCGATCCATGCCCACGACGGTCCGGTCGACCTTCTGTGGGGGCACCTCGGGAGAAGATGTCGTTCGATCCGACGGACGTGTCGACGAGTACCGGAGCCGTCGCGGCGGGGGAAGGCGTGCGATCGCATCAGTCGCCGGCCGAGGATCCGGCCGTCGACCGGTCCGGACGGCCGCGGCGTTCGGTCGCGGCGGCAGGGGCCGCGCTGGCTGCTGTCGGCGGCCTGTCGTGGGCGCTGGCCATCGCGTACGACCTGCCTCGGGTGTTTCGTGAGGCGCTGACGGTGTCCGGCGCCTCCGCAGAGGTCGCCAGGGTGACGGTGAGCGCCCAGCTTCGGCGGGCCGGAGAAGGGGCGGCGACTGCCGCGGCGCTGCTGCTACGTGCCCGTGGAGCACGTCGACGCCGAGCGCTTCACCTGCACGCGCAGCGGCTGCGGATCGCGGCGGCCGAGGAGGACGCGGCCGGCGTGCTGAACGAGGCGGCCGCGATGGAGTGGACCCTGGACCGGATCCCCATCACACCGGCCGACCGTCAGGCGGCGGACACCGGTGTCGGGACGATGCGCATCGCCGCCGACGGCGCCCACCTGGCATCCGCCGCGGACCACGCGGCACGCATCGCCGCCCGGCTGCGTGCGCAGAGCTGACAAGCGCGGGCGTCTCGGCGGGGTGCGGTCGACCGCACCGCGGCGGGGCGGTCTGCCTGGTCGACTCGGGGTTGGTGTCGGGGGAGCGTGGGGTCGTGGGCGAGAACGTGGTGGAGCTGGAGGCGGTGGGTCGGCGTTACGAGTCCGACGGAGCCGGCGTGTGGGCGCTTCGGCGCGTGTCGCTGCGGGTACGCGCCGGGACGTATGTCGCGGTGATGGGCGCGACCGGCTCCGGGAAGAGCACGTTGCTGCACTGCGCTGCGGGGCTGGACCGGCCGACCTGCGGGCGGGTTCTGCTGGCCGGGCGGGACGTCACCCGCCTGCGTGAGGCGACGCTGACGCGCCTGCGGCGTGACCGGGTCGGGTTCGTCTTCCAGTCGTACAACGTGCTCTCGGAGCTGACCGTCCGGCAGAACGTGCTGCTGACGAGTCGCCTCGGAGGTCCGCGGGTGCGGGCGGGCGAGGTGGAGGCGACGCTGACGGCGGTCGGGCTGGCAGGGACGGGCGACCGGCGGGTCGGCGCGCTCTCCGGTGGCCAGCAGCAGCGGGTCGCCGTCGCGCGGGCGTTGGTGACCAGGCCCGCCGTCGTCTTCGCCGACGAGCCGACCGGTGCGCTGGACCCGACGACGGGTGGCCGGGTGCTGGCGCTGCTGCGTGAGGCGGTGGACCGTGAGGGTGTCACCGTCGTGATGGTCACCCACGACCCGGTGGCGGCGCGGATCAGCGACAGACTGCTGATGCTGCGGGACGGCCGGCTGGTGTCCGACTCGGCCACCCCCGACGTCGCGACGATCGCCGCTCGGCTCGCCGCCGTCTCCGGCCCGGCGGAGGGCGCCGGGGCGGCGGTTCCGGGATGACGACGGGCCTGACCCGGCAGGCGCTGATCCGGCACCGGTGGGCGTTCCTCGGGCCCTTCGCGACCCAGTGCCTGGCGGCGACCGTCGTCACCGCGATGCTCACGACCGCGCGGTCCCTGTCCGGCGCGACGCTGTCGCCGGGGCAGCGCCGCGCGCTCGACGTGGCCGACGTCCCCGACGCGGCGGCCGTCTTCGCGGGCAACGCGATCTACCTGTCCGTCCTCATGGTCGGCGTGACGATGACGGCGGCGATCGCCCACCAGGCCCGCGACATCGCGTTGCTGCGCGCGGTGGGCGCCACACCTGGTCAGATCCGTCGATCGGTCGCCCGCCAGGCGGGAGTGATCGCGATGCCGGCAGCGGTACTGGGATACGGGATCGGGCTGTGCGCAGGGTGGGCCTGGTTGACCGCGCTGGTGCACCAGGGGCTGGTGCCCGCCGTCGTCCGCTACGCACCCGCCCCCGTCGTCCTGCCGGTGGCCGCCGGCATCGCGGTGGCCACCTCCGTCGTCGGCGCCCTGGTCGCGGCCGTCCGACCGGCGCGGGTGCCACCGGCCACGGCCATGAGCGAGTCGGCGACGCTACGGCCCGCCGGGGGCCGGACGCGCACGGCGGTCGGCCTGTTGCTGTTCGCCGGCGGCGCCGTCCTGTCGGCCGCCGTCTCCACGTTCGCCGCCGACCAGGCGGACGACGCCGCGCTGTTCGTCATCCTGGCGATGTGCGTGGGTGCCGGGCTGCTCGGGCCGGTGCTGCTCTCGGCGGTGACCCGGCTCGCGCGTCCACTGCTACGCCTGGTCGGCGATCCAGGGCTGCTCGCGGCCGACGGCCTCGTCGCCCGGTCGCGGAGGATGTCGCCGGCCCTGGTCCCCCTGGTCCTCGCCGGTGCCTTCGCCGGAGTGAAGGTCGTCTCGCACACCACGGCGGAGCACGTGACCGGCGTCCGCGACCCGGCTGCTGACCTGTGGCTGGACTACTCCGGCACTGCCGTGTTCGCAGCCTTCGCCCTCGTCGGCGCGCTCAATACGCTGCTCACCGTGAGCCTCGACCGCGAGCGCGAGCTGGCGCTGCTGCGACTGGCGGGAGCCACTCGCGCTGGGGTGCTGGCGATCTGGACCTGGGAAGCTGTGCTCGTGCTCTGCACCGTGCTCACCGTGGCTGCCGGCGTGGCCCTCGCGACGCTGGTTCCCCTGACGCGCACCGCGCTGCACACGTGGACGCCCTACCTGCCGGCGTCCTGGCTCGCGACCGGCGTCCTCGCCGGCGGGGTCGTCGTGGCGACGGGCACGGTCCTGCCGGCCGCCCTGCTGATGCGGCGGCCTGCGATCGAGTCGGCCAGGACGTCGCCGTGACGGGTGCCCGGCGTCTCGCCCGCGAGGTGCTGCGGGCCCCGGTGGCGGCGGAGACCTGGCGGTCGGTGGCCTACACGCTGTCGACGGCGATCCTGGCCGCACCGGCGTTCGCGCTGGCCGTGGCCGGGATGGCTGCTCTCGTCGCGTCACTGACGATCGTCGGGCTGCCCGTGCTCGTCGCCGTGCTCGCCACCGCCCGCGGGACCGTCCGGTACTTCCGGGTTCCGGCGCGGGTGTTCCTCGGTCGCTCCTGGCCGGATCCGGCCCCGCTCGAGGGCAGGGGGCTGTTCGGGTGGGCACGGGCGCTGCTCACGGACGGCAGGGCATGGCGCGCGCTGACCTGCTGCTTCTTGCGCCTGCCGCTGGCCGCTGCCACCGCCTACCTCACGCTCGCCGCCGTCGGCGTGGGTCTGATCAGCCTGACCTGCCCGGCGTGGTCGGCGCTCCCGTGGGGCTCCGGCCCGCTCGAGCTGGACAGCTGGTGGGACAGTTGGACGGTCGCCACCGGCGGGGCGTTGGTGCTGCTCGTGTTCCCATGGCCCCTCCGGCTGCTGATGTACCTGGACCGCCTGATGGTCGAGACGTTGCTGACACCCGGGCCGACCGCGCGGCGAATCGCCCACCTGGAGTCGAGCCGCGCGCTCCTCACCGCGGACGCCGCGACGACGCTGCGCCGGCTGGAACGCGATCTGCACGACGGCACGCAGGCCCGGTTGGTCTCGCTCGGTGTCGCCCTGTCCCGGATCGAGCAGAGGATCGGCAGGCTCCCCGGCGACACCGGCGACACCGGCGAGATCCACGGGCTCGTGACGGCGACGCAGGCGTCCGTCGAGGAAGGCTTGGCGGAGTTGAGGGACATCGTCCGCGGCATCCATCCACCCGCCCTGGACGACGGGCTCGCCACCGCTCTCACCACGCTCGCCGCGCGCAGCGGGCTACCGGTCGCGGTCCAGGTCGGGCTGACCAGACAGCCGGCCGACACGATCGCCACGACCGTGTACTTCGCGGCTGCCGAGCTCCTCACCAACGCCGCCCGTCACTCCGGCGCCCGGCGGGTCACGCTGTGCCTGAGCGAGAACGACGACGCTCTGCGCCTGACGGTCACCGACGACGGCGACGGCGGGGCGACGCCGGGCGCCGGCACCGGGCTCGCCGGCCTGGCCCACCGGGCCGAAGCGCTCGACGGTCGGCTCGACGTCCGCAGCCCGCCCGGCGGCCCGACGTCGGTCATCATGACGCTGCCGAAAGCATGATCACGTGCGCACCGTGATCGCCGAGGACAACCCGCTGCTGCGCGACGGCATCGCCGCCCTGCTGAGCGACCACGACATCGCCGTGGTCGCCACCGCCGCCGACGGCGGCGAGCTGCAGGCCGCGGTGGCCGCCCACCGGCCCGACATCGCCGTCGTCGACGTGCGGATGCCGCCCACCTACACCGACGAGGGCGTCCGCGCCGCTGTCGCGATCCGGGCCGCGTATCCGCGGACCGCCGTCCTGTTGTTCTCCCAATGGGTCGAGACGACCTACGCCCGCCGCCTGCTCCGCGACGGCGCCGGCGGCATCGGCTACCTCCTCAAGGATCGGATCGTCAGCACGCAGGAGTTCCTCGACGCGCTGGACCGGGTCGCGGCCGGCGGGACCGCGCTCGACCCGGAAGTGATCCGGCAGCTGCTCACCGCCCCGCGACGCGATCCCGGCCTCGACCGGCTCACCCCGCGCGAGCAGGAGATCCTCGCCCTCGTCGCCGAGGGCCGATCCAACCCGGCCATCGCGGACCGGCTGCAGCTGGCCGCGCGCAGCGTCGAGAAACATGTCACGTCGATCTTCACCAAGCTGAACCTGGCACCGACCAGCACTGATCACCGCCGCGTGCTCGCCGTGCTGCGCTACCTCGACGCCCAGCGCGAATGACCAAGCCCGGCCGTTCGTGAGGACACGGTCCCGGGTGTGGCTGATAGGCGGAGCATCCTCGACCGTGTCGCGGCGTTGATCGCCGCCGGTCGGCCGCTCGACGAGGTGCCGGGCATGCCGGACGCGGCGCTGACCGGTGGGGGTGTGTTCCGGACGACCGCCGCCTCCACGACCGGGGGTCGGAGGGGTTCGCCGTAGCGGCAGTCGAGGGGCTCCTTGACCGCTTGCCGCCTCCGCCGCCTCCGGCAGGCGCAGCCGCCACCGCGGAGGCCGAGGCGCTGGTCGGTGCTGACCTGCCGGAGTTCCTCAAGGCTCTGTCCGCCGTGGCGAACGGCGGGATCGAGGAAACTCGGGCCGCCATGACGGAAGGACCCGACCAGGCCGCGTCTCATGACTCCCCGCCTACTGCGCCCCACCGGGTGGCCCGCAGTAGGCGGGGAATTCAAAGACAGGCTCTGAGGCACCATATGGGGGTAAACAGGCGCTGCCAGGTATGCCGATGCGGGGGGGAGACGCGTGCGGACAGGGCCGGCCGTCGCGCCCGGGCGACTCGTCGCGTCTGACGGTCTGATGGGGGCGGCGGAACGCGACCTCGTGACGCGTGGGCTCCGGTACTCGCTCGCCCTGCGCCTCGTGGTCGTCGGGGCATCCAGCATCGTGTCGCTCGTCCTGGACCCGCCGCGGAACGTGGCCGCCGGTGTCGCTGCCGTCCTCGCGCTGAACGCTTGGAATCTTGGCTACGCCTCCCTCGTGCGCCGGCCCCGTGGCGCCGGGACGCACCGGGTGCTCGCCGCCGACCTCGCGGTGATCTCCGCGGTCTGCCTCACCCAGACGCTGACCGTTCCGGAGGACGCGTCGAGCGCCCCGAACTGGGTGCTGGTCGCACTCCAGGTCACTCTCGTCTTCTACCCATGGCAGGTCGGCGGCCGTTCGATGGTCGTGGCGAGCCTGGTGCTCACCGTCGCCTACCTCGGCGGTTCGGCCGACCCGAGTCCGGGCGGCTGGTTCAGCGCCGGGCCGGCACAGGTGTGGCCGCTCGCGGAGGCCGCGCTCGCCTGGACGCTCTACCGGCTGGTGCGGCGCGGCGCCCGGGCTGCCGACGAGGTCGTGGACCGGGGCGAGCGCCTCCGCAGAGCTGCGGACCTGGCGGCCGCCCGCCGCGCGGACGAGCGCGAGTACCTGGCGGCCCTGCACGACACCGCGGCGGCGACCCTGCTCATGGTCGGGACCGGGGTCGTGACCGGCCGCGAGCCGTGGCTCGGCGGGCAAGCAGCGCGCGACCTCGCCGTCCTGCGTGGTACGCCGTCGGCCACCGGCGATGCGGACCTGCTCGACCTGCTGCGGGGCGTGGCCCGGCATGTCCCGCTGACGATCCGTTGGCACGGCGCGGAGTCCGTGCGGATGCCCGCGCCCGCCGCCGTACTGCTGAGCCGCGGCGCGCGCGAGGCGCTGACGAACGTCGTCCGCCACGCGGGCACCGGAACCGCCGAGATCCACGTGACCCGTGACGACCGTACCGTCACTGTCGAGATCATCGATGGGGGGCGCGGTTTCGACCCCGGCCAGATGCCCGGGGAGCGCCACGGCATCGCCCGGTCGCTGATGGAACGGCTGGCGGCCGTCGGCGGCAGCGCCGAGGTGCGCAGCGCGCCACGCCGGGGAACGCGGGTGACCATGACGTGCCCCGTCGTGCGGGCCGAGGCGCCCGGTCCGATCGACGGTGACGCCGGGCTGATCGCGGCTTCGGTGCACCAGGGGCTGCGGCGGGCCGTGGTCGTGCTGACGCTCGTCATCCTGGTGTTGCTCGACCTGCCCAAGCTGGTGCTCAATCGCGACTCCTATGCGCCGGCCTGGCCGCAGTACGTCGCGTGGTGCGGGCTTTTCGCCGTCACCGTCGCCGCCGGCGCGGTCATCTGGCGCGGTCGCTCGCCGGGGAAGTGGTCCTGGCCCCTGGTGGCCGTGGTGTTCGTGCTCTCTGCCGCGGCGTCCTCCGTCGTCGAGCCGGGCCACCTGCTCGGCGTCGCCCACTGGTCCGAGGGCGACGCCGGCTGGCCGGTCGTGCTGCTCCTGCTGGACAGCCCGATCGGCCTGATGGTCGGCGCCCTGGCGGCGCAATACGCCATGACCTTCGGCCAGGCGGCGGTCGCCGGGCAGGCGGAGGTCTCCGTCGCCGGCGCCGTCAACGCCACCTGGGTGACGTTCGGCGCCCAGCTCGCGATCGCGGTCGTCGCCGTCGGCCTGCGCGACCTGGCCCGGGCAAGCGCGACGGTGGCGCGCGAAGAGGAGCGGCTGCGAACGGCAGAGGCGGTGGCCGAGCAGTCGCACCGCGACGCCACGGACCGCTTCGCCGCGCTGGAGGCCACGACGGTGCCGCTGCTGCGCCGGCTGGCGTCCGGCGAGGTGGATCCCGGCGACGAGGCCGTGCGCCGGCAGTGCGCGCTGGAGGCGGCGCGGCTGCGCCGGCTGTTCGCGGCTGACGCCGCCCCCGACTGGCTGCTGCACGAGCTGCGCTCCTGCATAGAGGTGGCGGAGAGCGGCGGGGCTTCGGTGTCGTTCGCGGAGTGCGGTGCGCGGCCTGTGGTCCCGGCTCCCGCGCGCCGGCGGCTGATCGCGCCGGCCAGGGCAGCGCTGGCGACCGCACAGGGAAAGGTGCGGCTCACCCTTGCCGGGACGCCGGACTCGGTGACCGTTAGCGTGATTGCGCAATGCCTGCCGCAGGTCGCGGGATCGGTGGCCGGGGACGGCGTCGACGTCTCGACCTTGCGGCACGGTGACCGGCTGTGGATCGAGGCGACGTGGCGGGAGGAGTCGTGATCTCCGCCGCCATCGTGGACGACCACCCAGTGGTGGAGGCGGGCGGCCGGGCGGGGGTCGCCCACGCCCAGCCGCCCATCCCCGGGCTCGACGCC
>Ga0081539_10005373_pt1 | contig 13117 bp, 12 predicted proteins | sample TabmetS4T2R2_FD_71023 | JGI IMG/M metagenome (GOLD analysis project Ga0081539, IMG submission 71023) | Tabebuia heterophylla rhizosphere microbial communities from the University of Puerto Rico - S4T2R2 | ecosystem: Host-associated > Plants > Roots > Rhizosphere ...
CGGGCCGCCGGCGCGCCCGACCGGGCCGCGGGCGCGGCGCCCGAGGCCCCCGACGGCGGCGCCGTCCCGACGCCGGAGGAGGAGTCGTGACCGCGCCCGGTCTTCCCGAGGACGGAAGCTTCGTGGACGGCGCCGGTCCGCAAGCCGGTGACCACACCGGCGCCTTTCTGGTGCTCATGGACCAGTCACGCGGCGAAGAAGGAGTGGCTGCGCTGACGAACGCCGGCGCGAGGCCGGTCGAGCCCGTCCCCGCCGACGACCCGGCCGCCGTGACGCAGGCGCTCGACGCTGGCGCGGGAGTGCTCCTGGGCGAGATCGGTGTCGCCGTGGTGACCGCTGACCCTGAGGCCCACCCGGCGATGCTGCAGGCGGCTGCGGCGGCGCCGTACGTTCTGGCCATCGAGCCTGAGCGCGTCGTCGTCGCACTGGCCGAGCGTTCGCCGGACTTCTGGCGCGGATATCGGGCCGGGGCGAACGCGGTCCTCGACGAGTTGGTCCCAGGGACCGTTGCCGATGTGGCCGACGTGCCTGCGGCGGCCTGGGAGGAGTCTCGGTACACCTGGGGACTGCAGGCCGTTCGCGCCCAGGAGACCTGCTACACGGGCGCCGGGGTAGCCGTCGCCGTGCTCGACACCGGGCTTGACCTCGCGCATCGCGACGTGATCGGACGCCCTGTCGTGTCGGCCTCCTTCATCGCCGGCGAGGCGGTCCAGGACGGCAACGGGCACGGCACGCACTGCATCGGCACCGCCTGCGGGCCGAAGGAGCCGTCGCAGCTACCGCGCTACGGCGTCGCGCCCGGCGCCGCCGTCCACGTCGGCAAGGTGCTCAGTGACGCCGGCCGCGGCGCCGACGGCGGCATCCTCGCCGGCATCAACTGGGCGGTCGCTCAAGGCTGCCGGGTCGTCTCGATGTCACTGGGCGCCCCGCGGCAGGTCGGTGACCTGTACTCGAGGGTCTTCGAAGAGGTCGCGCAGCGCGCGATCGCCCGCGGCACGGTGATCGTGGCTGCGGCCGGGAACGACAGCAGGCGACCCGACCCGCCGCGACCTGTCAGCCATCCGGCGAACTGCCCGTCGATCCTCGCCGTCGCCGCCCTCGACCGCGACCTGGCGGTCGCGTCCTTCTCGAACGCCGGGCTCAACCCAGACGGCGGACAGGTCGACGTCTCGGGACCCGGGGTGGACGTCTTGTCCTCGTGGCCGGAGCCGCAGGGCTACCGCCGGGTGCGGGGCACGAGCATGGCGACGCCGCACGTCGCCGGCATTCTCGCGCTGCTGGCCGAGGCACGCCCGGATGCCGGGCCGGCACAGCTCAAGAACCTCCTGCTGGCACACGCCAAGCGGCTCACGCTGCCCGCGACCGACATCGGCGCCGGCCTCGTCCAGTCGCCCTGACCGTCGCCTGGCGCCGACCGCGGGGATTTCGGTGAGACAGCGCCGCCGCATTGCCTGACCACACCGTCACTGCGGCGACGGTGGCGGCGACAGTTCGAAGCCGCCGTCCTCCTCGACGGCCGTGACGCCGGTCAGGCGCGCGAGCTGTCCGAGCTGCCCGGCGGGCACTGTGCCGGCGATCGTCCCGATGTCCCGGTTCTGGGCCGAGATACGGAGGCCGGCGTCGGTGAGGGCCCGGGCGGCGTCGTCGAACAGATCCAGCTCGACGAGGACGTTGACGGGCACCTCAGGCGACGGCTGGGACATGGTTTCTCTTGCCTTTCGTCTCCACTCCTCGGCCGAGCTCCTCCTCACCGCAGCAGCCCGGTCGCCTTCGCCGACGGCTCGACGCCCAGTTCATACCGCAGCAGGGCGCGCAACCGCGACAGCTGTCGCACGGCCTCGCCGCGGTTCCCCTCGGAGAGGTGGGCACAGATCAGCGCTCGATGCGCGCTCTCCCGCAGTGGCTCGGCCACGACCGCCGCCAGAGCCGCCTCCACGGCGGCCGCTCCATGGCCGTCCGCGGCGAGCCGAGCCGACAGGACCTCCAAAGCGTGCAGGCGAAGCTGCCTGATGCGTTCGCGGTGCAGGACCACCCAGTCGTCGTACCAGCCGACCAGGAGCTCGTCGCTGCGGAGGATGCGCAGGGCCTCGCGGTCGGCGGCCTCGCCGCCCTCGTCCAGCACGGCGGACGCCGTGCCGACGAGGACGCGGACGTCGACCTCGACGTCGGAGTCGAGGGAGAGCACGCCGTCGTCCGAGTGCACGACATCACGAAGGCCTCGGCCGTGCAGGCGGGACAGCGTGGCACGTAGGTTCCCCATGGCGTGTGGATCCGAGCAGTCTTGCCACAAGAGACCGGCGACGTACGACCGTGGGCAGGCGCCGCGGAGTGCCAGCAGGGCCAGTAGACGCTGCGCCTTGACGCCGACTCTGACGGAATGGTCGTGCCCAGTCAGGCGCCACGGTCCCAGAAGGGAGAGGCCCCAGCCGCTGTGCGCGACTCCCGAGGCGGGCGAGACGCGTGAGTGCCGGCTCTGGGGCGTGGGAGCCACCATCGCATCCTCCGCCGCGCATCGCTGAAATTCGGGACAGAACTACCTTGCGTTCTCGCAATATCGTCGTCAACACCGACTTCGCCCATTCGCGGGACGCCGCGTCGCGCCGTGACCGATGTCGGGTGGCTGCGCCGTCTTCCTGAGCGAGGGAGAAGTCCTCGTTCGTCGGAAGAATTGACGCGCAACGGCGGATGATCGCATATCTTGCCATCGCGGCTTCACTCCGCTGCCGGCAGGGACATGGACGCCGCCGATCACGCTGCCGGGGCAGCCGGGCATGGCGATGTGTGGTGGCGGGCTCTCCGCGACCTCGGGGGACGGCCAGACGACGCGGCTGACGGGAAACCCGAAGTCGCGCTTCCACGGTCGGCGACCCGTGTACTCGGGAACCCTGTCGCGTATCTACACCCTTTGAGCCCGCCTCTCTCAGGTGTCATTCACCTAGCAAGAGTGGGATCGACGATGCGGCATTCTCCGATGTCGATCCGACAACTGCACCGGGCTTGGTTGCCCGCTCTCCTCATGGAACCCGACTGCTGAGCTGGGCCCCCACCCCGCAGCTTCGTAGGCATGTCTCTCGTCTTGCCAAATCGCTGGCAGGAGCGGTGGTAGGGCGTCGCGGCCGCTCCCTGCCGCCATGAACGCGCAGGCCGGTGTGTCGGGGCCGCGGTCCGGCAGGGTTGCCTCGGGCACGGGGCGGGCGGGCGGTGGCGCGCCTGGGGCCGCCGCCGGGTCGTGGGCGTCTCGTGCCTGTGTCGCGTCAGGGCCGGGTTGGGGTCGCCACCATGGCGGCGGGCACGGGCGCTTGCGGGTTGAGGGTTTCGCGCTGCGGTCCACGGCGGCGTCGTTCCCGCAGCGGAACTACACGATCGCGGCGGACTCGGTGTGGAACCGGCTGATCGAGGTGCAGGGCTTCGGCCAGCGGTTCGTGGACGGCACCGGCGCGACCGCAGGGTCGGTGAACATCCGCGGCAACGCCTGACGCGCTTCATCACGTTCGGCGGACACGAGCCAGGCCACGGTTCTGGACCCGACGGCACAACCGGTGGAGATCCGGCGGTAAGGGTCCCGTAACCGGGACGTGGCCGGCCCTCGACGGAGGCGGAGTTTCTCGGCCCACGTGGCGAGGAATTTCGCCCGACGCGTCCCGGACGAATCTGACCGGACGGAAATTGATCCCCCGCATGTCCGGGGAGATGGACGGCGGCTCACGCCTCGGATCCCACGAGCCTGTGGAACTCCGCCAGGAACCCCCGGGAGGGTGCGACGGAAAGCTCACGGTCGAGCAATGAGCTGAAGTCCGCGAGCTGCCGTAACGCCCCCGCGACGTTTCCGTCGGCCACGTAGGCGGCGATGAGCGCGCCATGGCTGGCTTCCCGGAGCGGCTCCAGCGCGATGGCGGCCAGGGCGGTGTCGATCGCCTCGGCGTGCCGGCCCTGCGCGCAGAAGCGGCGGGACAGCGTGTCGAGGGCGTGAATCTGCAACTGGTGGATCCGCTGGCGCTCAAGCAGGAGCCATTCCTCCTCCCAGCCGGGCAGGAGTTCGCCGCGCAGCGCCTCGACGTCGTCGCCGTCCGCCGGCGTGTCGTGGCCGGGCGCGAGCAGCCGCCGCGCCCGGTCGATCGTCCCGTGCAGGTCGACCTCGACGTCCGGACCCAGCCAGATGCTGTCGTGCACCACGCGCAACAGCCGGCGGTCACCCTGGCGGATCCGCCACAGTGCCGTCCGCAGGCTCGCTTGCGCCCGCGCCGTCGACACGGCGGGCCACAGCAGTTCCGCGAGCGGCATGCGTTCGTGCGAGCCGCCGAGTGAGTGCACGCAGAGATAAGCGAGAACGCGTCGCGCGTGCACGGGCAGGCCGAGCTCACGGCCGCCGGCCAGGACACGGAAACCGCCGAGCAGATTGACATGGAGCCGCCCGCCGGTCGCGGACGATGGTGGTGCGGAAAGCGCCATGTCGACTCCCCCGTCGAAGGTGGCGTGATGCGAGTGGTCTCGCCGAGAGACGGGACGTTGACACCAGCAGAGTCGAGCATCGGAGAACCTGCTGATCGTGGACCCGACATCGCGAGTGATCGTGATCCGGGCGTGGCTCGAGGCCGGCCACGTGCGCGCCCGGATCCTGGTGGACGACGGACGGACGGAGAGCCAGGTCGTTGACAATGCAAAGGCTGCGGCAACTTTAGTCGAACGCCTGCTCTACGCACTAGAATCGGGCGGCGACCCGGAGTGAGCGCCTTTTGCATTCACGCCAAGCACTTCCGGTAACCGGCGCACCGGGACCGTGAAATGGTCTTCGGAAACCTCGACGATGCGCAGGCGTGGCCCCCGGCGCTCCGCGAACCAGGCGCCGATCCCCCGGCGACGGCCGTCCATGATCCTTCCCGACGTGTAGCAGTCCGTGCAGCCGGGGTACTCGCGGTAGAACATCCGCACGGTGAGCCGCGGGTTGGCCGTGACCCAGCGCGCCCAGGCGTCCACGTCGCCGGCGTAGGCCGTGTCGAGCCCGACGACGTCCGTGAGCCGCCCCAGGGCGCCCTCACGCATCTGGGGTGAGGTGCTCGACTGGGCGAGCGGCTCCAGCAGGTCGTAGGCCCGGGAGTGACCGGCGACGACGAGGCTGCCGATCGACGGGGCCGGCGCTCCCTGCACGCGGCCGACCTCCGTGAGCGCTCGCTCGACCATCGCGTTGAAGCGGGCGGGGTCGCCCAACGCGTGCCAGGTCGGCCGCGGCGGCCGGAACACGTCGGCGCCACCCGGTGCGGTCCAGTTCAGGTGGGGGACGACAAGGACGAGCGGCCGGCCCGTCGCGACGACGATCCGGCCCAGTTCGAACGGTGGCCCGGTGACGAATCCCAGCGGGACCGGATCCGGGCGGCCGCGTCCGGTGAGCAGTCCGTGGGCGAAGACCAGCACGTCGACCTCACGGCGGCCCAGCGCGGGCCCCGGCACGAACCCGGCGACCCGGATGCCGGAGCCGTCGAGGCGGAAGGTCCAGGCCTTCCCCCCGAGGTGCTCGACGACGTCGTCGCTCGTCGCCTCGTCGCTCGCCGACTCCGGGGCGGGCTGCTGCGGGCGCCCTCGGAACTCCCAGTGCCATTCCTCGGTCGGGATGGGCTGGAAGCCGAAGCGAGCCGCGTTCCGCCGGAGCCAGTCGTGGAACCAGGTGCTCCGCCAGATCGCCCGAGCCTGCCGGCCGGACGAGTTGCGGACTGCGTGGCCCTCCGTGCGAACCTGCTGGAAGTCGATCGCGATCCCGTTTTGGTGGTTGCTGAAGCCGGGTGCGGCGATCCGCCCCGCGAGGCCGAAACCGCCGGCTCGGAGCGGCGTGAGCAGGTAGCGCACCGCCGCCTCGGAGTGCGGCCCCTCCGGCAGCGCTGCCCGGGCGGCGCGGGAGTCGTCGTAGTAGCCGGGGAAGTAGCGGAGCCAGAGCTCGAGCTGGTGCTGCCGCGGGCGATAGCCGCTGGCGATCGTGATCCGTTCCGTGCGCAGCGCATCCTGGTCCTGAGCCGCCTTCGCGGCCTGGAGATCCGCCGTCGCCGCGGCCAGCAGTTGCTCCACCGCCTCGGCCGTCTCGGGCGTGACCCGGAACCGCGTCCCGCGGATCGTCCGCAGCTCGTCGTCGCGCAGGTCGCGCTGCGGCGAGCCGCGCCTCGAGCCGATGTGCGCGGCCAGCACCCGGCTGCGGAACTCGAGCTGCTCCGAGGTGCCGCGCCAGGATGCCGGCTCCTCGGGCGCGTCCTCGTCGCCGGCGGCGTCGTCCGGCTGACGCGGTCGGAGGAGGACGACGCCGACCGGCAGCCGGCCGCGCCGGTCGAGCAGCGCCGCCGGGTCCTGCTCGACCGTCGTGGCCTGGCCCGCGCCCAGGCGGCCGAGCCGGACGGAGACGACGACGTCGCCGAGCCGCGGCGGCTCCTGGAGCTCCCGGCCGGGCAGGCCGAGGATGTCGAACTTGCGCGCCACCTCGCCGGCGACGGGCCCGGCCGGCCGGTAGAGCAGCTCACGGTAGATCTGGTCGGGGTCGAAGCCGGTGAGGCTGATATCGGTCATGGTGGCCTCCGTGAGGCTGCGCGGGACGTGAGGATCGGGATCTGCCAGGAGTGCGTCGACGAGGGCGGGAACGTCGAGATAGCCATGACCGAGACGGCCTCGAAGGTCTTGGTCGGCGAGGGGTCGCGCGGTACTCAGGACTAGCTCCCGGATCCGGCCGGCCGTCAGCCGGTGCCCACCGGCCTCCAGGCACAGCGCCACGGCCCCGGTGACGTGTGGCGTGGCCATGCTGGTGCCGGACTTCACGGTCAGGAGACCGGGGCTGCGCCGATACTCCGCGGGCGCGGAGCGGGCGGCCTCGATGCGGACCCCCGGACCGCCGATGTCAGGTTTGCCCCGGAGGTCGCGGGTGGGGCCCTGGCTGCTGAAGCCCGCGGGCGGGCAGCCGGGGAGCCGGGGGTCGTAGGCACCGACGACGAGCGGCAGGTGACTCGTCGCGATCGTCCCGATCGAGAACGCCGCCCGGCCGTCCGCAGGGACGAATCGGGCCTGGCAGACGCGGCACCTGTCGTCCCGCTCGATCCAGGCGTGGAAGCGCCCGTCGGTGACCTGGGCCGCCGCCAGGGCCAGCTCCCAGGTCCCGGACGGTGCCGCCGGGGACAGGAATGCGTCGACGTGGTGATCGTGGTTGTTCGGGTCCCGGTCCCGGTGGTAGAGCCACCCGACCTCCCGACCGCCGGCAAGGATCGGACCGTCGTCGCCGAGAGCGACGACGGTCTCGTCCGCCGAGCCAGGTGGCCGGATCCCGACGAGGAAGCGGTCGGATCCCGGGTACCAGACCTCCACCTCGTTCGGCGTGCGGTCACCCGGCCGCGTGACGAAGCGCAACACACGGCGCTCGCCGCCGGCCAGGCGGCCGCTCGCGTGGGTGCGCGCCCGGTGGTAGTTGCCCGCACTCTGGACGACGAACGCGCCACGGGTGCTCGCGAGAAGCTCGTCGAGGGCCCGTTCGACGAGCAGGGTGCCGTCGTGCGGGCCGCCCATCTGGCCGACGCTGAGGTTGAGGACCCATGGCCGGAGGCCGGCGGTTCGGCGCACGAAGTCGACCGCCTCAAGGAGACGGACCGAGTCGCCCAGGGTCGCGAGGCCCTCGGTTCCGCGATCCGCGAGATGGACGAAGACGAGCTCAGCCTCGGGCGCCACTCCGGTCACACCCGCCCGCCCGTTCCCGGCGGCGATGTCGGTGACGTGGGTCGCGTGCGAGCCACTCCCCCGGTGGTCGGCGTCCGCTGGGTGGTATCCGAGCTGCACGTACGGATCCGGGCCGGCCAAGGCCTCGTCAATGTCGGCCCGGGTGTGCAGGCGGCCGTAGCCGTAGGGGCGTGGCGCGCGCGGGCCCGGCCCGCCGCGCTGGTCCCAGAGTGCGAGCAGCCGCGTCGAGCCGTCCTCGCGCACGAACGCGGGATGGTCGACGTCCAGACCCCAGTCCACGACACCGACGGCCACGCCCCTCCCGAGGAGGCGGCCACGGGGGTCACCCCGGGTGCCGAGCGCCCCGTCGTCCGCCCCGCCGTCCTCGTCCGGGCGGCCAGGGCCCGTGCGGACGCCCGCTCCGTGCTCGGGTGCCACGGAGCGGGCGGCCTTGAGGCTCACGACATGGGGGTGGTCGTGGACCGGGCGGACGGCGCCCAGCCGCAGCCGGCACGTCGCGACCGTGCCGAACCGCGCGACGATCCGCGCGCCCGGGACACGCAGTCCGGGACGCCGCAACCGGACGATGGCCTCGACGACCTCGTCCGGCGCCACTTCGCCGGCGCGCAGCAGCTCACGGAGCGCCGGGTCCATCGCCATGACGGGTCACGCTCGACCCGGGCGCCACGCACGGCCGGGCTACGACTTCGGGCCGCCGGAGCGCGCCGACGCCCTCCCGCCGGTCCCGCCGGACCCGCTGGTCCCGGCCGTCGTGCTGGTCGCAGCGGTTCCGCTGGCCCCGATCGTCCCGCCGGTCCCGCCGGTCCCGCCGGTCCCGCCGGTCCCGCCGGTGACAGCGACGTAGATGCCGTCGCTGATGTCGCCGGCCCTGACCCCGACCAGTGCGATCTTCGTCTGCCCGGCGGGGACGCTGCCCGCGGTGAGCGTGTTGGTCGTGCCCTGCTGGCCGGCCAGCGAGACGACCGACTGGTCCGACGTCGACCACTCGACGACCGCGTCCTTCACCACGAGACCGCGCCGATCGAGCGGCCGGGCGCCGACGGCGATGACGTCGCCGGTGTTCAGCTGCGCCGGGGCCAGCAGATCGAGCCGGGCTACGGCGCTGCCGCGGCGCCGCTGGTCACCGAAGAACGCGATACCTGCCATCGCGACGGCGCCCACGACCCGCGGATCCGTCACGAAACCGTCGACCCCGCCTCGCGACCGGCGCGGCGTCGACAGGAGGAGGAGCGGTGCGTACCGCAGCCCCGCCCGCACGTAGGTGTTGTCCGGTTCGTCGAAGGACTCCATGAACTGGCTGACGATGACGCTCGCGGCCGCCGCGTACTCGGCCCTGGTCATGCGCCGGCCCTGCGCCGACAGCCGGGACCGCAGCTGGTCCGTCCTGACGTTCGCCTCGAGGTCCACGTCGCGGACGGCACTGATGACCTGCCGCGGCGTGGGGGTCGTGGACGGCCTGGACGTGGTCCGGGGGAAGCGGCCGCGCATCCGGACCTCGCGGCGGCGTCGGGCCAGCGCCAGCCGCCGCTCGCGTTCGCGGCGGGTCTCCTCGTCCATGGCCTCGGCGTCGCCGTAGGCCTCCGTGTCGCCGTAGGACTCGGCGTCACCGTACGCCTCGGCGTCACCGTAAGCCTCGGTGTCGCCGTAGGCCTCGGTGTCGCCGTAGGCGTCACTGCTGTCCAGCCAGGTGGTGCTCATCATCGGTTCCTTCCGTCGTCCCGGCGGTGTGGCGGCGCGCAGCCTGCGCGAGCCGCGAGATGGCAGGGGTCACGAACTCCTCGTAGAGCTGCGCGTCCGGAACGTGCCAGCCCGACATGCCGTCGCCGCCGCAGGAGCGGCACTCGGGGTCCGACCCCCAGCACTCGCACGCACCGAGCGCCGCGGCGAGGAGGATCTGACGGTCCTGCGCCTCCTCCTGCTCGTCCGCGAGCGTGCCGGGAACGGTCCTCGGCGGCCCGGTCCCCGGAACCGACACCGTGCCGAGTCGGTCCACGACCTGTTCCACCAGCCGCTGGCCGAATCCCGACGGATCGGCGAGCACGCTCGTGAGCAGCGACTCCAGGTCCCGGAGCTCGTTGCCGCTCACGGCAGACCCGCTTCCGTGGCCTCGGCCAGCTCCCTCGTGTTGGCGTCCATGAGGGTCGTGTACAGGGTGTGCGAGTCGGGGGCGCCGACCTCGTCGGCGGCCTCGTACACCTCCGGGCTGCCGTACATCAGCTCGTCGGCATGTGCGGCGGCACGACCGAAGACGTCGCTCAGCATGGTCATGACCTGCGGTACCGGGACGCCGTTGACGCTGGGGCGGCCGGCCCGTCCCAGCGCGAGCGAGAGCAGGGCCTTGAGCACCTCCGGCTGCTGCGTGAGCACGAGCCCCTGCGCCGCCGCGGCAGACCCGCCGGCGACGGGCGAGGGGGGGAACGCCGCCGCCGGGGCCGGCGACCCGGTCGGCGTTGCGCCCGGTGTGACGGCAGAGGGCGCACCCGGGGCGCGGGGCACAGCCGACGCCACCGGTGGTGTGGGCGCTGTCGACCGCCTGGCCCCCGCTGCCGGGGGCAGGGCACTCACGAGCGCGTTGCCGAGACCGCTGCCGGCGGCCGTTCCCAGGGGGCCGCCGATGAACGTGCCGAGGGCTCCCGTGGCGAGCGGGACCGCCGTCCGCATGATGGAGTTGACCGTCGGGTCCGACAGGGCCTTGGTGGCGGTCGTGCCGATCTGTTGAAGCGCCTGGGCGAAGTTGAAGCCCTCCGCCGCGGACATCGAGTCCAGCATCCGGCCGACGGCGTCCTCCAGCTCCTCGGTGCTGGCCTCGGCGAGATCGTCGCGCAGGACGCCACGCAGGAGCTCGCCCGGGCTCTGCTCGCCGCCGCCGGCGTCGTAGCCCTCCCAGCTCTCTCCCGCGGCATCCAACCAGTCGGTGAACTGCTGATCGCGAATGCTCACACGTGCCTCCTCCGTCGGGCAGGGGCCTTCGGCGAAGGTACGGAGGACGTGTGACCGCCACCATCGGCCTCGCATGTGCGCCGCCGCGTCCACCGCGTCAACGGCGCGTCATCGATTCGTCCAATCCGGCGGCAGATGCAGGCGCTCACGTGCGGCGCCAGCTGCGCCCTTGTCGTAGCGGACTTCAACCGAGAGTGAGACGGCCCCGGGCAGTTCTGGACGGCGACCACCCGGAGGACGCTCGGGAACGGGCTCTGGCGCGGCGCGGACGTCGACGGCCTCGTCGACTGGTTCCTCGAGCACCGGCTGGCCGACGGCGGCTGGACCTGCGACTGGGTGTACGGCTCGACCCGGTCGTCGTTCGGATCTGCCGCCGTCAGCGTGCGGTGGGTAGCTCGCCGAGGTGGTGAAGCTGCGTCCGGGACTGCCGTAGAGGTGTGCGCTGGCGGGCTGTCCGCGGGCCGGCTGCTGGGGACTGCCGGTGCCCTCGCTCGGCCAGTTGGCGGCGGATCGGGCACTATCTGAGGCAGGGATGGGAGAGGGCGGGGAGGAACGGTCGGATGACGAGATCGCTGGACCCGCGGTCGTTGGACCGGCCGAGCATCGCCAGCCACGAGAAACGCACCGTCCACCTGCGCGGGTTTCTGCTGGGTGCTGGGTATTTCCACGCCGCCGAGGCGATGGACTATGCGGCCGGCTTCCATTCCGGCGTCCGCCGGGACGGCCGCACACCGGAGTTCGCGCACCAGGTGTACATCGTCAGCTACCTCTCCACGCTGCTGCCGCACCTGCGCCACCCGGAAGCGACGCTCACCGTCGGTTTCCTGCACGACGTCGTCGAGGACCACGGCGTCTCCCTCACCGAGATCGAGGCCCGGTTCGGGCCGCTCGTCGCCTCAGCGACCGACGCGATGAGCAACGAGGTCGACGGCATCCGCCGCGGGGCCGAGGCGGTCGCACAACGCCAAGCCGGCGACCCGGTCGCCTCGATCGTCAAGGCCGCCGACCGGATCAACAACCAGCAGACCATGCCCGGAGTCTTCACCGAGGCCAAGATCCTCGACTACCTCACCGAGACCCGCACGCACATCCTGCCCATGATCAAGCAGGCGCAGCGTCGCTTCCCCGACCAGGACCTGGCGTACAAGAACGCCTGCACCGTCCTCTTCGCCCAGATCGAGATGCTCGAAGCCGCCCTCTCCGGCCTCCTCGGCACCACCCCACCCCAGCCCGCCGACGCCACCCCGCACCACAACTGACAGCAGGACGCATCACTCACGGCAGGCTCAGGGCGATCGAGGACTGCGGTGGCTACCGCTTGGCGGTGCACCTGGTCTGCGCCTGCTGCGCGCCTACGCCGGCGAGCTGGCCCGCGCCCACGACGGCGCCGCCGGACGCCGCGCGCCGCCGGGTCCTCGACCACTACCTCCACACCGCCCACGCCGGCGCGCTCTCTCCGCAGGGCGACGTGCCGACCCCCGACCCGGCCGCACCGGGGGCTCGGCCGAGACGCTCGCGCCCGACGACGTGTCGGCGTGGTTCACCGCGCCGCGTGGCACGACACCCGCGACGTGCTTGCGGATCTCGACGAGCACGCCGGGGACCGGGTCCGCGCCCAACTGCGCCGTCTGGATCGGTCCGCCAGGTCTGAGTCGTCGCTCAGGTCTCCGGGACGATTCGCCGGGTCTCGTAAGCCCACATCGCGATCTCGACGCGGTTCCTGGCGCCGAGTTTGGCCATCAGGCTCGCGAGGTGCGACTTCACGGTGCTCAGGCTGATGTGCAGCGCGTCGGCGATCTCGGTGTTGGTCAGCCCGCGGGCGACGGCGAGCAGCACCTCCTCCTCCCGCGTGGTGACCGGCGAGACCGGCTGCGCGGCGGGACGCCCGGTGGGGACGTCGGCGAACGCCCGCAGCAGCCGCACCGTGACGCTCGGCGCGATCAGCGCCTGGCCGTCGGCCGCCGACCGCACCGCCTGGACCAGCAGCTCGGGCCCGGTGTCCTTGAGCAGGAACCCGCGGGCGCCCGCGCGAAGCGCGCCGTACACGTGCTCGTCGAGGTCGAAGGTCGTGATCACGACGACGACCAGAGGGTCGGCGACACCCGGACCGGCGACCTGCCGGGTGGCCTCCAGCCCGTCGAGCAGCGGCATCCGGATGTCGAACAGGCAGACGTCGGGACGCAGGTCGCGGGCCAGCTGGACGGCCTCGCGCCCGTCGGCCGCCTCGCCGACCACCTCGATGTCCGGCTGCGCCTCCAGCATGATCCGCAGCCCGGTCCTGATGATCGCCTGGTCGTCAGCGACGAGAACGCGGATGGGCATCCCTGTCCGCCCTCCTCCGCGGCGCACGCGGCAGCTCGGCCTCGACGCACCAGCCGCCGTCGGCGCCCGGTCCGGCGCGCAGCTCCCCGCCGAGCAGCGCGGCGCGCTCGCGGAGGCCGGCGAGACCGTACCCGTCGCGCCCGCGGCCGGCCCGAGCGCC
>Ga0081539_10005374_pt1 | contig 13115 bp, 12 predicted proteins | sample TabmetS4T2R2_FD_71023 | JGI IMG/M metagenome (GOLD analysis project Ga0081539, IMG submission 71023) | Tabebuia heterophylla rhizosphere microbial communities from the University of Puerto Rico - S4T2R2 | ecosystem: Host-associated > Plants > Roots > Rhizosphere ...
AGCCGGCCCAGCAGACCAGACGCGACAGCGGAACCCGCGATGCCGGGGACCGGCTCCGCCACCGTCGCGTCCTGTCGCTCGAACATGTGTTGGATTCTAGTGAAGGGGTCCGACAGTTTGGTGTCGTGATCCACATGCCCTTGGCCCCGGCCTACAACGCCTTTCCCTAACCCCATGCGGGCGCCGCGACGCCGACCCGTACAGTCGGATGACCCAGGTCACTTTGGGAGTGCGGCGCACAGCCCCACAGGACTGAAACACTGGCCCGCGCGGCCTCCACGGGACCACGCATCAGGGAGTGTTCATGATCGCGGTACGGATCACCGTCGGCATGGCGATGACGCTGATCGCCCTCCCGATCGCGGCCAACCGGCTGATCTGGCTCACCAAGCTGATCCGCACCGGACAGCCCGCGCCTGGCCGCTGGGACGGTGCCGGAAAGTTCGTGCGCACCCAGCTCACCGAGGTGTTCGGCCAGCGCAGGCTGCTGAAGTGGTCGATTCCCGGCCTCGCGCACTTCTTTACGTTCTGGGGCTTCGTGATCCTCGGTGCCACGATCCTCGAGGCCTACGGCGCCCTCTTCGACGCCGACTTCGCGATCCCGATCATCGGGCACTGGCCGGTCCTCGGCTTCCTCGAGGACTTCTTCGCCGTCGCCGTCCTCGCGGCGCTCGTCACGTTCAGCGTCATCCGCATCCGTCAGACTCCGAAGCGCCAGGCGCGATCGTCGCGCTTCTACGGCTCGCACACCCGCGCCGCGTGGGTGATCCTCGGCATGATCACCGGGGTCATCGTGACCCTGCTGGTGTACCGTGCTGCCCAGGTAAACACCGGCGTCTTCCCGTACGACAAGGGCGCGTTCGCCTCCGAACTGCTGGCCAAGGCGTTCGAACCGCTCGGGCACGACGCCAACGAGGTCATCGAGACGACGTTCATCCTGGGCCAGATCGGCGTCATCCTGGCGTTCCTGGTGATCGTCGTCTACTCCAAGCACCTGCACATCGGGCTGGCGCCGCTCAACGTGGCGACCAAGCGGGAGCCGAAGGCATTGGGCCCGTTGCAGCCGATCAGGGTGAACGGCGAGCCGCTGGACTTCGAGAAGGTCGACGAGCTCGACGAGGACGCCCCGCTGGGCGTCGGCAAGGTCGAGAACTTCACCTGGAAGGGGCTGCTGGACTTCAGCACCTGCACCGAGTGCGGGCGCTGCCAGAGTCAGTGCCCCGCCTGGAACACCCAGAAGCCGCTGTCCCCCAAGTTGCTGATCATGGACCTGCGGGATCACCTGTTCGCCAAGGCGCCGTTCCTGCTGGCCACCACCCCGGACGACGCAGCACTCACCGGCATCGAGGAGGCGGGCACCGAGAGCGCCGAGCAGGCACACCAGACCCACGTCCACGGCGTCCCGGAGTCCGGCTTCGGCCGGGTTCCCGAACCGGGCAAGGCGCAGGCCGAGCGGCCCCTGGTCGGCACCGAGGCCGACGGCGGCGTCATCGACCCGGATGTGCTGTGGTCCTGCGTCACCTGCGGCGCCTGCGTCGAGCAGTGTCCGGTGGACATCGAGCACGTCGACCACATCGTGGACATGCGGCGGTACCAGGTACTGATCGAGTCCGCGTTCCCGGCCGAGCTGAACGGGCTGTTCAAGAATCTGGAGAAGAACTCCAATCCCTGGGGCATCTCACCCCGGCTGCGGATGGATTGGGCAAAGGACCTGCCCTTCGACGTCAAGCAGGTCGGGGTCGATGTCGAGGACCTGTCGGAAGTCGAGTACCTGTTCTGGGTGGGCTGCGCCGGGGCGTACGAGGACCGGCAGAAGAAGACGACCCGCGCGGTGGCCGAGCTCCTGGACAGCGCAGGAGTCAGCTTCGCCGTGCTCGGTGACGGCGAGGCGTGCACCGGGGATTCCGCGCGCCGCTCCGGCAACGAGTTCCTGTTCCAGCAGCTGGCGATGCAGAACGTCGAGGTGCTGAATGAGTCGAAGGCCACCAAGATCGTGGTTACGTGCGCGCACTGCTTCAACACGCTGGCGAAGGAGTACCCGCAGCTCGGCGGGGACTACGAGGTCGTGCACCACACACAGCTGCTGAACCGGCTGGTCCGCGATGGCCGGCTGACTCCGGTGGCGCCAGTGGACGGCGCCGTGTTGAACGGCGGGTCCACCGTGACGTATCACGACCCCTGCTACATCGGGCGGCACAACGGGATCTACGAGCCGCCGCGGGAGCTGATCGGGGCGCTGCCCGGCGTCACCTTCACCGAGATGCCACGCAACCAGTCGCGCTCGTTCTGCTGCGGTGCCGGGGGCGCGCGCATGTGGATGGAGGAGAAGATCGGCGTCCGGATCAACTCCACCCGCACCGCGGAGGCGGTGGCGACCGGTGCCGACACGATCGCCGTCGGCTGCCCGTTCTGTCGTGTGATGCTCTCCGACGGGCTGACCGAGCAGCAGGCGGAGGGCACGGCTCGCGAGGAGGTCCAGGTGCTGGACGTCGCGCAGCTCCTGCTGGCCGCCGTCAAGCGCGGCAACGGGAGCACCGCCCAACCGGAGTAACCCGGCGATCTCACACTCCGGTCGCTCGCGACGTTTACCCGATGTGATGAGGGAATCGTCAAGCGCAGGTGTTCGATTCGGCGTCGTCAACGAGACCGTCGGCAGCGGGCCGGAGTGGTTCGACCATGTTCGTCGGGTGGAGGACGCCGGGGTCGACACGCTCCTCGTCCGTGACCACCTCTCCGCGGGCCCTTTCGGTCCGCAGCTGGCTCCGTTCAGCGCTCTTGCCGCCGCAGCCGCGGTGACCGCCCGTCTGCACGTCGGGACGCTGGTCCTGGACAACGACTTCCGGCACCCGGCGTTCGTCGCCCACGAGGCCGCCACCCTGCATCACCTCTCGGGCGGCCGGTTCCAACTCGGCATGGGCGCGGGGTGGTATGAGCCCGAATACCGGTCGACGGGCATTCCGTTCGATCCCGCGCGGCGGCGGATCGACCGACTTGAGGAGTCTCTCGCCATCATCACCGGGCTGCTGGACGGCACCCGGGTCGAGCACGTCGGGCCCTCGTACCAGGTCTCCAGTCTGGATCTCGACGTGCTGCCTCCGCGCGACGGGCGGCCGCGCCTGCTCATCGGCGCGGGCGGTCCCCGCATGCTGGGGATAGCCGCCCGGCACGCCGACACGGTTGGTCTCCTCTCGAGCCCGATCAAGAACTCCGAGGAGCGGGACGATCCCCGCGACCGCCTGCCGGCGGCGTTCGATCAGAAGATCGCGACCCTGCACGCCAAGGCCGGCGACCGCTTCCCGCATCTGGAGCTCAGCTCCTTCGTCACGATCCGGATCACCGACCACCGGCGTACGGATACCGAGGAGCTCATCGCGCAGCGCGGCTGGAGCGGGATCGACGTCGCGACCGTCTGGGCGATGCCCACGATCCTCATCGGGAGCGCCGACCAGATCCGTGAGGATCTGCAGGCAAGGCGTGAACGGTTCGGCCTGTCTTACCTCGTCACGTCGGACCGCAACCTTGCGGCGCTCACGAAGGTCATCGCCGGCCTGTAGCCGACTCGCACGAACGATGGGTCGGGGTTGCCGAAATGACCCCTTCAGTGGGTCACTTCGGCAACACGGATCCCACCGCCGTCCAGCGGGCCGATCTTCGAGCTAATCAGCGGGAGGTTGCGGTCGCGGCTTCGGCGGAGGCGCCGGACGCGGCGCGGCCGGCCGGGGAACGGCCGGACGAGCAATCTGCCGCAGCCGTGCCGCGGCCGTGTCCAGATCTCCCGACGGCGCGGCGGCCGCGGTGTTGGCCGCCTGCACCTCCGCGTACACCTCGGCCCGGTGCACCTGGATGCTGCGCGGCGCCTCGATACCCAACCGGACGGTGTCCCCGCGGACGTCCAGGACGACGACGCGGACGTCGTCGCCGATCACGATGCTTTCCCCCGCACGACGCGTCAGCACCAGCACAGCGGGCTCCCTCCCTGGATCCCCCACGGCCGCGGTGCATGCACCCGCCGCCCGGCGGCATGCCCATGCCCGCCGTAGCGTCGAGAATAACGGCCGGCCGGCGCCGGAGACGGCGACTCCGGCGCGTCGCAGGAGAGTCGCAGGAGAGTCGCAGGAGAGTCGAAGGACAGTCGAAGGAGAAGAGTCGGCGACCGCGGGGCCCGTTCAGTGCAATGCCGCGCGAACCGGCCAATCGGAGCCGGAGAGGATCATCTGCGCACCCGTCCGGGTCCTGGCGTTGATGACCACCGGGGCCAGCAGGTTCGCCGTGGTGGCACCGGCATCGCTGCCCATGGTCAGGATGACGAGCACGAGAGCGTCGTCGGGATCGGTGAGGCCCAGCTCGTCGCATGACTTGGCGTCGAGCTCCACCTGGTAGTCCGGGAAGAACGCCGACGGCACCGCGGTCAGGAACCGAACGTCCGGTCGCTCGAGGCTGCGCAGCTCGAACAGCACCGAACCGGGCTCGTGGCCCTGCGTGTCGACGGCGTCCCGCGAGCCTGTGTCGTCCAGGCGGACCAGGACGAACCGGCGCAGCCCCGGGAATCCGGGCAACGGATGGGTGAACGTGAGCTCCGGCAGCTCGTGGGACGACATCGGCGCTACTCCCTCGGCGGCCACTGCTGCCGCGTCGCGACCGCCCGCTTCGGCGTGCTCGGTCACCGTAGCCGATCCCGTTCCGGGCCAGGCGGTCATCGCAGGAAGTCCACGAGAGACGTCGTCAGCACCTTGGACGCCGCACCCAGCGCCGCCTGGTAGGCCACCTGCTGAGCCTGCAGGTTCATGATGGTTTCCGGGAGGTCGACGTCCTCGTTCTCACTGATCCGTGCCGTGAAGTCCAGCCGCTCGGCATCCACGTTGGCCTTGGCCGTCTCGACCCGAGCAGCCCGGGCACCAACGGTGGACAGCGTCTGCAGGATGGCGGACATCGAGGAGTCCAACGCGTCGATGTCGGCCTGGACCGCCGTCGGATTGGACACGATGTCCGAGGCGAGCTGATCGAGCAGGGCCGGCACGGTGTCGGCGTGGATGTCGGTGCCCTTGGTGTCGATCTGTACCGTGCCGTCACGCGAGATCCGCGCGTAGATCGGCCGGTCGTCCCCGATGTAGGTCTCCGAGGAGTCGATCGCGTCCTGGCCCTGAACGGTGCCGCCGAAGACGGGCCGGTTCAGCCAGCGCGTGTTGTACAGGTCGATCACATCGGTCTTGATCGAGCTGATCTCGGCCGCGATGGAGACCAGGCTTTCGCCGCCGATGGCGCCGTCCCGGGACTGGATGGCGAGCTCGCGGACGCGGCCCAGCCTGCTGTTCAGCTGCTGCAGGGCGTTGTCCGTGACGTTGAGCCGACCCGAGGCGTTCTCGATGTTCCGCAGGTACTGCTCGTCGGCCTGCCGCTGGGAGCGCAGCTTCATGGACGACCCGGCCGCCGCCGGGTCGTCGCTGGGGCTGGCCACCCGGCGGCCACTGGAGAGTTCCTGCTGCAGCCGCTGGGTGCGCGCCAGCGCCCCCTGCAGCCCGAACATGGTCGCATCGCTCATCGAGCGGTACGTCGTGCGGGACAGGTTCACTCAGCTCACCTCCCGACGGTGCCGGTGCGGTTGATCAGGGTGTCGAGCATCTCGTCGACCGTCGTGATGACCCGCGCGGACGCCTGGTAGGCCCGCTGCCACAGCAGCATCGACGTCATCTCCTCATCGAGGTTGACGCCGGAGTCGGCCTGCTGGGCCAGCTGTGCGGTCTGCACCACCGCCTGCTGGACGGTCGAGGCCCGCTGGAGGCTCTGCAGCCGCACGCCCACGTCGGTGGTGAGCTCGCGCCACAGCTGCGACGGCCCGCTCGAACCCAGGACAGCAAGCGCCCGTGAGTCGTCCGACAGGTCCCCGATCGCCTGCGCGTTGGTCCCGTTGACTACGCCGGACGCATCGGCGACGGCCAACTCGTCCGGGTCGGTGACAAGAACTGTCAGGTCACTGGCCCCGGAGCCGGAGAAGAAGTCGCCACCCGCGGCGCCGCCGAGGGTGAAGCCGGCGGTGTGCACCGCGTTGACGGCGTCGCGCATGGCGACGGCGACGCCGTCGAGTTGGTCGGCCATGTCGGGCAGGTCGGTGCGCAGCGCGGCGAGCAGGCCCGCGGCCTCACCGGAGTCGACCGAGATCGTGATTGTGCCCCACGTGATGGTCGGCGGGTCGGTGGTGGCGGTACCACTCGCGGTGGCACCGCTCAGCGTGAACTGCTGTGCCTGCGTGCCGCTGACGAGTGTGATCCCGTTGACGGAGACCGAGACCTGACCGTCGTCCCCCGCGCTCGCCGTCGCCCCGATGAGCTTGGCGAGGGTGTCGACGAGTTGGTCGCGCTGATCGAGCAGCTCATTGACCGGACGTCCGGAGGCGGCGCCGCGGCGGACGGCCTCGTTGACCTCGGCCAGGTCGGTAGCTGCTTGGTTGACCTGCGCGACGACGTTCACCAGATCGTCGTGCCCGGTCGTCCAGCGGGCGTCCACGCCGTCGGCGAGGAACCGCAACTGATCTGCCACGGCCTGGCCGCGCTCGATCACGGCGGCGCCCGCGCCGGAGTCCGTCGGATCGTTGCCGAGATCCTGCCAAGCGTTGAAGAAGTCGTCGAGGACCTGCTGGAGCCCGGTCTCACCGGGCTCGGCGACGAGCTGTTCAGCGCTGGCCAGCGCGGACGTCTGGGTGGTCAGCGCGCTCATCCGCGCGTTCGCCGCCACCCGGGAGCCCTCGAGGAAGGCGTCCCGGATGCGGGTCACCGCGTCCACGGTCACGCCGCCGAAGAAGGCGCTGCTCCCCGTGAAGAAGGTGGCCGACGTCGACGTCCCGGACGCGGACAGCGAAACCCGCTGCCGGGAGTAGCCGGGCGTGTTCGCGTTCACGACGTTCTGGCCCGTAACGTCCATCCCGCGCTGGGCGGCGTTCAAGCCGAGAACCGCGGTGTTGAGCGAGGAGAAGCTGGTCATATGGCGCTCACAGAACCCGGTCGACGAACGCTTGACCGGGTGCCCGGGCCCCCGTCCGGCTCCGCCCGCGGGCGTCGTAGCCGCCCGCTCCGTTCGCCGCCCCCGCGTCCGACACGACGCCCAGGCTGCTCAGTGCCGCCTCCACCGCCTGCGCACCGGCGGCCAGCAGGTGCTTGTTCACCTCGGCGAAGGCGGAGAGCTCCGCCGTCAGGGTGAGCAACGCCTGGCGGTGCTCCAGCAGGACGCCGGTCCACGGCGGCTGGGCAGCGGCAGCCAGGTCCTCCAGGCTGGATCCCGCCGGCAACCCGAGCTCACCGGCTGCCCGGTCGGCAATCTCCGCTCGCTGGATCTCCAGGACGTTGAGGTCCTGGAGCGCCGTCTCGACCTCGGTCGTGGCGAGCGCGAGGCGGGCCGTGCGTCCGGCGGCGAGCAGCAGCTGCTCGCATTCCAGCCGGTAGCTCAGCCGCTCGATCAGCTCGCGCTGCCGCCACAGGACGGCGGCGAGGTCGGGAAGGCTCATCGGTACTCCAGTCGGGTGTACGGCGTGATCCGAATGTCCTGTCGGCACCCCAGCGGCGGACCTGAGCCTTTCTGGACGGCCGGCTCGTCCACTCCCGCGACTTGTCGGTGCCTCCGGACGGGTGAAACCGAACGCTCGGACGCCCTAGTGCGGCCCGCTGCACTGGAGCAAAGCGCTGTCGCGACCGATGAGGGACTGTGGTTGAACCTCGCCCCTCCGCCGCATTCCGCGCCACCCTGCCATCGACGCTGCCATCGACGCTGCCGGCATCGACGCTGCCGGCCCCGCTGTCGACCACGCCGTCGACCGGGCTGCCGGTCGACCGCGAGCAGCTCATCACCGAGCACTTGCCGCTGGTCGGCCACATCGCCCGCGAAACAGCCGCCCGACTGCCCCGCCATCTGGGGACCGACGACCTCACCGGCGCCGGCGCGCTGGCGCTCGTCCAGGCGGCCCACGGGTTCGACCCCGGCCTGGGCGTACCGTTCGCCCGGTTCGCGAGCACGCGCATTCGGGGCGCGATGATCGACCAGATGCGGCAACGTGACTGGGCCACACGGTCGGTCCGATCCCGGGCCAGGGCGTTGGCGTCCACCGAGGAGGCGCTGCTGGCCGCGCTGGGCCGAGAGCCCAGCGACGCCGAACTCGCCGCGGCGGTGGGCATGTCCGAGGCGGAACTGCGCAGCGTCCGCTCCGGCGCCGACCGGGCCACCCTGCTCAGTCTCGATCCGGTTGCTGCCGACGGCGAGGGGCTGGGATCCGTCATCCCCGACACCGGCCCACAGCCGGACGAAGCACTCGTGGCCGCTGAGCGGATGGGCTACCTGCGGGACGCCGTCGCCGAGCTGCCGGAGCGGCTGCGATTCGTCGTCACCGCCTATTACCTGCAGCAGCGACCCCTTACCGAGATCGCCGACGAGCTGAAGGTCACCCAGTCCCGCGCCTCGCAGCTGCGCGCGGAGGGCCTGGAACTGCTTCGTGAGGCGCTTCAGACCCTGCTGCCCGACGACGCCCGGGTAGGAGTCCCGGCGGCCCATGCCGCCGTTTCGGGCACCGGCGCCGGCACTGCGGCTGACACGCCCGTCGCGGTCCCCCCGCAGGCGCCGGCCGCCGAGGCGTCCGCGGGCATCCGTGCCCGGCGGCGCGAGGCCTACGTGAATGCGGTCGCCCGCCGATCCGGAGTCGCCCAGCGGGCGGACGTGCAGACCTACCTCGATGGCAACACGTTCGACGGCGCCCTTATCTGAATGGACTGAATCGAGGCGCTGATCGGGCGGCCACCACACGCGGTTCACCCCGCCGGAGCAGCCGATCGCGCCCATGAAGTCCTCAAGACGATCACAGCCAGGCCGATAGGAAGGTCAGCCGGTCCACGGAGGGACCGGATTGGGACCCGAACAAGGAGGACATCATGGGTCTGCGAATCAACCAGAACATCGCGGCGTTCAACGCCTACCGGAACCTGTCGGTCACCGACGGGCAGATGTCGAAGTCGCTGGAGAAGCTCTCCAGCGGTTTCCGGATCAACCGCGCTGCGGATGACGCCGCCGGCCTCGCCATTTCGGAGAGCCTCCGCTCTCAGATCGGCGGCCTCAAGGTTGCCGTGCGCAACGCACAGGACGGCATCAGCGTGGCGCAGACCGCTGAAGGTGCGCTCAACGAGACCACCGCGATTCTTCAGCGTATGCGTGACCTGGCGGTCCAGGCGGCCAACGGTGGTTCGCAGGACTCCGTCGCCCAGGCCGACGCCGACACCGAGTTCCAGCAGCTGAACTCGGAGCTCGACCGGATCGTCAACACCACCAAGTTCGGTGCGCAGACGCTCCTGGACGGCAGCTACACCGGATCGTTCCAGGTGGACTCGGGCACCGGCACCGGTTCGACGATCAACGTCGACCTGACCAGTGCCGGCGTCCTCAACGGGCTCACGATCACCGGTCTGGACTCCGCCGGTCTGGCCACCAGCACGGCCGACCTGACGAACTCCACGAACGCCACCTCGGCGATCAGCACGCTGGACACCGCGCTGCAGGACGTCTCCACCGTCCGCGCGAAGCTCGGTGCTTACCAGAACCGGTTCGAGCACACCATCAACAACCTCAACGTGACGATCGAGAACCTCTCGGCGTCCGAGAGCCGGATCCGGGACACGGACATGGCGTCGGAGATGGTGAACTTCACCCGCTCGCAGATCCTGTCCCAGGCCGGCACGGCGATGCTCGCGCAGGCCAACCAGGAACCGCAGTCGGTGCTGAAGCTGCTGCAGTGATCCTGCGCCGGCGCATCGCTCCTGCGGTGCGCCGGCCATGGCAGGTCCGGGCCGGAGGGGGCGGCCCGGACCTGCCGAACCCACAAGCCATGCGCCGCGGGTAGGCCCGCCCGCAGTCCAGTACCAACCGCGTACCGAATCGGCATCCACAGGAGGCCGCCGTGTCCGTCTCGTCCGTGTCGGGGGCGTCTGCCACCGTCTCCGGCGCTATTTCGGGCATCGATACCGCGTCGCTGATCGACAGTCTCGTCTCGGCGTCCGGCGCTCAGCAGACCATGCTGAAGAACCGGCAGAGCACGGCCCAAAAGGCCGTCGACGCCTACGCCTCGATCATCACATCGATGAACACGCTCGCGTCTCAGGCGAAGACGCTGGCGAAGACGTCCGCCTGGACCGGTGCCACCGCCACCTCCTCCAGCACGTCGGTCACTGCGAAGGCGACCGGCACCGACACCGCCTCGCTGACGTTCGACGTCGTGTCGGTCGCGGCGGCGCACTCGCTGATCTCGGCGTCATCGGTCGGCTCGACCACGGACAGCGTGGCCAGCTCCGGTTCGGTGACCCTGACCAAGGGCGACGGGACGACGACGTCGATCGACGTGGGCAACGGGTCGCTGACCGAGGTCGTCCGCGCCATCAACTCCGCCGGGGCGGGGCTCAAGGCGGCGGCCGTCCAGACGTCGGCCGGACAATACCGGCTGCAAGTGACGGCCAGCAGCACCGGCTCGGCGTCGTCGTTCACGCTGTCCGGCGTCGACGGATTCGCCGGCCTCAACGTGCTGGCTCAAGGCGCCGACGCCGAGATCTCGGTCGGGTCGGATCCCGCGACGGCCTACACGGTGACGTCGTCCTCGAACACGTTCGGCTCCGTGGTCGCCGGTTTGTCCTTCACCGTCAGCAAGGTGGAGTCGGGCGTCACGGTCAGCTCCGAACTCGACGCGTCCACCGTGGCGGGACAGGTGAAAACGCTGGTGAGCACGGCCAACAGCGTGCTCAGCCAGCTGTCCTCGTACACGTCGTGGAACGCCTCGACCAGAACGGGTGGAGCGCTCGTCGGCGAGAGCACCATCCGCGCGCTGCGACAGAGCATTCTCAGCACCGTCGGCAGCGCCGCCGCCCCCGGCGTCGAGCTGACCCGGGACGGGACCATCACCTTCGACGAGGCGAAGTTCTCCCAGGCCTTCACGGCGGACCCGCAGAAGGTCGCCAAGGCGTTCGGCGCGTCGATCAGCTTCACGCCCGCCAGCGGCGTCTCGGGGAGCACGTCGCTCGTGCGAGTCGGTGACAGGACCGTGCCAGGAACCTACGACATCACCGTGACCGCGAACGCGCAGCGGGAACAATGGGCCCTGACCGACCTTAACGGGCCACCGTGGTCGGGGCACCGGATCTCGGTGACCGCCGGCGCCACCGTGGTGGAGTACACGCCATCCGACGACGACACGCTCAGCGACGTCGTCGCCCAGCTCAACACCCGCGTCCGGGCGGCAGGTCTCGGGATCGGCGTGGCGTCCAACGGAACCACCGTGGTGTTCACCTCGGACCGCGCCGGCTCGACGCACGCGTTCACGGCGTCCCTGGACGGCGCGGAGGGCTCCCGGTTGACCGCGGGCGCCGACATCCAGGGCACGATCGACGAGCAGGCGGCGACCGGCATCGGCAACGTCCTCGCGCTGGGGTCGGGGACCGGCGGCGCCGTCGGTCTCGCCATCGAGGTGGACGTCTCGGATTCGGACATCCAGACCAGCGGCGGCGCGATCGGGTCGGTGACGTACTCGCCCGGCCTCGCGCAGGCGTTTGTCCGACTGGCCACCCGGGCGACGGCCAGCGGCGACGGCTTGCTCGTTTCGGCGCAGGCCAGCCGGCAGAAGGCCGTCGAGGACATCCAGGACCAGATCGACGCCTGGACCACGCGGCTGGACAGCTATCGGCACTCGCTGACTCTTCAGTTCACGGCCATGGAGACGGCGCTCGCGTCGCTGAAGAGTCAGACGACCGCGCTCGCCGGCCTGAAGACCTTCTCCGACGACGGCTGACCGACCCGCGCCACCAGCGGCGCAGCCCACCCACCCGACCATCGCCAGACACCGCCCGCGCCGCGGCCGCCGCACCACGTCGACACACCGAGGAGAGGCCATGACCTACGCACTGGTGCGAGCACGGTATGCCGACGACACGGCGCGGACGGTGTCCCCCGGACGGCTGCTCACCATGCTGTACGACCGCCTGGTGAGTGACCTGTCGGCGGCCGAGGACGCGATGCGGCGGCAGGACATCGCCGACACCGGACACCGGCTGGGACGCGCCCAGGAGATCCTCCTCGAACTGCGCAGCAGCCTGGACACCACGGCCTGGCCGGAAGGCGAGGCCTTGGGTCAGCTCTACCTGTGGATGGTCAGCGAACTGATGACCGCGCGGGTACGCAACGAGCCGAAGCGGGTCGCGGATTGCCGTGCCCTGGTGGAGCCGCTGCGGGAGGCCTGGCGAGCGGCGGCGCTGCAGACCGGGGCCGTCTCGACGGAAGGGCCGGGCCTGCTGGGTGGAGCCGCATGACAGCGGGCGTCGCGTGGAGCGGGTACTTCGAGGCGCTCGAGCGCGCGCTGCGGTCCCTGGACGAACAGGTGCTCTCGCACCGCATCGTGTCCTTTCCCCACCTATCGGTGCCCGACGCCCCGATCCCGGCATCCCTGGAGAATCGCCGAGTGCTGATGCTGGCGCTGTTGCACGACGTGACGAAGCGGGCGGAGGTCCGGCGCGACGCGCTGGCGGCGGAGCTGGCCGCGGCGCCGCCCCGGCGTTCGTCGCGGGCGAACGGGTACGAGGCGGCGGTGGGCGGTCTCCTCGACGTAGTCGGCTGAGCGCGGGCCCCTGCTCCCGAAGGACGGTCAGACCGGGATGTCGCGACGTTCCCGGCGACGGCGGGCCTCCAGGTGGTACTGCACCGGCGTGACGGCCAGCACCGTGTCGACGAGCGTGGTGAAGAACTGCGGCGGGGCGACGTCGTCGGGGACCAGCTCCGGCAGCACGCGGACCTTCGTCTGCGCGGTCACCGGATCGTCCCAGTCGACGAGCAGCAGGCCGGTCGTCGTGTAACCGGATCCGGCCCCGATGTCGCGCAGCTTGCGCATCATGTCCATGGTCCGCTCGTACGCGTCCGGTTCGACGATGCGCACGGTCGCGCGCTGCACGAAGAAGAAGCCGACAGCGGCCAGCGGATAACGCGAGCGCAGGTTCGCCGCGTCGCCGTAGGCCTCCTCGAACCGGTTCGGCAGGTTCTTGCCGAACGACGACAGCTGCGCTTTCGTGCTCACCATCAGTTCTGGGCCGCGGTCCCACCGGGCGATACAGACA